>QFCS01000337.1_pt1 | contig 39083 bp, 38 predicted proteins | sample 3576561 | NCBI WGS metagenome assembly QFCS01 | reverse complement strand
TTCGATGGAACGGCGGATGGCGACCCAAGCTCTCCCACGGGCTCAAACGCCCAGAGGTGGGTCGGTCTCCCATCCGCCACCGCAACGGCTACCTTAGCAGAGACGGCAAAATTCAAGTTACAAGGGTTGGGGTGAGGGGCGCGCCGGGCTCCGACTACCGAAGGGCCTGCGCGCGGGCGTAACCGGCCGTTAAGCAAGATCGGGCGAGATGCGCAGATATAGGGAATCGCACGATGTGGACACGCCAGCACCGCCCACGCAAGACCGGCCGCCTGATCGTGCCGGCGCTGGCGGCCGTGTTCCTGTCCTATTTCGGCTACCACGTCTACCACGGCGAGTTCGGCATCGACTCGAAGGATCAGCTGCGGGCGCGCGCCGCGCAGTTGCAGGCGCAGCTCGACCGGGCGCGCACCGAGCGCTTGGCACTCGAAGGCAAGGTGCGGATGCTGCGCGACGGCACCATCGACAAGGACATGCTGGACGAGCAGGCGCGGCGCGCGCTCAACCTCTCGCACGAGGATGAGGTGACAATCATGCTGTCGCCGACGCGGTGAATTAACTCATTTTCAGTTAAAATATAAGTTTCATAACGATTTTAACCGTTTAGCACCGTCGGCGCTGTCCCCCTTTCATGCCAGCCATGCATTTTTTCCGCATGGTCGAATGCAATCCGGCATGCTAGCCTCGACTTCAAGATGGGGGCTGCAACGGCTCCCGGCATGTCCGGCAAGAGACAATTCCCAGGGAGCGACTGCATGGCCCAAGCCGCCAGGAAAGCGTCCGCCAAATCGAAGGCGGACGGTAAAGCCCAGCCCAGTCTGACGGCGCCGAAGCCGGCGGAATTCAGCAAGGAGCAGGAACTCGCCGCCTATCGCGGCATGCTTCTGATCCGCCGTTTCGAGGAAAAGGCGGGCCAGCTCTACGGCATGGGTTTCATCGGCGGCTTCTGCCACCTCTATATCGGCCAGGAGGCCGTCGTCACCGGCCTCAAGCTGGCGATGCGCGAAGGCGACCAGATGATCACCGCCTATCGCGACCACGGCCACATGCTGGCGATGGAGCTGTCGCCGCGTGGCGTGATGGCGGAGCTGACCGGACGCCGGGGCGGCCTGTCCAAGGGCAAAGGCGGCTCCATGCACATGTTCTCCAAGGAGAAGAATTTTTACGGCGGCCACGGCATCGTCGGCGCGCAGGTGTCGCTGGGCACGGGTCTGGCCTTCGCCAACCAGTATCGCGGCAACGGCGCGGTGTCGCTGACCTTCTTCGGCGACGGCGCCGCCAATCAGGGCCAGGTCTACGAAAGCTTCAACATGGCCTCGCTGTGGAAGCTGCCGGTCATCTACGTTATCGAGAACAACCGCTATGCCATGGGCACCTCGGTGGCGCGTTCGTCGGCCGAGACGGATTTCTCGCAGCGCGGCACCTCGTTCCGCATCCCCGGCATCCAGGTCGACGGCATGGACGTGCGTGCCGTGAAATCGGCCGGCGAGCTGGCGCTGGAGCACTGCCGCTCCGGCAGCGGCCCGATCATCCTGGAGATGTCGACCTACCGCTATCGCGGCCACTCGATGTCCGACCCGGCCAAATACCGGACGAAGGAGGAGGTGCAAAAAATGCGCTCCGAGCACGATCCGATCGAGCAGGTGAAGGCACGCATCATCGAAAAGAAATGGGCCAGCGAGGACGACCTGAAGGCCGTCGACAAGGAGGTGCGCGACATCGTCGCCGACGCGGCGGACTTTGCCCAGACCGATCCCGAGCCGGATGCTTCCGAGCTCTGGACCGACATCGTGCACTGAGGGAGGACGGACATGCCGATCGAAATTCTGATGCCCGCCCTCTCGCCGACGATGGAGGAGGGCAACGTCTCCAAATGGCTGAAGCAGGAAGGCGACAAGATCGTCGCCGGTGACGTGATCGCCGAGATCGAGACCGACAAGGCGACCATGGAGGTCGAGGCGGTCGACGAGGGAACGCTGGGCAAGATCCTGATCCCGGCCGGCAGCGAGGGCGTGAAGGTGAATACGCCGATCGCCGTGCTGCTGCAGGACGGCGAAAGCGCCGACGCCGCTACCAAGCCGGCACCGGCGCCCGCCAAGGACGAGCCCGCAGCGGCCCCCGCGCCCGAGGCGAAGCCCGCCGACAAGCCGGCGTCCGCGCCGGTCGCTGCGGCGCCAAAGGCCGAAATTGCCGCCGATCCGGACATTCCTGCCGGCACCGAAATGGTGTCGACCACGGTGCGCGAGGCGCTGCGCGACGCCATGGCCGAGGAAATGCGCCGGGACGCCGACGTCTTCGTCATGGGCGAGGAGGTCGCCGAGTACCAGGGCGCCTACAAGATCACGCAAGGCCTGCTGCAGGAGTTCGGGCCGAGGCGCGTCGTCGATACGCCGATCACCGAGCACGGTTTTGCCGGCGTCGGCGTCGGCGCGGCGATGGCCGGGCTGAAGCCGATCGTCGAGTTCATGACCTTCAACTTCGCCATGCAGGCGATCGACCAGATCATCAACTCGGCCGCCAAGACACTCTACATGTCGGGTGGCCAGATGGGTGCGCCGATCGTCTTCCGCGGCCCCAACGGTGCCGCGGCGCGCGTGGCGGCACAGCACAGCCAGGACTATGCCGCCTGGTACAGCCATGTTCCCGGCCTCAAGGTGGTGCAGCCCTATACGGCTGCCGACGCCAAGGGCCTGCTCAAGGCGGCGATCCGCGATCCCAACCCGGTGATCTTCCTGGAGAACGAAATTCTCTACGGCCACTCCTTCGACGTGCCGAAGATGGACGATTTCGTGCTGCCGATCGGCAAAGCGCGCATCCACAAGGCAGGCAAGGACGTCACCATCGTCTCCTTCGGCATCGGCATGACCTACGCGGTGAAGGCGGAAGCCGAATTGCGTGGTCTCGGCATCGACGCAGAGATCATCGATCTCAGGACCATCCGGCCGATGGACCTCGACACGGTGATCGCCTCGGTAAAGAAGACCAACCGGCTGGTAGTGGTGGAGGAGGGTTTCCCGCAGTCGTCGGTCGGCGACTTCATCGCCAACCAGGTGTCGCAGCGGGCGTTCGACTTTCTCGACGCGCCGGTGATCACCATTGCCGGCAAGGACGTGCCGATGCCTTATGCCGCCAACCTGGAAAAGCTGGCGCTGCCCAATATCGGCGAGGTGGTCCAGGCGGTGAAGGCGGTGACCTACCGCTGACGGGAGGGCGAGATGTTCGGGCGCAGACAGCAGGCGACACGCACCCCGGACAGGACAGACGCCGAGCCGCCGTTCCTGCAGGCTTTTCGCACCGCAGATGGCGGCATGGTGGTCCGGCTCGACCCGGCCAAGGTCGGGTCGCCGGGTGTCGCCGGCATCATGCTGGTCGACATGATGCGCCATTTCGCGCGGGCGCTGACGCAGTATGGCGTGGCTCGGTCGGAAGAGGAGGCGACCGCCGAGATGCTGAAGATGTTCGACGCGGAAGTGCGATCGCCGACCGATCTCGGCTCCGGCTCGATCGTGAACTAGGATGAGGAGAATTGCCGATGGCATCCGTCCCGAGATTGTCGAGGATGGCGCTGCGGCGAAAAATCGCGTGACTTGAGGGCCATGGCCGAACCGGCTGGAAAACGCGCTACCTATGCCGACCTGGAGGCGGTGCCGCCGCATCTGGTGGCGGAGATTATTGACGGCGCTCTGGTGACGCATCCAAGGCCGTCGCCCAGGCATGGCGGGGCCGCTAACGAGATATCGGCGAAACTGACGGACCCCTTTCAATGGGGTGGCCGTGGCCCGGGCGGGTGGGTGTTTTTTCCTGAACCCGAGGTCAAGTTCGGCAATGACATTCTGGTGCCCGACGTTGCCGGTTGGCGTCGGGAGCGCCTTTCGACGTATCCGAAGAGAAATTATTTCGAGATCGTGCCGGACTGGATCTGCGAGGTTCTTTCCGGTTCAACCGAGAAACGGGACCGCACAGTGAAAATGCGCATTTACGCGCAAGCGCCTGTTTCACATTTTTGGCTGATCGATCCGCGACTGCAAATACTCGAAGTATTCGAAAACCGTGACGCGCATTGGATGAAGCTCGGCGACTGGAACTCTGCCGACCAGGTTCGTGCGCCGCCCTTCGACGCCATTGTTTTCTCTCTTGCCGATCTTTGGCCCTTGGATAAGCCCTTGGGTTTCAACGAAAGCCCACAAGCCCTTTACGCCGGAGACCGCTGAACATGCCCATCAACATCACCATGCCGGCCCTTTCGCCCACGATGGAGGAAGGCAACCTCGCCAAATGGCTGGTCAAGGAGGGCGACAAGGTATCGCCCGGCGACGTCATCGCCGAGATCGAGACCGACAAGGCGACCATGGAGGTCGAGGCCGTCGACGAGGGCACGGTGGCGAAGATCGTCGTGCCGGCGGGGACGGAAGGCGTGAAGGTCAACGCGCTGATCGCTGTGCTGGCCGGCGAGGGCGAGGATGCCGCGGCGGCGGCCAAGGGCGGCGACGCCGCACCCGCCAAGGCGGAAGCGCCGAAGGCGGAGTTTAAAGCCGAAGCGCCCAAGGCCGAGCCGGCGAAGACGGAAGCGCCGAAGCCGGCGGCGCCGCAGGCTGCCGCCAACGGCCACGCTGCCGGCGACCGTGTGTTCGCCTCGCCGCTGGCGCGGCGCATCGCCAAGGAGGCCGGCGTTGATGTCGCAGGGATAACCGGCTCCGGCCCGCACGGGCGGGTGGTCCGCGTCGATGTCGAGGCGGCGATCGCCGGCGGCGGCGCCAAGGCCGCCGTGCCGTCCGCGCAGCCGGCCCAAGCCGCTGCCGCACCGGCCAAGGCACCCAAGCCGATGTCGGATGATGCCGTGCTGAAACTGTTCGAGCAGGGTTCCTACGAGCTCGTGCCGCATGACAACATGCGCAAAACCATCGCGCGGCGGCTCGTCGAGGCGAAGAGCACGATCCCGCATTTCTACCTGACGCTCGACTGCGAGCTCGACGCGCTGCTGAAGCTGCGCGGCGAGCTCAACGCGGCGGCGCCGATGCGCAAGGCCGACAAGGGCGAGCAGCCGGCCTACAAGCTGTCGGTCAACGACATGGTGATCAAGGCGATGGCGCTGGCGCTGATGGAGGTGCCGGACGCCAACGCCTCGTGGACCGACAGCGCCATGGTCAAGCACAAGCACGCCGACGTCGGCGTCGCCGTGTCGATCCCGGGCGGGCTGATCACGCCGATCGTGCGCAAGGCCGACCAGAAGTCGCTGTCGACGATCTCCAACGAGATGAAGGACCTTGCCGGCCGGGCAAAGAGCCGCAAGCTGAAGCCGGAAGAATACCAAGGCGGCACCACCGCGGTGTCCAACCTCGGCATGTTCGGCATCAAGGATTTTTCGGCGGTCATCAACCCGCCGCACGCCACGATCCTGGCGGTCGGCGCCGGCGAGCAGCGCGCGGTGGTGAAGAACGGCGAGATCAAGGTCGCGACCGTAATGTCGGTGACCTTGTCGACCGACCACCGTGCCGTCGACGGCGCGCTTGGCGCCGAACTGCTCGGCGCGTTCAAGCGCATCATCGAAAACCCCATCAGCATGCTGGTGTGAGGTTATGGCGGCCGCACCGCGCCAGCCGCGCGCCTATCTGGCCGGTCCCGAGGTTTTCCTCGTCGACCGGGCAGCGGTGTTCGCTGCCAAGGCTGCGCTGTGCGAGCGGTACGGCATCGAGCCCGCGCCGCCGATGGATGCCGGCAAGGTCGACCTGACCGATGAACGTCTGTCGCGCCGCATCTACCGGCGCAACGTCGTGCTGATGGACGACGCAGACCTGATCATCGCGAACCTGAGTCCGTATCACGGTCCGAGCGCCGACGTCGGCACGGTGTTCGAGCTGGGCTACGGCGCGGCCAGGGGCTTGCCGGTGTTCGGCTACAGCAACGATCCCAGAGCCTTCGCCGACCGGGTGGAGCATTTTTCCGGGCCGGCGACGCCGGGCGCCGACGGACGCCGCTACGATCGCCATGGCCATGCCCTGGAGGATTTCGGGCTCGCCGACAACCTCATGATCGACGAGGCGCTGGCCGAATCCGGCGGCGTCTTCGCGCCATCGGGCGGCGCGCCGTTGCGGCTCGACGATCTGTCGCAGTTCGAACGCTGCCTCGCCTACGCGGCAAACCAGTTGAAGACCCTGAGTCGGGGCGACGGCTCCGGTCCGCAAGACCATTCGATTTTATCCGCAGGTTCTTAACCCAGGCTCCAAGCATAGGAGGCGTAGATGGCTACCGGCGAACAGGTCCAGAAACTCAAGACGTCGTGGATATGGTTGGCTATCCTCGGGGTGATATCGCTGATCGGCGGCGTGCTGGCGCTCGCCAACCCGTTCGCGGCTACCTTCGCCGCGGTGATTCTGGCCGGCTGGACGTTCCTGCTGTTCGGCATCCTGCAGATCGTCCAGGCGTTCAGCATCAGGGACTGGCCGGGTTTCCTGTGGTCGCTGCTGCTCGGCGTGCTGACCGCGGCGGTCGGCGTGTCGCTGCTCGGCAACCCGCTGGCCGGCGCGCTGTCGCTGACCATGCTGGTCGGCGTGCTGTTCCTGGTGCTCGGCGTGGTGAAGGTCATGTACGCCTTCTCGCTGCGGCCGGTCTCGGGCTGGGTGTTCGCGCTGATCTCGGGCCTGCTGTCGATCCTGCTCGGCATCATGATCTTTGCCGACTATCCATGGACGGCGACCACGGTGCTCGGCATCCTGCTGGCGGTGGAGCTGCTCTCCAACGGCGTATTCCTGCTGATGGTGGCGCTCGGCCTGCGCGGCGCATGACCGCTGGCGGTGTTTCGCATCGGGCTGACGACGCTGATGGCGTTTTTCCTGTCGCTCGGCCTGGGCGGCATGGTCGCGCAGCAGATGGCAGTCGTCACTGGCGCGGGCGAGGAATACATCCTCGTATTCCTGGCCGTCATTGTGTTCGCGGCGGTGCTGGCGATGGTATTCTTCGTCGCCCAGTTGCGGTCCGACAAAAGGCGGGCGGTGAACGTCGCGGCGGCGTGGTGCCTGGCGGCTTTCGTGCTGCTGCTGGTCGCCCTGCTCGTCATGGAATTCTGGCTGGTGTCGGGGAACATGGCGCAACTCGCCGCCGACCTGCCGATCGTCGGCGGCTTGTTCCTGTCGGGAATGGCGGTGCTGCTGGTCGACTGGCTTTTCGTGCGCTGGCGTGTCGGGCGAACCCGCGCGGTTTTGGGGGAGGGGCGTGAATGAAGACGATACTTTGCTACGGGGATTCGCTGACCTGGGGCTACAATGCTGAGGGGCCGTCGCGGCACGCGCTTGCCGACCGCTGGCCGAGCGCGCTGCAGGAGGAACTGGGCTCGGGCACCCAGGTGATCGCCGACGGCCTCAACGGGCGTACCACCGCCTTCGACGACGACCTTGCCGGCGAGGACCGCAACGGTGCGCGCACCTTGCCGGTGGTGCTCGGCACCCACTCGCCGCTCGACCTGGTCATCATCATGCTCGGCTCCAACGACATGAAGCCGTGGATCCACGGCAACGCTTTCGTTTCCAGGCATGGCATGGCACGGCTGGCGCAGATCGTGCTCACGCATCCCTATCAGCTGGCCGCATCGGCGCCGAAGCTGATCGTCGTGTCGCCGCCGCCGGTCAGCCGTACCGACAATGTCGATTTCACCGCGGCCTTCGCCGGCGGCAACGAGGCCTCGCAGCATCTGGCCGCGCATTACGCAACGCTCGCCAATGAGATCGGCTGCGGCTTCTTCGACGCCGGCACGGTGGCGAAGACGACGCCGCTCGACGGCGTGCATCTCGACGCCGAGAACACGCGCGCCATCGGCAAGGCGCTGGCACCGCTGGTGCGGCGGACACTCGGGCTCTGAGACGGCGGCGCGACCGCGGCGGAAAGAAACGACGGGATCGGGTGATTTCACCCGCAACGCAGACGAACAGGACGGAAAGCGAATGGCCGACACCTACGACGTCATCATCATCGGCTCGGGCCCGGGCGGCTACGTCGCCGCCATCCGTGCCGCGCAGCTCGGGCTGAAGACGGCCATCGTCGAGCGCGAGCACCTTGCCGGCATCTGCTCCAACTGGGGCTGCATCCCGACCAAGGCGCTGCTGCGCTCGGCCGAGATTTTTCACTACGCCGAGCATGCCAAGAATTACGGCCTGAAACTCGAAGGCAGCATAAGCGCCGACCTGAAGGCGATCGTCGACCGCTCGCGCGGCATCGCCCAGCGCATGAACAGCGGCGTCGGCTTCCTGATGAAGAAGAACAAGGTCGACGTGATCTGGGGCGAGGCAAAGATCACCAAGCCCGGCGAGATCGTGGTCGCCAAGACGACGAAAAAGCCGATGGAGCCGCAGGGGCCGGTGCCGAAGAACGCGCTGGGCGAGGGCACCTACAAGGCCAAACACATCATCGTGGCGACCGGCGCTCGGCCGCGCGCGCTGCCCGGCATCGAGCCGGACGGCAAGCTGATCTGGACCTATTTCGAGGCGATGGTGCCGCCGAAAATGCCGAAGTCGCTGCTCGTCATGGGCTCCGGCGCCATCGGCATCGAGTTCGCCAGCTTCTACCGCACCATGGGCGTCGACGTGACGGTGGTCGAGCTGATGCCGCAGGTGATGCCGGTGGAGGATGCCGAAATCTCGACCTTCGCCAAGAAGCAGTTCGACCGGCAGGGCATGAAGATCCTGCTCGACGCCAAGGTGACCAAGGTGGAGAAGGGCGCCGACTCGGTGACGGCGCATGTCGAGACCAAGGACGGCAAGACGCAGACGATCACCGCCGACCGGCTGATCTCGGCCGTCGGCGTGCAGGCCAATGTGGAAAACATCGGCCTTGAGGCGCTGGGCGTGAAGACCGAGCGCAGCGTCATCGTCATCGACGGCTACTGCCGCACCAACGTGCCGGGCATCTATGCCATCGGCGACGTCGCCGGCCCGCCGATGCTTGCCCACAAGGCCGAGCACGAAGGCGTCGTCTGCGTGGAAAAGATTGCCGGGCTGCCGAACGTCCATCCAATGGACAAGCTGAAGATACCGGGCTGCACCTATTGCAACCCGCAGGTGGCGTCGGTCGGCCTCACCGAGGCGAAGGCCAAGGAAGCCGGCTACGACGTGCGTGTCGGCCGCTTCAACTTCGTCGCCAACGGCAAGGCAGTTGCGCTCGGCGAGGACCAGGGCCTGGTCAAGACGGTGTTCGACAAGAAGACCGGCCAGTTGCTCGGCGCACACATGGTCGGCGCCGAGGTGACCGAGCTGATCCAGGGTTTCGTCGTCGCCATGAACCTCGAGACCACCGAGGAGGAGCTGATGCACACGATCTTCCCGCATCCGACGCTGTCGGAGACGATGAAGGAGAGCGTGCTCGACGCCTATGGCCGGGTGCTGAACGCCTGACTTGCCGAAGGCCTGGAACCGAAGGCCGCTCAGGCCGTTAAGCGGCGTCGTATCGTTAGCAAATGAGGGTCTCGATGGACGTCAACGGAGTTGGATGGCTGGCAGCCATCATCATCGGCGGTCTGGCCGGCTGGCTGGCGGAGAGGGTGATGAAGAGCAGCATGGGGCTGTTCATGAACATCATCCTGGGCATCGTCGGCGCCATCGTGCTCAACGCCATCCTGTCGGCGCTGAATGTCGGCGTGCTCGGCGTCGGCTGGATCGCCTACCTGATCACCGGCTTCATCGGTGCCTGCCTGCTGATCGCGGTCGGCAGGGCGTTCCGCCGCTGACCACGGTCACCTGGCGCCGATCGCCCGCGCGGCTGCATCAGATCCGGGCGTAGCCGATCCCGAGCCAGCGGCGCAGGCGCGTGACCAGCGGCACCGGCCGGTCGCGCGTGGCCGCCTGCTCGGCGGCGATCACCTTCCAGTCCTCCAGCAGCGGCACGAGGATGTTGCGGTCGTCGTAGACGGTGAAGGCGCGCTCGCGCGACTTGCGGTCGGCCTCGGCCCATTCCGCGTCGCTCCATGCCTCGGTCGCCCGCACCAGCGCGACGGCGTCGTCTTCGTCGGTATAGAGCCGGCCGGCATCGCCGATATAGTCGGCAGCACCCTCCACGTCGCGCGCGATGATGGCGCAGCCGGCGGCCATGGCTTCGGCGATCGATACCGGCATGCCGAACGACACGGTCGGGCTGTAGGTGTGCAGATAGATGCCGGCCTGTGCCAGATAGGTGGCAACTTCCGGGTAGGAGATGTCATGGATCATCTCGACCGGGCTGCCGAGGTCGCGGTTGAGCTGCTCCAGCTCGCGATAGTGGTCGTTCGGCCCGAGGCTGCACAGGATCATCACGAAACGATAGTCCGGCAGTTTCTGGGCAATGCGGATGAAGGTTGCGAGGTCTTTCGGCTTTTTGCACGCGGCCGTGCGCACCACCATCTTGCGGTCCTTGGCGACGCGCGGCGCCAGCCACTCGTGATGGAAGCAGGCGGTCATGGGCAGTATTTTCGCGCTGGCGCTGCCGTATTTCCGGGCCAGGTGCGGGTACATGTAGAGCCGAACGATGGTATCGTCGCGCTCGATCTTCTCGAGTTGCTTGGTCACGAAATGCCAGTGGCCGCGCGCCGTCAGCGGCAGGCCCATGCGCTTGGCCGCGTCCTTGTATTTCAGCGCGCTCTTGGTCCAGTGGGTATGGACGATGTCGGGTTTCACCAGACGGATGGCGTCGACCAGCATGCCGCGATGCACCTTGACGTCGACATTGGCCGAGGATTTCGGCTCGTCCTTCGACCACACCTCGACGTCGACGCCCCACGACATCATGCGTTCGATCTCGGCGTTGATGTAGGATTCCGACAGCTGCGGGAAGGTGTCGAGCGCATAGAGGATTTTCACCGGCCTTCCGCCGTTCTGCTTCGGAACAGGGCGGGCCGCGACCGATGTCTCGAAAGCTTTTCTTTCCGGCTGAGCGGTCATGGCCCGAGTCTCCTCAGTATTTCTCTGCCGAAGCCTTACAGTATTCGCCCGGTTGCCTCAACCTGAAGAGGCCGGCGGCCTCTACGCAAGGCATTCGCAGCTACGCCTGGCCGCGCAGATCCTGCATGAAACCGGCCCGGACCAGGGCTTCCGAGCCGGCATAGGCGATCGATCCGGGATACCGCAGGTCGACGCCCGCGTGGAAACCGTCGTGGCCGACGATCTGCCTGTAGAATTGCGAGTTGCCGGCATGGCTGGCGCGCTCGACGATCGCCGTGAAGTCGGAGATGGTCGAGGCGTCGAACTTGTAGTGCAGCAGCACAGACTGCACGGCGGAAAAATTGCGGGTGACCGGCAGCGGGCCGTGGTGGCTGCCACCGCTGAAGCGGGTGGCGGCGTCGGCGAAGACGAGCGGGAACTTGGTCAGCCGCATGTCGGTGCCGAACAGCCTCAGGCGCGGGCCGCCGCGCACGGCCATGCAGAAATTCTCGTTTTCGATGCGATAGTTGCCGCCGTCGAACAGCGGGCAGACGGCGGTCGGGAAAGCCTCCGGCGGCCGGTGCGGCGGGGTCCTGTCGAGCGGTGCGTCGGGATAGATGTCGACCATCGCCGCCAGCCCGCGCTTGAAACCGCGACGCTCCAGGTCGGCGACGAATGCCGAAAGCGGCCGCGTCTCGACGCCGGGGTAGACGAGGTATTCGTCGCTGTCGATGGAGACATACCAGCGGTCTCGGCCGTAAAGGTCGACCAGCATGTCGCGCCAGATCAGGCCGCCATTGCTTCGGCGGAAATCGGCGGTCGATCCGTAGACGTCGACGTCTGGTGCCGCCAGGAGCAGGGCTCGGGTGCCGTCGTCGGAGCGGTCGTCGACGAAGGCGAAGCGTGCAATTCCGAGCTTTCTATAGTGCGCCAGAAACGACGGGAGATACTTGGCAGCGTTGCGGGTGACGCAAATAAGCACGATATCGGAAGGTGTTAGCGGTGCGCCGAGGCGCCGTACCGGCGTCAGCAGGACCGGGCCGAATTTTCGTGCGCGCCAGCGATAGCGCAGATCGCGCAGCGCCAGCGCGAGCCGGTCGAAACCGGACAGCTTGCCGACGCGACGCCAGTCATCAGGATTTTCGACGGGATAACGCATGGCCGGCTGTCTATACCGTCAGGCCGGCGTTTCGCAAGGAATTCACCGGCTTAGCCGGCATGACCGGGAAAGGTGCGGCAATGGACCTGACGACAGCTCTGCCGGCACTGACGAAACCGGGTCTCCGTCCCTGGACGGACCTGGCCGTGTGGCCGGAAACCCGGTAGCAGCTTGACGTTCATGCGTCACCGCAACAATCGCCCTTGAAAGCCGCCGTGGTTTGTGAAATGTAGCCACCGCGCTAGGGGTATAGCTCAGTTGGTAGAGCGGCGGTCTCCAAAACCGCAGGTCGCAGGTTCGAGCCCTGCTGCCCCTGCCAGACATGGTTGCGCATTGATCCCCGACAAAGAGTTGAACGGCCGACGAACAGCGGCCGCTCACGGATCGGTATTCCGGCGTTGGCCGTACTAGCCATATGCCGGTCATTTCACCGTCGATGTGACCGATTGAATGACCTCCGTGGCCATGTTGAATTCCTTTGGCCGGTTCACGATGCCGTGGCGCTTGGCGATCCAATCGAAATCCGTGTAGGCCGCGTAAACCGAGCCGTTGGCGCCTTGGTAGACCAGCACACGGACCGGCCAGTCGAGTCCGGCGGTCGGATTTGCGGTGACGAAGGTGGTGCCCAGTGCCGGGTTGCCGAACATGACGAGCCGCGACGGACGAACTTCGTTGCCTGCAACGTTGCCAAGTTTCGCCTGGTCGATGACGCCGAAGAAGGTAATGCCTTTTTTCGCCACGTCGCGCCTGATGCGCTTTACCGTCTCTGAAACGGAGTATCTGCTTTTCACTGTGACGATGCCGTTGCCAGCGTCGGCATGGGCGATAGCGGCGGGAAGTCCGATTGCGGCCGCAAGCAACGACTTGGCTAGCAGCGATCTTAACGACTTGATCATGTGGTCTCTCCTTTTGCAGGCCCACCATTGGACCGGCCTGTCACCGACCATGCCTGGGCTGCCGTTCGATTGATAATGCCGTTTCCTGAGGGTTTTCATGAGCCTGGCTTATGGCCGACAGTCGACTGGCGATCCCGGAGCCCTACCGAAAGCAGCATGGCTGCGACCAGCGCCGCCGCCAGAACCATGACCGCGGCCGTCCAGCCAATCGCGTCGTAGACCTGGCCGAGGACGAAGCTTCCGACCAGCCCACCGCAATAGTAGGAGGCGAGATAGATGCCGCTGGCAGATGCCTTGTCGGTAAGGGCGACACGGCCGATATGGCCGGTCGTGATGGCCTGGGCGAGGAAGGTGCCGACGGCTATCAGCACCAAACCGGCGAGGACGATCATGAGGTTGGATGAAAGCAGACACAACAGCCCCGCCACCGCCACGGCCAGTGAAATGGCCACGCCGGCTCCGGGGCCGAACCTCCGTGAGACCTTGCCTGCGAAAGGGGTGGTCAGCAGCGATGGCAGGAAAACGAAATAGACCAACCCGAGACCCATCGCCGACAGGCCGAGCGGTGGCGCCGTCAACTCGAAATTGACGTAGGTATAGGTTCCGATGAAGACGAACAGGATAAGGAAGCCGATTACGAAAGCGTGACGCAATTCACGGTTTTCGAAATGTGTCGCCCATCCGTGCATCGTCGGCATGCTGCCGGTAGCCATCACGGGTTCGGCCGTGCGCAGCGTGAACCAGACCAGCAGCGCTCCGGCAACGTTCAGCCCTGCGAAAGTAAGAAAATTGCCCTCCAGTCCGATCATATCAGCCAGGGTCGCTGAAAGTATTCGGCCGAAGAAATTGCTGGCAACGTTCCCGGTCACGTAGGCAGCCAGCGCCCCGGCCGCGTCGGCCGGTGAAAAATGCTCGGCGAGGTAGGCCATCGTGAGCGTGAAAGCAGCCGCCATGCACAGTCCCTGGATGACCCGCAGCAGGGCGAACATCACTATGTCGTCGGTGGAGGCAAGCAAAGTTGTTGGGACGGCCAGGACAACCAGGCTGATCCATATGCCGTTGCGGCGGTCGATGTTCCGGCCGAACAACGCCACGGCAATTCCGGCCACAGCCATGCCAAAGGTGCTGGCGTTGACTGCGAAACCCATGGTGGCGCGGCTGACGTCGAACTTGCGCACCAGCGCCGGTAGTATCGCCTGGGCAGCGAAGAGGTCGACGAGGGTCAGGAATGCGATAAGTGCGATGATCGCGAAGCGGAGGCGGTCGGCGGCGGCGAGGCGCAACCTTCCCGGCGCGGCGTGTTCGGCGGCGAACATGAGACGGTCCTTTCATGCGAAACGACGTTCCGGGCCGGTGGGCCGGGAACGTCGTGCGGTCGATGCGGATGCCAAACGCGGCTTACATCGCGCCCGATGCGTCGGCATCGGGCGACAGGATGTCGGCTGAATAGAGCACGGCTGGCACGCTGCCGTTGTTCTTCCACCAGTGGGCAAGCTGGCCGAACTCGGCGGTCACGTCGCCGGCGACATGCTCGATCGGCACCTTGCAGGTGCTGCGGTATTCGGTGATGGCGCCTTCCGTGACGAGGATATTGGCGGGGCGCGCCTCATGCGAATGCCACGGGACAATACCGCCCGGCTGCACGACCAGCTTGCGCATACGCAACTGGCTGCCCTTCCACGCGTCGCCCTTGGAAGACAGGTCGATTGCCGAGATCACCTCGTCGGTGACGTCCTTGGGCGCCGTCGCGCCGGCCTCCATGGCTCTGTCGGCGACCTGATCGGCCGGGCATTCGCCGGCCAAGGCGGAGCCGGTAGAAATCATGCTTGCGCCGGCCAGCAGGCCGAATGCCATCAGAGCGTGAAGCGGCTTGCACGTCGCGATAATCATCGAAGTCATTGTGCGATTCTCCTTCTACTTGCCCGGCGTGGACGATTCCCGCAGGCATGAAGACAGAGTGGCCGGGACGGTTTTCCAAGAGAAATGCCGGGTGTTTTTCGTTTCGATAGCATCGGTGCATGGCTCGATACGCCCGGACGCGATCTCTTTTGCGCGGCCGAATGCCCGTCGTGCAAATCCGGACGAGGCGAGGGTTACAGCCGAGGCAATGCCGGGTCTGCGCAGTCGCCGCCGCGATCACGCAATGCCGGTCGACGCGATATGGTTCGCGTCCGTTACGCCGCAGAGCGCCCCAGCGTTCTCGGTCCAGGGCCCTCCGCCCAGCCATAGGACTTCACCGCGCCGACAAAGGTGGCGACGGCCGGCGAGAAACGGCGGCCGGCGACGGTTACAAGGCATACTTCGCGAAATACCTCGGGATCGGCGACGGGACGGACCTGCAGGCCCGGGACCACCGCGCTGTATTCCGGGATGAAGCATATGCCGAGCCCGCCGGCGACCAGGTTCTGGATCCAGTCCTCGCGCTCGCTTGAATAGGAGTCCAGGGTCTTTACCCCACGCTCGTCGCAGAGCCGCGAAAGATAGTCCCAATATTCGCAGTTGACCCGTTTCAGATAGACCTCGCCATCGAGCGCGCTGATCGGGATTGCGTCGTAACTGCCGAGCCGGTGGCCGGGCGGGAAGGCCAGCATGAATCGTTCGCGAAAGAGCGATGTCACGTCGAAGCGCTCCGGGAAGCTTTCCGACGTGGACATGATGGCGACGTCGATATCTCCGGCCTCCAGCAGTTGCGACAGTCTCGCCGGCACGCCCTCGATCAGTTCAAGCCTGATGCCCTTGTGACGCATATTGAAGTCTGTCAGCAATCCGGTGAAGCGGCGCGGCCCGATCGTGCACATAATGCCGACCTTGAGATGTGCCTCGTCGAGACAGAGGAAACGCAAGGCTTCCTGGCGGACGCCCATCAGTTCGTCGAGCACCTGCTGGAAGCGAGGCCTGAGCAGTGCGCCGAGATCGGTGATGTGCGTGAGGTTGCGTTCGCGCCTGAAGAGCAGGCCGCCGACCTCGTCCTCGAGCTGCTGGATGGCGCGAGAAAGTGCCGGCTGCGTGACGTTACACTTTTCTGCCGCGCGCGTGAAATTCCGGGTCCCGCAGACGGCTAGGAAATACCGGATGTGGTGAATGTCCAAACTTGCCCCCAAACGCGGCCACCGCCGATGAGGGCCGTTCTCGCGTGAAGGCGAGACCCGCGCCAATGCAATCCACATATTGAAACCATAGCGCAGCGGCATTTCAAACCGGCGCCGCCGTCGGCCACAGTTCGCGAATACACAAACGTTACTTCGCGATGGAGATGGCCATGCACAAAATTCTCGAAGCCGGCGTTGAAGCCATGCCCGGCCGACGGCCGCTGGAAGGTCGCACGGCGATCGTCACCGGCTCCACCAGCGGTATCGGCCTTGGCATCGCCAGGGCGCTGATCCAGGCCGGGGCCGCAGTCATGCTCAACGGTTTCGGGGATGCGACCGATATCGAGACATTGCGCGCCTCCCTCGCGGACGAGAACGACGTCGACGTCGCTTACGACAGCGCCGACATGTCGGACCGCGCCGCAATCCACATGATGGTGGAACGCGCCGCCATGCGTTTCGGCCAGGTTGACATCGTCGTCAACAATGCAGGCATCCAGCATGTCGCGCCGATCGGCGAATTTCCCCCGGCGAAGTGGGACGCAATCCTTTCCATCAACCTCTCCGCTGCCTTTCACCTCATTCAGGCCACCTTCGATGGCATGCGTGGTCGCGGTTATGGCCGCGTCATAAACATATCATCCGCGCATGGCCTGATCGCCTCGCCCTTCAAGGCTGCCTATGTCGCGGCCAAGCACGGCATCGTCGGCCTGACCAAGGTGGTGGCGCTCGAGGGGGCGGAATTCGGAATCACCTCGAACGCGATTTGCCCCGGCTATGTCTGGACGCCTTTGGTCGAGGACCAGATCGACGGCCAGGCAAAGTCGCACAACATCCCGCGCGACGCCGTGATCCGCGATGTCTTCCTGAAGGACCAGCCGACCAAGCGTTTCGCCACCGTTGAAGAGATGGGCGCGCTCGCGGTCTTCCTCTGCACCGATGCGGCAGCCTCGATCACCGGTACGGCGCTGCCGGTGGATGGCGGCTGGACCGCCCATTGACGCTCTGACAGAGAACAAAACGGTGAGGGAACGACCATGAACCAGTATGCGACAGTCGAATCGGCCGACACTGCGACGCCCGCGATGACGCCTGCCGAAGTGCGCCAACCCCGGACGCTCAATCTTGCCTTGCAGGGTGGCGGAGCGCATGGCGCCTTTACGTGGGGCGTGCTCGACCGGCTGCTCGACGAACCAAGTCTTTCCTTCGAGGGCGTGGTGGCAACCAGCGCCGGCGCGATGAACGCCGCCGTTCTCGCCTACGGGTTAGCCGAGGGTGGACGGCGCGGAGCGCAGAAGGCGCTCGCCAATTTCTGGCGGCGAGTGAGCCACGCCGCCGCCTTCGGGCCGCTGCAGCCAAGCCTGCTCGACCGGGCCACCGGTTCCCGCTCACTGGAGTATTCGCCGGCCTTTGTCATGTTCGACATGGTGACGCGGCTGATGTCGCCCTACCAGTTCAATCCGTTGAACTTCAATCCGCTGCGCAAGGTGCTGGAGCAATCGATAGACCTCGACGCGATCCGCATGGCGCGCTGCCCGATCAAGATCAACATCTGCGCCACCAATGTGCGCACCGGCAAGGTCAAGGTGTTCTCCAACGACGAGCTGTCGGTCGACGCAATCATGGCATCGGCCTGTCTGCCATTCCTGTTCCAGGCAGTGGAGATTGAAGGCGAGGCCTATTGGGACGGCGGTTACATGGGCAATCCGGCGATCTTTCCGTTGATCTATTCATGCGAGACGTCGGATGTGCTGATCGTCCACATCAATCCGATCGAACGCCCCGAGCTGCCGCGAACGGCGATGGAAATATTGAATCGCATCAACGAGATCAGCTTCAATTCCTCGCTGCTTCGCGAAATGCGCGCGATCGCGTTCGTGACCCAACTCATCGAGTCGGAGGCGGGTAGCATGCTCGACCTCAAGCGTATGCACATCCACGGCATATCCGACGACGACGCGATGAAGAAGCTGAGTGTGTCCTCCAAACTCAATGCCGACTGGGGGGCGCTGAGCGATCTTCGCGACCGCGGCCGCGAGCGCGCCGACGAATGGCTGCAGGCCAGCTATGACGACATCGGCAAACGATCGACCGTGGATATCCGCGAAAAATACCTCTGATCCGACTGCGGCGCGGGCGCGCCGCGTCAGAATCCTTGTCGGCGGGCGTCCCCCTCCGCCCGCCGCCGGGTAGCGTCGCGGCCCCGTTCCGCTGCCCAGAAAAGCCCTCCGGTGCCCACCGGAGGGCTTTTCAGCTCGTTCGCCGACCGCCGAGCCAACGGATAGCGCCCCTGTATCGAAACCATGCACAGACAGCATTTCGGGCGATCGCGCAAATCGGCGAATGTTGCCTCGCACAGGCCGATGGCCCGTCCACAAGCAACCTCACAGAAAGGGACTTTCCATGATCAACACCCGCACGCTCATCGGTTCGGCACTTGCTGCCGCCACTTCGCTCGCAGCTTCCGGCGCCATCGCCGGTCCTGCCGCCCAGCCCGACTTCTCTTTTGAGAAATGCTACGGCGTGGTCAAGGCCGGCCAGAACGACTGCCAGACGGCGACGCATTCCTGCGCGGGCACTTCGACAGCCGACAACCAGGGCGACGCCTGGATTTACGTTCCTGCCGGCACCTGCGGCAAGATTTCCGGCGGCAGTAACGAACCCAAGGCCTGAACCCGGACGACCAAAACGGCTGAGGAGCCAATGCGATGTCCCAAGTTTTTCCTTCCCTCACCATCCCGAAGGCGGCGGGCATCGGTCTTCGCTCCCGCCATATCTCCGAGATGCTGGCCCGCCGCCCGGCGGCGGGTTGGCTGGAAGTTCATGCCGAGAACTACATGGGTGAGTCGGCGCAGGTCGACGCGTTGGAGAAGTTGCGCCACACTTATCCTCTGTCGGTTCACGGCGTCGGCCTCTCGCTCGGTAGCGCTGGCGGGCTCGACGCCAATCATCTGGAGCAGTTGAGAAAGGTCTGCCAGCGTTTTCAGCCCGATCTCGTCTCCGAGCATCTCGCCTGGAGCGTTGCCGACGGAGCCTATCTGAACGATTTGCTGCCGTTGCGCTACGATGAGCAGGCTCTCGGGATCGTCGCGTGCAATGTCGACCGGCTGCAGGAAACGCTGAAGCGGCGGGTTCTTATCGAAAACCTGTCCGCCTACATCGCATTCGCCGGCTCCACCATGACCGAGGCCGAGTTTCTCGCAGGCCTGGTGAAGCGCACGGGTTGCGGCTTGCTGCTCGACGTCAACAACGTCTTCGTCTCGGCGCACAACCTCGGCTTCGACGCCGCGGATTTTATCGCAACGCTGCCGGCGGCAGCGGTTGGCGAGATTCATCTCGCCGGTCACGCCGTAAATCATGTCGGCGACGACACCATTCTGATTGACGACCACGGCTCGCGCGTGCCGCCCGCCGTCTGGGCGCTTTACGCCGATGCCGTCAGAACAGTCGGCCCACGTCCGACGCTGATCGAATGGGACACGGACGTGCCTGAACTCGAGGTGCTGCTCGGAGAGGCAATGTGGGCCGATATGATGTCGGCGTCGATCGCTTTCGGTCGCCGCGCCGAGGCAGCCTTGCCATGCCGCGACAGCAGCCGCTTCGGCAGCGTGGTCGTACCATTCGAGTACAGGCCGGATCGAGGCCGCATGCCTGCGCTCGCCGCCTTCGAAGCGCTGCGTTCCGCACCCAATCCGCAAGCCGGGAGCCGCCGACATGCTGTCGCTTGATACCTTGCAGAGGACGGTCGCGCGCTCGGTGCTGTGCGGCAACAATTTCGGGCTCGCACCGCTGCTGGAGGCCGGGCAGTCCGATCCCTATGGCAGGCTGCGCATTTACCAGAACAACACACGCGCCTCGCTCACAGCGACGTTGGAGGCTGTGTTCCCGGTAACGGTGAAGCTCGTCGACGAGCGTTTCTTCCGTTATGCGGCCAGCGAATTCGTCCGCCGCCACCCACCGCGCGAGCCACGGCTCAGCCGCTACGGCGGTGATTTCCCGGGTTTCTTGAGAGCTTTCGACGGTCTGGAAGACATGCCCTTCGTCGCCGCGACGGCGCGGCTCGAATGGGCGATCGCCGAGGCGCTCCACATCTCCGCGCGCCCGGCTTGTACTCTGGCTGATCTCGGCAAAGCCGATCCCGAGGCGATGCCGGAGCTCATCCTCCAGCCTTCGCTGCGCATGGTGGTCTCGCGTTGGCCGGCACTGTCGATCTGGTCCGCGCATCAGGGCGGCGAGCCCATGCAAGTGGACGCTTCACAGCGGCACCTCGAGCGCACAGCGCTTTGGCGCAGCGGCGAAAGCGTGCGTTTCGCACGGTTGCCGGCCGCCCATTTCGCCTTCTGCTACACGCTCAAGGCCGGACTGGGCCTTGAGAAGGCCGTTACCCGCGCCCTTGTCCACGATCCGATGTTCGACGTGCTCGGCGCGCTGGTCGGCCTCTTCCGAGATGGCCTTGTCGCGCATGTCCGTCTCGAGACAACCCCAAGAAATTGATGGAGATTCCTGTGACCATGATCCGTTCGATGCCTATGGCGCACCGGTGTGCCTGGACCGACCGTGCAGGCCGCCTGATCCGAACCGCCGACGCGTTCCCGCTATCGCTCGTACAGCTTGCAGCTCGCATCGGCGTCGCCCACGTCTTCTGGCAGTCGGCACAGACCAAACTTGTCTCCTGGCCGGTGACGCTGCAGCTGTTTGCGTATGAGTACCGACTGCCGATCCTGCCGCCAGACATCGCCGCGCCGATGGCCACCGCTGCAGAACTTGCCGGCGCGGTCATGATTGCCATCGGCCTGCTTTCGCGGCTTGCCGCCCTTATGCTCCTCGGCGTCGTCGCGACGATCCAGATTTTCGTCTATCCTGGCCACTGGGCCGAGCACCTGATGTGGGCGTCGCTGTTGCTGCTCATTCTCGCGCGCGGCGCCGGCGCCTTCTCGCTCGATCACCTGATCGCCCGTTTTTTCCACGGCAGGGGCTGACCCCATGTTGCGGCAGGCGATCGGCAAAACAATCATGGATGCTGGCACCGAGGCCCACGACGAGGGCGCAATCCAAAGCGCCGGGCGGCGGCCGCGCGTGGTCATCCTCGGGGCCGGCTTCGGCGGCCTCAATGCGGCGATGGGACTGCGCAATGCACCCGTGGACGTGACTGTCATCGACCGCCGAAACTATCACTTGTTCCAGCCGCTGCTCTATCAGGTGGCCACCGCCGGCCTGTCGCCCGCGCAGATCGCTATGCCGATTCGGCGCATGCTGTCGCGCCAGAAGAACGCGACGGTGCTGATGGAAAATGTCGAGGGTGTCGATACGGCTTCGCGCCAAGTCGTCACCCAGAACCGCCGCATCCCTTATGATTTCATCGTCGTCGCTACTGGCGCTCGCCATGCCTATTTCGGCCATGACGATTGGGAGGCGGCCGCTCCGGGGCTGAAGACCATTCCTGATGCCACCGAGATCCGTGGCCGTATCCTGGCCGCTTTCGAACGGGCGGAGGCGACACAAAACGCCAACTTGCATACCGATCTGCTGACCTTCGTCGTGGTTGGCGGCGGGCCGACTGGGGTCGAGCTGGCCGGCGCCATCGTCGAACTCGCCCGGGGTGCGCTGGTGCGCGATTTCCGCCGCATCGATTCCTCGACGACGCGCGTCATCTTAATTGAGGCCGGCGATCGCATACTTCCGACCTTCCCCCGAGAGCTTTCCGTCAGGGCTAAGAAGCAACTGGAGAGACTTGGTGTAGAAGTGCGGCTCGGGGCGGCCGTCATTCGATGCGATCATGGCGGTGTCAGCTTGGCGAACGGGCACGAGATCGCCGCCGCCTCGGTCTTGTGGGCCGCGGGCGTCATGGCCTCGCGAGCCGCCAAATGGCTGGACGTGCCCGCCGACTGGGCGGGCAGGGTGGTCGTCGACGATCATCTGCATGTGCCTGGCCGCGAAGGCGTCTACGTCATCGGCGATACGGCGGCGGTGAAGAGACCCGACGGGCAGCTGGTGCCCGGCGTCGCGCCGGCAGCCAAGCAGATGGGCAAATATGTCGCCCGGTTGATCGCAGCGAAGCTGTCGGGAACCACCGTCGAGCCATTCCGCTATCGCGACTACGGCAACCTCGCCACGATAGGCCGCAAGGCGGCAGTAGCGGATTTCGGCTGGTTGTGGCTTTCCGGATTGCCGGCCTGGCTGCTCTGGTGCTTCGCACACCTGTTCTATCTGGTGGGCTTCCGCAACCGCATAATCGTCTTCCTCGACTGGGCATGGTCCTATATCACCTTCGATCGCGGCGCGCGGCTTATCGCCGACCGCGATGAACGCTAACCCGATGGAAGCGACATCATCGCGGCACTGGTCGCGCCCCCGTCTCCGGTTGGGTCGGGCGGTAACGGCGCTGCTGCTGCTCGCTGTTCTGTCGACCGCCGCCAGCGTGCACGTTATCTGGCAGCGCGCTGCCAGCGCCAACATCGAGAAGGTCGTCGCCAGCCTGGACGCGCAAAGCTTTGGCGCAGTGCGGGCCGAACTGACCTCGACGCTGGCGCTTGTCGCTTCTACCGCCGAGGTCGTGCGCTCGATCCTGTTTCAGGGCGCGATCAAGGCCGATGACGAGATCAAGCGCGAATTCCTTTTCCTGTCGCTCCTGCGCGAGCAACCGGCCATCGTATGGATCGGCTTCGGGTTTCCCGATGGCCGTTTTTTCGGCTCGCACGCAACATCGGACGGCAAAATCGAGATGCTGGAAATTGGTGCCGGTGCGCCTGGCGCGTCCCGGCCGCTGCGGCGTGACTTCTACCGCCCAATTCCCGGCGATATTTTTTTCGAACACCGGTCTCTCGGCGAGACCGCGTATATTCCGCTCGGCGCGCCGTGGTTCAGGTTGGGCAAGGACGCCATCGAGCCCATATGGACCGTCGCCGACATTCTCCCGGCCGGCTTCGAGCCATCGATCGTTGTCTCCAAGCGTGTCGAGATTTTCGGGAAATTCCAGGGTGTCGTTATGGTTGCCGTCAGCCTTCGCCGTCTCTCGCAGACGTTGAAAGACCTCGGTATGGCCGAAGGAGGCAAGGCCTTCGTACTTGGCAAGCACGGCACGGTGCTCGCCACCTCAAGCCCGGATGACGGTATCATGGCTGCGCGGCTTGCAGATTACCCCCATTCCGATGCGCTGGCCGCAGCCGTCGCCAGGACGGACGCCACCGAGCCGGGCCGCGAATACCGATCGCTCGCCGAGAGCGACGGGCTCGGGCCGGTCTTCATTTCCTCGACATCACTGCCGTTCCAGGAGTGGCGGCTGGTGACGGCGATCCCCCGTTCGGTCTTTGCCGGAGACATCGACCGTAATACCCGGCGGGTGCTGTTCATCATTGCCAGTATGGCCCTGCTGGCGGCGGCCAGCGCGGTGATGTTCGCCAATTTCCTCTTCGCCCGGCCGCTTAAGCGTCTGGCAGGCCAACTGCACGCGGTCGAGCATTTCGAACTGGACGCGGTGCGGCACACGCCGACCTTTCTCGCCGAACTCAACGATCTGTCGCAGGCGCTGAAGCGGATGGCCGGCGGGCTGTCAGCCTTTGGACGCTATCTCCCGCTGGACGTGGTGCGTCCGCTGGTCGAGGGCGGCATAGAGCCGAAGCCAGGCGGCGAGCTTACCGAGATCACCGTGCTGTTTGCGGACTTGCCCGGATTTACTGAACTGACGGAACAGCTTGGGCCTGACGTCGAGCCGCACCTGACCAGCTTTCTGACGCTGGCGGTGGACGCGATCCACGCCGAGGGCGGAACGGTCGACAAATTCATCGGCGACGCGGTGATGGCTTTATGGAACGCGCCTGGCGAGGCGCCCGACCATGCGGCACGCGCTTGCCGGGCGGCGTCGGTGATCCGCGCCGCTATGCATGCGCGGCCGGCGATTTCGCCTGACCGTGACAAAATCCGGGTTCGCATCGGCATCAACACGGGCACGGCTTTGGTTGGAAACGTCGGCTCCGCCGAACGGCTCAGCTACACGGCGATTGGGGATACGGTGAATCTTGCCAGTCGCCTGGTCGGCGTGGCCAAGGAGCATGGCGTGGAGATCGTAGTCTCCGGTGCGACGCTGCAATCCGCCGGAGGAGCTATCGCTGCCCATCCTCTCGGCATCGCGATGGTGCGCGGGAAGGCTATACCGGTAGAGATCCATGCCTTGGGCTGATCGTACGGACGGCAGGGACAACGACGTCGCGCGCCAGACCTTTGCGCAAATCGTCGTCTCCCGTCAGCAAATCCCCTCCCGATGAACTGCCCGGTCGTATTGCGTCGGCTCGACCTCATCGAATAGGGTTCCCTGCCGGGGAGCTTAATCCGCATGGAGATGCAGCAGGTCCGCTATTTTCTGGCATTGTCCCGGACTCTTAATTTCACGAGAGCCGCGGAGGAATGCAACGTTAGCCAGCCTGCGCTCACCAGGTCCATAAAACAGCTTGAAGACGAACTCGGCGGCACCCTGATACGCCGGGAGAGGGGACACTCGCATCTGACGGAACTCGGCCGTCGGATGCTGCCCACCCTGCAGCAATGCTATGATGCGGCTGTCTCGGCAAAGGCGATAGCGAGGGCCGTCCGCGACAGCCACGTCGCATCGATCAGTATCGCCGTCGCCAACTGCGTGAACATGACCGTGCTCGCGCAATCCATCGCCGAACTCGCGCGATCCTATCCGGCCGTGGAGCTGAAAATCCGGCGAGGAGCGGCATCCACCGTCCTGGATGCCCTGAAGGACGGAGAGGTCGATATCGCGGTCGCCGGGCCGCTGACGTCCTGGGAGCGGTTGAACGTTTGGCCTCTCTTTCGGGAGCAGGTTCTTGTCGCGGTCAATATCGGCCACCGGTTTGGTCAACGCATGCCACCCGACATTGCGACGGAAGAACTCCTGGGCGAAGTCTTCTTGCGTCGCGCCGATTGCGAACTCAAGAATCAGCCGAGCGGGCCTTTGGACCGCGTCATTCCCTCGATGGAACACGAGGTCGAGACCGATCACGATCTGCTGGCTTTGCTCGAAGCTAACGCCGGTGTCGCGTTCCTGTCGGCGACAGCGCCTCAGTCCGCGAAAGTACGACTGCTCGGCCTCGTGGATGTCAAGCTCTCTCGCACCATCTCTGTCTATGCCGTCACCGGCCGCTTGAGTTCGGCTGCCGGCGGATTGCTTCTCAACCTTCTGCGTTCGGCGGATTGGTCGCCTTTCGGTGTCAGCGAACCTGCCTGACCGCGGCGAGCATCTCATCGATCTCCATGCGTCGCCTGTGATCGGGATCTACATAACGGGCAACGATGATGCCGTCGCTGCCGACTACAAACGTTGCGGGAATGGGCAGCAGCCACGCGGAATTGCCCTGGAAACGAGGGAGATCGATGCCGGCTTCCGCCATAATCGTCTCCATTTCCATTCCGACCCAAATGGTAAGGTCAAGCGAAAGCGCGTATCCGTTGGCGGCATCCGTCAAGAAGGGGAAGCGCGCTTTCGCGCTCGTCTTGAGTATTCTCGAGTATTTAGAATGCTCGGGAACGATCGCGACGAGCTGTGCGCCGAGCCCCTCGATCTCGTCCTGCACGGCGGCGACGCTTACCGCGGTCAGCCGGCAGTACGGACACCAATGCCCACGTTGGAAGGTTACCACCAGCGGTCCCCGCCTCAGCAGATCGGCGAGCCTGACGACCTTGCCGTTCTCGTCGGGGAGCACAAAGCCAGGCAGCATTTGCCCCACGTTGGGCGTGGAATGTCCGATGTCATTTTTCTTCAGGCGGGCCACAAGCCGGCCGACCGCCTCCGCTTGTTTCGGACGAAAGCGTTGGACAGCGTCGGCGATCAGGCTCAGGCGCTGCTGCAGCGGTGCATCAAGTTCGATGGCGGCCTGCACCGCTTGCGCCAACGGCGGTGTCTGCTGTTCCAGTGTCAATCCCGCGTCCCCTTTCGTCTGACGCAAAAATACCATGGTATGGTCCTGGCACTTTTCGCAAGCGTCGGCACGACGGACAGGCTCGGCGCATCGTTGCCCGGGAAGCCGCGGCCGCTCCGCGGCTTATCGGGGCTCTCTTGGTTCGTAAGCAACCCGTTTTCACTGGCATCCCGGTGCGAATCCGCGCCCTGTCCTGTTTTGCCAAGCGACCCGTCATCGGGCATCCGATCCTCCCTCAGCGAATGCATTGCCTTCAGATGCTCCGGAGGATGCTCGACACCTGTCCAGTATTAAAATGCCATCGCGCTATCGAAACCATGCGGTCTTGGTATTGGCGCGCGCGGCCTCTCGTGGGGTAAAACAGCAGTGTCCAATAAGGGCTGGAGGGCGCCATGGACATTCATCACATCCGCTATTTCTTGGCCGTCTGCGAGACGCGCAACTTCACGCGAGCAGCCGAGCGATGCAACGTAACGCAGCCTGCGCTGTCGCGCGCGGTCCAACAACTTGAGGACGAAGTCGGCGGCCTCCTGTTCCGGCGCGAGCGCAATCTCACTCATATCACCGATCTTGGCGCCCTGCTCAGGCCTCGCTTCCAGCAGATTGTGGACGAACTGATGGGTGTCCGGCAGGAAGCTTCGCAATTTCTTTGTCTCGACGACGCCCACTTGAAGGTTGGCGTCATGTGCACCATCGGGCCGCGCCGTTTCACCGGCCTTCTTACCGATTTCAACCGGCGGCACGGCGGCATCCGGCTGCAACTCATAGAAGGCGTTCCCGACAAGCTCTCTGGGATGCTGGAGGCGGGGGAACTCGATGTCGCGATCATGTCGACAAGTGGTACCTTCCCCGAACGCTTCGACTTTACCTGCCTTTTCCACGAGCGTTTCATGCTCGCCGTTCCACCCGGCCATCGACTTGCGCGTCACGAAACGATCCCCATTGCGGCAATCGATGGCGAGATCTACCTGCGGCGTATCAATTGCGAATACGCCGACTATCTATCGAAGCTTTGCGAGGCACGCGGTGTCAGGGTGCTCGTCTCCTATTCAAGCGAGCGCGAGGACTGGATTCAGAACATGGTCGCCGGCGGATTGGGCATCTGCTTCATCCCGGAATACAGCGCCGTGATCCCAGGGCTGCAGGTGCGTCCCGTCGCGGAACCACAGGTGGTGCGGCAGATCTGCCTCGTCACCGTCGCCGGACGACGCTTTTCGCCCGCGGTCCTGACTTTCGTCAACGCCGTCAAATCCTATGGTTGGGCGGAGGGAAATGCCGTACACGTTGCACAACGCTCAGCGGCGTAGGAAATCTGGCTAGAGCCGGACGCACACCGCGGGCCCTCGCTGGCAGCAAAGTGATCGGCACTTCCAACCGCATCGCGCGGTTGACGTCCGCCGGATCGCGTCGATCTTACCGCGATTACGGTGTCTGCCGCATTGAGACGTCGCGTTCGCGGCGAAGCGCCGTCGGCGCGGGATGGCGGATCAATAGGGCGCGCCCGGCTCAGGAGAGGAGCCCCACCGACCGGAAAGCACCGCCTGGATAGCCGGGTGCTGCGCCCATGCCGAGAACAGCACCGCCTCGTTGCGGACGCCGGGGCGTCCGTAATAATGCAGCGCAACCGGCGCTACGCTGCCCATCGCGACGATGGGGCTGCCGGACGAGCCGTTCGTGGTGCTGCAGTCGTGGGCAAGCGTATCGGTATCGAGCATGTCGATGACCTTGCCGGGGCTGAAGCGTTTTGCGCCGTCAAGCTGCCCGAACGTCATCGTGACGTTGTCGGCGTCGCCCTGGAGATCCTTGATCGGATGGCCCACGGCATAGATCCTGGCGCCCGCCTTGCAACTGCCGTTCGTATCGGCGCCGATGTCGATGCCCAGAGGCTCAGGCATGTCAAAAGCCTTCGGCGGCTTGAGCTGGAGGACAGCGAGGTCGGGGTGTTGCGACGTTTCGACATGCAGGATGTCGCAGATTTCAACCTGCCTATGCTCGTCGGCCCTGTCCAGATTGCCGTGCTCGTAGCGGAAAGCGGCCGCGAACGCCCGGCCGCGCGTGAGCCGCCAGCGTTCGCCCGAACCGCTGGGCGACCGGCCCGGAATCCTGCGGCCCATCTGACACGCGACATGCGCGTTGGTAATCAAGATGTCCCTGGCCGCGAGCCAGCCGGTTCCGAAGGGCATGCCGTCGATGGTGATGACCGCGACGCTCTTGCACACCTTGCCGACGCGCCCGCGCTCCTCTTCGAACGTCCTCGACCAGAACGCATCCAGTCCGTCGTCGATCGGGCGGATCTGCACGCGGTAGTCGTCGTTTTCGACGAACCAGGAAACCCGCCGCAGCGCGTCGACGACGGACTGGATTTCGAAGAGCTTTTCCTGGCTGGCGCCGGCGAGGCTGCCTCCGCCTTCCGTCACGTCGCGAATGCTTCCGACTGCGCCGTCGATGATCCTTTCCGCGGTGGCGCGGGCCACCGCGTCTGTGCCGGGCTCGAAGAGGCTGACGCGTTTCCGGCGGGTCTGCGCCGTCGAAGCGTCAGCCGTCTCCGTCGCCTCGGTGGAAGCGGAGATGGATTTGCTCAATGCCGGCTGCAAATCGCTCAACGCTATCCGGTCACTATTCGGCCCGCTGACGAGACCGTGGGGAGCGATCTGTTTCATGCGCTCTTCCAGCCGCCTGGCCTGAGCCTGCGCGGACTCGGGAAACCGGGGGGCAGGGCCCGGCGTCGTCACGATTGGCCTCCTTTGAAGAGATGGTCTCTCAGGATCCGGCCGATCGGGATGCCCTGATTGTATCCCGCAGCGGGATTGTTGCCCTGATGCAGGGAAACCAGCGAGCATTTCGGCAAGAGGTAGACGCCGGAGCCCGAGGCGCCGCCAACGACGTCGGTGCTGTAGCGCAGGCTGTTGCCGTCGGCTTGCGTCCTGACCGTCATTCCAAAGGCCGCGCTCAACGGGTCATGCCCGGGATGGTGCACGACAAGCACCGGCAGCCCGTCGGTGAAGGCGTTCGCATCGGACGGCGCCTCGAATTCGCGCTGCTGCCCGTCGATCCGAGGCGCCGGCTTCGCAAGCCTGACCAGCGCATAGTCCCAGTGTCCGTCCTGGATCGGGTTCTGGCCGGCCATCAAGGCACCGGCATCGATCGTGCTGAAGCCGGCCAGCCAGTCCGGGCCGCCGGCGAGCGGGACCAATTGTCCGGGGTTTTCCGCCCGCCCATAGTCGAACTGGCATCGCAGCCGGGCAGGGGGCGGCCTGAAGCCGCCCGCGCCATCCATTTCGATGAAGTCCTTCAGCACGTGGTAGTTGGTGAGGATAAGATCGTCGCCGACCAGGATGCCCGTGCCGAGAGGCTCTGCCTGGTCGTTGCTCGCCGGCGCTTCCTTTTCATCCACAAGGACAAAACGGCAGGTCGCCTCCTTGATCTCCGCTATTCGCTTCAAGAGGTCTTCGACGAGAATGATTCTGGGCTGATTGGCGGCCCGCAGCTGACTGGCCGCGCTTTGGAACTCGAATCCCGGCCTGCCGGACTCCGAGACGGCCGAGCCGCCGACCAAGGCCAGACCGTCCGGGTTTACATCGACCAGATCGGCAAGGTTCCGAAACGTCACCGAGCCGAGCTTGATCCGCTGGATCGCCTTGACGAGGGATTGCAGCCGCTCATACTCGACCGCATGGGCGACGAGGTCGAGCAGCCTTTGCGGATAGCGCTCGGCCGCCGCCAGGTCCTTGTATTTCCGCGTAAGCGTGGAAAGACTATCGTTGGATTGGAAGCTTTCCGCGATGGCGCGATCGATTTCGATGCCATTGCAGTTGCGCGCCAGGATGCCGGCCAGAGACTTTTGTTGGTCAGGACCGAGTGAATTCCAATCCATCACTCCCTCCACTGCTTTCAGCCTTGCACGACTGTTGCAGCAAGGCTAGACTTTTATATCTGCTTTCTTCCGGAGGGTGCTGGCGTGGTAGCGTGGTACGGCAGAAGCATCAGTAGTCACTTCAACCAGATCCTCGAGCAGGCTTTTCCGGATATCGGCGTGTTCAATGCTGTGGTGCGTATCGAACGTCCGCCATTCTATACAAACAGCGAACCTTTCACTTCCGAAGATGGCCCGAAACCTGATGAGGACGGCGACTTCGAAGAAATAGACCGTAAGAACGTACTGAGATGCATCTCGGTTCAGGCCGCCAGGACGCCCGGCAATCTGGAAAAGTGGATTGAAATCCTATTAAAACGATTTGAAAAGGAGTCTGTACTACTGGAGAAATTGAATACTCAGGTGGAGTATCTAAGGAAGGAGCAGAGCAAGCGGGCGCTGTGGATCATAGACGACAACGACGATATAAACTCTGCATGGAACGATAGCTTCTTCGAAAAGGTAAACCTCAGATTTGAGATCGCGAAGAAATACAGGCTGGACATTTTTGAGGGGATTTCAAAAAGAACGGCTTCAGTCGGATTCGACACCGAGAGGGGTGACTTCAACTATGCCGGTTGCATATTAATCTATTGCAGAGAAGGGCTTGACGGAGCGGCAGGCTCAGTCATCAGGAACGTCTTCGATCTGGCGCTCGATGCTGCAAATGAGGGCCGGGAGGCGCCGAAGATCGTCGTTGTTGCCTCAAGCGAGGATCAGATCAAAACGATCATAGACGAAATAGAATCCAGATGGAAAGCTTATGGAAAGCGGCCGCCTTTTCTGTTCTTGTTTAGAACGGAAGATAAAGGGGCGATTTCGCCGCAACAGGATCAGGTGGTCAAATTCTTCCTGTCCGACGAAACTGCCATCGAGATCATAAGGCCCGGCGGCCAGCCGGTAAATATTGAGATCCCGCCGCCGCCTCCTCCGCGATCATCGGATACAAGGCAGAACGACCTGGTCGTCGTGGTGGGAGGCAGAATAACCTCCGACGGAGATGTGGCTCGCTTCAATGCCCTGAAGAAGGCGCTCGGGCAGGACGGAGCATTGGTGATCATCGACCCGTGGGCCGACGACGGGCAAGGATTGACCATGCATGCGGAACTTAGGGCGAAATTCGACGCGGCGAAAAGTCCCCTGCTTGTCGAACATGTAGGAGAGAATGATCCGGAAGACGAGGCCACGGTTTTCCAGGACTATCTTCAGCTATGCAGCTTCAAGCCGCTCGCCCTGATGAAATCGATGGTGGCGAGAGCATCGAAGCAACGGCTGATCTGGAAGCCGGACGTCACCGGAGCCAGGCGGCCGGACGGTGTGGAGGTCCATACCGAACCCTCGGAGGACTTCGCGCTGCTGCTTCGGCGGCGCCTTGGGCTGGAAGATGAGGACGCAGGTCCGAAAGCCTTTGTCGCGGTAGAGGAGGTGATCCTCGACGGGAAACTGGACAGCAAGCTCAGAAAGGCGCTCAAGAAGCACCTCAGCATTCTTGTGGGAGGTACCGGAGTTCCGCCAACGGACGAATGCGTCGTGCCGTTCTCCTTCCAGGTCGCCGGAGCCAGCGATCCACTGTATGAGGCTGCCCTCAACTTCAAGAAATCGCAAACGAACATCGTAGCAGCCTGCGATCTCAACCGGGGCGCAAGCCGCCTCGAAGACTACCTGACCGGGATTACCGCCCGTGTCCGCGACGGAATTGACAAGGGCTTCCGGGGCAAGGAGGACCAGCCGGGCTATGTGCTTCACATTCTCGTCATGATCGACGGCAAGCGGCTGGACACCGAACTGACCGACGGTGCCAATGGCAACTGGCGCGTCGTGAAGTTCCTGCGGGAATCGGGTGAATATCAACCCGATACGGTTGGTTTCCAGAGTGCGCAGGCCTGGATGAAAACCCAGCTGGACTTCGAGGCGACAGCGCCCAGCCAAGGCAGGCAGCAGTGAGCTTGCTCTCCCGATGTCGATTTCAGATTCTCCGATGAATGTGATTTCGCCACGAATGGAGGCGTTCCGTGCCAGGTGGCGTGAAGCGCTCGGCCAGCCGCAGTCGACCGTGGTCAACCCTTATCCGGGGCTGCGCAGCTTCGATGTGAACGAAGCCCATATTTTCCGCGCCCGGTTCAATCAGACCAAAGCGCTGCGGGAAGCGTTCGCCGGCGTTTCGGCACGGGGCGAGCCCCGCCATGTGATCATGGTCGTCGGCGGCTCGAGTTCGGGCAAGTCCTCGATCGTCAAGGCGGGGTTGTTGGCAGGCATCCATTCGCTGCAGATGCCCGACAGCAGCGGAAACTGGTATGTCGCCGAGTGCCGGCCCGGGCAGTCGCCGATGCAGGAGCTTCTGTCCGGGCTGGCGACCATGGTCGTCGGCGCGATCTTCAGCGAGGTCTGCGACGGTGACGCGCAGCGAGCGGAACAGGACCCGGAGCTCGCGGAGGAAGTCGAACAGGCACTCGATGCGGTGGGGGGCGGCAAGGCCGCTTCAACGGCGGACCGTGGGGACATTCGCGCGGCCGCCCTTCGCCGTGTGAGAGCCCTGCTGGACGAGCGGTTGTGGAGCGCGCGCCATCAGTTGCAGACGGCCGCGGTGGCGCCGGCCTTGACCTTGTTCGTGCGCGAGGCATTGAACCGGCTCGATCACCACCTCCATCCTCTCCGTGCCGGCCGGCCGCGCCTGCTGGTGAGCATCGACCAGTTCGAGGAAATCTTTCGCTGCCCGGACAATGCCGAAAGGCGAGCCGTATTTGATCTGCTGCGGTTCGTCGACCAGGCCAAACAACAACAGGCGCCCGAGCTTTACCTCGTCGCATCGATGCGCAGCGAGGAGTTGCACCGCTGTTCCGAGGAAAAAGGCATCTCGGACATCGTCAATCGCTCGATCCATCTTGTCGAGCTGATGTCGCGCGAAGATGCCGAAAAGGCGATCGTCGAGCCCGGCAGGCTGACCTTGCAGGGATACTTCAATTCGCCGATGGGCGCCGATAACAGCTGGCCCTACGAGAAGGCGGCGGTCGAAGCCATCGCCAATTCCTACTCCAGCTTTGCGACCGGCAAGGCCGAGCATCGCGCCGATGCGCTGCCGCTTCTGCAGCACTTCCTGAGGCTGGTATGGCACAGTTCGGTCGGAGAATGGGTGGGGAATACGGCTGGCAATTCCAACCTGCTCATCGACGGCCGGTCGTTGTCGGCGATCCCGGGATGGAATGAGCCTGGCCCGACCCAGGTTTCACGGGATACGCCGCCATCCGAAGGCGAGCCGCAGAACAGCCTTGCGCGCGTCCTCAACAGCCGCGCCGACGCGGTGTTCAAGAGCGCGATCAAGGCCTGGTGCAATGCCGTCGGGGATTCGTCGGAAGAATCCAAGACGCTGGCGCGAATGGTGCTCAAGGCGGCGTTCGTCAGCCTGGTCAGGCAGGATGACCGCCGCAGGGTGGTTCGCGACTGGCAGACCGTCGAGGAAATGCTTTCAACCTCCGGCGAGGTCGAACGATTGGCGCCGGTCAACGGCGAGGGGACGGAGGCCGAGCGGACTGCCAGGTTCAAAAAACCGCTGGAGGACGCCCTAAGGGAGTTTGAGAAGGCGACGCTGATCGAGCGCCGCGCCGATCCGGAATCCAGGCCTGGTCGCGAGCGCCCGGACAAATACTCCGTCTATCACGAGTCCTTCATCCGCAACTGGAAACGGTACGCGGACTGGGTGCGGGAAGCCGGCAGGGCCTCGGCGATACTTCGCTCCATCTATGTGGAGCTGAACGATCCTTCCGAGGACCCTACGGCCGAAGATATGATCACCGTGGGTGGCGAGGCGGACCTCAATGTGGTTATCGGCAGCGCCGGCGACGAAATCGTCCTTCCGCTCTCCGGCGCAGGCCCCGCCGTCGCCGCCACCGCCGAGGCAACGCCCGGCGCGGCCGGTCGCGGCTGGGCAAGCCAGAACTGGATATTGACCGAAATCTCGCGCATCGAGATCCCGGGCGCCCGGTTCAGCGGACAGGATTTTCTGGTCAGACTCCGGGAGGCCCGCCAGGAGGCCATCGCGGCGCATCAGACCAAAGTGGAACTGGAGGCAAGGGCCGCGGCTGCGGAAGCTTCGACCGCCTTGGCAAAGGTACGGGTGTATCGTCTTCGGGCTATATTCACCGGGTTCATTACATTCTCGATTACAGCCGTATCAGCTTTAATATTGTCAACTTATTTCTACAGAAGCTCTAGTATAGAAAATGATTTTCGCTATTCCATGCTTCGATTGTGGCAAATAGGATCTTCGGTAACCGAGGCAGGTAGGGAGACCAACAGGCATCTTTATGAGGACCGCGATTTGTGGCTTGCCATAAATGCGTTGGAACCGAACGACGATGATTGGGAAAACGCTAGCAACAGAATTCAGAACGAGCGCGATGGCCTTCGCAACGCGATCATCAACAAATCGCGGAACGTGTTAGCCGATCTGAATTTCGCCCCCGCCGAGGAGAAATTCTTCGCCCAGGCAAAGCCGCTATTCGGCGATGTAACGACGATGGAAGTGAAATGTCTGCGGACAGTAGGCGACAAAGCTTCATTCGGTGCGCCAAATAGCACTGCTTCAGGCGGGAGCGGACCCGTACCGAGCAGCGTCGAGTTTCGATTTGGAACCATCAGAGCGCCGGGATCCGGCAACGACACCGGGCGAGGGGCAGTTGAGGCGCTGGAGTACTCCACCGACGGCGGGCGCAGTTTTCAGAGGACGAATGCGACGATGCTTGGACTGGGCGCGGCGACGATCTGCGTCTCTCAAGACGCATCGGCATTGCTGCTGCTGAGCAAGGGCGGGTGGCCGACGGTTATTCTCAATACATGGACGAGAGCGACACTCCCGGACGGGAAGATCCAATGGTTTTTGCAGGTGAAAGCTATACGGGAGGTAAGATCCTGGTCCTCCAGCGCACTTTTTGCAAGATATGCCATAGACACCACTAAAGATGATAATCTGTCTTTTTTTACGTCAGACGGCCTGGTTGGATTTGAAATAACGGGTACATTCGATAAACAGGACAGCCAGAGCGTTTTATGGACTAATGACGGATTTTCTGCCCCGTCTTTTTATCGTTATGCCAGCACCGCGCACAAACCTGGCGTTAAAACGGAATGCAGGGGGGTGTCTCGTAGCAGAAGCGATTGCGTAATGTCTTACGACGGCGCCGCGATGAATTTCGCCAGATATAATGTATTTAACGGGAAAGAAAAATACTGCACAAAGGAATCAACGTATTGCGACGTCAGATTTAGTGTTCAGAACGGAGGTACAAACATCATCGAGTTGACCTACACCGGGCGGCCTCCGGTGGAGTTTGATATTAACGACGATTACCTATGGTTTCGCGGCGATGATGACGTGGTTCAGGCTTACGATAGAAGAGCGGATACCGCCAAGAAATTGCTGGCGCTTCGCTGGTTGTACTTGGATTGCGATTTGGGAGAGGACGTACCTGGCGACAAGAGTTCCTCGCTCGGCGCCCTGATTGGTGATACGATTGGTGTAAAAGACATGCCTGATTTTTATCGAGAACCCGGTCTGCCACAGTATTTTGACGGCGCCAACTGCGGACAGAAGGCTTCTGGAGGATGAACCGATGGCAACGCCCAGCCTTGCATTGTTGACGGCCCTGGCGGCGATATCGGCTGATCCGGCGGGGAACCCGGCGGAACCGCCAACCACGGTGGAGCGGCTGGAGTCCATCCGCCAGCGCTATCTCGAAAGCCTGGGAATTGAAATCAAACCGCAGAGTGATGCGGAACAACTGCAACTGACGCAGTGGGGCAACTTTCCAAACTTTCCGAATTTTCCAAATTTCTCAAATTTCTCGAATTTCCCGAATTTCCCGAACTGGTTCAATGGATGGAACAATTTTTGAAGGCGGCCGATCTCGCCGGCGTGACCCGGCTGCTGATCATGCAGCCGACAGCCTTCTGCAACGTCGATTGCGACTACTGTTATCTGCCGCACCGCGGCGACCGGCGCGTCATGAGCCACGAGACCGTGGATGCGGCGGCGCGCTTCGTCTTCGATGCCAATCTGCAGGCCCGCGACTTCACGGTGGTCTGGCATGCAGGCGAGCCGCTGGTCGTCCCGCCGGCGTGGTATGCCGAGGCCTTCGCGCGGGTCGCGCGACAGGCTCCCCCCGGACTGTCGGTGCCTCACGCCATCCAGACCAACGGCATGCTGATCAACGACCAGTGGTGCGACCTCTTCCTCGCGCACGGCGTTCGCGTCGGCGTCAGCATCGACGGGCCCGCATTCCTTCACGACGCGCGTCGCCGGACGCGGTCCGGAACCGGGACGCACGCCAGCGCGCTGCGCGGCCTCCGGCGCCTCAAGGCAAGGGGCGTCACCTCGCACGTCATCTGCGTGGTGACCAACGCGTCGCTGGCCCACGCGCGCGAGCTCATGGCCTTCTTTCACGACGAGGGCATAACCGAGATCGGCTTCAACATCGAGGAAGTGGAAGGGGCGAACAAGGCGTCGAGCCTGGCGCGGCCCGGCGTGGTCGACGATTTTCGCGGGTTTTTCGCGACCGTGCTGGAGGAGGCGGACAGGGCCGCGCCACCGCAGCACATCCGTGAATATCGCAACACGCTCGCCATGTTGCGCCATCCCGGTATGTGGCACATGAGCGCGAACTCGCAGAACATGCCGTTTGCGATGCTGACGGTGGGCGTGGGCGGCGAACTGTTCACGTTCTCGCCGGAACTCGCCGGACTGCCGGGTGCCGCCTACAACGATTTCGTCATCGGCCGGCTGCCGGATGCCACGCTGGGTTCAGTCCTTTCCGATCCCTCGTTCGAGAAGCTGCGTTCCGATATCTGGCAGGGGATAGATCTGTGCCGGCAGTCCTGCAGCTATTTCGCGATGTGCCTGGGCGGCGCCCCGGTCAACAAGCTGGCCGAATGCGGCACGTTCGTCGCGACCGAGACCCTGGCTTGCAAGCTGGCCCAGCAGGTGGTCACCGACGTCTCCCTGGAAAGGCTGGAGCAATCGCTGCCGGCCTCGCATTGAACGAATTCGCGGCGCCGTTACGGAAGCACACCTCGCAAGGCCTCGTCTTCCGAAGCGCGACGAATGCGTTGCGCCCTCAATCGTCCCGGATGTGGTCCTTGAGATAGCCGCGCGTTTCCGAGAGCAGGCGGCGCATCATCTGCCGTGCGGCTTCGGCCTCGCGGCCGCGTATGGCGTCGGCAACCGCCTTGTGCTGCGGCAGGAAGATGACGAAGGACTCGCGCGAGAACCGGTGGCTGATGGAGAGGCCGACGCCGATCAGGTTGCCCATCTGCAGCAGGAGCGGGTTGTGCGAGGCGGCGAGGATGCCGCGATGAAAACGCAGGTCGGCCTCGACGCCGGAGGTGTCTGCCTGGCTCGCCTCCGACATCTCGCGGAAGGCCGCGTCGATCTCGGCGAGATCCTGCGGCGTTGCCCGGTCCGCGGCGAGCGCCGCCGCCTCCGGCTCGATCATCAGCCGCACCTCGAACAGCTCGCCGAAGAACTGGACCGGCGGCATCGCCGCGTAACGCCAGGCCAGCGCCTCGGCATCGAGCAGGTTCCAATGGATCGGCGGCAGCACGCGGATACCGGTGCGGGTGCGCGATTCGATGAGGCCCTTGGCGGCCAGGGTCTTCACCGCCTCGCGGATCACCGAGCGACTGACGCCGAACTCGTCCTCCAGATCGGCTTCCTTGGGAAAGGGCGTGTCGGGGCTGATGTCGCCGCGCACGATGCGGGTTCCGAGTTCCTCGACCACTTGTGCGAACAGGTTGCGCCGCCGAAGCGGGCGAATCTCGAAAACGGGAACGGCACGGTCGCTCATACGAATGGACCCTATGAACATACAGGGTCGCTTGACAAGGGTTCCCTTTTATTTATCATATAAAAATATAATTTAGATGGATCGCGGCATCACGATCCATTGATCCGGCCGCCACACGATCGCCGAGCGCGGCGGCATCATGGAGAGGACCATGACTGACGCCACCGCCCCGAACTTTTCGCTCGACGGCAAGACCGTGCTGGTTACCGGCGCGGCGCGCGGTATCGGCCGCGCCTGCGCGCTGGCCTGCGCCGTGGCGGGCGCCGACGTGATCGCCGGGGTGCGCGACGAGGCCGGAGCCGCCGATTTGGTCGCGGCGATCGATGCGACGGGGCGGCGCGGCACTGCGATCCGCATGGATCTGGCCGATCTCGACGGCGTGCGCGCCGGCGTCGCCCGCGCCGAGGCCGAGTTCGGAGGCATCGACGTGCTGGTCAACAATGTCGGCATCGGGCCGGAGAACCTTGCGGAAAACGTCACCGAGGCGGATTTCGACCATACCGTGACCGTCAACCTCAAGGGCACGTTCTTCACCACCCAGGCGGTGGCGCGCGGCATGATGGCGCGCAAGGCCGGCCGCATCGTCAACATCAGCTCGCAGGCCGGCAGCGTCGTGCTGAAGGGCGAGGCGATCTACTGCATGAGCAAGGCGGCGATCAACCATCTCACCCGCTGCCTGGCGCTGGAATGGGCGCCGTACGGCATCACCGTCAACAGCGTTGCGCCGACCTTCATCTGGACCGACGGCACCCGGCCGAGCCTGGCCGACCCGGCGTTTCACAGCCATGTGCTCAACCATATCCCGCTCGGCCGCATCGGCGAACCGATCGACGTCGCCGGCGCGGTGGTGTTTCTGGCCTCGCCGGCGGCATCGCTGATCACCGGCGCGAACCTGCTGATCGACGGCGGGTGGTCGGTGGCGTGAAGCGGGCGACGTCGCGCCAGGGCAATCGCTTCAGCGAACGGCGCTGCCGCTCACCCCAGCCCTCTCCCCGTAGAGAACCCGTCGCGTTCACACGTCCGGCAGGAGCCCTCGCTGCCGTCATTCCGGCCGACCGGAGGAGAGCCGGAACCGTCGCGGGGTCGTCGGCGCGCCGCCGACGCTGCGGGTCCGCAATGGCGAAGGCCGGCTTGCAGCAGCAAGAGGAATATTTTCCTTCCCTTTCGTGCCGCTCCGTGTCACACTGCTTTTTCCTGAGCGTGGATACGGGCATGAAGGGGTATTCGGCGGACGACAGACATCACGAAGCGCTTCGGCGCATCGTTGCCTTGCTGCTCGCGCTCGCCGGCCTTGCCGAGCGGGCGGCCTGCCGCTCCTGGCCCGTCCGCCGCGTCGTGCTCTGGCTGCTGCGTCCCGCCGAGCGGGCGGCGCGGGCGTTGGCCGCGCAGGCCGGATG
>QFCS01000212.1_pt1 | contig 39174 bp, 38 predicted proteins | sample 3576561 | NCBI WGS metagenome assembly QFCS01 | reverse complement strand
GCAGGGGTGGACTTCCCCGCGCCGGTGCGGCCCACGGGCGCCGGGGTGTGCCCGGCCGCGAGGTACGGGTCGATGTCGCGCAGGGCGAGGGTGCCCTCGTCGTAGGAGAAGTCGAGACCGGGGATGCGCAGGTCCAGCGCGCCGGCCGGCACCGGCTCCCCGCCGGTCGGCTCGGCGGCGACCGCGAGCAGCTGGCGCAGGCGCAGCACCGCGCCCAGGCCGGCCTGGATGTCGGGCAGCTGGTGGGCCAGGTTGTTGATCTGGCCGACGAAGGTGGTGGTGACCAGGAGCAGGGTGACCAGGCGCGCCACCCCCAGGTCGCCGTGGCTCACGAGCGCCACCCCGCACACCGCGACGGCCCCGAGCAGTCCGTGCAGCAGCCAGCCGACCCGGACGGCGAGGCGACCCTCCAGGACGACGACCTGGGCGAACTTCTCGTGGGTGGCCGCGGAGAGCTGCGCGAGACGGCGTACGGCGAAGGCCTGGCCGCGACTGGTGCGCAGGTCGTCGCGCCCGGCGATGCCCTCCTCCAGCGCGGCGGCGTGGTCGGTCCAGGCCATCTCCTCGATGACCTTGCGGCGCGCGATCTCGATCAGCGAGGGGCGCATCACCAGCACGGTCAGCGCGCCGACGACGGGGAACAGCAGGAAGGCCGGCCACCAGGTGACCCCGGCGACGACCCACATCGGCAGCGCGCCGAAGGCGGTACGCATCGCCAGCCAGATCTGCTGGCGCAGCAGGGTGCCGACCTCGTGGGTGTCGTCGTCGACGCGGTCGAGCACCTCCCCGACGGCCTGCTCGGTGAGGTGCTCCAGCGGCTGGTGCAGCGCCGCGCTGAGCAGGTCGCCGCGCAGCCGGCCCTCGGCCCGGTCGACGACGCCGGCCCACACGACGCGTCCGGCGGTGTCGACGGCGGCGGCACCGACGACGAACGCGGCCAGCCAGGCGATCAGGGTGGCGGTCGGCCCGTCGGCGAGCCGTCCGGCCACGACGGTGCCGAGCGCCTGGGACAGCGCCGCGAGCGCCACGGCGCTCACCGCGAAGCCGGCGGCCGGCCGGCGCAGCCGTCGCCAGTCGACCCGTCGCGCGGGGTCGGCGGGAGCGGCGGGTGCGGCCGGGGCGAGCGGCGGGGACAGCGTCGTGGACATCAGAGCCAGCGTAGGCTCCGGCGCCGACGCTCCGCCTCCGAATATCTTGCGGCCCAGGCGCAGCACGTGAGGAAAAGCACCGGACCCCCGGGGCGTCTGCCGCCCCGGGGGTCCGTTCCGTCGTGCTCGGCGCTCAGAAGGAGGCCAGCGCCTCGTTCAGCGTCGCGCTCGGCCGCATGACCGTCGAGGTCTTCTCGGCGTCGGGACGGTAGTAGCCGCCGATCTCGGCCGGGCTGCCCTGGACCGCGATCAGCTCGCCGGCGATCTTCTCCTCGTTGGCCCGCAGCGTCTCCGCGAGGGGCTTGAAGGCGGCCGCCAGGTCGGCGTCCTCGCCCTGGCCCGCGAGCTCCTCGGCCCAGTAGAGCGCGAGGTAGAAGTGCGACCCGCGGTTGTCGGTCGTGCCCAGCTTGCGGCCCGGCGAGCGGTCCTCGTTGAGGAAGGTGCCGGTGGCGCGGTCGAGCGCGTCGGCGAGCACCTGCGCCGCGGGGGCGCCTGCCTGCTCGGCGTACTTCTCCAGCGACGGCACGAGCGCGAAGAACTCGCCCAGGCTGTCCCAGCGCAGGTAGTTCTCCTCGACGAGCTGCTGCACGTGCTTGGGAGCCGAGCCGCCCGCGCCGGTCTCGAACAGGCCGCCGCCGGCGATCAGCGGAACCACCGACAGCATCTTGGCGGACGTGCCGAGCTCGAGGATCGGGAACAGGTCGGTGTTGTAGTCGCGCAGCACGTTGCCGGTCACCGAGATGGTGTCCTCGCCCTTGCGCATCCGCTCCAGCGAGTACGCCGTGGCCAGCGACGGCGCCAGGATCTGGATCTCCAGCCCCTCGGTGTCGTGCTCGGGCAGGTAGGCGCGGACCTTCTTGATCAGCTCGGCGTCGTGCGCGCGGGACTCGTTGAGCCAGAAGATCGCGGGGGTCTGCGAGGCGCGGGCGCGGGAGACGGCCAGCTTCACCCAGTCCTGGACCGGCACGTCCTTGGTCTGGCAGGCGCGCCAGATGTCGCCGGCCTCGACGTCGTGCTCGAGCAGCACGTCGCCGTTGGAGGCCAGGATGCGCACGGTGCCGGCCTCCGGGATCTCGAAGGTCTTGTCGTGCGAGCCGTACTCCTCGGCCTGCTGGGCCATCAGGCCCACGTTGGGCACGGTGCCCATGGTCTTGGGGTCGAACGCGCCGTGCCACTTGCAGAAGTTGATGATTTCCTGGTAGATGCGGGCGAAGGTCGATTCGGGCATCACGGCCTTCACGTCCTTCAGACGGCCGTCGGCGCCCCACATCTTGCCGCTGTTGCGGATCATCGCCGGCATGGAGGCGTCGACGATCACGTCGTTGGGTGAATGGAAGTTGGTGATGCCCTTGGCCGAATCCACCATCGCCAGTTCAGGGCGGCCTTCGTGGCAAGCGTGCAGGTCGCGCTTGATCTCGTCCTGCTTGCTCTGCGGCAGCGTGGTGATCTTGTTGTACAGATCCACCATGCCGTTGTTGACGTTCACGCCCAGCTCATCGAACAGCTTGCCGTGTTTCTCGAAGGCTTCGCGGTAGAAGATGCGCACGCAGTGGCCGAACACGATGGGGTGCGAGACCTTCATCATGGTCGCCTTGACGTGCAGCGAGAACATCACGCCGGTCTTGCGCGCGTCCTCGATCTCCTTCTCGTAGAAGTCCAGCAGCGCCTTCTTGCTCATGAACATCGAGTCGATCACCTCGCGGTCCAGCAGCGCGACCTTGGGCTTGAGCACGATGGTCTTGCCGCTCTTGGTGATCAGCTCCATCTTGACGTCGCGCGCCTTGTCCAGGGTCATGGACTTCTCACCGTGGTAGAAGTCGCCGTGGTGCATGTGCGAGACGTGCGAACGCGAAGCCTGGCTCCACTCGCCCATGCTGTGCGGGTTCTTGCGGGCGTATTCTTTCACCGCGCGGGGGGCGCGGCGGTCCGAGTTGCCCTCGCGCAGCACCGGGTTCACCGCACTGCCGGTGCACTTGTTGTAGCGGGCACGGATGTCCTTTTCCTCGTCCGTCTTCGGGTTCTCGGGGAAGTCCGGGATCTTGTAGCCCTTTTGCTGCAGTTCGCTGATGGCGGCCTTCAGCTGCGCCACCGACGCGCTGATGTTGGGCAGCTTGATGATGTTGGCCTCGGGCTTGAGCGTGAGCTTGCCCAGCGCGGCGAGGTCGTCGCTGACGCGCTGTTCCTCGGACAGGCACTCAGGGAAAGCCGCCAGCACGCGCCCGGCCACCGAGATGTCGGCGGTGGTGACATTGATGCCTGCCGGCGCCGCGAAGGTGCGGATGACAGGGAGAAACGCACTGGTGGCCAGCAAGGGGGCCTCGTCCGTCAGGGTGTAGATGATGGTGGGTTGCTGGCTGCTCATTGCTTATCTCCAGAGGTTGTTGGGTGCGGCGCCGACCGGCATCCAGGCGGGTCGCGCGGATACGGTGATCGGTATCCCGTGATTGTGCTTTCAGCGCAAGGGCCAGGCCTTCGTTTTTGGGATCACATTCCCACAATACAAAACACGCACAAAAAAATTTGCATGCTTTCATGCCGCCAGACAGCAAAAAGGGCCCGAAGGTCACCCTCCGAGCCCTTGATGCTGGCGCATGCGATCAGGCGAAGTTGGCTTCGGCGAACGACCAGTTCACCAGTTTGTCGAGGAAGGTCTCGACGAACTTGGGACGCAGGTTGCGGTAGTCGATGTAGTAGGCGTGCTCCCACACGTCCACGGTCAGCAGGGCCTTGTCGCCCGTGGTCAGCGGGGTGCCGGCGGCGCCCATGTTGACGATGTCGACCGAGCCGTCGGCCTTCTTCACCAGCCAGGTCCAGCCCGAGCCGAAGTTGCCCACGGCGGACTTGACGAAGGCTTCCTTGAAGGCGGCATAGCTGCCCCACTTGGCCGTGATGGCCGCGGCCAGCGCGCCGGAAGGCTCACCGCCGCCGTTGGGCTTCATGCAGTTCCAGAAGAAGGTGTGGTTCCAGATCTGGGCCGAGTTGTTGTAGATGCCACCGCTGGACTTCTTGATGATGGACTCGAGGTCCATGTTCTCGAACTCCGTGCCCTTTTGCAGGTTGTTCAGGTTGACCACATACGCGTTGTGGTGCTTGCCGTGGTGGTACTCGAGCGTCTCGCGGCTGTAGTGCGGGGCCAGGGCGTCCAGGTCGTAAGGCAGTTTGGGCAGGGTGTGTTCCATGGGGGTTCCTCTTGCGTTGGTGTTGTGAAATGGCGCGCTTGGCCGCGGGAAGCGGAGCACAAGGCAATCGGGCCTCCGCATTGTAGGCAAGGCCAGTGACGGCAGAGCGATCAGGGTTTCTCGGCCCTCAGGGATTCAGCCTTCCACCCTCACGTCCAGCGAGCCATCGGCCAGCGTCGCGCGCAGCGGCTGCCCGGGTCGGGCCTGAGCGGCGCGCGTGAGCGCAGCACCATGCTCGTCGGTGAGAAAGGCATAGCCCCGCTGCAGCACGAGTTGCGGATCGAGCAGGCCCAGCGCGGTCTGGCCGCGCTGCAACCGCTGCCGCTGCGCTTGCAGCGCGCGCTGCAAGGATGGCGGCAACTGGGTCTGCAAGGTCTGCAGGCGGTTGTGCTGGCGCTGGATCGCCAGCGAACCACTGCGCTGCAAGCCGTGCTCCAGACTGGCCAGGTGCCGCAGGCTGTCGTGGATGCGCCCGGAGGGCCGCCCCAGGCGCTGGGCCAGGCGGTCAAGCCGCTGACCGCGCTGATCGATGTCCGAATAGGCGCCATTGTTCAGGCGCTCCTGCAGGTAGGCCAGTTCGCCGAGGCGCTGCACTTTCGTGGGTGCGCACAGCTCGGCCGCCGCGGTCGGCGTGGGGGCGCGCAGGTCGGCCACGAAATCGGCCAAAGTGAAGTCGGTCTCATGTCCGACGCCGCACACCACGGGAATCGGAGCCTGCGCGATGGTGCGCACCAGCACCGGGTCGTTGAACGACCACAGGTCTTCCAGCGACCCGCCTCCGCGCACGAGCAGCAGCACCTCGCTCTCGCCGGTGTCGGCATGCCGCCGGTAAGCGGTTTGCAGCGCGGCGCACAGCTCGGCAGGCGCCTGCGCGCCCTGCACGGCCGCCGGGTAGATGACCACCGGAATATGGGGCACCCGCCGCTTCAACGCCGTGACCACATCGCGCAAGGCCGCCGCACCCAGGGACGTGACGATGCCGATGCTGCGCGGCTGCACGGGCAGCGGACGTTTGCGGGCCTCCTCGAACAGGCCCTCGGCCTCCAGCTGGGCCTTGAGCTTGAGGAATTGTTCGAACAGCGCGCCCTGCCCCGCGGGCTGCAGCGACTCGACAATGAGCTGCAGATCGCCGCGCGCACCGTAGACATCGAGCTTGCCACGCGCCTCGATCAGCTGGCCATCGCGCGGGGCAAAACTCAACTGCTCGGCCGAGCGCCTGAACATGGCGCAACGCACCTGGCCGATGTCGTCCTTGAGCGAAAAATAACAATGGCCGCTGGCCGCCCGCGAAAAGCCCGAAAGCTCCCCCCGAACCGCCACCGGATTGAATCGGGCCGACACGGTGTCGGCCACGGCTCGCATCAGCGGACCAACTGCCCACACACGCCGCGAGGACGGCTGATCGGCATCGAACAAGGATTCAGCCACGCGCATCTCCGGGGCAAATGTGTCCACAAGCCGCGCCGTTGCTGGCGATGTCGAAACACCCTTCAATGGCGCCGCGCGATGCCGCCAAGAGCCTTGATTCCAAAGACATTTGCAGTGCCTGTTTTGTGATCGACGTGTCGCCGGCCCTGCCAGGACGGGGGTTCGTGCGCATCGCGGGTGAGTTTTTCACAAAGTTATCCACAGAATTTGTGCATCAGGGAGAGGAATCAGGCCCGACTGGCTGGACGGCATGGGCAGGGGCCGAATGGTCGGTCCCTTCAGAGGGCCGCACATGGGCCTGAGACATAATCGTTCGCACCCTCAAGGCCACCCGCGTCCGGTGGCACTAGCCTGGAGTTCTGATTTGTTTTCCATCATACAAGCCGCTGGCTGGCCCATCTGGCCCCTGATCGCCTGTTCCGTGCTCGGCATGGCCCTGGTCATCGAACGCTTCGTCAGCCTCAAAACGCGCAAGATCTTCCCGCCCAAGCTGCTCGACGAAGCCATCATGGTCTCGCGCAACGGCATCCCGGGCCCGGACGTGGTCAAGCAGCTTGAACAGAACTCCGTGCTGGGCACGGTGCTCGCCACCGGTTTCCGCACCTACAACGTCAACCCGCGCGCCACCGAAGACGATCTGCGCGCCAGCCTGGAAGGCGCGGGCCGCGAGGCCGCCGCCAAGCTGCAGCGCTACCTGGGCGCGCTGGCCACGATCGCGTCGGCCGCGCCCCTGCTGGGCCTGCTTGGCACCGTCATCGGCATGATCGAGATCTTTGGCTCGCAGGCGGTGGACACCGTTGGTGCCGTGCCCGGCATGGGCAACCCCGGCCAGCTCGCGCACGGCATCTCGATCGCCCTCTACAACACCGCGTTCGGCCTGATCATCGCCATCCCCGCGCTGATCTTCTGGCGCTACTTCCGCGCCCGGGTGGACAGCTACCTGCTGTCCATGGAACTCGCGGCCGAGCGCTTCGCCCGGCACCTGCTGAGCCTGCGGAAGCCCACGCTATGAACTTCCGCACCGGTGAGCACGATGAGCCCGAGATCAACCTGATCCCGTTCATCGACATCCTGCTGGTGGTGCTGATCTTCCTGATGCTCACCACCACTTACAGCAAGTTCACCGAACTGAAGGTGAACCTTCCCGTGGCCGATGCGCAGGCGCCCAAACAGAACCCGCGCGAGATCGTGGTGGCGGTGGGCAGCGACGGCCGCTACTCCATCAACCGGCAGGTGCTCGAGGGCGCGGGCGTCGAGGTCCTCACGCGCGTGCTCTCGGAAGCCTCGCAGGACAACCGCGACACGGTCATCGTCATCAGCGCGGACGCCGCCGCCACCCACCAGTCGGTCATCAATGTGATGGACGCCGCCCGCCGGGCTGGCCTGGTGCAGATCACGTTCGCCACCCAGCAGACGGGTGCCCCCGCCCGCGGCAAACCCTGACGCGCCACGGGTGCCCGCCATGAGCCAGGCCCAGGGGCAGACGCGGGAAGCCGCCTGGCTGCGGCGCGCCCAGCAACGCGGCCCGCTGTCCTGCCTGCTCTGGCCCGTCTCCCTGCTGTACCGCTCGCTCGTGGCCCTGCGCCGCGGGCTGTATGCCCGTGGGCTGCTGAAGGTTCACCAGATCGATGTGCCGGTCGTCGTGGTCGGTAACGTGGTGGTCGGCGGTGCGGGCAAGACACCCTGCACCATCGCGCTGGTCAAGCACCTTCAGGTGCAGGGCTGGCATCCCGGTGTGGTCTCGCGGGGTCATGGCCGGCACGCCACCGGCGTGACCCATGTGCACGCCGACACGCCAGCCAGCGAAGCCGGGGACGAGCCCCTCTTGATCCACCAGCGCACTGGCGTCCCCGTCTGCGTGGCGGCTCGCCGGGTCGATGCCGCGCGCGCGCTGCGCGCCACCCACCCCGACGTGGATGTGCTGGTGTGCGACGACGGGCTGCAGCACCTCGCGTTGGCGAGGCAACTGGCCATCGCGGTGTTTGACGACCGCGGCGTGGGCAACGGTTGGCTGCTGCCCGCCGGCCTGCTGCGCGAACCCTGGCCGCCCGCGCGCCACGCGCCGTTCAGGCCCGACCTTCTCCTGCGGCAAGGCCGCGCCGGTGCACCGGCCGCCACGGGTGTGGCGGCGCCGGACATGCCCGCGTTCGGGGCGGTGCGGCAACTGGCCGCCCATGCCGTCGGCCCCCGGGGCCAGCGCATCGAACTGTCGCGATTGAAGGGCGCGCCGCTGACCGCGGTGGCCGGCATCGCCCGGCCCGAGGTGTTCTTTGACATGCTGCGGGAGGCCGGCCTCGCCCCCACGCAGCAGGTGGCCCTGCCGGATCACGCCGACCCGGCGGCCTACGCCGAGCTGGTGCACGGCGCGCGGCACCCCTTGGTCTGCACCGAGAAGGACGCGACCAAACTCTTTGCCCTTTTGCCGGCAGACGGCTCCGCGCAAGCCTGGGCCGTCCCGCTCGAACTCACGCCCGACCCGGCGTTTTTCGAGGCGGTCGACGCCCATCTGGCCGCCTGGCGCCCCGCGCCTTGAAACCCGGATCCAGCCGGCGCGACTATCATTCCGCCATGGACACCAAACTGCTCGAACTGCTGGTCTGCCCGGTCACCAAGGGCCCTCTGATCTTTGACCGCGACAAGCAGGAACTGCTCTCGCGCAGCGCGCGACTGGCCTACCCGGTGCGCGACGGCATTCCCATCCTGCTCGAACACGAGGCCCGCACGATCAGCGAAGAGGAAGCGGCGCGCCCATCGGCCCCCGCCCCGCTCGCATGAGCCTGCCCACCGCGGCGGCCGACTTCACCGTCCTCATTCCCGCCCGGCTGGCCTCCACTCGCCTGCCCGACAAACCCCTGGCCGACATCGCCGGCGTGCCCATGGTGGTGCGCGTGGCGCAGCGCGCGATGCAGAGCGGCGCCTCGCGCTGCGTGGTGGCGGCCGACGATCCGCGCATCGTCGACGCCTGCGCCGCCCACGGCGTGCAAGCCCTGCTCACGCGAACCGACCACCCCTCCGGCAGCGACCGCCTGGCCGAAGCCTGCGCCCTGCTCGGCTTGGCGGATGAGGCGTTGGTGGTCAATGTGCAAGGCGACGAACCACTGATCGAGCCGACGCTGATCGACGCCGTGGCGGCCGAACTGCGGCGCCGCGACGATTGCGTGATGAGCACCGCCGCCCACCCCCTCGACAGCACGACCGACTTCCTCAATCCCAATGTGGTGAAGGTGGTGCTCGACCGCATGGGCACCGCGCTGTACTTCAGCCGCGCACCCATCGCCTGGTGGCGCGATGGCATGGCACCCGGCCAACCCATGAGCACGCTGCCGACCCCTGCGCCACTGCGCCACGTCGGCATCTACGCCTATCGCGCCGGCTTCCTGCGGCAGTTTCCCCAGCTGGAGCCTTCGTCGCTGGAAGCCATCGAGTCGCTGGAGCAATTGCGCGTGCTCTGGCACGGCCACCGCATCGCGGTGCACGTGACGGCCCATGCACCGGGCCCCGGCGTGGACACGCCGCAAGATCTTCAACGGGTGCGCGAGCTGCTCGCCAAGGCCTGAATTACGGGCCTTGCGGCGGGCGGCGGAGCCCTTTTCCTGTCAGCCAGAGCGAAGGGTGCCCGTGCTATCCTCGACCGGTCGCCCCGGCTCCCACGCCCTGGGGCCGCCGCTCGAGACAAGCGGCCACGCCATTGAAACTCTGAAAAAAGGAAAGCGATGAGACTGATTCTGTTGGGCGCCCCGGGTGCCGGCAAAGGAACGCAAGCCACGTTCATTTGCCAAAAATACGGCATCCCCCAGATCTCCACCGGCGACATGCTGCGCGCGGCGGTGAAGGCCGGCACCCCCCTGGGGCTGCAAGCCAAGGCCGTGATGGAATCCGGCGGTCTGGTCAGCGACGACCTCATCATCAACCTGGTCAAGGAACGCATTGCTCAGTCCGACTGCGCCAACGGCTTCCTGTTCGACGGCTTCCCGCGCACCATTCCGCAGGCCGATGCCATGAAGTCCGCCGGCGTGAAGCTGGACTACGTGCTGGAAATCGACGTGCCGTTCGACGCCATCATCGAACGCATGAGCGGCCGCCGTTCGCACCCCGCCTCGGGCCGCACCTACCACGTCAAGTTCAACCCGCCCAAGGTGGAAGGCAAGGACGACGTGACCGGCGAACCGCTGATCCAGCGCGAAGACGACAAGGAAGAGACCGTGAAGAAGCGGCTCGAGGTCTACAGCGCACAGACCCGTCCCCTCGTGGACTACTACAGCAGCTGGGCGCGCTCGGACGCGGCCGCCGCGCCCAAGTACCGCGCCATCAGCGGCATGGGCTCGGTCGAGGACATCACGGCACGCGCCTTCGAGGCGCTGTCGAAGTAAGCCACCCCGGCGTCCCGCAGAACACCCGGCCACGTGCCGGGTGTTCTGCTTTCAGGAGAACTCAAGCCGGGCTGGAGCGCAGGCCGTAGGCCTTGCCCTCCAGAAACACGTACTCGGCGCGCAGGATCGCTTCGCCCTTCTCGTCCTTGAACGTGAAGCCCACGGTGGACAGGGAGGCCCCGGTCTTGACCTCAGGCATCTGCCATTGCCCCAGCCGGAACAGCGGCGCCAGTTCGATCTCCCAGCGCCGGTCGCGGCGCGTGGGCAGCACGGTCTTGGCCAGCAGCGCGGGCCCGTCGATGCCCGCCGTCTGGGCGGGCAAAGGGCGTTGGCCGAGGTCGGCCGGCAGGCGCAGGGCCTCGGGCAACTCCAGCACCAGCTCGGCGTGCGGATTGCGCCACTTCACCTCGACCACCCGCCCCTCCAGGTAGATCGGCCGGTCCTGGTCGAAGCTGCTCCAGCCATGGTGGGCCAGCGCCCCACCCGCCCAACCCCCCAGGCCCAGCCAGGCGCCGGTCTGAATCACATCACGTCGTTGCATGAAGATCTCCTTCCCATCACACGTAACCGATCCAACGGCCGCAGGTCAGCACCAGCAGCCACAAGGCCGACGACAGCAGCATCAAGAGGCGCGCGGTGCGGTCCTGGCGCTGCAGCGATCGGCGGGCGTGAAACCAGCCGGCGTTGCATCCCGCCAGCATGATCAACACCATCTTGGCTGTGAACACGCGATTGGCCAGCAGTTCCCCGGCCTGGGTACCGAACATCAGAAGGCCCGACACGGCGGCCAGCGCGAAACCCACCGCCACCAGGCCCAGGCTCAGTTTCGCCAGGGGCTCCACAGGCAGGCTCTGGCCCCAGCCGAACACCCGCAGTTCCAGCAGCGTCAGGTTGCCGAGCAACAGCGCCACGCCCAGCAGATGGGCCACTTCCAGCATGGGGTACGCCCAGGCGTGGGCACCGAGCGCGGCGAACATCGCGTCATTCCATCAGCAGGTCCAGCGCCAGCGCCAACCGGGCCTTGACCGGCGAGAGCCCGGCCGAGTGCGCGAACGGCAGGCCAGCGTGCGGCACCACCCTTCCGCGCGCACAACGCGTCGCCAGCACCACCCGCACCCCTTGTGCCTGCGCGGCATTCAGCGCATCGGTCAGCGCCTGGTGAACGGTGCCGTTGCCCGTGCCGGCCACCACGATGCCCCGCAAGGGACGGGCAGCGCCTGGCGCCATCAAGGCCCGCACCAGGCTGCCGTCCGCGTCGGCATGGCTGGTCACCAGTTCGACCCGAGGCAGGGCATCGGCCGCCAGGAAGCGGGCCAGCGGGGCTGGATCGTGGGAAGCAACGGAGGCGCCCCGGGATCGGAAACGGCGCACCTCCCCCTCCTCCACACAAGCCAGCGGCCCCGCGTCTCCGGAGTCAAAAGCGTCCAGGCGGTAAGTGTGCACCTTCGCCACCTCCAGCGCGCCGTGCACCTGTCCGGCACACACCACCACCACGCCGGCCTCCCCCTGCCGCACCACGGCCAGCGCGTCGGCAAGATTCTGCGGCCCATCCGGCACCAGCGCGGAAGCCGGGCGCATCGCGCAGGTCAGCACCACGGGCTTGGTGGGTTGGAGCAGGCGCTGCAGCACGAACGCCGTTTCCTCCAGGGTGTCGGTGCCGTGCGTCACGATCACCGCGCACACCTGGCAATCGTCCAGATGCACCTGGAGCCGTGCCGCCAGCGCCTGCCACACCGGCAGGCCCATGTCCTTGCTGTCGATCTGGGCGACTTGTTCCACTGCCAGAGGCATGCCGGCCAAAGCCGGCACGGCCGCCACCAGATCGGCCACGCCGACCTGCCCCGCCACGTAGCCCACGTTGTCGCCCGCCTGCGCCGCACGCCCGGCGATGGTGCCGCCCGTGCCCAGGATCACGAGCCGCCGGCCCTGATTTGTGTCCACCACTTGCCAATCCTTGAAAACTGGTTAAAAATACAGATACTGGATAAGAAAACAGGTATCAGCCACTTCCCGCGTTGTTCCTGTCTTCCCAGATGGCGTTCCCCTTGGCCACCACGTTCCCGACGAGGTCCTCATGCTCGACATGCCCCATACCGCACCGAAGCTCACCGCCCGGCAGCAACAGATTCTGGAATTGATCCAGACGGCGATCGCACGCACCGGCGCACCGCCCACCCGTGCCGAAATTGCCAGCGAACTCGGGTTCAAGTCGGCCAATGCCGCCGAAGAGCATCTGCAAGCGCTGGCGCGCAAGGGCGTGATCGAACTGGTCAGTGGCACTTCGCGAGGCATCCGCCTGCGCAGCGAAGACCTGCAGTCCATCAACGATTCGCGCGGGCGCCAGCTTACACTGCCGATCCCCAGCCTGGCCCAGCTGGTGCTCCCCCTGATCGGTCGCGTCGCAGCCGGTTCGCCCATCCTGGCGCAGGAGCATGTGGACCAGACCTACCAGGTCGAGCGCAGCCTGTTCCAGCGCACGCCCGACTACCTGCTCAAGGTGCGTGGCATGTCCATGCGCGACATCGGCATCATGGACGGCGACCTGCTCGCCGTGCAGGCCACGAAGGAAGCCAAGAACGGCCAGATCGTGGTGGCCCGCCTGGGTGACGACGTCACCGTCAAACGCTTCATGCGGCGCCAGCACCTGATTGAATTGCACGCGGAAAACCCCGACTACAAGACCATCGTCGTCGAGCCGGGCGAACCCTTCGAAATCGAAGGACTCGCCGTGGGCCTGATCCGCAACAGCTTCCAGCTCTGACCGATCCCGGTCCGTGTCGCCTCAGCAGGTGGCGGGCGTTTGGTCCCGGTGGGTGCACAACCCACCACAAGGACACATCCCTGCGAAGGCGTTTGATTTGCAATCCTGCCTGTGTTCAACCCCACCCAATGGAGTTTCGCATGGGAAAAATTTTCAACACCAACACGTGGCGCGCCCCTTTGCAGTTGATCGACTGCTGGTTGCCCTCTCCCGCTCTTCGCCGGGCACCGGCCGCCAACGAGCCCGTGGCCACGCGGGCTGTGCAGCGATTTGCGCGTGCCGGGTGGCTCAAGCGCGCCAGCACGGCCCGCGCCGTGCCACCGGCAGCGGAGCCTGTGCCTCGCGTGCGCGTGCTGCAGCAGACTGGTCCCGCAGCAGCGCACCGGGCCGGTGTCAGGCTGGTGATCTCGGGCCGCATCAACGATGTGTGCGCCGAACTCGATCGACTGGCCGACCAGGAACGCCAGCTGTCCACGCGCGCGGCCTGAACTCGGCCGCCGCCAGCGAGCACGCGGCCATCCTCCAGGCTCCCGGCGCGCCGTGCCTGCTTGTAACCAGGGGTCAGCGGCCCGGAAGGCCTGGGAGGTGAAGGCACAATAGGGTCATGAATATTGTGATCCTTGATGACTATCAGGACGCTGTGCGCAAACTGCGGTGTGCCGAGAAACTGGAGCCTTACCCGGCCAAAGTCTTCACCAACACGGTCAAGGGCGTGGGCCAGCTGTCCATCCGATTGCGCGATGCCGATGTGCTGGTCCTGATCCGGGAACGCACCGCCATCACCCGTCAACTGGTTGAAAAACTCCCCCGACTCAAACTCATCGCCCAGACCGGGCGCGTGGGCGGGCATGTGGACGTCAATGCCTGCACCGAGCGTGGCATCGCGGTGGCCGAGGGCGTGGGTTCACCCGTCTCCACCGCCGAGCTCACCTGGGCCCTGATGCTTGCGGCCATGCGCCGCATCCCGCAATACGTCTCCAACCTCAAGCATGGCGCCTGGCAACAGGCCGGGCTGAAGGCCGCGGCCATGCCGGCCAACTTCGGCGTGGGCATGGTGCTGCGTGGCAAGACGCTGGGCATCTGGAGCTACGGCCGCATCGGGCAGATGGTGGCAGGTTACGGGCGGGCCTTCGGCATGCGCGTGATCGTGTGGGGCAGCGAAGAAAGCTGTGCCCGCGCCGCGTCCGATGGTTTCGATGTGGCCCCCAGCAAGGCAGCCCTGTTTGAAACGGCCGACGTGCTGAGCCTGCACTTGCGGCTGAGCGAGACCAACGCGGGCTGTGTGACACCCGAAGACCTCGCCGCCATGAAGACCTCCGCGCTGTTGGTCAACACCTCCCGCGCCGAGCTCATCCAGCCCGAGGCGCTGATCGCCGCGCTGAACCGGGGTCGCCCGGGCATGGCCGCGATCGACGTGTTCGAATCCGAGCCCATCCTGCAAGGCCATGCCCTGCTGCGGCTCGAAAACTGCATCTGCACGCCCCACATCGGCTATGTCGAGCAGGACAGCTACGAGATGTACTTCTCCTCCGCGTTCGACAACGTGGTCAACTACATCAAGGGCACACCGACCAATATCGTCAATCCAGGCGCGCTGCAGGTTCGACGCTGATGGCTGCGATCGACCTCACCCCAGAAAAAACGCCGGTTGTCACCGGCGTTTTTTCTGGGTCCCAAGGGCGTCAGCGTTTGCCATCCGGCTTCGAGCCTGGCTCGTCGTCGGGCGGCATGAAGTCCAACACCTCGAAATCGATCAGGTTGCTCAGGGGCAGGTCCTGGGCGTCACCCGCCTTGGCGGTCGGCTCCACAGGCGGCGATACCTCTGGCAACAAGGCCTCGAAGGCAGAGAACTCGGAGAGGTCGTTCAGGTTGATGTCCAGGCCCAGGTGGGAGGACGCAGGCACCAGCACACCCAGGTCCATCGGCTGGGTGTTGCGACCGCCAGCAGGCTCTTCAGCGACGGGGGGCTTCTTGCCGGCTGGCGCGCTCGGACGCCGGCCGTCGGCTTTCAGCGGTTGCATGTTCGTGTGCCGGAATTCGCTGTGCTTTGCCGCGGACGGCTCGTCTCGCTTGATCAGCTCCTTGGCCATCGCGTGCAACAGCAACAGCTCCCGGTACGCCTCGAGATCGAACACCTCGACTTCGTCGTCGCTGGCGTCGCGGAAGATCGATTCCTCGATCAGGTCCAGCACCCGGGGCTCCGGCCACAGCGACTGAATGCGGCTGAAGGCCGTTTCGTAGGCTTCAAGGCCTCGGCCACCGTCGGTGTAGCGGTTGAAGGGCGGCGCGCCGGCATTGAAGACGTGGTTGAACTCGTCGCGCAGGGCGTCGTAGTCTTCGCGGCGCCCCAGGCGGTGATAGAGCTTGAACAGATCCAGGTAAGCCAGGGGGCTGGGCTCATGGCTCTCGGCCAGGTGGTTGCGCAGCACCTGGATGGCCTGTTCGTCCTCACCCAGCGACACGAAAAAGTCGGCCTGCTGCTGAATGTCGAACAACTCTTCCGTGGCCACCGAACGGGAGATGCCCAAGGCGCTCGGTGAAAAATCCCGACGGTCGCGCGATGGCAGCGCAACCGCCGATTCCGGCTGTGGATCGCTCTCGCGCGCAGCGGCGCCATCGAGGGCCTGCAAATCGTCCAGCGACGAATCCTGATCCAGGTGGAGGTCGAGTTCCACGCCGCCGGGCGCGGGTGCCGCCACCGTCGGAGCGCCCTGGCGCACGGGTTTGCGAAGCTGTGCCGGCAGGGTTTTGTCTTCAGGCGTCGAGGACCACCACGCACGGGATGCCTCGGACCCGGCCTGCGCTGGACGGCGGCGCGACGCCATCAGCAGCGCCAGAAGCGTCAGCAACAGCAGCGCGCCCAGCAGGTACACCAGCCAGTTGCGGTAGCGCTGGTCACGCGCCTCGTTCAGTTGGGCGTTCAGCTCGCCAATGCTGTTCTGGCTCTGGGCCCGGGCGTTGCGCAGTTGCTCGGCTTCCGCCTCCAGCGCCGCGAGTTTCTGAGCGTCCCGCAGGATGTCTTCCGGCGACGCGCTGAGAGACTTCCAGAGCAGGCCGGCGGCGGCGCGGGCTTCTTCGGAGGTGGCGGGCTCACTCAGCAAGAAGGGCGAGAGCTTGAGCGTCGGATCGCGCTCGATGCCCGCATCCAGATCGATCGGGTCCAGCTGCAGGCGGGGCGCCGCAGGGGGTGCCGGTGGACGGCGCACCACACTGCTCGCACGGGGCGACGCGGTGGCACCCGGTTTCGCGGCGGGCTTGGGCGCAGGCCGTGCCGATGGCGAAGCCACAGGGCCAGCCGCAACGGGCGGCCGAGCGCTGGCGGTGCTGCTCTCAACCGGGCTGCCGCCCGCGACACCGGGACCCGCAGGCGTGGAAGGCGCCTGCGCCACCGCCGGGGGCGTCACGGCCACCGGGTTGTTGGATCGGTCGACCGGCGCCATCGGCTCGTTGAGCGGGTCGGCCAGCAGCACGAAGCGGCGGGTGAACGCGGTGCCGCAGCCGGCGCGCACGTACAAGGTGACGATGGGTTCGTTGATGGGCTGCCGGGTCTGGATGCGCACCGAGGACTCGGCCTCGGCTTTCTGGGGCGTGCTGCGAACCAGACCGGGCGACACTTGCGTATCGCCAAAAAAGACATCCGCATTGAGGCACTGGTTGGTGAGATCCTCACCCGGAGCGAGAAGAACCTGGACCCGGACATCGAGAGGTTGTCCGATGACAGCTGCACCACTGTGCCGCCCCAGCGTGGCGGCCGAACTGCCCAGCGCAGTTAATAGCAAAATACAGCCTGTCCATGTCTGGCGCACGTTGGAAGCCCTTCGTTCTTTCGTTGGATCATTTTGTCATAGCTCCAGGCACCCTCATTCCAAATACAACACACTTATGCAACCCATATTTCTTCATACGGGCATCGTCGGGACCGGTGCCATGGGCCGCGGCATTGCCCAGATGGCGGCCCAGGCCGGCAGCCAGGTCTGGCTCTTCGACGTGCAGGCCGGCGCGGCGGAGGCCGCCCGCGCCGCCCTTCAAGGCACCTGGCAGACGCTGGTGGGCAAGAACCGCATGGAGGCCAGCCAGATGGAAGACTGCCTTGCACGGGTGCATTTGGCCGGCGCGCTGACCGACCTCGCGCCCTGCGATCTGGTGGTGGAAGCCATCGTCGAACGGCTCGACGTCAAGCAACGCCTGTTTGCCGATCTCGAAGCCATCGTCCAACCCGATGCGGTGCTGGCCACCAACACCTCGTCGCTCTCGGTCACCTCGATCGGTGCCGCGCTCAAGCGCCCGGCCCAACTCGCTGGCTACCACTTCTTCAACCCGGTGCCCCTGATGAAGGTGGTCGAGGTCATTGCCGGCCTCAAGACCAGCGCCACGGTCTGCCAGCGCCTGACGGACTACACCCGCCAGTTCGGCCACACGCCGGTCTCGGCACAGGACACGCCGGGCTTCATCGTCAACCACGCCGGCCGCGGCTACGGCACCGAAGCCCTGCGCGTGGTGGGCGAACGCGTGGCCGATTTCGCCACCATCGACCGCATCCTCAAGGACCAGATGGGCTTCAAGCTCGGCCCGTTCGAGCTGATGGACCTGACGGCGCTGGACGTGTCGCACCCCGTGATGGAGTCGATCTACCACCAGTATTTCGAGGAGCCGCGCTACCGCCCCAGCGTGATCACCGCCCAGCGCCTGGCTGGGGGCGTGGTGGGCAAGAAGGTCGGTGAAGGTTTCTATGCCTACGACAAGGGCGTGGCCCAGGTGCCGGCCGACGTGGCCGCGCCGACCGTCGCGGAGCTGCCACCGGTCTGGGTCTCGCCCAAGGCAGCCCGCCGGGCGGAGCTCTATCAGTTGCTCAAGGACCTGGGTGCGCAGATCGAGACCGCCGCCGCACCGTCGGCCGCCGCGCTCATTCTGGTGGCGCCGCTGGGCCTGGACGTGACCACGCTGGCCGCCGTGGAACGCCTGGACGCGTCGCGCACCGTGGGCATCGACATGATGCTCGACGACGCCTCCACCCGCCGCCGCGTGCTGGCCACCAACCCCGCCACCCGGGCCGACATGCGCGACGCCGCGCACGCCCTGTTCGCCAGCGACGGCAAGGCCGTGAGCGTGGTGCGCGACAGCGGTGGTTTCGTCACGCAGCGCGTGGTGGCCACCATCGTCAACATCGCGACCGACATGTGCCAGCAGGGCATCTGCTCGCCGGCCGACCTGGACGTGGCGGTCACCCTCGGCCTGGGCTACCCGATGGGGCCGCTGGCCATGGGCGACCGCATTGGTCCCACCAACCTGCTGGAGATCCTGTTCAACCTGCAGACGGTGTACGGCGACCCGCGTTACCGCCCTTCCCCCTGGCTGCGCCGCCGTGGTGCGCTGGGCCTGAGCCTGACGCACGAAGAAGCCTGATTCCCGACCGCAAGGACCGACACCGCATGACCGCCAGCCTCAAGAGCCACAGCCATGGCCAGACCATGGTGCTGACCATCAGCAACCCGGAACACCGCAACGCCCTCGGCCCCGACATGTACGCCGCTGGCGTGGAAGCGCTCAACGTGGCCGAAAGCAGCCCCGAAGTGCGCAGCGTGGTGCTCACGGGCGAAGGCGCGCACTTCTGTGCCGGCGGCAACCTGCAGCGGCTGCTGGCCAACCGGCAGCAGCCGCCCGAGGTGCAGGCGCAGAGCATCGAGGGTTTGCACAACTGGATCGAGACCATCCGCGCCTTCCCCAAGCCCGTGGTGGCGGCCGTGGAAGGCGCGTGCGCCGGTGCCGGTTTTTCACTGGCGCTTGCCTGCGACCTGGTGATCGCCGCGCAGAACAGCGTGTTCGCGATGTCGTACAGCAGCGTGGGCCTGTCGCCCGATGGCGGGGCCACCTGGAGCCTGATGCGCGCCCTGCCCCGGGCCACGGCGCTGCAGTTGCTGTTGTGCGGTGAACGCATCGGCGCCGAGCGGCTGCAGCAACTGGGCGTCATCACCCAGACCAGCACGCCAGGGGAAGCGCTGCACGACGCGCTGACGCTGTGCGAACGCATCAATGCGCGCGCGCCCAACGCGCTCAGCAGCATCAAGGAACTCGCCAACGACGCCCCGACGGTCACGCTGCACGCGCAGCTGTCGGCCGAGCGCGATCATTTCGTGCGCAACCTGCACCACGCCAACGCGGGCGAAGGCATCACGGCCTTCATGGAAAAGCGGGCCGCCAACTACCGTTGACGCGGTCTGCGCGCATACCCTGATCTGTCCGCCGCGTCCCAGTGGCGACAATGAAGGCCACCCTCAGTCACTCAAAAGACAGCCCATGGACGAACCGATTCTGACAATGGAAGAACGCGAGGCGATCAACAACGGTCGCTGGTTCAGCAGCCTTTCACCTTCCCTGCGTCACGACATCCTCCGATGCGCCCACGTCAAGCGATTCAAGGACGGCGACCTCATCGTCGCACGCGGCGACCCACCGACCGAATGGTCGGCGGTCGCCCGTGGGGCGGTGCGCGTGAGTTCGACCTCGCTCTCGGGCAAGCAGATCACGCTGACCTATGTGGAGCCCGGGGTGTGGTTCGGCGATGTGGCGATGTTCGACGGCGACCAGCGCACGCACGATGCCTACGCGCATGGCGCCACCACCTTGCTGTGCGTGGCGCGCACCGATTTCCAGAAGATCCTGGCCTCGCACGTGGAGCTGTACGAAGCGCTCATGCGACTGCAGGCACGGCGCATCCGCACGCTGTTCGGCCTGGTGGAAGACCTCAACACCCTGCCCCTGCGCGCGCGGCTGGCCAAACAGCTGCTGCACCTGGTGCGCAGCTACGGCGTGCCCTGCCTGGCCGACGGCAGCGAAATGCGCATCGGCCTGCAACTCGCGCAGGAGGAACTGGCGCAGCTGCTGGGCGCATCTCGGCAGCGCGTGAACCAGGAGCTCAAGTCGATGGAGCGCGAGGATGCGATCCGCATCGAACAAGGCGGTGTGGTGGTGCGCAACCGCGACATGCTCATGCGCATCGCCGAAGCCGAGTCCTGACCCCGGCGTTGTCGCCACTGCTGCTTCAGGCCCGTCAACCCACAACGGCCTTGAGCCGCACACCATGAGCGACACCCAGAATTTCGTCGGCACCCGGCCCGTTGCGCCACAACACACCTTCGACATCCCGGCCCTCGAACGCTGGCTGACAGACCGGCTGCCGGGCTTCACCGGCCCGCTCTCGGTGGAGATGTTCAAGGGCGGCCAGTCCAACCCCACCTACAAGCTCATCACGCCGCAACGCGCCTACGTGATGCGGGCCAAGCCCGGGCCCGTGGCCAAGCTGCTGCCCTCGGCCCATGCGATCGAGCGTGAGTTCCGTGTGATGAGCGCGCTGCACGGCACAGGTGTGCCGGTGGCGCGGATGCACGTGCTGTGCGAAGACGAATCGGTGATCGGCCGGGCCTTCTATGTCATGGAGTGCGTGGACGGGCGCGTGCTCTGGGAACAGTCGCTGCCCGGCATGGACCGCGCGCAACGCGCCGCCCTCTACGACGAGATGAACCGCGTCATGGCGGCGCTGCACACCGTCAAGCCCGACGCGATCGGCCTGACCGACTATGGCAAGCCCGGCAACTATTTCGAGCGCCAGATCGGCCGCTGGAGCAAGCAGTACCAGGCCTCCATCACGCAGCCCATCCCGGAGATGGACCGCCTCATGGAATGGCTGCCGCAGAACATCCCGGTCATGGCGCGCGACGAGTCCATGGTGTCGGTGGTGCATGGCGACTTCCGCCTCGACAACCTGATGTTCCACGCCACCGAGCCGCGCGTGCTCGCCGTGCTCGACTGGGAACTCTCGACGCTGGGCCACCCGCTGGCCGATTTCAGCTACCACTGCATGTCCTGGCACATCCCGCCCGGCATGTTCCGCGGCATCCAGGGACTCGACCTGGCCGAGCTGGGCATCCCTTCCGAAGACGCCTACATCTCGCGCTACTGCGAACGCACCGGCATCGCCAGCCCCGAGCAACTCAAAGCGGACTGGAACTTCTACCTGGCCTACAACATGTTCCGCCTCGCGGCCATCCTGCAAGGCATTGCCAAGCGGGTGGAAACCGGCACCGCGTCCAACGAGCAGGCGGTGAAATCCGCCGCCGGCGCCCGTCCCCTGGCCGAGATGGCCTGGGGCTTCGCCAGCGCCCGCTGACCCTCTTCACACCCACACCCTTTTTCCACTGGAGCCAAGATGAATTTCGACTACACCGACAAGGTCAAGGACATGCGCGAGCGTTTGCTGGCGTTCATGGACGAGCACATCTACCCCAACGAAGCGCGCTTCTTCGCCGAGATCGCCGCCAACCGCGCCAAGGGCAACCCCTGGCTACCCACCACGATCATCGAGGAACTCAAGCCCAAGGCGCTCAAGGCCGGCCTGTGGAACCTGTTCCTGCCGCGCAGCCCGCGCGCGCCGCAGGGCCTGTCCAACCTCGAGTACGCACCCATGTGCGAGATCATGGGCCGCGTGCCTTTCGCGGCCGAGGTCTTCAACTGCTCGGCCCCCGACACCGGCAACATGGAAACCTTCGAGCGCTACGCCAGCGAGGAACTCAAGGACGAGTGGCTGGAGCCGCTGCTGCGCGGCGAGATCCGCTCGGCCTTCCTGATGACCGAACCCGAGGTCGCCTCGTCGGACGCCACCAACATCCAGTGCCGCATCGAGCGCGACGGCGACCACTACGTCATCAACGGCCGCAAGTGGTGGTCCTCCGGCGCCGGTGACCCGCGCTGCGCGGTCTACATCGTGATGGGCAAGACCAACCCCGATGCGCCGCGCCACTCGCAGCAGTCCATGATCATCGTGCCAGCCAACAGCAAGGGCATCACCGTGGTGCGACCGCTGTCGGTGTTCGGTTACGACGACGCGCCGCACGGCCACATGGAAGTGGTGCTCAAGGACGTGCGCGTGCCGGTGGGCAACATCCTGCTCGGCGAAGGCCGGGGGTTCGAGATCGCGCAGGGCCGCCTCGGCCCGGGCCGCATCCACCACTGCATGCGCTCCATCGGCGCGGCCGAGCGCGCGCTGGAGCTGATGTGCAAGCGCCTGAACAGCCGCGTGGCCTTCGGCAAGCCGGTGTCGGCCCAGTCGGTCTGGCACGAGCGCATCGCCGATGCGCGCTGCCGCATCGAGATGGCGCGCCTGCTCACGCTCAAGGCCGCGTACATGATGGACACCGTCGGCAACAAGGTCGCCAAGGCCGAGATCGCCATGATCAAGGTGGTGGCACCCAACATGGCCTGCGACATCATCGACATGGCCATCCAGGCCCATGGCGGCGGCGGCGTGAGCGACGATTTCCCGCTGGCCTACGCCTATGCTGGCCAGCGCACCCTGCGCCTGGCCGATGGCCCCGACGAGGTGCACCGCCAGTCCATCGCCAAGCTGGAACTGGCCAAGCACATGCTGGTGAAGACCGAGTTGGACATGCCTGTCACGCGCGGCTTCTGAGCCGGCATGCCGGGAGGGTGAGCACGGGTTTTTGAATTCCCGTAGAGTGGCCTGCTCCTCAGCCACCCTCCCGCAAGAAAGGCAAGTCCCATGATCGACGTCCACTCCTGGCCAACCCCCAATGGACACAAGGTCCACATCATGCTGGAGGAGTGTGGACTGCGGCTCGGCCGGGACTGGCGGGTCCACCCCGTCAACATCGGCAAGGGCGATCAGTTCGAACCGGCCTTTCTGAAGATCAGCCCGAACAACAAGATTCCGGCACTGGTCGACCCCGACGGTCCCGATGGCCAGCCCATCAGCCTGTTCGAGTCGGGCGCGATCCTGCTCTACCTCGCGGCCAAGACCAGCAAGTTCCTGCCCAAGAGCGACCGCGCCAAGTTCAAGGTGCTGGAGTGGCTGATGTTCCAGATGGGCGGCGTGGGCCCCATGCTCGGCCAGAACCACCACTTCCGGCAGTACGCGCCCGAGAAGATCGGCTATGCCATCGATCGCTACACCAACGAAGCCAGGCGGCTCTACGGCGTCATGGACCGGCAACTCGAGGCGCAGAAGTTCATCGCCGGCAACCAGTACAGCATCGCCGACATCGCGATCTTCCCCTGGCTGCGCAACTGGCAGAACCAGGGCATCGACTGGGCCGACTTCCCGCACCTGAAACAGTGGTTCGACACCATTGCCGCCCGCCCCGCGGTGCAACGCGGCGTGGCGGTGCTGGCCGACGCGCGCAAACCGATCACCGATGACAAGTCGCGCGAAGTGCTGTTTGGCAAGACGCAGTACGAAAAACGCTGAGCCCGGCCGGAACACCTCATTTCAGCAGGTACAATTCGCCGCTTAGTCGGAGCGTAGCGCAGCCTGGTAGCGCATCTGCTTTGGGAGCAGAGGGTCGCGAGTTCGAATCCCGCCGCTCCGACCATTCATCAAGAACAAAAAGGCCCACAGTGTGGGCCTTTTTTGCATCGCCAGTCGCCCTGTCTGCCCGTAGCTCAACCGGATAGAGCAGCTGCCTTCTAAGCAGCAGGTCGGGGGTTCGAGTCCCTCCGGGCAGGCCAAAAATACAAATAAAATCAATGACTTACAGGTTATAGCCAACTAACCTTATCAGCCATTTGGGGTCCAAATCTTAAATTCACTGTCCCCACAGTGTCCCCAAGTGACCCTGGTTTTCCTGGCGCTACCCACCGCGACGTCCCGGCATTGTCCCCGCTCAACGAAGGCACCCCCAATGCTGTTTGCGGCCGAATGAAGCGACAAATTACGTTGAGGATGCCAACGCCGCAAGAACTGACACGGATTTGCATAAACCAGGAAAGCTGGGTAAATTGGTGGACGTTGTAGGGAACACTAGGACATAGGCGGGCATGCAGAATCCCGCTGGAGCGCCTCGGACCGGGCCGCCTAGTGGGTCACTGCAATGCCGCTAGCCGCCCGCGACACGCCGTGTCGTGGCCTCGCCCAGACCGCTGAGGCGAGGGGCTCATGAGAACGTCCTAGGGAAGGAAGAAGCCCTCTGCAATCGGCGCCACGCGTGGCGCATCTCAGAGGCTTCTTCATGGAAAACCATTCCGATTCCACAACATCGTTCGCCACCCTTCAGACTGTTGACGACTTCGCCCGCGCCTTGCGGGTCTGCCGCGGATCGATTTACCAGTCGCTCCCAGGCGCTGAGCGCCCGAAGCTCGGTCGCACAGTCCCCAAACCCATCCGCTTCGGCCGCGCCCTACGCTGGACACCTGGCCAAATAGACGCGTTCATCGAAGAGTTAATGGGCGTCGAGAATCAGCCTGCCCCCCCTCCTCCGACTGGAAAGAAGCGGGGGCGTCCCCGCAAGGTCGTCGCCGTCGCTACTGGGGGTGCAGCATGAGCGAGCTCATCTGTACAAGCGAACTCGACAGTTCGTTCCCGCTCGCGCTGGGCACGATGTACGTGGGGCGCAGCAAAGGCCGCTACCCCTGGCTCCGAAGGGAAGGGCCGCGCGGCCACCGTGGCCGCCATCTCTGGATCGACGCTAAGCAGTTCAACGAATGGGCTGCCGAGCGCGGCCTCAAGTTCAGGTTTCTGGCTGCTGGCTCGAAAGATGTGGAGGCGCAGCACTGATCAGCCTTTAGGGCTGATCAGCTTTCAGAGAGGCTGCGCGCGCGACTGGGGAGTCAAGCGCGATTTTGTCTTGCTCTGAGCGATGACGCCTTATCGGATGCGGTGCGCGAACGCGCATGCAGAGGAACAAACACAATCACTCAAGCGTTGCGCTGCCCGCGGGGGTCAGCAGAACGCACATGAAGTTCCTGGTCCAGTCCCGCCAGGATCTCGACGCGAACTGTCGGGCCGTGCTGATGCATGTGCTTGACCAGGCGCCCGGCTTCACTATTTCCGTAGGTGACCTCAGATCGCGCCTTTCTTGGGGACAGCACCGATGGGACTCGGCGCGCAAAAAACTGCAGCAGAAGGGCCTCCTGATCGTTTTGAAGAGCCTTCTTGAGGACAAGTCGAGCTGCTGGAGCCTCAATTTTGATCTTCGTAGGCTTGTATCCGCGGATCACGCGCGCGCGTGCGCGCCTGACCCCCTGAAAGCCGGGGATCGCATACAGGCGTGCGCGCGTGATCCCCTGAAACCCGAGGATCACGTACACGCGTAATCCCCTGAAACCCGGGGATCTGTACCTAATAACACGCTTCCCCCAAAAGGGGGGAGCCCGGCCGCTAGGCCAGGGGGTGTGCCTCTTCGGGAATGGACAGGACTCTTCTTTGTGAACCGATCAATGAACAATCAGAACTGCAAAATGGCATCGGATATTGATTTTGATGAAGTGCGCCAATTTTTTGAGTTTTTCGAGGGGTATGGCGTTGAGTATTTCTTCCTGGAAGCAATGCCTAGAAAATTGAATGGTGATCGCGGCGCCCCAGTGGCAAAAGAGCTCCGCATCGAAAAAGCCATCGGCGGCACCGAGGGAATGGTTGAGTACATCAAAAAACTACAGAAAAAACTAAACTCCTTCGGGAAAATCGCCGACCTTCATATCAAAGAATCGCCAGGCGCAAAAACATATCATCGGCTTTTGCTTGTGGATGATTTGGAATTGCACTTTCTAGAGGAGCTGGCCAATGATTATCCAGGGCCAATTGCCGGAATAGAAACCTCGCCCGGAAACTATCAGGCGCTACTGATTGCGCCCAGATTTCCGCGCGGGCTGCTCTCAAATGAAGTTCTTCGGATTCAAAAATCGCTCGCTGCCGACTATCTTGGCGACAAAGGCGCGGTGGCCGCTGGTCAATTACACAGATTTGCCGGGTCACCAAACTACAAAGGATGCGCTAACGGTGCGTTGCCGTTCTTCAGTCGAATTGAGTTTCTGAGAGCACACAAAGATTCTGAGAATTGCTCGGCCGAGGCAGAGGAATTCTTGCGCGGCATACTGCGGAAATCCGAACAGAAAGAGATTGCGCAGAAGACGCAGCCCGCAGCTCGGGCCGCGTTGAGCGTTGATCGGTTCGTCGCTGCCCAGGGCCGCGATGAGACGGCCAGCGGCGACGCGTTCCGTTATGCGATGAGCATGCTGCGAAGAGGTGTCTCATCTGCCATCGTGACTTCCCAGGTGGCCGCGCGCTGGGGGGCTGGTCGGTCTTCCGACTGGGCGGCCCGAACGGTCTGGAACGCGCAGCACGCACTCGGGATGAGAGCAACCAGGTACGCGTCCGGCCTTGTCCAGTCTGGTCATGGATAAGGTCTCGATAAGGTCTGGATAAGGCGTCGGTTCTGATCGACAAGGATCATGCAGGCTATGCGTTGGCCCGCCGAGCCGCTCAGCGGTTCGGCGTTCCACGCGCCTGCCCCTCCGGGGGCGCGCAGCCGTTGGCTGCGACGCACTTTCCAGAACAGACCTTGACCATGCACGACGAAGATTCCGACCTGGTACGCCTGACCCTCAGACTGACGGCACCCATACATGAGCGCCTGCGAGAGGTGTCGCATCTGGCGCGGCGCCGGCCCGCCGAGGTTGCTCGTCACCTGCTGACGGAGGCCCTTTCAATGAACAGCCCGACTCTTCCGAAACCGGCGCCGCCTACAAAAACTGAACTGAGTGCGCCAGCGATCCAACTGCTCGACACGCTACAGGCCTCGATTTCGAATCTCTCGCAACTCCACTCGCATGCGCTCGGTCTTGGCGATCCGCTCGCTCGCCTCGCTGTCGAAAACGGGCCGCTGGAGCGATTGCAAATTCGGTTTCGTGCGTTGGGACTTGATGCCAAGAAGGGGCTACTGACGCCCGAGGATGCGGCTCGCTATCTGACCTCGTTCGCCGATCAGGCCGCTGCCCTCAATTCCCTTGCTAGGCGCTTGAACCAGAACGCTAGTCAGGTCGCCCTGGCGGAATGGCACCCGGTTCTTGTCGGTCTTCAGAAAGCCACGGAACAGACCAATTGACGTCTCGCCATCAGCTCGAAGCCGAGGCCCTGGCCACCCGACTGCGCAAGCGAAATTCGGCTGGTGCAAAGCAATTCGCTGCCAGACTGAAACGGTATTTATCGACTAGAAATCGAACCGGCGGGGGCGCCTCAAAAAATCAAAACTCGTGGCGCAAAAAAGGTAAATCACCGGCCACCCTTTTGAAAATTCACAAAGGCGGGCAGGCTGGCGATCAATACTCCGAGAAATCCAAAGGCGCAAGACAAATCGACACCAGCATGCTTTCGAACAACTCCAAAGACCGCGACGAGGAATGGCGCCTAGATCAATTGCGCCATCCTGGGATCAAGAACTTGTTCTACCACATTTCAATTTCCCGACCAGTGAATCACGACCTCACCGATTCTCAGTGGCGAGAGCTTGCCCGCCAATTTCTGAATGAGATCGGAGCGGATGGTGTTCAATTCGTATCGACACTGCACACCAATACGAAGAATCAACACATCCACCTGATTTTCAGCCGCGCCCTACCCGACGGCCGAGTGCTATCGGACAGCCACAACTTCTACAGTTGGCGTCAGGCCTTACGCCGAGCTGAAGCCAAAGTTGGCCTTCAGCACATTTCAATCGAGAGCGAAGCGCCAGCAGCACCGGCCACGAGCGACCGCCAGGTCTCCGCTGAGCGCCGCGCGCGGCGGCGGGGCACGCAACCGAACCGCATTGATCCTGCGCGCGTCCGGGCCGCGCTGAAGTCGTCGACCAGCCTCGACCAGCTGCGGCAAGGCCTTGCCGCCGCGGGGATCGAACTGGAACTGTCCACCCGCCAAAACGGCGAGCCCCGTGGCCTGCTGCTGCGCACGGCTGGCGCCTCCGAATGGCTCGCCGGCACGTCCATCGACCGCTCGTTCAGTCTGCCCAAAGTGCGGGCCGAGCTTGAGCAGAACCGCCTTGTGCACCACGCCCAGCAACAAGCCGCGGAGCTCGCCCGGCGTGCGCTGCAAACACACCTTGCTCAACCACAAACGCCGCGCCCACGCGGTTGAACACACCATGACGATTCACAAAAACCTCTCGATGATGCTCTCCGAAATGGAGCTACGAGCCCTCGACGCCCTTCAGTTGCAGGCCGTCTCTGAACTCCGAGATGAGCTCGACGAACAAGCGAAACGTCAACCCTGCCTCCGGTGCGCGCATGCAGGGTGGATCACCACCTGGAATGATGATCCGGCCCCGGAAAAGCGGCGCTTCTACACCCGCCTTGCCTCGTGCTCCGCATTCCAGGCGCTGCCGCGATCCGAAGACGAGTTCGGTCTTCAGATCCCCCTTCATTTTTTCTGCACCTCGGCGAGCTCCGGCCAGGAAGGCTGAGCCATGGAGGATCTCTCTTTCTTGCTGATGCCGCCGCCCGAGTCTGAACCTGAACCGGATTCGAACCCCTTCCCGGAGGGCACCGAGGCGCACGACACCATCGCGTTCTGGCTGGCCGAAGCGGCCCGCCTGGAACTGAACAGCGAGAACATCCCGGCCGCCCTGGCGGCCAGCATGGTCGCAGCCAATCGCGTGGCCATCGCGGACGCGATTGCCGCTCCTGCGACCTTTTCGAAGGTCTGCGAGCACGTGCGCGCCCAGGCCGACGCCGAGCGCCGCACTGCGCTTCGCAAGCTCACGCCAGACGAGCAGGCGGAGCTCGAGCGCCGCCACCTGGCGCGCGAAGCCAAGAAGGCAGGGATGGAATGAATGCCACCCTCTCTCCTCTGCCCAGCCAGCCCGCACTGCGGCCCCAGGCCACCGCCGACGGCGGTGGGACCGGGCGACTGGGGACCCAGCCCAGCGGGCTGGGGTGCGAGCCCGGGACCGCGCCGGCGCCGGCGCGGCCCGCAGGGAGGGCCTGTTCGAGCTGGGTCAACGCCTATGCCGTTGAGCCCCTGAACACGACCTCCGTCGCGCACCTGAACCAAGTCCTGCAGCCTGTTCTTGAAATCGTGCGAGCGCAGCCGCGGCCTATCGTTTTCACTGACACCGGCTTGTACGGCGGCTGGGCCGCTGGATCAAAAACCAGAAATCCTGACGGTCGCATCACACTGCACCTTGAGTTTCTTGATCAAGGTCACCGATCTCGACTGGTAGCCATCTACCTTCACGAACTCGCTCATTGCTTGCTTGACGAGGCCGAAGAAGCAATCGAGGGCAAAGAGGCTTTCCTCCATGGCCATGATGCGGCTTTCCTGGCGCTTGAATTGACGATGCTCTTGCGGCTCGACCAAGCCGCCTTCCAGGCTGACAACGCAACACGCTGGTTCAACAAGGCTGACCTCTACGACATTCAAGACCCGCCGCAATGCTGGTCGGATAGTTCGGTCGCCGAGTGGATCCCGCGCGCGCTTGCCTGGGCGCTGGCGCAAGCCACTGAACTGGCAGAAAGTGACCTCGATTCGCTCGCGGTCGCCACTGAAATCTGTCGGCGATATTGGACCTGGTGCGACACGATGGCGGCCGAGCCGGCACAACTTGCGGCCACTGCCAAACGTGCCCGCATCGCAACGGCTCAGCAACAGCAGGCTATCCAAGCGCTGCGCACGGACCTCCAACTTTTCAGATGGCTGACCATGCTCAGTTCGGTCGCCTTCTTTTCCTTAGTCTGGCTTTGGATCGCTCGCTGACCCCGACGCCAGTGCTGAGCTGGCTTGGCGGGTTTAGTCTGTACATAGTACATAGTGCAATGTACAGATGGGCGCATCCTGGCTTCGCCAGGACCGGGCTTTCAGTCACGCTGCGCGTTCCCCGAGCCCTTCGGTCTCGGCCCTGCCGGGTTCCAATCCCTTTCGCAGCGGGCGGCACAGCCGCCCTCGAACACGAATACCGCGGCTGCGCCGCCTCGGGCTTCGCCCGCCTTGATCAGTGTTGGCCTGCGGCCAACATGAGGCGCTCGCCGCGCAGGCCTCTTCTCCACGCCTCTTCTGAGCAGCAGCCGTTTTCCCTGAGCCCCTCGCCTTTCTGGGTGACAGTAGCCGTACCGCTGTGCCGGGCAAGGGTCCGCTGCGCCGGGTGCTCGCCCGGTCCCCCTGCGGGGGCTGCGGCCTCCGCGCCCGCCCTTGCCTGGCACAGCGGTACGGCTCCTTTTCACCCAGGCGACGGACTCAGGAAAAACGGCAGCACCCCGATACACCGGTGTGCGCAGCGAAGAGAAAGACCCATTGGCTCTGGATCTTGGAATCCGGTCAGCAGTTTTAACCCCCCGGCCTGGCGGCCAGAAAGGCAATGCGATGCACCCCACCACCACTCCCCAGCTCACATGCGACGACGGGTTCGACATGTTTTCAACGCCTTTGCACGCGCTCGATGACGAAATCGCGCAGTCCAACGATCCCTACACCCTTGGCTACCTGCAAGGCGTGAGGGATTTTCGCGAGCAAATGGCGATCATCACCGGCATGGAGAAGGCATGAACAAGGGGCTTCTCGTGGGCGACAACATCGCGCTGGCGATGGAGAACGCCGCCAACACCGCACGCGCGAACGCAACACTGGACCGGCAAAAAGGCTACCATTGCGGCGACCGGGCGATTCAGGCAGCCGCTTTGGCTGAACTCCAACAACTCAATCCTGAAAACGCCTTGCTCACGCCTGTAGTCCAGCAGCGGATCTACGACCTGGCCGAAGCCGAGTTCCATCGATGCGGCTGGGACAAGGGAGCAAGCTTCACGGTCTCCCCGATTGATGTGCGTACGCAACTTCTTGCCGAGTTTGAGGAGAAGCGAGAGAAGACCCGAGCCCAAGCCACGAAGGATGAAGTCAAGACGCGAACGCGTGGCTTCTTCAAAAGGCGGGAAGTCCACACGTGGCGCGATCAAGAGTTCCAAAACCACCAAGAGGCCATCGATGCAAAACGTGCTGAACTAGCGCGCATTGCCCGAGCGGCACTCGGTGACAAACTCTGATCCACCTCGCGGCGCCACTCAAGTGTCGACGCTCGACAGTCGCCTCTGCGTGGTGAGATAGTGCACGTAAGCGGTCACGCTGAGGCGCTCAATCTTGTTCTCAAGGTAGTGGACCAGGAACACCACCGGCTCCGATTTCAGGGGAAGACTCACTGCCTCTGAGAGCAGAAACGCCTGAATTCCGCCCCCATATAAGCGCATCAACACAGCTAAAGCATGCGCGCCGCCGATGGGCTGAGGAAAGAGCATTGCGACATGCAGAGGTCTTTTATCGTTTGAGAAGATCGCTTGCATTTGAGCCATGTCCAGAAGCGGCACACCTTCGCCACCATGCATGATGCATCCGCGAATCATGTCAAACGCAGACGATCGCACAATCTGATCGCCGTACTCATGGCAAGCGAAATTCACACCGATTTTGGCCATCGCTCTGAAGATCTTCTGAGGTTCAGCCCTCATGCTCACCCTGATGGCGGGCTTTTCAACAAGTCGAACCTCCGGCAGGGCGGTTGCCGCGAGCGTTGGTAACGTACGCTTCGTGCCAGACAGGAACAATGTCACGTCAGCGGAGTCAAGGACGCGCAGGACGATCTGACCACGATGACGTTTATAGACCCGAGGCCAGCCTGTCGCTTGCTCTTCTGATTTTTCGAGCGAGTCCAACCAGATGCCGATGGGTGGTTTTCTGTGCCGCGCTTTGCACTTTTCTTGGTAGTCATGCCCGTCCCACGCGTACTCCGTCGCTTCAAACCACACACCTTCCGTCGTGGGGATCTTCACGATGACCTTGACGGTGTTTCCAAGCAACGTAGCAAGCTCTGCCAGGAACTCGGTGATGAGCGTGCTGTCACTGCCCACGACCTTCACTTCACCGCCCATGATTTGGATTTGAGGCAGCATCATCGGTGTCCACCCACCGACCAACTGGGCTTCTGAAACTTGCCCATCCTTGTCGACCATTTCGCAGCGGTCATGCGCGAACTCAGGCGGTCCGGCTTTGCTTCCTCGAGCACGGCCTGTAGGTTGCTGGTGAAGCCGCGCAAGCGCGAACGGAGAATGACGCATGAGCTGCGCTTCTAGCGGAGAAAACACGCGGGTGTTGCAGACTTCGCAGACTAAATTCTTCAAAATGTAGTCTTTGTCGTCCCCACCCATTCCGGCAGGGAATACGTGCTCGTCCGTGAACGGCCGAGCCTCATCGCAGTAGATGCAGGTCGCAGCGATCAAGATCAGGAGTTCCGCGTCAATGTCGCCAGTCGTGTCGTTCGGAGAAGCCCACAGCTTGATTGGATGCGCAAGGTGTGATGCCGATAGGAGACATCGTAGCTGCGATTCCTGCTTTCCTTGAACAGCCAGCCGTGCACGAAGGCTAGACTTCCGCCAATGGCCAATTTGCACGGTGGCACACTTCAACCAATTTCCGACCGAGAAGTCTCAATGACCCAAGACATACTCCCAATGCCAGCCACTGAACAGGCCGATCTGGTCGAGGCGCAAATCGCAGAACTGCAAAAAGAGACCGACTACGAGATACGTGAATGGCCTATTGAGGTACTCGTGGAAAAATTCACCAATGGCCGCGACGACGACACCTCTGAGATATTCATCCCCGACTACCAGCGCGAGATGGTATGGAGTGCTAAGCAACAGTCGCGCTTCATCGAATCCATTCTGATTCGTTTACCAGTACCCTTTATCTTTGCCGCGGACGTGGGCAATGGAGACCGCGAAGGTGCTCTTGAAATCATCGACGGCTCGCAACGACTGCGTACGCTTGACAATTTTCTCAACGACAAGCTGCGCCTCGTTGGCCTCCAACGCCTGACGAAGGCTATCGGCATGCGCTTCTCGGATTTGGCTAGGCCCCGGCAGCTTCGGTTCAAGCGCTCTACTGTCCGTGTCATTGAGTTGACCGAAAAAGCCGATGAGCAAGCGCGCCGCGAGATGTTCGACCGACTAAACTCCGGCGGCACCAAGCTGACGAGCATGGAGACGCGCCGCGGCGTCGAAGACGGTCCATTCATGGCGTTCATCACTGAGTGCGCGCAGACCGTTTTGTTTAAAGAGATGGTGAAACTGAGCGATCGCAATGCCAGTCGAAAGGAGCATGAGGAGTTCGCGCTACGCTACTTTGCATACGCTAATAACTACCTCAATTTCCGCAAAAGCGTCGTCGACTTCCTGGACGACTACCTCAAGGACAGAAACGAACACTCTTCCCCGGAGAGCTTGGCCGCAATGGGCGCCGAGCTGCAACGCACCTTGGAGTTCGTGCAGCAGCATTTCCCACACGGATTCAAGCGGGAAGGCCACACCACAGTGCCGCGCATTCGCTTCGAGGCTATCGCAGTGGGAGCAACTTTGGCCCTCCGCGAGCAGCCTGATCTACAGCCGGGACCGGTGAACGCATGGCTGGACAGCAAAGAATTCATCCAACACACGCGCTCGGACGCGAGCAACTCCAAGCCCAAACTGCGCAACCGCATCCACTATGTGCGGGACCATCTGCTGGGCCGCGCGGTGCAGCTAGACCCTGACACTGAATTGGTCGAAAGCAGCGCCAATGCGGATGCTCCGGAGGACGATGAGCCTCAGCAGCAGGGCTTGTTCGCATGACGCAATTGGTAGCCACCACTATGGATCTGTTGCGCACTCGCGGCAGAGAAATGCTCTCCTACCTGACATTCCTCGAACTGGCTGTCGAGAACGACGCCCACGTTACAGCGGAGAACGGCGTGCGGCAACTGGCGCTCGACAAAGCGCTTACCCATGTATTGAAGGCGAATGTATCGCTGCTTCTCTACAGCGCCATGGAGGCGAGCACAGTGTCACTGCTGGATGATATGCATGACGCCATCGGCAAAAACTGCGGGGGCGCAGACTTGCTCAATGACCAACTATTCCTTGTAGTGGCCCGGAGCTTCAAGGGGCGCAAGACCGACGTAACCCAAAATAACACACGACGTCCCCTGCATGAGCACCTATTCAAGACCTGGCTCAGTGACTGGAATGACCGCAGCCAGAAGGAGAAGCGCCAGATCGGCCTGTCTGGCGGAGTGGACAGTCTTGAGATATTCAGCCAGTTGCAACGATTCGGTGTATTCCCTGCCAGCCTGATCAAACCACCCCCCCACCTAACTCATAAGGCTCTACAAAGCACCAGAGCCCGCCGCAACCGGTTGGCTCACGGCGAGGTCAGTTTTGAAGACTTGGGTCAAACTCTTGCATTTGCATCACTCCGCTCCGAGGTGCGCGCTGTTTTTCGAACGCTCCGACGCATCACGCTTGAGGTTGACGCATTCTTGCAGCAGAAGCTTTATTTGGCCGCACCCACGCCGGCAGTGACCATGCCGGCAGCGACGGCCGCATAGAGCGAACGAGCCACGGCTTCGCCGAGTTTGGGTGGCACAGCATTGCCAATGAGGCGGGCCAGCGTCTTTACAGATACCCCGCCATCCTCTTGCACAAAGCGATAGTCGCTTGGGAAGGACTGGAAAATGGCAGCTTCGCGCAGCGAAATGCCACGATGTTGTTGCGGGTGGCCGAAACGACCGTTACCGTAGCCGTTACACAGGGTGGTCATGGTTGGGGCCGGGCGATCCCACTCCATGCGACCATAGACGCCCGCGGAGTGCCTACCGCTTTCGCGCTTGTGGCATTCAGCGACCAACTCCTGTGGCCAATCGCGCCAGGTGCCTCCGGGCTTTGAAGCGCGGACGCGCTTGCGATTGAGCGGCGACAACGCCGCGGCCACATGCAGCGGATCCTCATCGCACTTCTGCCCATCTTTGAGCTTAGGTAGGTGGCCCACTGCCTGCCGCACCGTAACCCACTGATCCGACCCCTTGTGTGTGGGCGCGGGCATGGCCACAGGCCCAAGCCGTGAGGCCACTAGAACAAGCCGCTTGCGCTGCTGCGGCGCTCCGTAGTCGGCAGCATTCAGCACGCCATAGGCCACACTGTATTTGCCCCGTTTTAACGAGCTCAGAAAAGCCTTGAATGGCGCGGTGCCGTTGAGGCGAGGCACGTTTTCCATCGTGACGAGATCAGGCGCACATTCGTCGACTAGTCGGGCAAACTCTTTGAGCAGTCGCCACTTGGCCTTGTCGACCGTCGCAGTATTGGCATAAGTAGAGAAGGGTTGGCAGGGCGCGCAACCCGCCAATAGCCGTATAGCCCCCGGGGACCACAATGCGTTGAGCTGATCGCCCTTAACTGCACCCACATCGGCTTCCACAAACGTCGCGCCCGGGTGGTTTGCGGTGTAGGGGTATGCGCAAGCCGGGTCAATGTCAAAGCCCGCTACCACGCGAACGCCCTGGACTGCCAAGCCGCACGAAAGGCCGCCGACGCCACAAAAGAGGTCAACCGCCTCAATCAACGGAGACGCAACTGGAGAGGAAATATTAGGCAGCTTAGTCATTTTCAAGCGGTGGGCGCATTCTCTCAGGCTTTGACTTCATGCTGTGTTTAACCACATAAAAAGTCTAGTTGGTCCAGGTCCTTGATGGCAGCGTTCGCGAGCAACGCGCCCAATCCAGCACCGATGCAGGCGATCACGCCAGCTTCGCCGCCAAGTCTTCGGCCCTGGGGTGGTAGTACCTACTCAACATCGAGCTTGATTTATGACCGGTTACCTTCATTAGCTCATGCATCTGTAGCTTTTCGGCCAGGCGACTCGTGGCTTCGTGGCGACAGTCGTGAAAGTGCAGATCCGTCAGCGAGTTGTCGGTGCGTTGAAGCTCGGACCAAAGCTCCAATGTGATTTGCAGGGGAGCTCGCTTTTTATAGACCAGCGCTCGAAGTTCCCGCGCTGGATCGTCCACACCAGCTGCCGCCAAGAGAGCCTCCAAGCGCGAGTGCAAATGAGCCTTTCGTGCGCTAGTCAGCGCCCTGTCCCACGTCAGACGGAGCGCGTTTTGTGAGACCGGAAGCACTTGGCCGCTCAACGACCTCGGTAGATCGTTCAGCACTTGGATTGCGCGCGACGAAAGCGGAACATCCCGAAAGTCATCCCCCGACTTAGTAATGCCACCGTTCTTGCCCCGCAGCCGCGCGACACGGCGCTTCAAGTCGACATCTTCCCACGTCAAAGAAATGAGCTCGGACTGACGCGCAGCGGTCTCAATCGCTAAAACGACCGCTGCGTGCGCCCACGGCTCTTTTTTGGCTCGCAAGGTATTCAACAGAAGGGATTCCTCCCCAACCTCAAGACGCCTCTCACGACCATTGCTCACCTTTGGTTTGCGGATCTGCTGTGTAGCAATGCCTTGAGGCAGCGCAATGCCCCAATCAAGTTGGCAGGCCTTCAGAACGCGAGTGATGAGGCCCAGCTCGTGGACCACAGTCTGGTTACTGACGGCCTTCAGGCGCTCGTCTCTGTAGCTCGCCAGCATCGCTGCCGTGATACTGGCCAATGAATACTTGCCGAAGCGCTCGCACAGACGCGCAAGCATGTATCGCGGCTGAACCTGCGCCCGCTTGCCAGGCAGCACCTCACGCACGTATCGATCCGCAGCCTCGCGGAAAGTGGTGCGCTCTGCATCATCTCTGTTGATGAACGCACCAACATCCATCTCTCGCTCCACTGCCCTTGCCCACGCCTCCGCATCCCCCTTGCGTGGAAACGTCTTAGACTGAGATGGCCAACCTTTGCGGCGCACCTTCGCCTGCCATACTCCGCTTTCGCGCTGTGTCACCACTGCCAATTTCGCCTCCCGGATCAAGTGATTTCATAATGCGGAATGTCCCCATGGTGTCCCAACTCTGCACAAATATGAAGAGAGAACTCTTGAACACCGCATAAAACCAAGAGATTCGGATTCTATTATTTAGCCCTTCTAAGCAGCAGGTCGGGGGTTCGAGTCCCTCCGGGCAGGCCACCCAAGGGGCCACGCGACCCAGCGCATCAACGAGGGTTTACCCGATGATTCATCGGGAATTCATGAAGTATATTGCAGCTTCTGAATCATGAACCCACCCTCCAGACTCCTCATCCTCGTTGGCACGATGACCAACACCGCCGAGTACGTGGCTCAGGCCATCGAGATGGATTGCGCCGACCTGATCCCCGAGATCGAGGTGCGCATGATGGACGGATTGGACATCCGTGTTTTTGACGAGGATGCACTATATCTCATATGCACCTCCACCTACGGCTCGGGTGACGTGCCGGACAACGCCCGGGCGCTGTACGAATCCTTGGGCAACGAGCCCAAGTTTCTGGGTCACGTGCGCTACGGCGTGATCGCGCTGGGCGACCACGGCACCCATCCGCAGACGTTCTGCCAGGGTGGCCGGCGGTTCGACGAGCGTCTCGCCGATCTGGGCGCCGTGCGTGTGGGAGACGTGTTCTGCCATGACGCGTCGGCGGGCACCGAGGCCGAGGCGGTCGGCGCGGCTTGGTGCCGCGAGTGGCTCGCGCTGGCCATGCAACCCGCCTCTTAAATTCAGACATAAATGTTTTAGACCTCAAGTACGGGTAATTCTGGATCGTCAATCCTCTACCCCGCGTCTACAGTGAACCGCATTCCGGCAACCACCCACAGGAGAACTCCATGACCACCCGCCGAATCGTCCTGACCCGCAGCGCCGCCGTGATCGGCGCCGCATCCACCGGCCTGCTGCTGCCCGAGTTGGCACGTGCGCAGTCGGACAAGGTGCGCGTGGGTTTCATGCTGCCGTATACCGGCACCTTCGCCCAGCTCGGCGTGGCGATCGAGAACGGTTTCCGCATGGCCCTCAACGAGCAAGGCGGCAAGCTCGGTGGCCGTGAAGTCGAGTACTTCAAGGTGGACGACGAATCCAACCCGGCCAAGGGCATCGAGAACGCGACCCGCCTGGTGCAGCGCGACAAGGTGGACGTGCTCGTGGGCACCGTGCACTCGGGCGTGCAGATGGGCATCCACAAGGTGGCGCGCGACACCGGCGTGCTCAACCTGATCCCCAACGCGGGCGTGCACGTGGCCACCCGCGCCCAGTGCGCCCCCAACGTGTTCCGCACCTCGTTCACCAACTCGCAGCCCACGCTGGCGCTGGGCAAGGCCATGGTGGCCAACGGCCACAAGAAGGCGGTGTGGATCACCTGGAACTACGCGGCCGGCGACGAAGCCTTCGAAGGCTTCGAGCAGAGCTACACCGCGGCGGGCGGCACCATCATGAAGAAGCTGGGCCTGCCCTTCCCGAACGTGGAATTCCAGGCGCTGCTGACCGAGATCGCCTCCCTCAAGCCCGATGCCGTGGCCTGCTTCTTCGCCGGCGGCGGCGCGGCCAAGTTCATGAGCGACTACGCCGCGGCGGGCCTGAACAAGACCATCCAGCTCTATGGCTCGGGCTTCCTGACCGAGGGCGTGCTGGAAGCGGCCGGTCCTGCGGCCAACGGCGTGCTCACCACCATGCACTACGGCGACTCGCTGAACACGCCGCGCGACAAGCAGTTCCGCCTGGAGTACGCCAAGGCCTTCCGCCTGCAGCCCGACGTGTACGCCGTGCAGGGCTACGACACCGGCCTGCTGCTGATCAAGGGCGCCAACGCCGTCAAGGGCGACCTCAACAACAAGAAAGCGCTGTACGCCGCCATGGAAGGCGCCACCATCGACAGCCCCCGCGGCAAGTGGACCATGAGCAAGGCCCACAACCCGATCCAGGACATCTACATGCGCAAGGTCGAGAACAAGGAAAACAAGGTGATCGGCATCGCGCAGAAAGCCGTGGCCGACCCAGCCACCGGCTGCCGCATGGGCTGATCGCCCCCGCCTCACTCGTGCCTCCACAGACCGGCGCCCACAGGCGCTGGTCTGGTTTTTGCTCGCCTTCCTGGCCTGATCCTCACCGCCCCGCTTCATGGACTTCGCCAACTTCCTGATCCAGTTGCTCAACAGCCTGCAGTACGGCCTGTTGCTGTTCATGCTGGCGGCCGGGCTCACCCTGATCTTCGGCATCATGGGCGTGGTCAATCTCGCGCATGGCAGCTTCTACATGCTGGGCGCCTACCTGGCCTGGTTCCTGGTGTCGCAGCTCGACAGCCTGGTGCTGGCCATCGTGCTGGGCACGGTCATCGCCGTCGTGCTGGGCTGGCTGCTCGAATGGCTGCTGTTCCGCCACTTCTACCGCCGCGACCACCTGGACCAGGTGCTGCTGACCTTCGGCCTGATCTACATCTTCGAGGAAGTGCGCTCCATTCTCTGGGGCGACGACGTGCACTCGGTGCAGGTGCCGGAGATGCTGAACTGGTCGATCCCGCTCACGGACAACCTGTCCTACCCGGTCTACCGGCTGGTGATGTCGGGCGTGTGCATCGCGCTCGCCCTCGGCCTGTACCTGCTCATCTCCAGAACCCGCCTGGGCATGAAGATCCGCGCGGGCGCGTTCAACCGCGAGATGACCGAGTCGCTCGGCATCAACATCCGCCTCATCCACGGCGTGGTGTTCGCGCTGGGCGTGGCCCTGGCGGCCATCGCCGGCATGATCGCCTCGCCCGT
>QFCS01004838.1_pt1 | contig 39325 bp, 41 predicted proteins | sample 3576561 | NCBI WGS metagenome assembly QFCS01 | reverse complement strand
CGGCTGCATGACCGGCCGCGGCGTGCGCACCCCCGGCGTCGGCATGGTCACCAGCCGCGTCCTCGGCTGCTTCCTCGAAGATCAGCGCAGCCGCAAGGAAGTGCTCAGCCTGATGGGCTATTGATGCGCGTCGCGATCGTCGGGGCAGGAATATCCGGGCTGGCGTGCGCCGCGGCGCTGCGTGCGGCGGGCCACGAACCCGTGCTGTTCGACAAGGCGCGCGGAGCCGGAGGGCGCATGTCGACGCGCCGCATCGACACGGATCAAGGCACTATCGCGGTCGATCATGGCGCGACGCATTTTACCGTGCGGTCGGCGGGCTTTTCGGCGCTTGTCGGCCAGTGGGAAGCCGCCGGGCTTGCCGCCCGCTGGCCGGCTGCAGGCCGCGATGCGTGGATCGGGGTGCCGACGATGAACGCGCCGCTCAAAGCCTATGGCGCCGCACATGCCATTCATTGGTCGACCCCTGTCACGGCGCTGACGCGCAGCCCTGCGGGTTGGACGGTACACAGCGAAACCAGGCGCTTCGCGCCTTTCGACGCCGCCGTCGTCGCCATTCCGGCAGAACAGGCCGCTCCGCTTCTGTCGCTGCACGATTTCACCATGGCCCGCGCGGCAATGGCGATCCGCTCGCACCCCATATGGTCGGCAATGTTCCTTTTCGCGCGGCCGATCGGCGCGGCGGCCGATCTGATACGCGGCGACGGTCCCGTCACGCTCGCGATGCGCAATGGCACGCGCCCTGGGCGCAGCGCTGCCGAATGCTGGGTGGTTCAGGCCAGCTGGGAATGGAGCGAGGCCAATCTGACGCGGCCGGCCGATCAAATCTGCCAAGCGCTGCTGGTTGACCTCGCGCGCGCGCACGACCTCATTCTCCCCCAGCCCATCCACAGCCACGCGCATCGCTGGCTGTTCGGCCAGCCGTCGGGCCGTGATCCGGTCGATCTGTGGAATCCGGCAATCGGCCTCGGTGCCTGCGGCGACTGGCTCGCGCACGGCTTTGTCGAAGCCGCGTGGGAGCGCGGCGATCGGCTGGGATGCCATATCGCTGCGTCCTTCGCCGAGCGCAGCGAGCTGACGTCCGAGGTCGTCAGAGAAGCGCGATCAACAGGCTGAGTACGCCAAGCCCGGTCGACAATTGGACGCGCAAAATGATCCACGCGTCACCACCGGTCGCGGCGCCGACGATGGCGCGATCGATCAGCGGCGAAACCAGCAGCAGAAGTCCGACCAGAATCAGCGACGGCCGCGGCCAAGGGTAGCCGAAAAGCCACGGGGCAAAGCTCGCGAACCCGATGAGGCTCGGCATCACCGCCGCGAGCGGAGTCCAGCGCGGCGCGTCCGCGAGCAGAACGGAGAGTCCCCACCAGACGCCGCCCAGGAAGGAGAAGATAAGCACGGCATAGAGATAGCCGATAGCGAGAGCGGTCCAGCGCCAGGCGTCGCCGCCGGCGAGCATGAGCGCCAGGCATGCCGCGGCAGGAAGCAGCCCGGCGAAGCCGAGACGGCGCGTAGCAGGCGACATGGTGATTGCGGTCAGGTTCATGCGCGCCGTCCAGCATGGGCCGCGCGCGGCGGCAAGCTGCCCTTTGAGGCACATACCGCCCAAAGGACAGGTCGCCCGGCGAGCCCTCGCGGCCTAAGCTTCGACCATCCAAGGAGATTATCTGTGCGCAGCGCAATCGTGATCGGAGCCGGAATAGGCGGGTTGGCGCTGGCCATTCGCCTCCAGTCGGCCGGCGTTGCCGTCGACCTTGTCGAAGCACGCGACCGTCCGGGCGGCCGCGCCTATGTGTGGGAGCGCGACGGCTTCACCTTCGACGCGGGACCGACGGTCATTACCGACCCCGCCTGCCTTGCGGAGCTTTGGCGGCTCACCGGCGCCGATATGGCGGCCGATGTCACGCTCTTGCCCGTTTCTCCCTTCTACCGCCTGCAATGGCCCGACGGCAGCCATTTCGATTATGGCAATGACGAACCCGCGCTGCGCCGCGAGATTGCCGCCTTCAACCCTGCCGACGTCGCAGGCTACGAGCGCTTCTTGCGCTATTCCGAAGCGGTTCATGCCGAAGGTTATGTGAAGCTGGGCGCGGTGCCGTTTCTCGATTTCGCCTCGATGCTCAAGGCGGCGCCCGCGCTCGCCAGACAGCGCGCCTGGCGATCGGTTTATGCGACCGTCGCATCGCATATAAAGGATGCGCGGCTGCGCGAGGCCTTTTCGTTTCATACGCTGCTTGTCGGCGGCAATCCGATGGTGACAAGCGCCATTTACGCGCTCATCCACAAGCTCGAAAAAGACGGCGGCGTCTGGTTCGCGCAAGGGGGGACCAACGCGCTCGTCGCGGGACTGGTCCGCCAGTTCGAGCGACTGGGCGGCCGCCTTCTTCTCGGCGACAAGGTGGTGCGCATTCACAGCGAGGGCCGCCGGGCCACGGGGGTGACGCTCGCGAGCGGCCATTCGCTGCGCGCCGACGCCATCGCCTCGAACGCCGACGTCATGCACAGCTATCGCGACCTGCTCGCTGGCGGGCGGGGGCGAAAGATGGCGCGACGGCTCGGCCGCAAGAAATGGTCGCCGAGCCTGTTCGTTCTGCATTTCGGGGTCGAGGGCCATTACCCCGGCGTTCCCCATCACATGATCCTATTCGCCGAGCGCTACCGCGAACTGCTGGACGATATCTATCGCCGCGGCGTGCTTAGCGACGATTTCGCAATCTACCTCCATCACCCAAGCGCGACGGACCCCTCGCTCGCGCCCCCGGGGCGCAGCACATTTTATGCGCTCGTCCCGGCCCCCCATCTCGGCCACGCCGCGATCGACTGGAACCGCGAAGGCGAGACGCTCGCGCGCAAGATCATCGCCAAGCTCGAAGAACGGCTGCTGCCCAATCTCTCCCGACGGATCGTCACCCGCTTCCACTATACGCCGCGCGATTTTTCGGCCGATCTGGCCGCGCATCACGGCAGCGCCTTCAGCTTGCTGCCCTCGCTCACGCAAAGCGCCTGGTTCCGGACGCACAATCGCGACGACGCGATCGACAATCTCTATTTTGTCGGCGCGGGCACCCACCCCGGCGCGGGGATTCCCGGCGTCGTCGCGAGCGCCAAGGCCACCGCCGGGCTGATGCTCGATGCCGCCGCACTCGCGGTCGCGGATTGACGCCGTGGCAACCGCGATCCCCATGATGCAGGCCGATCGCGAGACGCTCGTCGATATTGCGCGCGCGCGGCTGGTGCGCGCGATCGAGGCGGTCGGCCGCGGCGATGAGGAGGCGATGCGCACGCTCTACCGCCTGACCTCGGCGAAGCTGTTCGGTATCTGCCTCAGAATCTGCGGCGAAAGGGCGCAGGCGGAAGATGTGCTGCAGAGCGCCTATCTCAAGATCTGGGAAAATGCGGCGCGCTTCGACCGCCGGCGCGCAAGCCCGATCAGCTGGCTCGCCGCGATAGCGCGCAATGCCGCGATCGACTGGCGCCGCTCGGCCGAAGCACGCGGCCTGCTGCGCCAGCAACCGATCGACGACGCGCTGAGCCTGCGCGCCGACGAAGGCGCGGGTCCGGACGCGCTGCTGGACCAGCGCGACAGCCGCGCGACCATCGACCGCTGCCTCGCCGCGCTCGATGCGCGCGCCGCGGGCTTTTTGCGGACCGCCTTTTTCGAGGGGCTTTCCTACCGCGAACTTGCGGCGCGCGAAGCGCTGCCGCTCGGCACGATCAAGAGCATCATCCGGCGCTCGCTCGTCCGTTTGCGCGCCTGCCTCGGCGATGTCTGACGATCGTTCCGCCACCGCCGACGTGCTCGCCGCGGAACTGGTGCTCGGCCTGTTATCGCGGGATGAGCAGGCAATCGCCGCCGCCCGCCTTGCAAGCGACGCGCGCTTTGCCGCCGAGGTCGCGACCTGGGAAGAGCATTTCGGCGCGCTTGCCTGGCAGGTCGAAGACCAATTGCCACCGCGCGAGGTCTGGACCCGCATCGCCGTCGCGATTGATGCGCGGAAGGCGTCGCAGAGCCGCTGGCCGCGCGCCTCAATGGCGATGGCGGGGGCAGCGGCCCTCCTGATGCTGACCGTCCTGGTCTGGCCTTCCCCCGAGGCGCGCCGTGCACCGAACCTTGCGGTCGCGACGTTGGTCGGCCCCGACCTGGTGGTCGGAGCGCGCTACGCGGCCAAGTCGGGCCGGATACGCGTCGAGATAGCGGGAGCAGTGCCGGGGCCGGGCCGCCCGGAACTTTGGATCCTGCGCCCCGGCATGGCGCCGGTTTCGCTCGGCCAGCTTGCACCGCAAGGACGTTCGGAAATGATCATGCCGCGCGCGCTCAGGCCGCTGGTTCAGAGCGGCAGCGAGTTCGCGATCACGATCGAGGCACCTTCGACGAGGCCGCACCTCCGGCCCAGCGGACCGCCACTCGCGCGCGGCGCGATAATTTTTATCTAGCGGGTGCATCCGCCCGCCGAGCCATTCCGTAGCTTCACTGCCCCTCCCCCATCCGGGGCGAAAAATTCAGGAAAGGAATGTTCGATGAAGATTTCGCACATCACTCTTGCCCTTGCTGCCGCTGCGATCACGGCTACCGGCGTCAGCGCCAAAAATCCCATGGTCGGCGGTGCCGCGATGTACGAGACGAAGAATATTGTCGAAAATGCTGCAGCCTCAGCCGATCACAAGACGCTCGTCGCGGCTGTGAAGGCCGCCGGACTCGTCGACACGCTCGCCTCGCCAGGGCCATTCACGGTCTTCGCGCCAACCGATGCGGCGTTTGCAAAGCTGCCCGCCGGTACGGTCGACACGCTGCTTCTCCCGGAAAACAAGGCTAAGCTTACCGGTATCCTGACTTATCACGTCGTACCCGGACGCCTGACTGCGGCCGACATTGCGGCAAAGGCGGCGGCCAACGGCGGCAAGGCCGTTCTGACGACCGTCGAGGGCGAAGCCCTTACCGTCTGGCAGAAGGACGGAAGCTGGTATGTCAGCGACGCCAAGGGCGGCAAGGCAAAGATCGGTCCCGCCGACGTTCTGCAGTCGAATGGCGTCATCCACGTCATCGACGCGGTCCTGATGCCGTAAAGCGATGCGCCCCCCGCTGCACGCTGCGCGGCGGGGGGGGCTCTTTACAGCGAAGCGGATGTTCAGAGACGCAAGCCAGACCAAAGCCCGGCAAGCGTTACGCAATGAACCGCCGCGATAGCAAGATTGCTCAGGATGACAGGATTGCGCCAGTCTCGCACGATGAAGGGCGCCATCAGCTTGTAAAGTATCTGCACCGCGAGGAGTGGCGCGGCGAGCAACGGCTGGCCGAGCAACAGCAGCAGCACCGACAGGATCAGGATCGCGGCATAGATGCTGAGCAATATGCCCCGCGCCGGGCCCGGCGACCCCCATGCCTCGTCGGCCCAGCGGGCGCCGCGCGCAAGAACAGGGAAACCGGTATGATGACCGCGACGTTGAGCAGGAGCGAGACGTAAAGCATCGGCGTCATGGTTCAGCCTTGTGCGCGCACCGGACCGAGCAGCATCGCCCGCGCATCGCCGCGGCATCGGTAGCTGAGCCACAAGAGATAGAGTGACAGGAACAGCATCCCGCCAAAAACCGCGACGAGGCCCAGCAGAAGCGACACCGCGCTGAAATGCCCCCGCCACGCGGTCCAGATGCCCGAGAGCAGCAAGAAGCAGAAGAAGTCGAGATTGAACTGGCCGGGCCAACGCATCGCCGCCATGTCGCCGAAAAAGACCGGCAGCAGATTCCAGCCGTGATGCGCGATGGTGACGCCGGTATAGGCGATGATGACGACCAAACAGGTCGCCAGAAACAGCCGAAACAAGGTCATGCCAAATCCCCTCCCAATTCGCACTGCGGCGATGCTTCCAGATAAAGACAGCGCGCGAGCATCGCACAAAGGCCGATGCTACCGGTCGCAACGACGAAGAGGATCCAAGGAACCACCCGCATCCCGACCGATCGCGCGCGCGGCAGGAGCAGCGACCAGGCGGCGCCGACCGCGAGCAGCAGATCGAACCAGATCTGATTGCCCCAGACGCCGGCCTGATGAAGCGGCCAGAAGCCGGCCCAGCCGCCGGTAAGCGCGGCGTAACCGCTCCAGATCGCGAAGAGCGATGACGCTGCCGCCGCCAGCATCCAGCTACCGCGCGCTCTGGCCGGGCGCGCGATTTTGACGAAGATGTAGGCGATAAAGACTAGCGCCGCGCCAATGGGCGCAAGCTCGAACAGCTTATGGTCAGGTCCGTACATCATCGGATGCGAATCCATGTAGCAGTTGCTACATTCATATCGATCGCTAGCAGCGGGCGCAAGAGGTGAAGATGGTCAGCCGCGAAGAACAGCGTGCACGGGTCGAGGCCGCTCTGGCAGTGCATTTGCTCGACCATGGGCTCGCGCAGACGAGTTTGCGCGAGCTCGCGCGCGCCGCGGCGGTCAGCGACCGGATGCTGCTTTATTATTTCACCGACAAGGCCGAGGTGCTGGGCTGCGCCGCGCAGCGGATCGCCGCGGACCTTGCCGGGCATATTGGCGAAGCGGTCGGCGAAGGCGAGAGGCTCGCGCCGCTTGCTCTCCTCGAACGGGCCGGGGCGCTCGTCACGCGCCCGGAAATCCGGCCCTATATGCGACTATGGGTTCAGATGGTTGCAGCGGCGGGCCGCGGCGAAGCCCCTTTCCCCGCCATCGCAGAAGCGATGCTGGCCGGCTTCCTGGTATGGGTCGAGGCGCATCTTGCGATTGACGAGCCCGCCGACCGGCAGGCCGTCGCCGCGATGATCGTCGCGGCGGTTGACGGTCTCGCGATCATCGACATCGGCCGCGGGCCCGATCTGGCGGCGCGCGCCGCGCGCGCTATCTCCCATCTGGGCCGTCCTCGCTGATCGCGGTACGTGAAAGGCCGCCCCTTGCGGGACGGCCTTTCCATTGTCAGCCAACAGGGGCTTTGCTCAGATAAGCGGCCGCTCCATGGCGGAGGCCAAGCTCACCAGCTGTGCCGCATGCGGCATATGACAATGAGACATCAGACCACCTCCTTTCCGTTGTTGAACGATAAGTGGAATGTGGGTCGTCGGCGGCTATCCGTCAAGCGCCGAGCAAAAAGCGTGACCCGAAGGCAGCCAGCGCCTTCACGCAACGCGTTTCATATCCTGAAAGGTGCAGCGGTTCATAATCGGCATCCCGGCCCTTCCCACGCGTGGTCGCCGTCCAGCGGGCGGCAGGATCGGTCAGCGCGATCCGCTTCGGCTGCACAGGCGTTGAACCGCCGAACGCCGCGTCGTCCAGCACCTCCAGATATTCGCGAACGGCGGGGCCCGTCACATCGGGCGGCAGGCCTTCATCTCCCGGCACCGACCGCCGGCGATAGACATCGGCCCGGATCAGGCTTGCATCGACGGCAAAGCCTTCGCCCCCGACCAACCCTTCCGCCATGCAGCGCGACACCGTCATCTCAAACAGCTCGCGAAGCAGATCGCTGTGGCGGAAGCGGCCGTGCCGGTTCTTCGAGAAGGTCGAGTGATCCGGAACAGCTCCCTCCAGCCCTAACCGACAGAACCAGCGGTGGGCCAGGTTCAGATGCACCTCCTCACACAGTCGACGCTCCGACCGGATCCCTATGCAATACCCCACGATCAGCATCCGGATCATCAGTTCCGGATCGATCGAGGGCCGACCCGTCTCGCTGTAATAGGGGCGTAGATGCTCGCGTAGACCGCCGAGACCAACGAACCGGTCGATGGAGCGCAGCAGGTGGTCCGCCGGCACATGATCCTCAAGGCTGAAGCTGTAAAACAGCGCCTCCTGCATCACCGTTCGTTCGCCCATCATCAGCTGTCTCCCGATAACCAGACAACTGAATCATTCCCCGCGCTTCACTGCAAGCGGGAGTTTTTCAACAGAATAATGCACGAAGCGGACGTTGCATGCCAGAATAGTTGGGGGAAGGCAGATCGACTGACGGTATGTGCGGTATCGCTGCCCAAGTCCGGCAGTGAAGCAACAATTGAACTGGTCGATGTAAGAGAATAACTCCAGCATCAGCGATTCGATTGAAAGTGCGGAGAACGAAAAAAAAGCCGGATTCATCATCTAGCTCTACCGATTGCCCTTGAAAGCGAGACCTTAAAATCGGCAAATTTTTGCTCGTTTTCAAAAGCATAAGAATCTGACGAGGCGCCTGTCGGTCAACTCTGACCAATTTTTTTCAAATATCTATCGGCGCCTCACGGAGCGATAAATATTTGCATGGGAGTGACGCATCATGGGTAGCCCTGAACGACTTGAGGTCGATGCCTCCGGCGGCTGCCAGTGCGGTGCGGTGCGCTATCGCGTCAGCGCGGTGTTCGACACGTCGCACATCTGCCACTGCCGCATGTGCCAGAAAGCTGCCGGCAACTTCTTTATCGCGCTGATCGGCGTTCCGCGCGATACCATCGTCTGGACGCGCGGGACGCCCGCGACCTTCAACAGTTCGGACAAGGCGGCGCGCGGCTTCTGCGCAGATTGCGGCACGCCGCTGCTCTATGATTATTTCGAGAGCAAGCATATCAATCTGACGACGGGATCGTTCGACGACCCCCGCCGTTTCGCGCCGCGGTTCCAGTTCGGGCTTGAGGCCCGCCTGCCGGTCTTTGCCGATCTGCCGATCCAGGCCGAAGGCACGACCGAAGAAACCATGGCCGATCTTGTCGCGGCGATCGCGGCAACCAATCATCAACATCCCGACCACGATACCGAAAGCTGGCCCGAATGACCCCTACCGCAAAGATTCTCCTGCTTGGTTCCGGCGAGCTTGGCCGCGAGTTCGTCATTTCGGCAAAACGGCTCGGCTGCCATGTGATCGCGTGCGACAGTTACGCCGGAGCCCCCGCGATGCAGGTCGCGGACGAGGCCGAGGTCTTCTCGATGCTCGATGGCAACGCGCTGCGTGCCGCGATCGAAAAGCACCGCCCCGACCATGTCGTGCCCGAGATCGAAGCGATCCGGACCGAGGTGCTGGCCGAACTCGAGACCGAAGGGTTTCACATCGTCCCGTCGGCACGCGCGGCCCAGCTCACGATGAACCGCGATGCGATCCGCGACCTTGCCGCAAGCGAGCTGGGCCTGACGACCTCGACCTTCGAATATGCGACCAGCCGCGAAGAGCTCGCCGCCGCCGCCGCGCGGATCGGTTTTCCGCTTGTCGTGAAGCCGGTGATGTCCTCCTCGGGCAAGGGGCAGAGCACGGTGAAGGACGCCGCCGGGATCAACGCCGCATGGGATTATGCGGCCGCCGGGATGCGCGGCGACCGGCTGCGTGTGATCGCCGAAGCCTTCATCGATTTCGATTACGAGATCACGCTGCTCACCGTGCGCCACAAGGACGGTGTCGCCTTCTGCCCCCCGATCGGACATCGGCAGGAACGCGGAGACTATCGCGAAAGCTGGCAACCCGCAGCCATGTCGGCGGCGGCGCTGCAGGCCGCGCGGGCGATGGCGACGAAGGTCGTCGATGCACTCGGCGGCCATGGCATTTTCGGGGTCGAATTATTCGTGAAGGGCGACGACGTCATCTTCTCCGAACTCTCCCCGCGTCCGCACGACACCGGCATGGTGACGCTGATCTCGCAGCAATATTCCGAATTTGACCTTCACGCGCGCGCGATACTGGGATTGCCGATTCCGCCGGTCGACGTGCCGCACCCCAGCGCCAGCGCCGTGCTGCTCGCCGACCGCGACGCAAGTGATTTCGCGATCACCGGCCTCGCCGAAGCCCTGACGCCGCCGAACGCCGAAACCTCGGTCGACGTGCGCCTCTTCGGCAAACCCGTCACGCGGCCCTATCGCCGCATGGGAGTGGCACTGGCCAAGGTCGCGGGCGGCACCACCGACGACGCGCGGTCAGCCGCCGTCGCGGCGGCGGACAGGCTTGCGATACGATATCCGGGGTGAGTGGGCGGCGGGTTGGCGGATTGCGACCGAAGTGTTACGTTTCGGCCTATCCTGACCCGTTCGCATCGAGCCCTTCGACTGCCTTGGCAGGCGCTCAGGATAAACTTCGGCCTTTGGCCGAAGTCGAGATGCACCTCGGGCCAGGCGTCGCGTCAATGGGTGTCTCCACTTCGCTCGACACGAACGGGAAAAGAGGTTCGTCGGCAAGCCACCGATTGCCGACTTACTCCTCCCTACGGCGTAGCCACGGGGAGGGGGGCCGCCGCGAAGCGGTGGTGGAGGGGCCGCGACGGTTGCGCCATTGCCCCTCCGTCAGCGCTGCGCGCTGCCACCTCCCCATCGCTACGCGACAGGGAGGAATTTATGGCGTCCCCACCCCAAAGCAGACTCTCCGCAACAAAGCACGCCGACATAGCTAGGCCGCCCGCGCCGCCGCTGCTACACCCCGCGCCATGTCACAGAAGAATCATCTCTATCTGGTCGATGGCTCCAGCTACATCTTTCGCGCCTATCATCGCCTGCCGCCGCTGACGAACCCGAACGGGGTGCCGGTCGGTGCGGTCTATGGCTACACCACGATGCTCTGGAAGCTCGCGAAGGATCTGCACGACGCGGACGGGCCGACGCACCTTGCGGTCATCCTCGATCATTCGAGCCAGTCGTTCCGTAACGAGATTTACGATCAGTATAAGGCGAACCGCCCCGAACCGCCCGAGGATCTGCGCCCGCAATTCCCGCTGATCCGCGACGCAACACGCGCCTTTTCGCTGCCCTGCATCGAAATGGAGGGATTCGAGGCTGACGATCTGATCGCCTCCTATGCCGAGGCCGCGGTGCGCGAAGGGTGGGACGTGACCATCGTCAGCAGCGACAAGGATCTGATGCAGTTGATCCGCGAACCCGCCGACGGACCGCATGTCGACATGCTCGACACGATGAAGAATGTCCGGCTGGGGATCGACGCGGTGCACGACAAGTTCGGCGTCACCCCCGACCTCGTCGGCGACGTGCTCGCGCTGATGGGCGACAGCGTCGACAATGTGCCTGGCGTGCGCGGGGTCGGACCCAAGACCGCGACCAAGCTGATCCAGGAATATGGCAATCTGACCGCGGCGCTCGACGGGGCCGAGACGATGAAAGCGTCGAAGCTGCGCGAAAATCTGATCGAGCATCGCGCGATGGCCGAACTGTCGCGCGTGCTGGTCGATCTGAAACGCGATTGCCCGCTGCCCGACACCCTCGACAGCCTGAAGCTCGGCGCGATTCCGCCAGCGCCGCTCAAGCTGTTTCTCGACGAACATGGCTTTCGCTCGCTTTCCGCCAAGCTCGACAATGGCGTCGCCCCCGGTGGGCCGCCCACGCTGCCGCGCGCCGGCGCCGCGCCTGCTGCGGCGGCGCCAACCGGCCCGAAGACACCGGTGCTGCCCGCCATGCCGGCGATCGACCGCGCGGCTTATGAATGCGTGACGGACCTCGACGCGCTCGACCGCTGGATCGCGGCGGCGAAGGCGGCGCATGTCGTTGCGATCGATACCGAAACGGCGAGCCTCGACAGCGTCACCGGCGCGCTTGTCGGCGTCAGCATGGCGATCGCGCCGGGGCAGGCCTGCTACATCCCGCTCGGCCATGGCGGCACCGACATGTTCGCCGAAAAGCCCGACCAGATTGCGATGGCGGACGCCGTCGCGCGGATCGGCGCGCTGTTCGCCGACGATGCGGTGCTGAAGGTCGGCCATAATCTGAAATACGATATCGGCGTGCTGGTCCAGCATGGCGTCCGCGTCGCGCCCTATGACGACACGCTGCTGATGAGCTTCGCGCTCGATGCGGGCCAACATGGTCACGGCCTCGACGAACTGGCAAAGCTGCATCTCGACCATGCCTGCCTGTCGTTCAAGGAGGTGTGCGGCACCGGCAAATCGCAGATCAGCTTCGCCGAAGTCCCGCTCGCCCGCGCGACCGAATATGCCGCGGAGGATGCCGACGTCGCGCTGCGACTGTGGCGGCTTCTCAAGCTGCGCCTGCCGCTCGAAGGCGGCACCCGAGTCTACGAGATGGTCGATCGGCCGCTTGCCGGCGTCGTCGAGACGATGGAGCGCGCGGGCATCATGGTCGACCGCGATTATCTGGCGCGCCTGTCGGGCGAATTCGCGCAGGAAATGGCGCGGATGGAAACCGCGATCCATGCCGAGGCAGGACAGCCTTTCACCATCGGCAGTCCCAAGCAGCTCGGCGAGATATTGTTCGACAAGCTCGGCCTCAAGGGCGGGCGCAAGGGCAAGTCGGGCGACTGGTCGACCGACCAGAACGAGCTCGAACGGCTTGAACGCGACGGCGTGCCGATTGCGCGCATGATCCTCGAATGGCGGCAACTCGCCAAACTCAAGTCGACCTATACCGACGCGCTGCAACAACAGATCAATGCGAAGACCGGGCGCGTTCATACCAGCTACAGCCTCGTCGGCGCGCAGACTGGGCGGCTGTCGTCGACCGATCCCAATTTGCAGAATATCCCGATCCGCAGCGAGATCGGCCGCCAGATCCGCGATGCCTTCATCGCCGCCCCGGGCCATGTGCTGATCGCCGCGGACTATAGCCAGATCGAGCTGCGGCTCGCCGCGCATATGGCCGATGTCCCCGAACTCAAGGAGGCGTTCGCGCAGGGACAGGACATTCACGCAGCGACCGCGATCGAATTGTTCGGCGAGGTCAATCGCGACACCCGCGCCAAGGCGAAGACGGTCAACTTCTCGATCCTCTACGGCATTTCGCGCTGGGGGCTTGCGGGCCGGCTCGAGATCACGCCCGACGAGGCACAGGCGCTGATCAGCCGCTATTTCGAGCGTTTCCCCGGCATCTCCGACTATATCCAGGGCACGCTCGAGCGCGCGCGCGAGCTCGGCTATACCGAGACCTTGTTCGGCCGAAAGACCTGGTTCCCGCGCATCAAGGCGGCGAACCAGAACGAACGCCAGGGCAGCGAACGCGCGGCGATCAACGCGCCGATCCAGGGCACCAGCGCCGACCTCATCAAGCGCGCGATGACGCGCATGCCCGTAGCGCTCGCCGAGGCGGGGCTGGACGAGGTGAAGATGCTGCTCCAGGTCCATGACGAACTCGTCTTCGAGGCACCCGAGGACAAGGCCGAAGCCGCCGGCGCCGTGATCCGCCGCGTGATGGCCGCCGCCGCCGAGCCGGTGCTGACGCTGTCGGTGCCGCTGGAGGTGGAGGTCGGAACCGGCAAGAGCTGGGGCGACGCCCATTGATCGCTGCGCTCCTGTTGTTCGCGGTGCAGGCAGCCGGTCCTGCAGCCGCAGCCCCGGGCGTCGAAACGACGGCCCCGTCCCCCGTCCCCGATCAGGATCTGCGCGAATTTGCGGCGATCGACGGGCGCAAGGTGGCAGGGCGGCCGACCGGCGGGCCCTATGCCAATCCCGACAAGATCCTGCTCCTTACGCGCGACGGCAAAGGCTATCCCGCGGTCATGGCGAGCCTTGCCTTTCCGGCGCGGCAGTCGCTGCCCGCGCCGCCGGCGGGGACGCTGGCGGTAGTGCGGCTGCACCAACGGATGGAAACGATCATTCCCGGGCCGACTGCGGACGATCTGGCCTTCGTCGCCGCGAACCGGCTGCCGCTGTTCGTGATCGGCGAATGGGCGCGCCCGGCACCGATGTGGGAAGTGGCATGGGTCGATGGCGCGGTGCGCTTTCGCACCGTCGGCGACGTCGGCGAAATCGGCCCATGGCAGGATTGAGACCGCACTGACCGCGCGATATGGGCGCCGAAACGCGCTTCGCCTGCGCCCAGCCGCGCGGGTTAAGGCTTGCACGCCGCCGCGCGGAGCCTATGACAATTTGATGACAGGGCGCAGACATGTGATGGGGCCGAAAAAGGCGGACATCCAATGAGCAATGCGGACAAGCGCGCGCCGGTGGCGACGCGTATCCAGCAGAACATCCTAGCCCGTGGCGAGCGCCGCCTGCTCAACTGGCTGTGCGCGCGATTGCCCGCCTGGGTGACGCCCGACCAGCTCACGCTGCTCGGCTTTGCGGGCGCCCTGATGGTCGCGGGCGGCTATCTGTTGAGCTGGCTCGGCAGCGGCTGGCTGGCGCTGTCGCTCGCCGGCTATGTCGTCAACTGGTTCGGCGACTCGCTCGACGGCAGCCTTGCACGGTGGCGCAAGATCGAGCGGCCGACCTATGGCTATTTCGTCGACCATAGCGTCGATGCGATCGCGACCTTCCTGATGGTCGCAAGCATGGGGATGAGCCCTTTCCTGCGCTTCGATGTCGCGCTGCTGGGGGTTGTTGGATATTTTCTGCTGTCGATCCACACTTTCCTTGCGGCGAAGGTCGTCGGCGAATTTCGCCTTTCCTACCTTGCGGGCGGGCCGACCGAATTGCGGCTGATGCTGATGGCGTTGACGCTCGCGATGCCTGCGCTCGGCGACGAGCGCGTTCTCGGCAGCCATTTCTCGCCGCTCGACCTGTTCGGGCTCGGCGTGGCGAGCATTCTGGTGACGCTGTTCGTGATCCAGAGCCTGACGCTGGCGCGCACGCTGGCCCGCCGCGAACCCTGAGGGCGGGTCAACCGCGGACGCGCGCCTGCGGATAGGTGCCCAGAAGGCGCAGTGTCTTGGTCTGGAAATCCAGTTCCTCCAGCGCGCGGTCGACATTTTCCTCGCCGGGCGCGCCGACGATGTCCGCATAGAATTTGGTCGCGGCAAAGCTGCCGCCGTCCTGATAGCTTTCGAGCTTCGTCATGTTGACGCCGTTGGTCGCAAAGCCGCCCAGCGCCTTGTAAAGCGCGGCCGGAATATTCTTCACCTCGAAGATGAAGGTCGTCATCCGCGGCACATCGGCAGGCAGGTCGGCAAGCGGTTCGCGCGCCAGCACGACGAAGCGCGTCATATTGTGATCGGCATCCTCGATGCCCGATTCGTGCAGCGTCAGCCCGTAAAGATCGGCGGCGTGCGGCGGCGCGACGGCAGCGAGCCCGACCTCGTCGCTGTCGGCAACCCAGGCCGCAGCGCCCGCGGTGTCGCTGTGCGCGATCGGCGAGATATGGTGCGCGCGCAGCCAGTGGCGACACTGTCCCAGCGCCTGCTCGTGGCTCATCGCGCGCGTGACGGGGCCGAGATTGCGACTCATCAACCCGTGGCGGATGCGCAGGAAATGTTCGCCGACGATCGACAGGCCGGATTCGGGCAACAGGAAATGAATGTCGGCGACGCGGCCGTGCAGGCTGTTTTCGATCGGAATGATCGCGCGGTCGACGCGCCCGTCGCGGACCGCCTCGATCGCATCCTCGAAGCTGTAACAGGGCAGCGGCAGCGCCTGCGGGTCGAATTCGCGCGCCGCAAGGTCGCTGTTCGCGCCGGGCGCGCCCTGAAAGGCCAGCCCCCGCGCGGGATCGGCGAGCGCCGCCGCCGTCATCGTGTCGACCAGTCTTTGTGCCGAAGCCGAATAGCTGCCCATGAACGCCTTCCAGAAAACCGCGCCGCGGCGCATAGCGGCCCCGCGATGCGGAGGCAACCGAACGTGCGCATGCCGCCGGGACATTTCATCCCCTTGCGCCCCCGCCCATGCCCAAGTAAGGGAGCGTCCAAATCAATAGATGCGCCCGGGGTGGGCGCCAGCGAACGGGGCCTGACATGGACGACCGCAACAATACTATCGCCGGCTGGGCTCTCTTCGCCGGTATCTGCGCGCTGGGCCTGACGATCGGCACCGGCATGCTGGGTGCGAGCCATGCCCCTGAAAAGCCCGGATTTCCCATCGAAGACGCCGAAGCCGGTGGCGGCGGCGGTGCGGCGGCGGTGCCGCTGCCCAACCTGCTCGCGGCGGCCGATCCCGCGAAGGGCGAGGCGGTGTTCGCGAAATGCGGCGCCTGCCACACGATCAATCAGGGCGGCGCCAACGGCATCGGCCCCAATCTTTACGGCACGATGGGTGAAGCCATCGGCCAGGGCAAGGGCGGCTTCGCCTTCTCCGACGCGCTCAAGAGCGTCGGCGGCGACTGGGACTTCGAAAAGATGGACCATTGGCTGACCAGCCCGCGCAAGTTCGCGCCAGGCACGAAAATGTCTTTCGCCGGCCTGTCGAGCCCCGAGGACCGCGCCAACCTGATCGTCTATCTGAACGCGCAAGGTTCGAACCTGCCGCTGCCCGCGCCCGAAGCGGCGCCGGCTGCCGATGCCGCCGCTCCGGCAGAGGGCAAGGATGGCGCCGCACCGGCCGCCGAAGGCGACAAGGCCGCCGCACCGGCCGAAGGCGCGGCCGCAGCGCCCACCGAAGCCAAGAAATAATGCGCCGCGCGCCCGTCCTTCTGGCGGGCGTTCTGGCGCTCGCCGGCTGCGGCAAGGCCGCACCGCCGACCGACACGGCGGCAAGCAATGCGCCAGCAGCGGCCGAAACCGCGGCTTCGGCAACGCCTGCCGTCGCGCCGACCGCGGCGATGGGCGAACAGATTTTCAAGCGCTGTGCCGCCTGCCACACGATCGACAAGGATGGCCCGAACGGCATCGGCCCGAACCTGCACGGCATCGTCGGCCGCCCGGTCGCGTCGCATCCGGGCTTTGCCTATTCGGGCGCGATGAAGGCAAAGGGCGGCGTCTGGGACGCCGCCGCACTCGATATCTATCTTGCCGATCCGATGAAGACCGTCCCCGGCACGCGCATGGCCTTTGCCGGGGTCATCGACGCTGCCGATCGCCAGGCGCTGATCCTCTACCTCGAAGACCAGTCGAAATAGCCGCTCCGTCCGGCGTTCGTTGCGCAGGGGCCAAGCCCTTGGGGTTCCTAGCCCTAGTGATGATCGGCGTTGGCGTAGAAGCTCTGGATGACGTCCCAGGCCTCTTCGGCATGTTCGACGAAGGTGAAGAGCTTGAGGTCGCGGGCGCTGATCACGCCCTCTTCGACCAGCGCCTCGAAATCGACGACGCGGTTCCAGAACTGCTTGCCGAACAGCACGATCGGGATCGGCTTGATCTTGCCCGTCTGGATCAGCGTCAGCAGCTCGAACATTTCGTCGAAGGTGCCGAAACCGCCGGGAAAGACCGCGACCGCGCGCGCGCGCAGCAGGAAGTGCATCTTGCGAAGCGCGAAATAGTGGAACTGGAAGCTCAGCGACGGGGTGACATAGCGGTTCGGCGCCTGTTCGTGCGGCAACACGATGTTGAGCCCGATCGATTCGCGCCCTTCGTCGGCCGCGCCGCGATTGGCCGCTTCCATGATCGACGGCCCCCCGCCCGAACAGACGACGAAATTGCGATCGCCATTGGCGTCGACGGGAACCTGGCTCGCCAGCCGCGCCAGCTTGCGCGCTTCGTCATAATAGCGCGCCTTGGCCTTCAGACGCCGCGCGATATTGCGCGACGCATCGTCGGTTGCCGCAGCTTCGAGGCCATCGGCCTGATCGGGTTCGGGAATACGCGCCGAGCCATAGATGACGAGCGTCGATTCGATCTTCGCTTCGTCGAGGAGCAGTTCGGGCTTGAGCAGTTCGAGCTGAAACCGCACCGGACGCAAGTCTTCGCGCAACAGGAAGTCGGTGTCCTGAAATGCGAGCTTATAGGCTTCGCTTGCGGTCTGCGGGGTCGAGGTCGCCTGCTGGGCGAATTGTGCGTCGTCTTTGGCTTTGTGAAAACGCGAACGATGGGTCTGTTTATCTTTTGTCATTAGCGGACGGCTAGCCGCTTCGTATGACTTTGCCAAGACGCCCGCGCGCGGGCTTCGATCAGCGGCAGAAGCCGTTGCCACTCATGTCCATGTGGAAATGATTGTAATGCGCGGCATTATAGTCGGGGCTGAGCACCGTGCCGAAGCGGCGGCATGCCGACTTGTGCAACGCGCGCAGAAAATCCTGCGACGCCCGGTCGCCCTTCCATCCGCCGTCGAGCATGATCCGGCGTCCGTCGGCAAGGACGAAACCCGACACGTCGATCGCATTGGAATAGGCGTGCTGCGACAGGCGGCCCGACCGGCCGCCATAGATGTTGCGGCAGCTGTAGGTGCCGAAGGTTTCGATCTTCACCACCTCTTGCCCGAAGAATTTGCGCGCCGCGGGGCGGACGGCATATTGCGCCCAGGCGGCAAAATTCTTTGCCAGCGGACAGGTCATGGGACCAACGTTCGACACCGGGGTGCCGACGTCGAGCAGCTTGACCGAATCGATCGAGGTACAGCCGCCGCCATGATCCTGATCGGGCAGCGGCGTGAAGCGCACCCCCGCCTGTTTGAGATCAAAGGCGCATTGCTGCGCCTCGGGGCTGCTGAAGGATGCGGCGCCGATCGTCTGCGGCCGCTGCTGCTTGGTCGTGGCGGGGCGTTTGGCATCGCTCCGCTTCATCACGTCGGGGGTGCTGAAACAGGCCGAGAGCGCCAGCGCCGCGGTTGCGGCGACCAGGATCCGGGGCTTCAGGAACGGCGGAATCGGCATGGCGTCAATTTACCGACATCTTGGTTAACAGGGCGTAAAGCTTTGGCGCGGCTTGCCGGAAATTTCGCACGTCCCGCGCATTTTGTTTGACAGTTGCGCGCACCGCCTTAAACGCGGCGCCGGGCCACGCGGTCCCAACGCCGCGCGAGCTCTCTGCAAGGAGAGTCTGACATGACTGAAGTGCGTAAACCGCAGGCACGGCCTGCGCGTCCTTATTTTTCCTCCGGTCCGTGCGCGAAGCCGCCGGTCTGGTCCCCCGAAAAACTCAACACCGAATCGCTCGGCCGTTCGCATCGTGCGAAGATCGGCAAGACGCGCCTCCAATATTGCATCGACCTGATGCGCGAGATGCTGCGCCTGCCCGATACGCACCGCATCGGCATCGTGCCGGGATCGGACACCGGCGCCTTTGAAATGGCGATGTGGACGATGCTGGGCGCCCGCCCCGTGACGGCGCTGGCCTGGGAGAGCTTCGGTGAAGGTTGGGTCACCGATGTCGCCAAGCAGCTCAAGCTCGATCCCACGGTGATCCGCGCCGATTACGGCAAGCTTCCCGATTTGGACCAGGTCGATTGGTCGAACGACGTGCTCTTCACCTGGAACGGCACCACCAGCGGCGTTCGCGTTCCCAACGGCGACTGGATTCCGGCAGACCGCGAGGGGCTGAGCTTCGCCGATGCGACCAGCGCGGTGTTCGCCTATGACCTGCCGTGGGACAAGATCGACGTTGCGACCTTCAGCTGGCAGAAAGTGCTCGGCGGCGAAGGCGGGCATGGCGTGCTGATCCTGGGTCCGCGCGCGGTCGAACGGCTCGAAAGCCATACGCCGGCCTGGCCGCTGCCCAAGGTGTTCCGCCTGATGTCGAAGGGCGCGCTTGCTGAAGGCGTGTTCAAGGGCGAGACGATCAACACCCCCTCGATGCTCGCGGTCGAAGACGCGATCTTTGCGCTCGAATGGGCGAAGTCGCTGGGCGGTCTCGACGGGCTGAAGGCGCGCAGCGATGCGAACGCCGCGGCGCTCGACAAGATCGTTGCCGAGCGCGAATGGCTGAGCCATCTCGCCGCCGATCCCGCCAGCGGATCGAAGACGTCGGTGTGCCTGTCGGTCGCTGGGGCCGACGCGGATTTCATCAAGAAATTCGCCGGGCTGCTCGAAGCCGAGGGCGCGGCCTATGACATCGCCGGCTATCGCGATGCCCCGCCGGGGCTGCGCATCTGGTGCGGCGCGACGGTCGACACCGCCGATATCGAATCGCTCGGGCCCTGGCTCGACTGGGCTTACGCCTCGCTCAAGGCCTGACGCCTGCCCTCTTCCGTTTGCCCTGAGCTTGTCGAAGGGCCGCTCTTATTTTCCGACGCCCAAGAGAAGAACTGTCCTTCGACAAGCTCAGGACGAACGGAGTTTTGAAAGCTACCGAAATGACCGCACCCAAAGTTCTGATTTCCGACAAGATGGATCCCAAAGCCGCCGCGATCTTCAAGGAACGCGGCATCGACGTCGATGTCATCACCGGCAAGACGAAGGACGAGCTGATCGCGATGATCAGCACCTATGACGGCCTTGCGATCCGCTCGGCCACCAAGGTCACCGCCGACGTCCTCGCCGCCGCAACCAATCTGAAGGTCGTCGGCCGCGCCGGGATCGGCGTGGACAATGTCGACATTCCCGAGGCGTCGAAGAAGGGCGTCGTCGTGATGAACACGCCCTTTGGCAACAGCATCACCACGGCCGAACATGCGATCGCGATGATGTTCGCGCTCGCGCGCCAGATTCCCGAGGCCAATGCGCTGACGCAAGCAGGCAAATGGCCGAAGAACGACTTCATGGGGGTCGAACTGACGTCGAAGACGCTGGGCCTGATCGGCTGCGGCAATATCGGCAGCATCGTCGCCGAGCGCGCGCTCGGGCTGCGCATGAAGGTCGTCGCCTTCGATCCGTTCCTGACCCCCGAGCGCGCAATAGAGCTCGGCGTCGAAAAGGCCGATCTCGACACGCTGCTCGCCAAGGCCGATTTCATCACGCTGCACACGCCGCTGACCGACCAGACGCGCAACATCCTGTCGAAGGAAAATCTTGCGAAGACCAAGAAGGGCGTGCGCATCATCAACTGCGCGCGCGGCGGCCTGATCGACGAGGCGGCGCTGAAGGACGCGCTCGATAGCGGCCATGTCGCGGGCGCGGCGCTCGACGTGTTCCAGACCGAACCGCCGGCCGCCGATCATCCGCTGTTCGGCACGCCGAACTTCATCTGCACGCCGCACCTCGGCGCATCGACCGACGAAGCGCAGGTCAATGTCGCCATCCAGGTGGCCGAACAGCTTTCCGATTATCTGCTCACCGGCGGCATCACCAACGCGCTCAACGTGCCCAGCCTGTCGGCCGAGGAGGCGCCGAAGCTGCGCCCCTATATGAGCCTCGCCGAAAAGCTGGGCAGTCTGGTGGGTCAGCTCGCCCACGACAACCTCACCACCATCTCGATCGAGGTCGAGGGGGCGGCGGCCGAGCTTAACCTGAAGCCGATCACCGCCGCGGTCCTGACCGGGCTGATGCGCCGTTATTCGGACAGCGTTAACATGGTCAACGCGCCGCATCTTGCCCGCGAACGCGGCCTCGACGTGCGCGAGGTGCGCCATGATCGCGAGGGCGATTATCACACCCTCGTCCGCGTCACCGTGGCCACCGAAGCCGGCGACCGTTCGGTCGCGGGGACGCTGTTCGGTAACAACGAACCGCGTCTCGTCGAAATGTTTGGCATCAAGGTCGAGGCCGATCTCGACGGCGACATGCTCTATATCGTCAACGAGGATGCGCCCGGCTTCATCGGTCGCATCGGCAGCACGCTGGGCGATGCGGGGCTGAACATCGGCACCTTCCACCTCGGCCGCCGCGCCGCGGGGGGCGAGGCGGTGCTGCTGCTCAGCCTCGACTCGGCCATGCCCGAACCTTTGTTGTGGCAGGTCTGCCAGCTGCCCGGCGTCAAGATGGTGAAGGGACTGAAGTTCTAAGGCTACTTTCCATTGACCGGTTCGCGCCGGGCCGACGCCGGGATGCCTCACAGGCTCTCTCCCCTCTGGTATGTCGGTCCGGCCCGGCGCGAACGACCCCATGCGCGGCGTTGAAACCTTATCGCTGCCAGCCTAAGGCCCAATGATGACCAAGGCCCCTGCCCTGCTGCCCGAAGGCCTCCGCGACCGCCTGCCCGCGCAGGCCGAGGCCGCGTCGCGCGTCACCCGCGCGCTCGTCGATGCGATGCGCGCGCATGGTTATGGCCGCGTTTCGCCGCCGCTCGCCGAATTTCGCGAAACGCTGGGCGGCAATGACGAACGCGCCGCGCGCGATCTGCTCCGCTTCACCGACCCGGTGTCGCAGCGCACGCTCGCGCTGCGCCCCGACATCACGCGGCAGGTCGGTCGCATCGCAACCTCGCTGCTCGCGCATGCGCCGCGGCCGCTGCGCCTGTGCTACGCCGGCCAGGTGGTCAAGCTGCGCGCGAGCCAGCTCCGCCCGGCGCGCGAAATGCTGCAGGTCGGCGCCGAACTGATCGGCAGCGACAGCGTGGCGGCCGCGCGCGAGATTGTCTCGGTCGCGATCGACGCGCTCGACGCGGCGGGCATCGGCCGGGTTACGATCGACTTCACCCTGCCCGATGTCGTCGACTTGCTCGCCGCCGGTCCGCTGCCCATTACGGCCGATCTGCAGATGCTGCGTGACGAACTCGACGCAAAGGATGCCGGCGCGCTCGCCCGCATCGGAGCCGAAGCCTATCTGCCGTTGCTGCGCGCGACGGGGCCGTTCGACCGCGCGATCGCCGATCTGCGCGCGTTCGACACCGCGGGCGTACTCACCAGTCGTATCGACGCGCTGGAAGAAATCGCGGCGCCGATCCGCGGCCGCGCCGATCTGACCCTCGATCCGACCGAGCGTCACGGCTTTGCCTATCAAAGCTGGTTCGGCTTCCAGATCTTCGTCCCCGGCCAGGGCGACGCAATCGGCCGCGGCGGCGGTTATGCGATCCCGGTCGGCGACGATCAGGAAGAACCCGCGGTGGGCTTTTCGCTCTACCCCGACCCGTTGATCGACGAAGGATTGGGCGTCGAGCGCGACAGCGAACGGCGGATATTCCTGCCGCTCGGCCACGATCCGGCCCTCGCGGCCAGCCTGCGCGCCGACGGATGGCAAACGGTCGCGGCGCTCACCGATGCCGACGAAGCGGCGCGGCTCGGCTGCGGCTTCACGCTCGGCCCCGAAGGGCCGGTTGCCGCTTAAAAATCCGAAACACCGAAACGCGGAATCCCCTGGTTGACGCCGGGCGGGTCGAGCACGGTCACGTCGAGCTCGATCGGCTCGCCGATCCAGTGCGCAAGGCGGGTGTGATCGGCGAGATCGTCGTCAGTGAGCGGGTGAACGAGCGCGCGCAGCCCCGTCGCCTCGATCGCCTCCACGACGGCGGCGCGATGACGCGCGAGGAAATGCACCTCATATTGCGCGATCGGATGCGGCCCGGCCGCGCCATCGGTCATGGCCCCGACAAACAGGATTGCAGGATCGGCACCGAAGGCGTCGCGCAAGGTCGCCGCTGCCGGTCGCTCGGCAGGGTCATAATAGATATGCGCGTGATAGGGTGCGTCGGGATCGATCATTGGCGCCTCGTTGGCGGGCATCGGCTAGCCCGCAGTTCACCGGCCTTGCGAGAAACGGCTCCGCGCAGAGGCAACCCACGACCGATAGCGGCCCCTTCTCCCCTCGTCATCCCGGACTTGATCCGGGATCCGTTCACGCAGCGCCGGAATAGTGGATCCCGGAACAATTCCTGGATGACGAAATGTTGGAAGGCGTGGAGCGGTTGGTCGCCTCCCGGAAGCTATCGCCCGAACACCCGCTTCAGCCACGCATCGACCGTCGCGGTCGCCGCGTAGGACGGATCGCCGAGGCGGCGGTTGATCTCGGCATGGCCCTTCAATCCTTCGCCCGGAAAGCTGCCGAACGCGACGCGGCTGCCGCCGGCCTCGAGCGCGGCGCCGAGCGCCTTGGCCTGGCGCACGCCGTCGGGCCGCTGGACGTGCAGCAGCAGAAAAGCGGGGGCGTTGGGCGCCGCCGCCTGCGCCGTTGGCGACAGCGCGCGTTGGCGCGCCGGATCCGTGCCGAAGGCCTGCGTATAGGTCGACTGCATGATTTGCGGCCCGTCCTTCATCTGCGCCGCCACGTCATAGGCCGCCCCGTCGATCGGTATGACACCCGCAATATCGGCAAAGGACATGCCGGCGCCTTTCAGATAGCGCGGGTCGGTGCCGACCAGCGCGACCAGATGCGCGCCCGCGCTGTGCCCCATCAGCACGATGCGATGCCGGTCGACGCCCAGTGCGTCGGCGCGCTCGACGATCGCCTGCACCGCCACGGCGACATCGGCAGCCTGCTCCTCGACCGTCGCGGCGGGGACAAGGCGGTAGTTGATCGACGCAAAGGCGTAGCCCTCGGCGGGATAATGTTCGGGTTTGAAATGACCGGTCGCATTGTCCTTGTCGCCGCGCTTCCAGCCGCCGCCATGCACGAAGACGATCATGGGCGCCGGACCGACCGCACCCTTTGCGCGCCATATGTCGAGCGTCTGGAGCGGATCGCGGCCATAGGCGATCGTCTCGCTGCCCGCGACCTTCGCCCCGGCATCGGCGCCCATGCGCTCCGCTATGCGTTCGGCGATCCGGTCGCGCAGCCGCTCCCGCGCCTCGGCGAGCGGCGCTGGTACCATCAGGCTCGCCGCGACGAACGCCGCCATGGCGGCCCATCCGGTCGAAAATCGCGTCGTCATCATCGCCTCCGTCATCATGCTGTCCGTCCGGTCACTAGCCTGCAATTGTCGCGAGGATGTGACCACGCACAGCGATGTTATGACAAGATGTAACAGCCGCGATCGGGGCGGCGCGGCACGATTTTACGGCCTTCGCCCTTGCCTCGACAGCCAAATCCGCTAAGGCCGCGCCGGGTCGAAAGGGCCCCGTTCAGCAGGACAGCGTCATGGCAAATGTTACCGTCATCGGGTCGCAGTGGGGCGACGAGGGCAAGGGCAAGATCGTCGACTGGCTCGCCAGCCGCGCCGACGCGGTCGTCCGCTTTCAGGGCGGCCATAACGCCGGTCACACGCTGGTCGTCGGCGAACAGGTCTACAAGCTGTCGCTGCTTCCGTCGGGCATCGTCACCGGCACCCTGTCGATTATCGGCAACGGCGTCGTGCTCGATCCCTGGGCGCTGAAAGACGAAATTGCCAAGCTGCGCGGCCAGGGCGTCGAGATCAACGCAGAGAATTTCGCGATCGCCGACAATTGCGCGCTGATCCTGCCCTTTCACCGCGACCTCGATGGCTTGCGCGAAACCGCGGCGGGCGCGGGCAAGATCGGCACGACGGGTCGCGGCATCGGCCCGGCTTATGAGGACAAGGTCGGCCGCCGCGCGCTGCGCGTGTGCGACCTTGCGCATCTCGACAAGCTCGATCCGCAGATCGACCGCCTGACCGCGCATCACGACGCGCTGCGTGCCGGCTTCGGCGAGCCGCCGATCGATCGCGAGCGACTGAAGGCCGACCTCGCCGAGATCGCCGATTTCGTGCTCGAATATGCGCAGCCGGTGTGGAAGCGGCTGAAGAAGGTCCGCAAGGCGGGCGCACGCATCCTGTTCGAAGGCGCACAGGGCGTCCTGCTCGACGTCGATCACGGCACCTATCCCTTCGTCACCAGTTCGAACACGGTCAGCGGCACCGCCGCCAGCGGCTCGGGCCTCGGCCCGTCGGCGGTCGGCTTTGTGCTCGGTATCGCCAAGGCCTATACGACGCGCGTCGGCAGCGGCCCCTTCCCCACCGAACTCGAGGACGAAACCGGCCAGCGGCTCGGCGAGCGCGGGCATGAATTCGGCACCGTCACCGGACGCAAGCGCCGCTGCGGCTGGTTCGACGCGGTGCTGGTGCGCCAGAGCTGCGCGGTATCGGGCGTCACCGGCATCGCGCTGACCAAGCTCGACGTGCTCGACGGCTTCGACAAGGTGCGCATCTGCACCGGTTATCGTTTGCGCGGCAAAATCCTCGACTATTTCCCGGCGCACGCCGCCGATCAGGCCGAGGTCGAACCGATCTACGAGGAAATGGACGGCTGGTCCGAATCGACCGCGGGCGCGCGCAGCTATGCCGACCTGCCGGCGCAGGCGATCAAATATATCCAGCGCGTTCAGGAACTTATCGAAACCCCCATCGCGCTCGTGTCGACGAGCCCCGAGCGCGAGGACACGATCCTGATCCGCGATCCGTTCAGCGACTGACGCCGCGCCAAGCGGTCAGGCGTCGACGGACGCGCTGACCTCTGCATCGAGCGCCTGCGTCAGATCGGCGGCGATTTCGTCGACCTCCTCGAGTCCCACCGACAGCCGCACGAGCCCGTCGGCGATGCCGTGCGCGCGCCGTTCTTCTGCGGTGTAGGTCGAATGGGTCATGCTCGCCGGATGCTGGATCAGGCTTTCGGCATCGCCAAGCGACACGGCGCGCTGGACGAGCGTCAATCGGTTCATCATCGCCACGCCCGCGGCATAGCCGCCCTTCAGTTCAAAGGCGATCATGCCCCCGAAACCCGGCATCTGCCGCCGCGCCAGATCATGCTGGGCGAAACATGCGAGCCCGGGATAATGCACCGCGGCGACCGCCGGGTGATCGTTCAGCGTGGCCGCAATCGCCGCAGCCGACCGGCAATGTTCTGCCATGCGCAGCTTCAACGTCTTGAGCCCGCGCAGCACCAGCATGGCGTTGAAGGGCGCCATCACCGCGCCGGTCATGTCCTTGACCCCGACCAGGCGCACCTGCTGCATATCGGCGCCGGTGCCGAGCGCGATGCCGCCGACCAGATCGCCATGCCCGCCCAGATATTTGGTCGCCGAATGCACCACGATGTCCGCGCCGAGCGTGATCGGCTGCGTCAAGACGGGCGTCGCATAGGTGTTGTCGACGACGGTGCGCGCGCCATGGTCGCGCGCGATTGCCGACACCGCGGCGATATCGACCAGCCGCATGTTCGGATTGGCGGGGGTTTCGAAATAGACGATCTTCGTCGCGTCGGAGATGCAGGCTTCGAGGTTGGTCGGATCGGTCAGATCGACATGGGTGACGCGGACGCCAAAGCGCGCCAGGCCGTGGCGCATGAAGGCGAAGGTGCAGCCGTAGAGCGTCTGATCGACGATAATTTCGTCGCCGGGTTTCAGAAAGGACCAGAAAACCGCCGTTATCGCGCCCATGCCCGACGCCGTTGCAACCGCGGCTTCCGCGCCTTCGAGCGCCGCCATCCGCCGTTCGAGCAGGTCCACCGTCGGATTGGCGATGCGGCTGTAGAAATAACCTTCGCGCTCGCCCGCGAAAATCTCGGCGCCCGCCTCGGCGGTTTCGAACACGAAGGTCGACGACAGATGCAGCGGCGGCACCAGCGCGCCGTCATTGGCCTTTGCGTCATAGCCGGCATGAATGGCGCGGGTCGCAAAACCCGAAAGCGGAAAGGACGACATGACGGGCGCGGCTCCTGCGGTGAACAAGCCGCTTGTATCAAAAGGCCGGTGGCAGGTGCTTCCAATATATGCCACTAGCGGCAAGTATATTGGAACATTCTGCCAAGGACTGCCCCGTGGATCGCAAGGATCACCAGATCGTCCGCGCCTTGATGCGCGACGGCCGGCTGAGCAATCAGGATCTGGCCGCAGCGGTGAACCTGTCGCCGTCGCCCTGTCTGCGCCGGGTTCGTCTGCTCGAAGAGCGCGGCGTCATCACCGGCTATGCCGCGCTCGTCGATCAAAAGGCGATGGGCTATCCGATCACCGTCTTCGTCGGCATCCGGCTGAGCAAGCATGATCAGGCGACCGTGCAGGCGTTCGAGCGGGCGATCGGCGCTATCGACGATATTCTCGACTGCTTCCTGATGACGGGTGACATCGACTATCTGTTGCGTGTCGTCGCACCCAACCTCGATGGATACGAGCGTTTCGTGCGCGAACGGCTGCACGCGATCGACGGCATCGCGTCGATCGACACCAGCCTGGCCTACGGCGTCGTCAAGCAGAGCCGCGTGTTGCCGCTACCCGGCTGACGCCCCGCGCCCCGCCGAGGCGACGGCTTCGATTGCGGCAACGAAGCCCGCCGGGTCATCCTCCTGGATGAAATGCCCGCCTTTCAGCGTGCGGTGCGGCATGCCGGCGGTTCCGGGCACGCGGCCGAGGAACAGGGCATCGCCGCCGCGCGTGATCGGGTCGCCGTCCGAAAAGCAGCAGAGAAAGGGCTTGTCGAAGCGTTCGAGCGCGGCCCATGCGAGCTTCTGATCGGGCACCGCGACATTGTCGCCCAGCGGCACGAACGACGGATAGATGCGCGCCGCGACCTTCGACGCGCGCGTCGGAAAGGGTGCGTCATAGGCCGCGATTTCTTCGGCACTGAGCGGCCGCTTGGTTCCAGCCTTGACGATCCGGCCGATCGGGAACAGCGGGCTGTAGCGCGAAAAGGCGCGCCAGATCGCAAAAGCGCGGGGCGCCGCCTGCCCCTCGGGCAGCCCGCCGTTCGACAGCGCGACACCCGCGAACCGTTCGGGCATTTCGGCGACCAAGCGCAGCCCGATCAGCGAACCCCAATCCTGGCAGACGAGGATCATGTTCCGAAGGTCGAGCGCCTCGATCCAGGCGCGCATCCACGCGACCTGCTGCGCATAGCTGTAGGCCGACCGGTCGAGCGGCTTGTCGGAGCGACCGAAGCCGATGAGGTCGGGCGCAACAACCCGGAAGCCCGCCCGCACCGCGGGGCCGATCATGTGGCGGTAGAGATAGCTCCACGTCGGCTCGCCGTGCAGCATCAGCACCGGTTGCGCATCCGCAGCGCCCTCGTCGACATAATGGACGCGCAAGCCGCCCGCGATTTCGGCATATCGCGGCGCGAAAGGCCAGTCGGTCAGGCCCGCAAAACAGTCGTCCGGTGTACGATAAACCCGCATAATCCCCCCCTTGGTCCCGATCATTCTAGAATTGACGCCCAGTGCGGCGCAAGACGCGCTTTCGTTCGGCGGCGCGGCGTGGCACGATCGGGCGATGAGCCGCTCCATCCTGGTCTTCTACGGAAGCTATCGCCGCGACCGGCAGGGCATCAAGCTTGCCCGCTGGATCGTCGATTCTCTTGATGCGCGCGGCGACCGCGCCGAACTGGTCGACGCGATGGTGGTGGATCTGCCGATGCTCGACCGGCGGCACAGCGACTTCGCGGTGGGCGAAGCCCCCGCCGCGATGGATGCACTTGCCGACCGGATCGCCGCGGCGGACGGCTTCGTCTTCGTGACCGGCGAATATAATGGCGGGCTGCAACCGGGCCTCAAGAATCTGGTCGATCATTATCTCCCCCAATTCGCCTGGCGCCCTGCCGCCATCGCTTCTTATTCGGCGGGCCCCTTTGCCGGCATCCGCGCCGCGACCGCGTGGCGCACGACGCTTGGCGCGATGGGCATGGTGGTCACCGCGACCCCGCTCAGCCTCGCGCGCATCGGCGGCGCCTTCGATGCCCACGGCGGGCCTGCGGGCGAGGACGGCGAGCGGCTGGCACGGGCCTTTCCGCGCTTCGCCGACGACCTTGCCTGGTGGACCGACGCCGCGAAGGCGCAGCGCGAACAAGCGCCGCCGCCCTTCTAACCCGATTTGAGCTCCTTCCCGAGCCGCAGGCTGGCGCGCCAGAAGAAGAAGGCCGGAATCAGCCCGAGCCAGGCCGCCCCATAGAGGACATAGCGGACGCTTTCGGTGCCGAGGGTGGGCTTGAGCTCTTCCGACGCCATGCCGAAGAGGAGCGGGCCAAGTCCGAGGCCGATCAGGTTCTGCAGGAACAGCATCACCGCGCTGGCCATCGCGCGCGCCTCGGGCTGCACCAGCCCGTGGACGCAGGCGAAGGTCGGCCCGTAATAAGCGGCGTTGAGCACGGTCGGTACGAACAGCAGCGCAATCGCGACATGCCATTCGGTGACGGCGTAGCCCAGAAACAGGATCGGCGCCGCGACCGCCATGCCGATCGCCGGCGTGGTGAGCATGTGCCGGCGGTCGGTCTTGCCGAACCGGTCGGCGAAGTAGCCGCCGAGCCAGGTTCCCAAAATACCCGCGATGCCGAGCGCAACTCCCAACAGAAGTCCGGTTTCGCCCGCGCTCAGCCCGTGCGACCGCTGGAACAGGATCAGCGCCCAGACGCCTTTGCCATACCCCAGAAAGGCGGTGAAGGACGCCGCGATCGCGATGTAGACGAAGGCCCGGGTGCTGAACACTTCGCGCAGCGCCTCCCCAATCGACAGAGCGCCGCTCGCGCCCGTCGTCGCAGCGGCATCGGCGCCCCGCGCGCGTACCTCCTTGATGAACATCGGGACCATGAAGGCAAGCAGCAATCCCGGCACGCCGACGACCATGAAGGCGACACGCCACCCCCACAGGTCATTGACGATCCCGCCGACGATCAGGCCGAGGAGGCTGCCGATCGGAATGCCGAGCCCGTAAAAGGCAATGGCGGACGATCGTTTGGCGGGTTCGACGGCATCGGTAATGAGCGAGTGCGCCGCGGGCGTGCACCCCGCTTCGCCCACGCCGACGCCGATGCGGGCGAGCAGCAATTGCACGAAATTCTGCGCCATGCCGCACAGCACGGTCATCCCCGACCAGATCGCCAGCGACACCGAAATCAGCCCGACGCGATTGGTCGAGGGGAGGTCGGCATAACGCGCGATTGGCAAACCCAGGAAGGTGTAAAAGAGCGCGAACGCCAATCCCGTCATCAGGCCGATGTCGGAATCGGACAGTTTCAGATCGCGCGCGATCGGCTCGGCCAATATGTTGACGATCTGCCGATCGAGGAAGTTGAGGATATAGACGATCAAGAGCACCCATAGCATCGTGCGCGTTTTCGCGGCGACGCCGGTTGAGGCTTGCGACCCTGCACCAAGGGCAAGAGCTGGCTTTTCCGACATTTTTCTCTCCCGATGAGGGCGAAGGTGCAGACGCGGCGGGACCCTGTCAACGCCGCGGCGGCAGGCCGCAAAATGATGCTTGCAATTGCCGTTACGGCTGCCAGCATTCAGCCGATGCAAAAAATTTCCGCACTCGCCGCCGCCCTTGCCCTCGCAACCCCCGCCGCCGCAATGCCGCCGCCGCTTCCCGATGTTGCCGGCAAGGATGCCGCGACTCTGCAGGCGGAAATGACTGCGGGCGAAACGAGCAGCGAGGTCATTACCGCCGCCTATCTGGAGCGTATCCGGAATATCGATAAGGCCGGACCGACGCTCAACGCCGTGATCGCGGTGTTTCCCGACGCGATGATCGAGGCCTATCGGCTCGATCAGGAGCGCAAGGCGGGGCATGTGCGCGGCCCGCTGCACGGGATTCCGGTGCTGCTGAAAGACAATATCGAGGCCGCGGGGCCGGTTGCGACGACCGCCGGTTCGCTGGCGCTGAAAGGCAATATCACCGGCCGCGATGCGCCGCTGGTCGCGCGGCTGCGCGAAGGCGGCGCGGTGATCCTGGGCAAGACCAACCTCAGCGAATGGGCCAATATCCGGTCCAACGACGCGACCAGCGGCTGGAGCGCCGTCGGCGGGCTGACGCGCAATCCGCACACGCTCGACCGCAACACATGCGGCTCGTCGGCGGGTAGCGGCGCCGCGGCGGCGGCCAGCCTTGCGCCGCTGACGATCGGGACCGAGACCGATGGATCGATCACCTGCCCTTCGGGCGTGAACGGCGTGGTCGGCTTCAAACCGACCGTCGGCCTGGTGAGCCGCAGCCTTGTCGTCCCGATCAGCCACAGTCAGGATACGGCAGGACCGATGACATTGACGGTGCGCGACGCAGCCACGCTGTTGTCGGTGATGGCGGGCAGCGATCCCGCCGATCCGGCAACGGCAGAGGCCGACGCGCACCGCCGTGACTTTGCCGCCGCGCTGTCGCCGGATGCGCTGCGCGGCAAGACGGTTGGCGTGCTGCGCGATCGCATCGGCGGCCGCGCCGACATCGGCGCGCTGTTCGATGCCGCGCTCGACACGATGCGCGCCGCCGGTGCGACGATCGTCGAATTCAAGGATAGCCGTAGCGGCCTCGACGGCCTGGGCGATGCCGAGTTCGAGATATTGATGACCGAACTCAAGGCCGACATGGCCGCCTATCTGGCCGGACTGCCCGGGAAGGACGCGCCGCGCTCGCTCGCCGATCTGATCGCCTTCAACAAGGCCACGCCCGCCGAGATGCGCTGGTTCGACCAGTCGCTGTTCGAACTTGCCGAAAGCAAGGGCGGCCTCGACAGCCAGCCCTATCGTGACGCCAAGGCCAAGGCGGCGCGGCTAGCGGGACCGGAGGGCATCGACCGGCTGCTGCGCGAAAGCGGCGCCGACCTGCTGGTTGGCGTGACCAATGGCCCCGCCTGGACCACCGATCTCGTCAACGGCGACCATTATACCGGCCCCGGCGTCAGCCAGCTTCCCGCCGTCGCCGGCTATCCGCACCTCACCGTCCCGATGGGCGCGGTCGAAGGGCTGCCCATCGGCCTCTCCTTCATCGGCACCAAATGGAGCGACGGCGATATTCTGGCGGCGGGATATGCCTATGAACAGGCAAGCCGCAAACGCGTAACGCCAACCTATCGCGCCAGCGTTACGCCCTGACGCTAGGGTCAGGACCCTAGTTGCGCTCGAGATACTCAGTCGGGATCAATATGGCGTGCGTCGCGAGGCGCACTTCGTAGAGGAACATGCCGAGCGAGAGCAGCAGGAACAGCATCGCCAGCACAAAGACCAGCGATACCGCGACGCCGAGATGGAAGCCCGCCGCATATTGCAGGAACAGCAGCGACACGAGGATGCACACCACCAGCCCGCCGCATACGGCGAACAGGATGGCGGTGTTGATGACGCGCATCCGGCGCGCGATCACGCGCAATTCCTCGACCAGCCGGCTATGTTCGACGCCCGTCGTGGTCGCGTGGCGTTCGGTCAGCTTGCGCGACCGGTCGATGACGCGCGCGAGGCGGCCGGTGAAGACGTTGAGCAAATTGCCCATCGCGACGAGCAGGAACACCGGCGCGACGGACAACTGGATCGTCTGGGCGATTGTCGGCGCCCCTTCGAACATCGCGCCTATCCTGCCGCGACCGACGGCGTGTTCACACCATGCATCTGGAGGAATTTGCGGACGTTGCGCGCCGCCTGACGGATGCGCTGTTCGTTTTCGACCATCGCGATGCGGACATAGCCCTCGCCGTCCTCCCCATAGCCGACGCCGGGGGCAACCGCGACCTTGGCATGGGTCAGAAGCTGCTTGGAGAATTCGAGGCTGCCCATCTCCTTGAGCGCGGGCGGCAGCGGCGCCCAGGCGAACATCGACGCGGGCGGGCTCGGAATGTCCCAGCCGGCGCGCGCGAAGCTTTCGACCATCACGTCGCGGCGCTTCTGGTAAAGCTCGCGGTTCTTCGCGACGATATCCTGCGGTCCATTGAGCGCGGCGCAGGCCGCCGCCTGGATCGGCGTGAAGGCGCCGTAATCGAGATAGGATTTGACGCGCGTCATCGCCGCGATCAGCCGCTTGTTGCCGACCGCGAAACCCATGCGCCACCCGGCCATCGAATAGGTTTTCGACATGGAGGTGAATTCGATCGCGACATCCTTCGCGCCCGGGACCTGCAGGATGGAGGGGGTCGGATTGCCGTCGTAGTAAAGCTCCGAATAGGCAAGGTCGCTCAAGACCCAGACCTTGTTTTCCTTCGCCCAAGCGACGAGCCGCTCGTAGAAAGCGAGATCTACGGCTTCGGCGGTCGGGTTCGAAGGGTAGTTGACCACCAGGATCGACGGGCGCGGCACGGTAAACGCCATCGCGCGGTCGAGCGCGCGCCAGTAATTTTCATCCGGCGTCGTCGGCACGCTGCGGATCGTCGCACCGGCGATGATGAAGCCGAAGGTGTGGATCGGATAGCTGGGGTTCGGCGCCAGCACGACGTCGCCGGGGCCGGTGATCGCGGTCGCGAGGCTGGCAAGCCCTTCCTTCGACCCCATCGTCACCACGACTTCGCTCTCGGGATCGAGTTCGACGTTGAAGCGGCGGGCATAATAATTGGCCTGCGCGCGGCGAAGTCCCGGAATGCCCTTCGACTGCGAATAGCCGTGCGCGTCGGGTTTCTGCGCAACCTCGCACAGCTTGTCGATCACATGCTGCGGCGGCGGCAGGTCGGGGTTGCCCATTCCCAAGTCGATAATGTCCTCGCCCGCGGCACGCGCGGCCGCTCGCATCGCATTCACTTCGGCGATGACATAGGGCGGCAGGCGCTTCATGCGGTAGAATTCATCGTCGGACATGGGGAACTAGAACAACTCCTTTTCGTAAGCGTTTAGTCGGTCGAAACGCGATCGGCACCTCGCCAGCCGCGTCGGCGGCTGTTATACGCATCGGACGAGAGGCTGACCAGCGGGAACCGGCATGAGCGACGCGGGCGAAAAAGACAAGAATGGCGGCGCCGCGGTCGAGGCGCCGAATCCCTTTCTCCCGTCCCCCGACGATATGCAGCATTGGGCTAGCGTGATGGCGCGCGCGCAGCAGATGATGCTCGAATTCGCGCTGGGTCAGGCCGATGAGGAGAAGGACGCGCGGCCACTGTTCGATCCCGCCAGATGGATCGACAATCCGGCGACCCAGCTTTGGGCCGAACAGGGCGCGAAGATGTGGGAACAGGGCGTGCATTTCTGGTCGTCGCTCGCCGCGATCCGGCCGTCCTCCATGACCTCCGCGGCGGCCGATGCGCCCAAGGATCGCCGCTTCGCCGACCCCGACTGGACCGCAAACCCCGCCTTCGCGCTGATCCGGCAGACCTATGGCCTGTTGTCGGACCAGTTGCTCGAAACCACGCGCCAGCTTCAGGGGCTCGACGCCGATGCGCGGGCCAAGATGGAATTTGCCGCAAAGTCGATGGCCGACGCGCTGTCACCGACGAACCTTGCCGTCACCAACCCCGAAGTCATCAAGCGCGCGGTCGAAACGCGCGGCGAAAGCCTGCTCAAGGGGCTGCGTCACATGCTCGCCGACCTTGCGCGCGGGCAGTTGAGCCATGTCGACAAGGATGCGTTCGAGGTCGGCGTGAATATCGCGACGACCCCGGGCAAGGTGATCCACGAAACCGATCTCTATCAGCTCATCCAATATGAGCCGACGACGAAAGACGTCTTCACCGTCCCGCTCGTCATCTTCCCGCCGTGGATCAACCGCTTCTACATCCTCGATCTCAATCCCGCGAAAAGCTTTGTGCGCTGGGCGGTCGAACAGGGACTGACCGTTTTCATGGTGTCGTGGAAATCGGCCGACGCGTCGATGAAGGATGTCGTGTGGGACGATTATATCGCGGCGCAGGTCGATGCGATCGACACGGTGCGCGACCTGCTCGACGTGCCGCATGTCCACGCGATCGGCTATTGCGTCGCCGGGACGACGCTCGCCGCCACGCTCGCGATGCTCGCTGCGCAGGGCGATGCCGATAAGGTCAGGTCGGTCACCTTCTTCACTGCTCAGGTCGATTTCGAACTGGCCGGCGAACTCAAGCTGTTCGTCGACGACGGCTATCTGGCGCTGCTCCAGCAATTGTCGGCCGGCGGTTTTCTCGACGGCCGCTATATGGCCGCAACCTTCAACAGCCTGCGCGGCCGCGACCTGATCTGGAATTATGTCGTTAGCAATTACCTGCTCGGCAACGACTATCCGCCTTTCGATCTGCTCTACTGGAACGGCGACACGACAAACCTGCCGGCGAAATGGCACCGGCAATATCTGGTCGACCTCTACCGCGACAACCGGATGGTCATTCCGAACAGCCTGACGGTGATGGGCACCCCGATCGACCTCAAGAAGATCACCACCCCCGCCTATATCCAGGCCGGACGCGAAGATCATATCGCCCCGCTGGCCAGCGTCTGGCGGCTGATGGACCATCTGTCGGGACCAAAGACCTTCCTGCTCGCGGGATCGGGCCACATCGCCGGCGTCGTCAACCCGCCCGCTGCGGGCAAATATCAATATTGGACCGGCGACAATGACGCCGCCTCGCTCGCCGAATTCGAGGCAAGCGCGACCGAGATCAAGGGAAGCTGGTGGCCGCACTGGATCGGCTGGATCGACGATCTGGACAGTGCCAGGACGCCTGCCAAAGGCGCACGCGTGCCCGGAAAGGGCAAGAAAAAGGCGATCGAGGACGCGCCCGGACGCTACGTCAAACAGCGGTAACATCGAGCGATTATCAATCGGCTGCGGCGGTTCACCGACAATTTTTGTGCGCTGCACAAAAATATCCTTGAAATCGCCGATCCACTCCTATATTGTGCAGTGCAACATAAAGGAGTTGTTCCGATGGCTACCAAGATGGATAGTGCCGAAAAGGCTTTCGAAGCCGCGACGCTGGAAACCGCCGCCAAGCCGGTTGCGACTCCCGTGGCGCCTGCGGTTGCCGCTCCGGCGCCCGAAAAGACCAAGACCGTGAAGGCCAAGGCCAAGCCGGTCCAAAAGAAGGCCGCAAAACCGGCCGCCAAGAAGGTCGCCCCCAAGAAGGCGGCCGCCAAGACCATCACCCCCAAAGCAAAGGCCGCGCCGAAGCCGGTTGCCGCCGCCTCCAAAGGATTCAAGACCATGAACGACACCGTCAAGAAGTTCGCCGAAGACGCCAAGACCCGCGCCGAAGCGATGACCGCCGAATTCAACGAAAAGGCGAAGGAAGCCATGAGCAAGAGCAGCAAGCTCGCCGAAGAAGCCGTCGAATTCAACAAGGCGAACATCGAAGCCATGGTTGAATCGGGCAAGATCGCGGCCAAGGGCTTCGAAACGCTCGGCCAGGAAGGCGTCGCCTTCGCTCGCAAGAGCTTCGAAGACACCACCGCCGCGCTGAAGGGCTACACCGCCGTCAAGTCGCCGGGCGAGTTCTTCAAGCTCTATGCCGAAAACAGCAAGAAGGCGTTCGACGCCGCTGTTGCGCAGACCTCGAAGACCAGCGAAATGGTCGTGAAGCTCGCCAACGACAGCTTCGCGCCGATCTCGAACCGCGTGTCGGTCATCAGCTCGAAGATGAAGGCAGCCTAAGGGCCTTTTTCTTCCCTCGTTGGCGCGGGCTCTCTCTCCCCTCCTCCCGACCTCGCGCCGACACATACAGGGCCGCTCGTTTCCTTCGCGAAACGGGCGGCTCTTGTTTTCACGGACGCCCGCTTCGGCCCGCTCGTGGCGAACGACAGGTTAAAATCATCGCGGCCGCCCTCTTGCGCATCGGCCGCGGCATGCGATATTCCGGACCATGATGCTTCCCGCTTCGATCCCTCACGTCGTCCGCGCCATGGCGGGCAAGGACGAAGACGTGTCCGGCACCCCCGGTGTCGGCATTGCAACGCGCACGCGTGCCAAGCCGAAAAAGCCCTCGATGTACAAGGTGCTGCTGCTCAACGACGACTATACGCCAATGGAATTCGTCGTGATGGTGCTGCAGCGCTTTTTCAACATGGACATCGAACGCGCGACGCAGGTGATGCTACATGTGCACCAACAGGGCGTCGGAGTGTGCGGCGTGTTCAGCTACGAAGTCGCCGAAACGAAGGTCAATCAGGTGATGGACGCCGCGCGGCAGAACCAGCACCCGCTGCAATGCACGCTGGAAAAGGCCTGATCTAACTGCTCCGCGCCGCCTGCTCGGCCTGAAGCGGCGCCGAAGGCTCGCCCTTCAGATCGCCAAAATGGAGCGCTTCGCCGCACCCCGGACAGACGACCGCGGTGCCGACATCGGCGCCGCAGGCGCGATGAATATAGCGCATCGCCGGTCCGCCTCCCGTCTCTCCCGGCGCATAGGCCCAGCGCTCGGCCCAATTGCGCATCGCGTACAGCACGTCGAACAGATCCTTGCCCTTCGCGGTCAGCCGATATTCGTGGCGAAGGGGCCGATCCTGATAAGCATGACGCTCGACCACACCCTCGCGCACCAGCAGCTTGAGCCGCGCCGACACGAGCTGCGGCCCGAGACCGGTGTTCGCGGCGATCGCCTCGAACCGTCGGCGCCCGAAGAACAGGTCGCGCAGGATCAGCAGCACGGCGCGATCGCCCAGGATTTCGGCCGAGCGGCCGACCGGGCAAAATGTATCCGAAAGATCAGCGCGTTTGGGCATGATGTCCCTATACCCTTGTCATTCTCTACATCGGCATTCTCATCCCACCGACAAAAATCTCTTGTTACTATGTTTATCATAGCTACAATCTACCGCAAGAGGAGAGTCGCGCATGCCCAACCCCGCAGCCGTCATCATCGGAGCCGGCGACGCCACCGGCGGCGCGATTGCCCGCGCCTTTGCCGCCGAAGGTCTCACCGCCTGCGTCAACCGCCGCGATCGCAACGCCGACGCGCTCGAGGCGCTGGCGCAGTCGATCCGCGAAGACGGCCATGATGCCCGCGCCTTTCCCGGCGATGCACGCAACGAAGAAGCGATGATCGCCCTGTTCGACCGGGTCGAGGCCGAGGTCGGACCGGTCGAGGTCGCGGTGTTCAACATCGGCGCGAACGTCAACTTCCCGATCGCAGAGACGACGCTGCGCGTTTACACCAAGGTCTGGGAAATGGCGTGCCTGGGCGGCTTCCTGATGGGGCGCGAGTCCGCCAGGCGCATGGCGCCGCGCGGCCGCGGCACGATCATCTTCACCGGCGCCACGGCATCCCTGCGCGGCGGATCGGGTTATGCCGCTTTCTCGGGCGCCAAGGCGGCGCTGCGTATGCTGGCGCAATCGATGGCGCGCGAACTGGGGCCGCAGGGCGTCCATGTCGCGCATGTCGTGATCGACGGCGCGATCGACACCGATTTCATCAAGGGGCGTCATCCCGATTTCGACAATGCGAAGGCGCAGGATCTGATCCTCAAACCGCAGGCCATCGCCGCCAATTATGTGATGCTTCACCGCCAGCCGAAAAGCGCGTGGACGCACGAACTCGACCTTCGCCCCTGGGGAGAAAAATGGTGAGCAAGAGCGCAGGAAAGTCTCTCGAATTCATCTTCGATTTCGGCAGCCCGAACGCCTATCTGGCGATGAAGATACTACCCGACCTGCTCGACCGCACGGGCGCCGATCTGATCATCACCCCCTGCCTGCTCGGCGGCATTTTCAAGGCCACCGGCAACAAGGCGCCGATGATCCAATATGCCGACGCGCCGGCGAAGATGGCGTATGAAAATCTCGAGATGCGGCGCTTCATCGCGCGCCATGGGCTCACCAAATTCCGGCTCAATTCGCATTTTCCGGTGAACACGCTGCTCATCATGCGCGGCGCGGTCGTCGCCGAAGACGAAGGCGTGCTCGACGATTATGTCGATGCGGTGAACCGCGCGATGTGGGAAGACGGGCTGAAGATGGATGATCCCGCGGTCGCCGCCGCCTTCCTGACCGCAAACGGCTTCGATGGCCCCGCGCTGCTGGCGCGCACGCAAGAGGATGCGATCAAGGCCAAGCTCGCCGCCAACACCGAAGCCGCGGTCGCGCGCGGCGCCTTTGGTATCCCGACCTTCTTCGTCGGCGACGAGATATTCTTCGGCAAGGACCGGCTCGGACAAGTCGAGGAAGCGCTGCTCGGCTGACGGGACGACGGTTTGGAGTGGGATGCGGTCCGCACCTTCTTTCCTCATTCCCGCGAAAGCGGGAACCCAAAGCTCGCGTCAGCTAACTCTACACTGGGTTCCCGCTTTCGCGGGAATGACGATGTGAAAAAGTGCAACAACGTCCGCAATCGGTCCTAATCGGCCGCCTTCCCAATCACGCTGACGATCGCGACGCGCATCAATAGCCCATCAGGCTGAGCACTTCCTTGCGGCTGCGCTGATCTTCGAGGAAGCAGCCGAGGACGCGGCTGGTGACCATGCCGACGCCGGGGGTGCGCACGCCGCGGCCGGTCATGCAGCCG
>QFCS01000429.1_pt1 | contig 39342 bp, 32 predicted proteins | sample 3576561 | NCBI WGS metagenome assembly QFCS01 | reverse complement strand
TCTTATCTCGTCACCCTGAACTTGTTTCAGGGTCCATGGCCCGCCGTTTCCTTCGGCGCAACGCTGACCGAGAGGTTCGGCCATGGATGCTGAAACAAGTTCAGCATGACGAAGAGGGAACGTCCGCTCCCCACCCCAAAACGGCCACCGCCAAACCCATTTGCCATGGCCGTATTGCCCGTGTAATACGGACCCTCGCGCATGTTCGATTTCCTGAAATCCAGAGCCTCCGTTCCGCCACCGCCACCCGAAATGCCGGGTGGACCGAACCCGGACGCTTTCTCTTCCATCCCGGTCGCACCGCCGCCCGAAAGCCGCTTTCGCAAATGGACGCGCCGCCTCTCGCGTGGTTTCGCCATCTTTGCCGTCGCCTTCATCCTGCTCGTCGGCTGGCTCGCGCTCACCGCGCCCCTGTCGAAATCGTTGCAGCCGATCGCGCCGCCGGAGATCACCTTGCTCGCCTCCGACGGCACCCCGATCGCGCGCATGGGGGCGATCGTCGATGCGCCGGTCGATGTCGCGAAGCTGCCGAAGCATGTCCCCGGCGCCTTCATCGCGATCGAGGACCGCCGTTTCTACAGCCATTGGGGCGTCGATCCGCGCAGCGTCGCGCGCGCCGTCTGGGCGAATCTGACCGGCGGGCGCAAGCAGGGCGGCAGCACGATCACCCAGCAGCTCGCCAAATTCACCTTCCTGACCCCGAAAAAGACCCTTGGCCGCAAGGCGCGCGAGGCGCTGATCGCCTTCTGGCTCGAAGCCTGGCTGACCAAGGACGAGATTCTCGAACGCTATCTTTCCAACGCCTATTTCGGCGACAACACCTACGGGCTGCGCGCCGCCTCGCTCCATTATTTCTCGCGCCAGCCCGAGAAGCTGACCCCGGCGCAGGCGGCGATGCTCGCGGGGCTGGTCCAGGCGCCCTCGCGCCTTGCGCCGACGAAGAATCCCGATCTGGCGGAAAAGCGGATGAAACTGGTCGTCGCCGCGATGGCCGACACGGGCTATCTGACCGCGGCTGAAGCCAAGGCGATCCGCCCCCCGCGCATCGACGTGCGCAGTCGCAACACGCTGCCCACCGGCACCTATTTCGCCGACTGGGCGCTGCCCGAGGCGCGCCAGCTCAGCGACGTCGGCTATTCGCGCCAGACGATCCGCACCACGCTCGACGCGCGGCTGCAGGGGATCGCGCGCCGCGTCACCGCGCGCGCCGGGCTGGGCAAGGCACAGGTCGCGCTGGTCGCGATGCGCCCGAATGGCGAGGTCGTCGCGATGGTCGGCGGCCGCGACTATGCCGCCTCGCCCTTCAACCGCGTGACGCAGGCGCGGCGCCAGCCGGGATCGACCTTCAAATTGTTCGTCTATCTCGCCGCGCTGGCGGATGGGAAGACGCCCGAGGATCGGATCGACAACCGCCCGATCGACACCGGCGCCTATCAGCCCAAGAATGCCGGCGGTGCCTATTCGGACACGATCACCCTCGAAGACGCCTTCGCCGCCTCCAGCAATGTCGCCGCGGTGCGATTGTTCCGCGAGGTCGGCGACGACAAGGTGATCCGCATGGCGCGCGACCTCGGCGTCACCGCGCCGCTCGCGAAGGGCGACCCCAGCCTCGCGCTCGGCACGTCGAGCATGACCCTGCTCGAACTCACCGCTGCTTATGCCGCGGTTGCCGCGAACAGCTATCCGGTCGTCCCGCACGCCTTTACGGAAGAGGAGCCGGGCTGGTTCGCGCGCTGGGTGTGGGGGCCCGACCATTTCTCGTCGCGCGTCCACGACGATATGGAGCAGATGCTGCGCGCCGCGGTCAATCGCGGCACCGGCCGCGCCGCGCGGCTGCCGCAGGCAAATTTCGGCAAGACGGGCACCACCCAGGACAGCCGCGACGCGCTGTTCGTCGGCTACGCCAACGGGCTGGTCGTCGGCGTCTGGATCGGCAACGACGACAATAGCCCGCTCCACGGCGCCGCTGGCGGCGGAATCCCCGCGCGCATCTGGCGCGATTTCATGCTGCAGGCGAGCGGCCGCGCCGCCGCCCCGGCGCGGAAGGAGCGGCCGGTGAGCGATCCGGGCGGGCCGGTGCAGCCGCTCGACATTCCCGACATTCCGGACGTGCCGATCGCCGACAAAACCAGCGTCGGGGTCAAGGACGGCAATGCGGTGATCAGCACCGAGATCGGCGGCACGAAAATCGACCTCAAGCTACCGATCGGCGACCGGACGCCGGTTACGCCGCCGCAGCCGCAACCCCAACCGGCGCCCCAATGAAGTTGGCCTTCCTTCACGTCATCCCGGCGAAGGCCGGGATCTAGCCGGTGCGTATGTTTCCGAGGATGAGATCCCGGCCTTCGCCGGGATGACGATAAAATCCGCTGTCCTATATTGTCGGGCCGCGATACCGTCCGATTATGATCCGCCTTGCCGTCTCGTCATCGATGCAAATGCGATTTGCGAGTAAAGTTAGGCAGTGTTCCGCGCTTTTTCGGAGTATCCCTTTTTCATGCTGAGCGTCGAAACCCACGAAGCGAGCCCTTGGCCCGATGCGCTCGACTGGGAAGCGCGCGCCGCCGAGGCCGCCGCCGCGGCGCTCGCGCTGACGCCGTGGGCGGGTCTCGCCGACGCCGCGCCGCTCGTCGAGATCGCGGTGCGCCTGACCGACGATGCCGAGGTTCACGCGCTCAACCGCGATTTCCGTGGGCGTGACAAGCCGACCAACGTGCTGTCCTTTCCGCAGGTGCAGGCCGACCTGCTCGACACGCTCAGCAACAGCGACGATGGCGAAATATTGCTCGGCGATATCGTCCTCGCGCGCGAAACTTGCGCGCGCGAGGCGGCGGAGAAGGGGATATCGGTCGCCGACCACGCGACGCATCTGATCGTCCACGGCACGCTCCATCTCGTCGGATATGACCATATGGATGACGCCAGTGCGCAGGCGATGGAGGCGCTGGAGGTGAAAGCGCTTGCATCGCTGGGCATCGCCAATCCATATGACGGTCAGGATTAACAGGGGAACAGACGCCATCATGCCCGACGACCGGGACTCTTCGAGCCGATCGGAAGACGACAGTAGATCCGGCCTGCTGGCCGGATTGAAGACATTGCTTTTTGGCGGCGACAAGGAGCCGTCGCTTCGCGAACAGATCGAGGAGGTCATCGACGAGGCCGAGGAGGAGGGCGAGGAGCGCCGCGGCGGCGCCAGCGCCGTCGGCGACCTGTCGCCGATCGAGCGCAAGATGGTCCGCAACCTCCTGCATTTCGGCGAACAGACGGTCGATGACGTCGCGGTGCCGCGCGGCGAGATCGTCGCCATCCCCGAAAGCGCGAGCTTCGAGGAGGTGATCGCACTGTTCGCCGACGCCGGGCACAGCCGCCTGCCGGTCTATCGCGAGACGCTCGACGAGGTCGTCGGCATGATCCACGTCAAGGACGTGTTCGCGGTGCTCGCGGCGGGGCAGGCGCCGCCGCCTTTGCTCGACCTGATCCGCCAGCCGCTCTACGTCCCGCAGTCGATGGACGTGCTCGACCTGCTCGCCGAGATGCGCGCGAAGCGCACCCATCTTGCGATCGTGATCGACGAATATTCGGGCACCGAGGGCCTCGTCACTTTCGAGGATCTGGTCGAGGAGATCGTCGGCGAGGTCGAGGACGAGCATGACGACGAGCCGACCGCGCTGTTCGTGCCGGGCGAAAATGGCTGCTGGGAAGCCGACGCGCGCGCCGAGCTCGACGACATCGGCGAAGCGATCGACCCGCGGCTCGCCGAGGTCGAGGAGGATGTTGACACGCTCGGCGGGCTGTCCGCGGTGCTCGCGGGCCATGTCCCCGAGGTCGGCGAAATCCTCCACCACCCGAGCGGCTGGCGCATCGAGGTGACCGAGGCCGACGAAAAGCGCGTCCATCACCTGCGGCTGCATCCGCCGGTCGAGATCGACCCGGAGGCGCCGCTGGACCGCCCCGACGACTTCTGACGCAATTGCCTTTGCCCCGCCAAGCGACTAGCGGAGGGCGGATGGAAGTTTCGGACCTTCGCATCGCCCTGTTCAGCGGCAATTACAACATGACGACCGACGGCGCGAACAAGGCGCTCAACCGGCTCGTCGGCTATCTGCTGGCTCAGGGCGCCGCCGTGCGCGTCTATTCGCCGACCGTCGACGATCCCGATTTCGCGCCGACCGGCGACCTGATCAGCGTGCCGTCGATGGCGATCCCCAATCGCCCCGAATATCGCATTCCGCTCCATTTCTCGTCGCGGGTGCGCCAGGACATCGCGCAGTTCGCGCCCAACATCCTCCACATCTCCAGCCCCGACCGCGTCTCGCGGCAGGCGGCGGCGTGGGCGCGGCGGCGCCATATCCCGGTCGCCTGCTCGGTGCACACGCGCTTCGAGACCTATTTCCGTTACTACAACCTGTCCTTCCTCGAACCGATCGTCGTCGCGTGGCTGCGCCGGCTCTATCGCCGCTGCGACGCGCTGATCGCGCCGTCGGAGAGCTTCGCGCAGGTGCTCCGCCAGCAGCGGATGAACTACGACATCGGTATCTGGACCCGCGGCGTCGAGCGCGACGTCTTCAGCCCCGGCCGCCGCGACATGAGCTGGCGGCGAAGCTGGGGGATCGCCGACGGTGCGCCGGTCATCGCCTTCCTCGGCCGCCTCGTGATGGAAAAGGGGCTCGACGTCTTCGCCGACACGATCGACCAGCTTCAGCGCCGCAAGGTGCCGCATCAGGTCGTGGTGATCGGCGAAGGGCCCGCCGGCGACTGGTTCGAATCGCGCCTGCCGCAGGCGAAGTTCGTTGGCTTTCAGGGCGGCGAGAACCTCGCCCGCGCGCTCGCCTCGTGCGACATCTTCTTCAACCCCTCGGTCACCGAGACCTTCGGCAATGTGACGCTGGAGGCGATGGCGTGCGGGCTGCCCGTCGTCGCCGCGCGCGCCACCGGCAGCGCGAGCATCGTCAAGCACGGGCAGACCGGCTACCTCGTCTCGCCGGGGGCGATCAGCCTCTTTGCCGACGATCTCGAGCGCTATTGCCGCGACCCCGACCTGCGCGCGGCGCATGGCGCGGCCGCCCGCGCCGAAAGCGGCGCCTACCAATGGGACGCGATCAACCAGTCGGTTGCCGACACCTATTTGCGGCTGATCCGGCAGAAGCAGCGGCGCGGTTAGATGGCGGATGATCTGTTCGCCGATCAGGAGCCGCCGGCTCCCGTCCCATCCGGCGATGGACCGCTCGCCGAACGGCTGCGGCCGAAGACGCTCTCCGACGTCGTCGGGCAGGAGCATCTGACCGGCCCCGACGGCGCGATCGGCCGCATGGTCGCGGCGGGACAATTGTCGTCAATCATCCTCTGGGGTCCGCCGGGCACGGGCAAGACGACGATCGCGCGCTTGCTCGCCGAAGCGGTCGGGCTGCGCTTCGCGCCGCTGTCGGCGGTCTTTTCGGGGGTCGCCGATCTCAGACAAGCGTTCGCCGATGCCGAGAAAATGGCCGCGGCGGGCCAGCGCACCTTGCTGTTCGTCGACGAGATTCACCGCTTCAATCGCGCGCAGCAGGACGGCTTCCTGCCCTTCGTCGAGCGCGGCACCGTCGTCCTCGTCGGCGCGACGACCGAGAACCCCAGCTTTGCGCTCAACGCCGCGCTGCTCAGCCGCGCGCAGGTGCTGGTGCTTCATCGCCTCGGCGAGGCGGCGCTCGGCACGCTGATCGAGCGCGCCGAAGCGGCGATCGGCCAGCGCCTGCCGGTCACCGCCGAAGCGCGCGCGGCGCTGATCGCGAGCGCCGACGGCGATGGGCGCTTCCTGCTCAATCAGGTCGAGACGCTGTTTTCGGTGACGATTGAAAAGCCGCTCGACCCCGGCGAACTCGCGGGGTTCCTGCATCGCCGGATGCCCGTCTATGACAAGGACCGCGACGGCCATTACAATCTCATCTCGGCGCTGCACAAGGCGATGCGCGGATCGGACCCGCAGGCGTCACTTTACTGGCTGGCGCGGATGCTCGTCGCGGGCGAGGAGCCGCTCTATGTGCTTCGCCGCATCACCCGCTTCGCCAGCGAAGACATCGGCCTCGCCGACCCACAGGCGCTGGTGCAATGCCTGGCCGCGAAGGACGCCTATCAATTTCTCGGCTCGCCCGAGGGCGAATTGGCTATCGTGCAGGCGTGCCTTTATTGCGCGACCGCGCCCAAATCGAATGCCGCCTATATGGCGCAGAAGGCCGCATGGCGCGCAGCGCGCGACACCGGCAGCCTCGCGCCGCCCGCGAACATTCTCAACGCCCCGACCAAGCTGATGAAGGATCTGGGCTATGGCGCGGGCTATGCCTATGACCATGACGCGCCCGAGGGCTTTTCGGGCGACAATTACTGGCCCGGCGAGATGACGCACCTCGACCTCTACCGCCCCGTCGATCGCGGCTTCGAGAAACGGATCGCCGAGCGCATGGCCTGGTGGGACGAGCGGCGGCGCGAGGGCCGGGGCGGATAGATGGCGGCGCGCTTCGCCAATTGGGACGATGTCGTCGCGTTCGCGCTCGTGCTTCCCGACGTCGAGATGGCGCCTTTCTATGGCACGCCGTGTCCCAAGGTGAACGGCAAGGCCTTCGTGTCGCCGGGGCGCGAGGCGGGCAGCTTTCATGTCATGTGTCCGCACGAGGAAAAGGAGGTGCTGCTTGAAACCGACCCCGGGAGCTTCTGGCAGACGCCGCATTACGAAGGCTGGCCCGGCCTGCTCGTCCGCTATGGTTCGCACGATCCCGGGCGGGTCGCCGACGTCATCCGCCGCGCCTGGTGGGACCGCGCGAAGAAAGCGCAGCGCGCGGCGTTCGGTGCGCGGCCCTGAGATGCTGGCGCGCGCCGCCTTCGGCCTGGCGCTCGCGGCCGCCGCGCTTCCGGCGCAGGCGGCCAGCGAGATCGACCGCGCCTGGGCCGCGGGCTATCGCGCCGCCTTCACCTGCTCGTCGCTCTGGAACGGGGCGGGCAAGCCGCTGGATGCGATCGAGCGCGACGAGCTCACCGGCATCTATCCCGAGATCGAGGCCGACGTTCGTGCGCTCACGGCCGATGTCGACGACGGCGCGAAGACCGTCGGCGTCCGCTACCGCGACGACATGCCGCCGCGCTTCGCGCAGTGGATTCCCGGCGAAGGCTGCGTTACCTTGCCGATCGGCGCGGCGCCGAAGCGCGTGGTTGCCGCCGGTCGCGCCCGCCCGATGCTCGACGAGCGTCCCTGGCCGGTCGGCGATGCGCTGGCTTTCGCCTCGCTCCCGCGCGGGCAGACGCCGCTCGAGCGCGCGACGATGGCCATCGAGCGTTTCGGCGGCCGCACCAGTTCGCTGCTGATCGTCAAGAACGGCAATATCGTGGTCGAGCGCTATTGGGGCGGGCACGACATCCATACTGCGCAGCGCACCTTTTCGGTCGCCAAGTCGATGGCGGCAACGCTGATCGGCCATGCGGTCCATCGCGGCTGGGCCGATGTGAAGGCGCCCGCGCTGATTGCCGAATGGCAGTCGCCGGGCGACCCGCGCGCCGCGATCACGACCGAGCAGCTGATGCGCATGGCGAGCGGGCTGACCAGCGACAGTGCGGGCAACCGCAGCGATGCCATTTACATGGGCGGCGCGTCGGTGCGCCAGTGGACGACCCAGTGGCCGCTGCTGAACCCGCCGGGCACGCATTATCGCTATGCCAACAACGACACACTGCTTGCGGTCCTGTCACTGAAGGCGGCGCAGGCGGAGGCGGGCGCGGCGCTCGACCCCGACGCCTTTTTCGACCGCATCGGCATGACACGCACCTTTGCCGAGCACGACAAGGACGGCGACTATATCCTGTCGAGCCAGGTCTGGACGACCGCGCGCGATCTCGCCCGGCTCGGTCTCCTCTACCAGAATGACGGGATGTGGCAGGGCGAACGGCTGCTGCCCGCCGACTGGCGCGGCTTCGTCACCGCGCCCACCGGGCCGCAGCCCGAGGGAGCGTTCGGCTATGGCGCCTATTTCTGGCTATTGAACAAGTCCGAAGGCGTTCCCGCCGATGCCTTCGGCGCCTTCGGCAACCGCGGCCAATATCTGGTGGTCATTCCCTCGCGCCAGCTCGTCATCGTTCGCCAGGGCTATGACGACGGCAAGCAGCGGCTCGACATCGCGAAGCTGGTCGCCGCCATTGTCGCGGCGGACGGGAAGGGGCGCTGAAGCCTGTCACACTGTCGTCATCCCGGCGAAGGCCGGGATCTCGCCGGTGCGTCAGGTCGCGACGGTGAGATCCCGGCCTTCGCCGGGATGACGAGATAGCCAAAACTATCCTGTCCTAATCCATCCCCGGATAGCGATTGAACGTCGGCATTTCGTCCAGCTTCTCCATCCAGCCGATGCGCTCGGCAATCTGGATCTGCGCGCCCGCAGGGATCAGGTCGGGGTCGTCGAGCGTTGCAGACTGGACGTCGATCCGGCCCGGAAAAACCGCCTCGTTGGTATAGAAGAGGCCGGTGCCGCAATCGGCGCAGAAATGGCGTCGGCCCGTTTCGGACGAGGCATAGATTTTGGGCGTGCCGGTCACCTCCAGATCGGCCTGATCGACCAGCGCCCATCCGACCATCGGCGCACCGGCATGGCGGCGGCAATCCCGGCAATGGCATAGCGCATGATGCTCGACCGCGGTCGGCATCGAATAGCGGATCGCGCCGCAATGGCACTGGCCGCTGGCTCGAGCGGGGGAATCGGTCATGATCGCTCTCCTTTGGAACGAGAACATATCATAAACATCATGTGAGTCCAGCGCCGCCGATCGGCGCTAGTCGCCCAGATCGACCTTGTGCGCCTTTGCCCAATCCCGATATTGGCCGCGCGGGTCCGCCGCCGGGTGGGCCAGGATCGCCGGCATATCCGCGCGCAGCGCGCCGAGGTCGAGCGAGCGGATCATCGCCTTGACCGGGCCGACCCCCGCCGGGGTGATCGACAGCCGGTCGATGCCGAGGCCGAGGAGCGCCATCGCCTCCAGCGGACGCCCCGCCATTTCGCCGCATACGCCGAGCGTGACCTTGCTGCCCGACACCAGCTTCACGACGCGCGCGAGATAGCGCATGACCGTGGGCGACAGCCAGTCGTAGCGTTCGGCAAGCCGCGGGTGCGCGCGGTCGGCGGCGAAGAGGAACTGGGTGAGGTCGTTGGTGCCGATCGACAGGAAATCGAGGTGCGGCAGCATCAGGTCGAGCGTCTCGACCAGCCCCGGCACCTCCAGCATCGCGCCATAGCGGATCGCCGCCGGCAGCTTCTTGTTGTGGCTCGCGAGCCAGGCGCGCTGCTTGACGAACAGCTCGCGCGCCGCCTCATATTCCCAGGGTTCCGACACCATCGGGAACATGACGTTGAGCGTCCGGCCCGCCGCCGCCTCCATCAACGCGCGCGCCTGCACCTTGAGCAGCCCTTCGCGTTCGAGCGCCAGGCGCAGCGCGCGCCAGCCCATCGCGGGATTTTCCTCCTGCTCGGAATCCTCCATGTTCATATAGGGCAGCACCTTGTCGCCGCCGATATCGACCGTCCGAAAGATGACCGGCCGGTCGCCCGCCGCGTCGAGGACGTCGCGGTAGAGCCGCTGCTGCCGCTCGCGCTGCGGCAGCGTCGCCGAGACGAGGAACTGGAATTCGGTGCGGAACAGCCCGATGCCGCGCGCGCCGGTGAGGTCGAGCGCCGCGACATCCTCGCGCAGCCCGGCATTGATCATCAGCTCGATCGGCACGCCGTCGCTGGTGACTGCTGGCAGATCGCGCAGCGCGGCGAGGTCGGCGCGGCGCTTTTGCGTGATTTCGAGCTTGGCGTCGAAGGCGTCCTGCACCGCTTGGGTCGGGCGGACGTGGACGGTGCCCGCGCCGGCGTCGAGCAGCAGCAGGTCGCCGTCGCGGATCGAGGCGCGCACGTCGCGGACGCGGCCGATCACGGGCACGCCCATCGCGCGCGCGACGATGATGACGTGCGCGGTCAGCGACCCTTCCTCGAGCACCACGCCTTTCAGGCGGCGACGATCATATTCGAGCAGTTCGGCGGGGCCGAGGTTGCGCGCGATCAGGATCGAATCCTGCCGGAGGCCCATTTGCGCCGCGGTGCCCATCTGGCCCGAGACGATGCGGATCAGCCGGTTCGACAGATCCTCCAGATCGTGCATCCGGTCGCGCAGCAGCGGATCGTCGATCTGGCGCATCCGCATCCGGGTGCGCTGCTGGACGCGCTCGATCGCGGCCTCGGCGGTCAGGCCGCTGTCGATCGCTTCGTTGATCCGGCGCGACCAGCCCTCGTCATAGGCGAACATCTTGTAGGTTTCGAGAACCTCTTCCTGCTCGCCGCCGATGCCGAATTCGGCCTGGCTCGTCATGCGGTCGATCTGTTCGCGCATCTTGTCGAACGCGGCATAGACGCGGTGGCGCTCGGCCTCGATGTCGTCGGCGACCGTATGCTCGATGGTGATGCGCGGCTGGTGAAAGACCGCGATACCCGCGCCCATGCCGTCGACGAGCTTCTGCCCCGACAAACGCTGCGCCGACTGATCGGCGGCCGCGGCGTCGATGCGCGCGGTGGTGTCGACCAGATCGGCATTGGCGATCAGTTCGGATAGCACCATCGCGACGGTCTGCAGCGTCTCTATCTCTATCTCTTCATAGCGGCGCGGGTCGCTATGCTGGACGCAGAGGACGCCGACCGCCTGCTCGCGGCGAATGATCGGCACGCCCGCAAAGCTGTGGAACAATTCTTCGCCGGTTTCGGGGCGATAGGAATAGTCCGGATGCGCCGCCGCCTCGTCGAGGTTCAGCGTCTCGATCTGCGCGGCGATCGTGCCGACGAGGCCTTCGCCGAGCGCGAGACGGGTGACGTGCACCGCCTCCTGCTTGAGGCCGCGCGTCGCATAGAGTTCAAGGGTGCCGTCGCGCAGCAGATAGATCGAGCAGACCTCGCTGTGCAGACATTCGCCGATGATGCCGACGACCTGGTTGAGCTTGCTCTGCGCGTTGCTGCGCGCCGCCATCACCTCGTGCAGTCGGGTCAGGATGGTGCGCGCCGACTGGGCGGCCGACGTCGGCGGAGGCGGGGCGTTGGTCATGTCCCGTCCGTGCTAACAGATGCGATGCCCCGCCGCCAAGGGCGCGCGCGAAATTTCCTGTCGCGATCAGGCGCCGGGGTTGGTCGCCGGCGGCGTCGCCGACGTCGTCGTTTCGGGAGACGCCGGGCCATAGGGCGCTGCGGGCGTCACGGCCGGAGTGGTCATGATCGCCGGGGGTGGCGCATATTTCGCGTCCCATGCCGCCGCGTCGATCTGATACTGGGCATAGGCTTCATAGAAATCGAGGAATGGCTGGTCGAGCCGCGCGAGCTGCGCCGGCGCCTGCTCGATGACTTGAGCGCTTGGCGTCGAGGAAACGAGCTGCGCGATCTCGTTGGCGCGGGTACAGAAGGCGCGCTGTGCGGGGGGCTGTGCGAAATAATTGAAGAGCTGGGTCGACAGGCGGTCGCGCGGGGCGATGCCGTTGTTGCCATTCTCCTTGCCGAGCTGGCTGATCACCGCCTTTTCGCTCGACCTGATGATCTTCGCGTGCGCCTTGATGATGTTGTTATAGGCCGACACCAGCGTCGCTTCCTCGGTCCCGCGGCAGCCGATCGCCGCGACGTTGAGCCCGATCTTGAGCTGCCAGAAAGCGCGGTCGCCTGAGATGTTGCTGTTCGCGGTGACGAAATGGCCGTCGATCCCGCGCCCCGGCAGGATCTGCGTCAGCGACGCATTGCCCGGCGGCAGCGGGCGCGGCGGAATGACGATCTGAACCGGCGGCGGCGGCGGGGGAGGCGGTGGCGGCGGTTTGGGGGCGCAGGCGGCGACGCTCGCGAGCAGCCCGGCCATGATGATCTTGCGCGACATAGTCATGAAATTCTCCCCAACCGCGAACATGCGGCCTCAACCCCGTGCGTGCAATGCGGCTTCGGCCTGTTGCACCAAAGCCGCGATGATATCGGCAACGCTCTCCTCCGACGTTACCATACCCACCGATTGCCCTGCCATTAACGAACCGCCCTCGACGTCGCCGTCGATGACCGCGCGGCGCAGGGCACCCGCCCAATAATGCTCGATCTGGAGCTGCGCTTCCAGCATGTCGACCGCGCCCGTGTCGAGCAGGTTCGCGACCTCGCGCTGCTTGGCGGTAAAGGCCTCGGTGCCGTTGTTCTTGAGCGCGCGCACCGGGATCACCGGCAGGCGCGGGTCGATCTGCACGCTCGCGACCGCATCGCGCGCCGAGGCGCGGATGAAGGCTTTCTTGAAAGCGGGGTGGGCGATGCTTTCGGTCGCGCAGACGAAGCGCGTGCCGAGCTGGACGCCCGAGGCGCCCATCTCCAGATAGCCGGCGATCGCTTCGCCGCGGCCGATGCCCCCGGCGACGAAGATCGGCACCTCGCCCGCCAGCGTCGGCAGGATTTCCTGCGCCAGCACGCTCGTCGATACGGGGCCGATGTGGCCGCCGGCCTCCATGCCCTCGATGACCAGTGCATCGACCCCCGACCGGACGAGCTTCTTTGCCAGCGCCAGCGTCGGCGCGAAGCAGATGACCTTTGCGCCCGACGCCTTGATCGCCTCGAGGCTGCCCTTCGGCGGCAGGCCGCCCGCGAGAACGACATGGCCGACGCCATGTTTCGCGCAGACGTCGATCAGGTCGAAAAGCTGCGGGTGCATGGTGATCAGGTTGACGCCGAAATTGCGCGTCGCAAGCGTCCTGGTCGCCGCGATCTCGGCATCGAGAAGTTCGGGCGTCATCGCGCCGCAGGCGATGACGCCGAAGCCGCCCGCATTGCTGATCGCGCTGACCAGATGACGCTCCGAGACCCAGCTCATCGCGCCGCACAAAATGGCGTAATCGCTGCCGAGAAGCCCGGTTCCGCGCGCCATGAGATCGTTAATCTTGCTCATCGAAAGCGCCTTTGCCAGCAGTCGCGCGCGGGCGCAATGGATTGCGATAATCGCGCTTTCGGCCCGCCGTGCGCGCGAGTCGGTTTGGCGCGGCAACCGGGCCTTTCGGCGCAGAAAGCAAATCAATCATTGTCAACTAAATCGATTGGCATATGCTTGAGGGGCGAATCCACGAGGGAAAGGAAATTTGCATGAGCACCTTCAAGGAAGCCGCCAAAGGCGGACCCGAACCAGTGCCCCGCGCCGTCCAGACGGTGCTCGATGCGCTTGAAAAGCTGAAGTTCGGCGCCATCCAACTCACCGTCCACGAGGGGCGGCTGGTGCAGGTCGATATCACCGAACGCCACCGCTACCCGAACTGACTTCATTCCCCCGAAAGGGGCCGTTTTTCATATTCCATGCCGCAGACCGGACCGCCGGATGGGGCAATTTTCTTGCAACAGGAAATTGTCATGACCGCGAAATATCCGTCTGCCCGCCGGCGCCTGCCGGCCACCCCCATCTCGCTCACCTTGCTTCTCGCGCTCGCCGCGACCCCGGCGCTTGCTGATGAAACCGCCGCCGATGCCGGGGATGTTGACGCAGAAGCGCAGGTCGAGGGCGGCAGCTATGGCGGCGAGATTCTCGTCACCGCGCGCCGCCGCCAGGAAACCGCGCAGGATGTGCCGATCGCCATCTCGGTCGTCGCGGGCGAACAGATCGACAATACCGGCAGTTTCAACGTCGGCCGCCTGACCCAGCTCACCCCGACGCTGCAGTTCTATTCGTCGAACCCGCGCAACACCGCGGTCAACATCCGCGGCATCGGCGCGCCCTTCGGGCTCACCAACGACGGGATCGAGCAGGGGGTCGGCATCTATGTCGACGACGTCTATTATTCGCGCGTCGCCTCCTCGACCTTCGACTTCCTCGACGTCGCGCAGATCGAGGTGCTGCGCGGGCCGCAGGGGACGCTCTATGGCAAGAACACCACCGCGGGCGCGATCAACATCACGACCACCCAGCCGACCTTCGATTTCGAGGGCAAGGCCGAGGTCAGCATCGGCAATCTGAACTTCAAGCAGGCAAAGGCCGCGATCTCCGGCCCGCTCACCGACCATCTCGCGGCGCGCATCGCGCTTTCGTCGACCAGCCGCCGCGGCACCATCTATAACGTCACGACCGGCCGCTGGGTCCAGAGCCAGGACAATATCGGCATTCGCGGCCAGTTGCTGTGGCGGCCGAACGACGATCTGTCGGTCACCCTGTCCGCCGACTGGAACAAGCAGGATGCGGTCTGCTGCGCCTCGGTGTTCGTGCGCACCGGCGAGACGCAGCGCCCGGCGAACCGCCAATATGCCGCGCTCGCCGCGGCGCAGGGCTATGTCGTGCCGAGCACCAATCCCTATGACCGGCTGACCGACCTCGACGCCAATCTCAATGCGGGGAACGAGATCGGCGGCGTCGCGCTGCGCGTGAAATGGGACGTCGGCCCCGGCACGCTAACCTCGGTCACCGCGTGGCGCTATTGGGACTGGCAGCCCGAGAACGACCGCGACTTCACCGGCCTGCCGATCGTCACCAAGTCGCAGAACCCGTCGCAGCAGGATCAATATACGCAGGAATTGCGCTATAATTACACCGGCGATCGCTTCGACTTCGTGCTCGGCGGCTTTTATTATTACCAGCGCATCGACACGCAGGGGACCGAGCAGCATGGCCCGGCGTCGAGCCGCTGGACGCTCAATCCGACGAGCGCGCTGGCGAACGATCCGTCGGTGCTCGACGGGCTGACCGCGATCAACACCCAGTTCCTCAAGAACACCAGCGCCGCGCTGTTCGGGCAGGCGAGCTGGAAGATCAGCGACCGCTTCGCGATCCAGCCCGGCGTCCGGCTGAATTATGACAAGAAGGAGGGTTTCTATCAGCGGCGCGTCTTCGCGGGCGACGGCACCCCGGTCGTCTTCGGGCCGACCGACGCGGTCACGCTCGCGCGGCTCGGCGTCTTCGCGCCGCAGGAATATGCGCCCGAGTTCAGCGACTGGAACTTCAGCTACGACCTGACCGCGACCTGGAAGGCGGCGCGCGACCTGCTTTTCTATGCGACCTATGCCAAGACCTTCAAATCGGGCGGGATCAATCAGAATGGCGTGCCGAACGACGCGGACAACGACCCGCTGCTCGGCGCCGCGACGGTGAAGCCGGAGTCGGTCAATCACTACGAGGCCGGGATCAAGGCCGAGGTCTGGGGTCGCCGCGCGACCTTCAACCTCACCGCCTTTCGCACCGACATCAAAAATTTTCAGGCCAATGTGAACAACGGCCAGTTCGGCGTGCTGCGCGGCTATCTTGCCAATGCAGGGAAGGTGCGGACGCAGGGCTTCGAGGGCGATTTGTCGATCCGCCCGAGCGAACGCTTCCGCGCCTATGTCAACGGTGCCTACACCGACGCCAAATATGTAAAATTCGTCGATGCGCCGTGCGCCCCCGAACAGTCGGGCGGGACGAACAGTCCGCCGAACTGCGACATTTCGGGCCAGCGGCTGCCGGGGGTTTCCAAATGGGCCTTTTCGTTCGGGGCCGAGGTCAATGCGGAATCGAAGCTCTTCGACCAGGAAGGGCAATTCTACTTTGGCTACGACGGCAGCTACCGGTCGGACTGGTCGTCGAACCCGACGCCGTCGGCCTATACCTGGGTCAAGGGCTATTCGCTGTCGAACTTCCGCGCCGGGTTCCGGACCGGGAGCGGTCTCGACCTCTTCGCCTGGGTCCGCAACGCCTTTGACCGCCATTATATCGACCAGCTCAGCGTCGGGCCGGGCAATACCGGGCTGATCGTCGGGCTGCCGGGCGATCCCCGCACCTGGGGCGGGACGGTCAAGGTCAGTTTCTAAGCGGGCTCCCGCCGCAAGGGAAAAGGGCCGCTCCCGCGAGGGGGCGGCCCTTTTTCATGCAGGCTGGATCAGCGCTGCTGCGGATTCCTGTTCCGATCCTGATCGGAACGCTGGCCGCCCTGCTGGCGATCCTGACCACCCTGCTGTTGCTGCTGGCGACGCTGTTCCTCGTCGCGGTCCGCCTGCGGGTTCTTCTGGTTCTGCTGGTTGGGGTTGTTAGCCACTTTCCATACTCCTGCTGCCACGCCATGCCATCATGTCGTGACCCTTCAGCAACCCGCGGCGGCGGCCGATGTTGCGGGACTTCGCCGGGCCGTGGCCGGAGCGGGACGGACCCCTCCCATAGAGGCAACCGGCCCCCGTCTGATCGGTTCGTTCGATGACTATGTCCGGCTTATTCGGTTAGGTCGATGGAGAGGTGCGGCGTAACCTGACCCGGCAAGAACGAAAGGACGATGCCATCGACTCGACGCCCGCACGCGCCGACCGTCCTCCAGCGACCCCCGGTCGCCGCTGCGTCACGCGCCCGTCATCGCATCCGACCATCATCATAGAATAACCAGAAGAGGAGAGACTGCATGAACGCCCCCCAGACAGGCTGCCCCTTTGGCGGCAAGGACCGTTTCCGCTCGCTGCTCGGCCGCACGAACAAGGATTGGTGGCCCGACGCGCTGCCGCTCGACATCCTGACCCAGAACGGCGCTTCGCCCGATCCGATGGGTGAGGATTTCGACTATGCCGCCGCGTTCAAGTCGCTCGACTATCAGGCGCTGAAGGCCGACATCACCGCCCTGATGACCGACAGCAAGCCGTGGTGGCCCGCCGACTATGGGCATTACGGCCCTTTCTTCATTCGCATGGCGTGGCACGCCGCGGGCACCTATCGCACCGCCGACGGCCGCGGCGGCGCCAACAGCGGGCAACAGCGCTTCGCCCCGCTCAACAGCTGGCCCGACAACGGCAACCTCGACAAGGCGCGGCGCCTGCTGTGGCCGATCAAGCAGAAATATGGCGCGAAGATCTCGTGGGCCGACCTGTTCATCCTGACCGGCAATGTCGCGATCGAATCGATGGGCGGCCCGGTGTTCGGTTTCGGCGGCGGCCGCAAGGACGTCTATGAGGCCGAGCGCGACATCTATTGGGGCGCCGAGGAGCAATGGGTGAGCGAGGGCGTCCAGACGCGCATCGACCCCGACAAGGAACTCGACCTCGAAAACCCGCTCGCGGCGATCCAGATGGGGCTGATCTACGTCAATCCCGAGGGACCGGGCGGCAACCCCGACCCGCTGCAATCGGCGCGCGACATCAAGATCACCTTCGAGCGCATGGCGATGAGCCACGAGGAGACCGTCGCGCTCACCGCCGGCGGCCATACCTTCGGCAAGGCGCACGGCGCGGGCGACGCCAGCCTGGTCGGCGCGGCGCCCGAAGCCGCCGACATCTCGCTGATGGGCCTCGGCTGGACGAGCAGTTTCGAGACCGGGGTGGGCGCGCACGCGATCACCAGCGGCCTCGAAGGCGCGTGGGTCAACACGCCCACCGAATGGTCGGAGAATTATTTCCGCCTGCTGCTCGACTATGATTACGAGCTGGTGAAGTCGCCCGCCGGGGCGCAACAGTGGCAGCCGGTCAATCAGAAAGAGGAAGACATGGCCCCCGATGCCCATAATCCGGGCAAGAAGGTGCCGACGATGATGACCACCGCCGACATGGCGCTGAAGCTGGACCCCGAACTCCGCCAATATTCGGAGAAGTTCAGGAACGACCATGAAGCCTTCAAGGACGCCTTCGCGCGCGCCTGGTTCAAGCTCTGCCATCGCGACATGGGGCCGAAGGTCCGCTACCTCGGCCCCGAAGTGCCCGCCGAGGATCTGATCTGGCAGGACCCGGTGCCGGCGGGGAGCAAGCCGTCGGACGGCGATGTCGCGGCGTTCAAGAGTGCGATCCTTGCTTCGGGGCTGACCGTCGGCGAACTCGTCAAGGCGGCCTGGGCGTCGGCCTCGACCTTCCGCAAGACCGACTTTCGCGGCGGCGCCAACGGCGCGCGCGTCGCGCTGGCGCCGCAGAAGGACTGGGCGGTCAACGACCCGGCCGAGCTTGCGAAAGTGCTCGGCAAGATCGACGGGCTGCGCGGCAATCTGTCGCTTGCCGACGCGATCGTCCTTGCGGGCAGCGCGGCGGTCGAGAAGGCGGCGAAGGATGCGGGCTTCGACGTCGCGGTGCCCTTCACCGGTGGCCGCGGCGACGCGGCGCAGGACTGGACCGACGTCGAAAGCTTCGAGGTGATGGAGCCCCGGGCCGATGCCTTCCGCAACTATCTCGCCGCCAGGCACAGCGTGAAGACCGAGGAACTGATGCTCGACCGTGCGTCGCTGCTCGGCCTGTCGGTGCCCGAACTGACGGTGCTGGTCGGGGGCCTGCGCGTTCTCGGCGCGAACCAGGGCGGCAGCAAGCACGGCGTGTTCACGAACCGCGTCGGGCAGCTCACCACCGATTTCTTCGTCAACCTGCTCGACATGGACACGATCTGGGAAGTCGTCGATGCGAGCGGCGACGAGGAGTTCATCGGCTACGATCGCGGCGGGCGCACCGAGCGCTGGCGCGCGACGCGCACCGACCTGATCTTCGGCTCCAACTCGCAGCTTCGCGCCACCGCCGAAGTCTATGCCGAGAAGGGGCATGAGGAGAAGTTCGTGCGCGACTTCGTCAAGGCCTGGGTCAAGGTGATGAACGCCGACCGCTTCGACCTCGGCTGACCTGCGGACGCTCCGGTCCCGCTGCTGCGGGATCGGGGCGGTCGCCAGGACGACGGGTCGCGGGCCTGCGCAGGGATCGCTCGGGAACTCCAAAGTTCAGGAAAGTTCAGCCTTATGCGCGCCCTGATTTGGGCCTCTCGGTGCGCTGAGCGCACCCGGCACACCTCACCGTAGCGCGCCCCGCAAGCTGATCGCGACCGCTCTATCCACCAAGTGAAAGAGCTGGATGAAGGCTGGCATAGCCGGATAATGTAGGAAAGGCCCATTTGAAGGCGGTGTCTGCGGGTGGGATCTCTCGTTTCCTCCACTTCGTCATTCCCGCGAAAGCGGGAACCCAGAGTGGGGTCAGCCGACGCACGCTCTGGGTTCCCGCTTTCGCGGGAATGACGACGATAAGAGATGCTGAGCGCGACTTTCAGACTCTCGTCATCCCGGACTTGATCCGGGATCCATTCATCCGGCGCCGAGAGAATGGATCCCGGATCAAGTCCGGGATGACGACGCAAGATAGGTCCGCAATCGGTCGCTAGCGGGCATTCCCGCTTCGCAGAATGATCAAGATCGAAACGCAGCCACCCGCTACCTCTCTCGGCCAGCCGCAATGTTGACACCGTAAATTTAGACTTGACCCATATCGGTTTCAGCGCCAATGTTTACGACGGTAACATTGAGTCGCGGAAGGTGAGATACCATGCGCAACCTGCTCTACGCCGTCGGGCCGATGATCTTCGATTCGCTGGGCGTCATCGTCTTTGCCGTCCTGCTCGGCGTCGGGGCGGGGATCGTGCCCGCGACGATCGCGGGGATGGTGGTCGCGGTGGCGGTCGTCGGTCACGAGCTGGTGCGCGGGCGGCCGGTGGCGGCGCTCCAGTGGATCAGCCTCGCGATGGTGATCTTCTCGGCCGCCGCGACGATGCTGACCGGCGACCCGCGCTTCGTAATGGCGAAGCCCTCGGTCGTCTATCTGATCGTCGGCGCCGCGATGCTGCGCCGCGGCTGGCTCAACCGCTATATTCCGCCCGAGCAGGTCGAACTGGTCGGCGATGTCATGGACCGCTTCGGCTATGTGTGGGCGGCGATGATGTTTTTCACCGCCGCCGCCAATCTGGTGATCGCGATCGGCTTCACCGCCTGGTGGCCGCTGTTCGTCGGCGTGTTTCCGCTCGCGTCGAAAGCCGCGCTGTTCGCGGTGCATTTCAGCGTCGTGCAATGGATCGGGCAGGCCAGGCTGCGCCGCCGCGCGGGTGGGTTGCAGCCGGTCGCCGCCGAATAGGATCAGTCGGCGGCGTCGAGCCCATAGGCGGTGTGCAGCACGCGCACCGCGAGTTCGGTTTCATCCTCGTCGATCAGCACGCTGACCTTGATCTCGCTGGTCGAGATCGCCTGGATATTGATGCCGCGGTCGGCCAGCGCGCGGAACATCGTGCTGGCGACGCCCGCGTGGCTCTTCATGCCGACGCCGACGACGCTGACCTTGGCGACCTTGTCGTCGGAGAGGATGCGGTTGAAGCCGATCTTTTCCTTCGCGCTTTCGAGCAGGTCGATCGAGCGGATGAGGTCGGTGGCGGGAACCGTGAAGGTCACGTCGGTCTCGCCCTTGTCGCGGCCGACGTTCTGGATGATCATGTCGACGTTGATCCCGGCCGCGGCGAGCGGGCCGAAGATGTTGGCGACGCCGCCCGGCTTGTCGGGGACGCGGGTGACGATGATCTTCGCTTCATTCTTGTCGTGGGCGATGCCGGTGATCAGCTGCCGTTCCATGTGAAGTTCCTCTATTTCCTCGTCGCTGACGATCATCGTGCCCTGCTTCGGCGCCTCGTCGCCCTCGACGAAGCTGGAGAGCACCTGGACGCGCACGCCTTCCTTCATCGCGAGGCCGACCGAGCGGGTCTGGAGCACCTTGGCGCCGACGCTCGCCAGTTCGAGCATTTCCTCATAGGTGACATAGTCGAGCTTCTGCGCGCGGGCGACGATGCGCGGGTCGGTGGTGTAGACGCCGTCGACGTCGGTGTAGATGTCGCAGCGGTCGGCCTTCACCGCCGCCGCGACCGCGACCGCGCTGGTGTCCGACCCGCCGCGGCCGAGCGTCGCGACGCGGCCGTCGTCCATCATGCCCTGGAAACCCGGGATCACCGCGACCTCGCCCTTGCCCATCGCGGCGAGCAGCGCGCCGGTGTCGATCCCCGCGATGCGCGCGCGCGCGTGCGCTTCCTCGGTGCGGATCGGGAGCTGCCAGCCGAGCCAGCTTCGCGCCGGGACGCCCATCGCCTGGAGCGTCAGTGCGAGGAGGCCCGAGGTGACCTGCTCGCCCGCCGCGACGACGACGTCATATTCGGCGGGGTCGTAGCGCGGGTTCGCCTCGCGGCAGAAACCCACGAGCCGGTCGGTCTCGCCCGCCATCGCCGAGACGACGACCGCGACTTCGTTGCCCTGTCCGACTTCGCGGGCGACGAGTTTTGCCACGGTGCGAATCCGCTCGGTGCCCGCCATCGACGTGCCCCCGAATTTCATCACGATCCGCGCCATCTCGCCCCGCCTTCTCGAAAACTGGTTTCCGCCGCAACCACTTGGATTTCTGCGGCGTCCGGCTGTTAGGGAAGGGGGGCGGCGATGGCAAGGCTGACCCATTATCCTGTCGGGATATTTTTTCTTGTCCGGCGACAATCGAACGGCAGTTTTTCGTCAACTTATATGCCTGAGGGGCAAATTTCTTGCGCGGGATAGGGCGAGGTGCCACATCCCACCGCATGAGTGCCGCGACGATCAATCCGAATGAAGCCGCCCATTTCGGCGCGCTCGCCGCCGACTGGTGGGACCCGCATGGCTCGTCGGCGATGCTGCACCGGCTGAACCCGGTGCGGCTCGCCTATATCCGCGAGCAGGTCGATCTCCATTGGCAGGTCGATGCGCGCGAACGCCATCCGCTCGCCGGACGGAGCGCGCTCGACGTGGGCTGCGGCGCCGGGCTGCTCGCCGAGCCGCTGGCGCGGATGGGCGCGGTGGTGACCGGCGTCGATGCGGCGCCCGAGAATATCGCCGCGGCGCAGGGTCATGCGGCGGGGCAGGGGCTGGCGATTACCTATTTCGCGGGTGAGTTGGCGGCGCTGCCCGCGGCGACGTTCGACCTCGTCACCTCGATGGAGGTGGTCGAGCATGTGACCGATCCCGCCGCCTTCGTCGCCGAACTCGCGGCACGGCTGGCGCCGAGCGGGCTGATGATCCTGTCGACCCCGAACCGCACCCTGTGGTCGAAGCTGCTGCTCGTCGAGGCGGCCGAACGCGTCGGCGCGGTGCCGCGCGGGACGCACGACTGGGACCAGTTCCTGAAGCCCGAAGAGCTGACCGGGCTGCTCGAAGGCGCGGGGCTGGAGGTGATCGACCGCACCGGCCTGGCGCCATCGCCCGCGAAGGGCTTCAAGCTGGGGGGCAGCGAGGCGCTCAACTATCTGATCGCGGCGCGGCACGATAAATAGGGACAGTCCCTATTTATTTACCACTTCCTTCTTTCAGAGCCCGTCATGTTGAACTTGTTTCAGCATCCATGGTCTGCCCTTTATGTCGGATGCGGCGCCATTTTATCTCACGCAAAGGCGCAAAGGCGCAAAGAAGGCGGTCGGGCCGATAGGCCCCATATTCTTCAAGGCGATGCGGCTGCTGCAAGGTCGAGTGAGGAAAGCCGCTTTGCGGCAAACGCGACCTCTTCGCGCCTTTGCGCCTTTGCGTGAGATAAAATGGCACTACGCTTGCGGAACGAGTTGGGCCGTGGATGCTGAAACAAGTTCAGTATGACGAAAGATGGGGAAGGTGAGGGCCGACGTTCTGCGCGTCAGAAGTCCACGTCTTCGTAATATTTCGGCGGCGTGATGATCTCCATCCGCTCGGCGAGGAGGGGGCGGAAGCTGGGGCGCGACTTGAGGCCCGAATACCAGCCCTTGGTCTGTTCGTGCCCGGTCCAGTCGATGCCGCCGAGATAGTCGGCGACCGAGATGTGCGCCGCAGCCGCCAGATCGGCGAGGCTCATCGTCGCGCCGGCGAGCCAGGTGCGGTGGTCGATCAGATAGTCGATATAGTCGAGATGCTGGTTCGCCGCCTTCATCGCCTCGCGCAGCGCGCCGCCGTCGGGGGGCTGGCGGTGGACGATGCGCTTCTGCATCCGCTCGAACAGCAAAGGCCCGGTGACCTCATAATAGAAATCCTGATCGAACCAGGCGACGAGGCGGCGGATCTCGGCGCGGCTGGCGGCGGTGCCGTTGATCATGGCCTTGCCCTCGACCGTCTCCTCGAAATATTCGGCGATCGCGTTGCTGTCGATCAGCACCTGCCCGCGGTCCTGGTCGACCATCACCGGGGTGCGCCCCGCCGGGTTCAGGTCGACGAATTCGTCGCGGCGTTCCCATGGCGATTCGCGCACCAATTCATAGCCGACGCCCTTCTCGCCCAGCAAAAGCCGGATCTTGCGCGAAAAGGGACAGAGCGGGAATTGATAGAGTTGCCACATGGGTCCGGCATAGCGGCAGGGGGGCGCCGGGCGCAACGGCTATACGAACGGCGGAAGGGAGAAACTCAGCGCCGCGAAGCGGCGCGTTCGCGTTCCCATTGCGCCGCAAGATCGCGGGCCATGTCCTTGAGGACAGGCGCATAAGCTGCGAGCGCCGAGGCGGCGTGGCCGGCCATGCGGGTGCCGGCGCGGACGTCGTCGCCCATGCGCTCGGCATAATGGGGATCGCGTCCGGCGATGTCGCCCACCGTGGCGTCGGGCGGGATATAGGCGGCGTCGGATTCGGGATCGACGCGCGCGACGGCTTCGGCGAGCGGGCCGACCTTCATCTGCATCAGCGCGCCGACGAGCGCGGCGACGGTGTCGGCCATGCGGTCCTGCATCGCGGGGTCATTGAGCGCCGCGACGGCGCGCCCGGCCGCGGGGTCGGCAGCGGCGGCGGGCAGCGGCGCAAGAAGCGCCAGCAGGGGAAGGGCAGCGATGGTCAGGCGCACGGCTTCATCCTTTCGGGATGGGGAAAGCGAAGCGTGCCTATAGAGAGAAGACGCTTTCGCTGCGCTGAACGCGTGGGCGGGCTGCGACGACAGGAGGCGGAGGTGCGACAAATGTCTGACTTGCAAAAGGAATCACCGCTCTTGACCGCCGCCCGCGTTACCGATTTATGAGCTATTCGCTGCTATGACGGGGCAGCTTTCGCATCTGCGACCGGAATGAGATGATATGAGCGTTGCCGCGCTGGTCACGATAGATACCGAATTGTCCGCCGGGCGGCAGGCGAATGGCCTGCCGGTCGAGGAGAATCTGCGGCAATCGGTGATGGGCGAGACGGCGGCGGGCGCGTTCGGCGTCGGCTGGCAGATGGACATATTCGACCGCCACGGGGTGCGCGGGGTCTTCTTCGTCGACCCGATGCCCGGCCTCGTCCACGGCCCGGAGATCGTCGCGCGGATGATCGAGCCGATCCTGGCGCGCGGGCACGAGGTGCAGCTTCACATCCATACCGAATGGCTGGAATGGGCGAAGGATTCGCCGGTCGAGGGACGGCGCGGACGCAATATCGGCGATTTCCCGCTGCCCGATCAGATCGCGCTGCTCGGCTGGGCGCGCGACGCGCTGGTGCGGGCGGGGGCACCCGCGCCGATCGCCTTTCGCGCCGGGAATTTCGGCGCCGACGACCGCACGCTCGCCGCGCTCGAGGCGCTGGGGCTGCGTTGGGACAGCAGCTTCAACCCCGATTATGCCGGGCGCGGATGCGCGATCAGCCTGCCGGTCGCGGCGTCCGATCCGGTGGCGGTCGGATCGCTGATCGAAATACCCGTTTCGGGAATCGAGGATCGCCTGGGCCATTTCCGCCCCGCGCAGGTCTGCGCATTATCGTCGCGCGAAATGAGCGCCGCGCTCGACCATGCCTGCGAGTCCGGTGCGCCGCTGTTCATGGTCGTCACGCACAGTTTCGAGATGCTTTCGCGCGACCGGCAGCGGCCCAACCGCATGGTGATGCGCCGTCTCGAATCGCTCTGCCGCCATATCGCGCGCGAACCGCGGATCGAATCGCACGGCTTCGCGACGCTTGCGGCGCCGCAGACCGGCCGGGCGTCCGCGCCGCGGCTGGGGCCGAGCATGATGCGGACCGGGCTCCGCATGGCCGAACAGATGATCGGCACATGGCGCTACGAGCGCCGGCTTCGCCCGGCATGACCCGCGATCGGGGGCTGCCCCCGGCCATCGTCCTCGGCGTCGACAGCAGCATCGGGCTGACGGTGGTGCGCGAACTGGGCGCGCACGGCGTGCCGGTGATCGCGGCCGGGCGCTCGCGCTGGTCGATCGGCGGTCATTCGCGTTACGCCCGCCAGCATATCCTGCGCCCCGAGGGCGCTCGGCTTGCCGACTGGTTGCCCGGGGTCGTCGCGGCAAGCGGGGCGGGGGCGGTGATCGCGATCAGCGAAGCCGATCTGCTCGAACTCGCCGACATGCCGCCCGCGATCGGCGATTGCCGGATCGCGAGCCCCCGGCACGAACAGCTCGACCTCGTGCTCGACAAGCTCAACACGCTGGCGCGGGCGCGCGAGACGGGAATCGAGGTTCCCGACACCTGGCAACCGCTGGCCGGTCAGGATTTCGCGGCGAAGGCGGCGGATATCGCTTATCCGGTGGTCCTGAAATGGAGCGATCCGCCCGCGATGTGGGAGCGGCTGGAGGCGGCCGGTATCGTCTTCGAAAAGGCCGAGCGCGCCGATGGTGCGGAGGCGCTGGTCGCGACCCTGCGGCGCTACGATCCGCTCGGCGTCTATCCGCTCGTCCAGAGCTGGTGTCAGGGCTATGGCTTCGGCCAGATGCTGATGATGGAGGGCGGCCGGGCGACGCTGCGCTTTCAGCATGAGCGGCTGCGCGAATATCCCGCAAGCGGGGGGATATCGACGCTGTGCCGGTCGGTGCCGCTGTCCGATCATCGCGCGCAGATGGAAAAATCGGAGGCCTTGCTGCGCGCGATCGGGTGGGAAGGCCCCGCGATGGTCGAATATCGCCACGATGCGGCGAGCGGCCGCTATTGGCTAATGGAGGTCAACGGGCGATTGTGGGGCAGCCTGCCGCTTGCGAGCCAGAGCGGGGCGCATTTCGCCTTTGCGCTCTATCGCCGTCTGGTGGGCGGTGTCGCGGGTCAATTGGCGTCGGGGTATCGCGACCATCGCGCCCGCTATGTGCTGCCCGACACCAAGCGACTGTTCGGTCAACTGCGGGCCAAGGAGCTGTCGGCGGGCGAAAAACTGCGCGAAATGACGACCTATGCGGCCGATTTCTTCCGGTTCGACACCGGCTATTATGTTGCGAAATTCTCCGATCCGATGCCGACGCTCGCCGATCTGGCCGGGATCATCGCGCGGCTTTTGGGAAGCGGGAGCTAAGCTCGGGGATCGCGCTGGCGATCCGCTGAAGGCAGGCGCGTGTATAAGGATCGTTCAGCCGATAGGGGTCATGCAGGTGCGGCAGGACCGGGCGCGTGTAGAGGCCGAGCAGCGTGCGCGGCAGGTGCGCGAGCCGCGCGTCGGCCGCGATCCGGCGAAGCTGGCGCGCCTCCATCGCGAGCAGCAGGTCGCCGGGCTGCGGCCGATAGGCCTCGCGCTCCGTGGCGCGGTGCCGGCTTAGATCGACGCCCATGTCCCGCGCCAGCGCAACGACCGGCGGGTGCGCCGGGGCGCCGTGCGAGGCGGAAAGGCCGAAGGACGCGGTGACGAGGCCCGCCTCGGCCGCCGCGACGTCCGCGAAGGCGCTGCGGCAGATATTGCCGTGGCAGACGAAAACGAGCCGCCGCACCTCCGCCGCATCGGGCGCGCGGACCGAAGCCAGCCGCAGCGCGGTCTCGCCATAGGAGAGCGCCAGCCGCACGAGGCCACGCGCGGTGCCGAAGCGGGCGTCGATCCAGCCCGGGGGTTTGGACGGGGGCGGGGAGAAGGTCACCGCCATAGCCGCTCCAGCCCGGCGCGCAGCCGGTGGCGTTGTCCTTCGGTCACTTCGGCCACGGCCAGAATCACGATCGTCGCTCCCATCACGATAAAGGGCGTGCGCCATATCGGGGGCAGCAACGCCCCGGACAAGGCGATCATCAGCAGCATCGCCGGTTGATGCAACAGATAGAGGGTGAAGGACCGCCCCGCCAGCCAGCGGATCGGCTTCGCCGCCCCGTTCAGCACGGCCGCGAGTTCGGGGCCGAGATGCTTCGCCGCGATCAGGTTCACCGCGATGCTGAGGCCGAGCAGGCTGTCGCTGATGACATAGCGCGACCAGGCAAGACCGTTTCGCCACAGATCGTGGCCGAGCCAGCCTTCCAGCCAGCCGCCCGTCAATCCCATGAGCCCGAACTGCGAATAGAGCAGCAGGCACAGGACCGGCTGGCAGAACGCCGCCCAGACCAGCCAGCGCGGCCAGCGCGCCGACCGGCGCTCGCTATAGGCCGCCCAGCCCATCAGCCAGATCGGGAACAACAGCATGATCTTCGGCCCCGCGATCAGCGCCGGCACGAGGATCAGCCAGCGCCAGCGCCCCTTTTAGATAGAAGAGCGCGGCGAACAGCGCGTAATAGAAAACCTCATAGGCGATCGACCAATAGGGGGTGTTCGACAGCATCTGGACCGACACCCAGGATTCGTTGAGCATCGCCGCGCCAATCGCCACGCGCAGCGCCGCGGAGCCGTCGGTGACGAGCCCCTCATAGGGGGCAAGATCGATCCGGTGACCGATCGAATCGAACAGCCAGGTCAGCAGTAGCGCCGGGATCGCGACCGACCAGACGCGCGAGATGCGGCTGATCGCGAACAGCCGCAGCGTCGGGTCGTTCTTGCCCGCGGCGTGGCGGATCACGAAACCCGACAGGACGAAAAAGATGACCACCGCCTTGTGCCCGAACGCGTTCCACCACCCTTCGGGCACGCCGCTTCCTGGCAGGCGGCCCAGATGGAAGGCGGCGACCTCCAGCGCGGCGATCAGACGCAAAGCGTCCAGATAAAGCGATTGCCCCCGTTCCACCCCAACCCCTTCTTTCCGGTCCTTTTTCGCGCATAGGAGCGATGCGTCGCCAACATGTTAACGACGGCGCCCGCTTCGCTGGCAAGGGGATTGGTGCGTAGGGGCGCGGTCTATTCCGCGGCGGCGACCTCCATCGCCTCATCGGTCAGCGGATGCGCGATGCGGCTGAGCATTTCCTTCGGGCAGACCTGCCAGAAATGATCGCGCCAGCGGTCCCAGTCGGCGAGGATTTCGGCCGACCATTTGCTGCCGGTGGCGTGCGCATGATCGGCGATCATATCCTTGAGCATCGTTTCCCAGTGGCTGCTGGCGAGGCGCTGCCAGACGATCGATTCGCCGTTGGCGCGGCGTTCGAAGCTGGCGTCGGTGTCGAGGATGAAGGCCATGCCGCCGGTCATGCCCGCGCCGAAGTTCGACCCCACGGGACCGAGGATCACCGCGGTGCCGCCGGTCATATATTCGCAGCCGTTGGCGCCGCAGCCCTCGACCACGACCTTCGCGCCCGAGTTGCGGACCGCGAAGCGCTCGCCTGCCTGGCCCGCCGCGAGCAGGGTGCCCGCGGTCGCGCCATAGAGGACGGTGTTGCCGACGATGCTGTTGTGCTGGCTGACCAGCGGGCTCGACACGGTCGGGCGCACGATGATGCGGCCGCCCGACAGGCCCTTGCCGACATAGTCGTTGGCGTCGCCGAACACTTCGAGGGTGATGCCGCCGCACAGGAAAGCGCCGAGCGACTGACCCGCGGTGCCGCGCAGCCGAACCTGGACATGGCCGTCGGCAAGCCCGTTCATCCCGAAGCGCGCGGTGACCTCGGCCGACAGGCGGGTGCCGACGGCGCGATGGGTGTTGCGGACGTTGTAGGTGAGCTGCATCCGCTCGCCGCGTTCGAACAAAGGCTTCGCGTCGCTCAATATCTGTGCGTCGAGGCTGTCGGGCACCGGGTTGCGGAAGTTCGGCCCTTGCGAGCGGCGCTGGTCGTCGGGGGCGTCGACCTTGGCCAGGATCGGGTTGAGGTCGAGGTCGTCGAGATGCTCGGCGCCGCGGCTGACCTGACGCAGCAATTCGGTGCGGCCGATCACCTCGTCGAGGCTGCGGCAGCCGAGCTTCGCGAGGATTTCGCGCACCTCTTCAGCGATGAAGGTCATCAGGTTGATGACCTTCTCGGGGCTGCCGGCGAACTTCGCGCGCAGTTTCTCGTCCTGGGTGCAGATGCCGACCGGGCAGGTGTTGCTGTGGCACTGGCGCACCATGATGCAGCCCATGGCGACGAGGCTGAGCGTGCCGATGCCATATTCCTCGGCGCCCAAAATGGCGGCGATGACGATGTCGCGCCCGGTCTTGAGCCCGCCGTCGGTGCGGAGGCGGATGCGGTGGCGGAGACCATTGAGGGTGAGCACCTGATTGACTTCGGACAGGCCCATTTCCCACGGCGTGCCGGCATATTTGATGCTGGTCTGGGGCGAGGCGCCGGTGCCGCCGGTGTTGCCCGAGACGAGGATGACGTCGGCGTGCGCCTTGGCGACGCCCGCCGCGACGGTGCCGATGCCCGCCGAACTGACGAGCTTGACGCAGACGCGCGCCTTCGGGTTGATCTGCTTCAAGTCGTAGATGAGCTGCGCCAGATCCTCGATCGAATAAATGTCGTGGTGCGGCGGGGGCGAGATCAGCATCACGCCCGGCGTCGAATGGCGCAGGCGCGCGATGAACTCGGTGACTTTAAATCCGGGCAATTGGCCGCCTTCGCCGGGCTTGGCGCCCTGCGCGACCTTGATCTCGATCTCGTCGCAGGCGCCGAGATATTCGGCGGTGACGCCGAAGCGGCCGCTCGCGATCTGCTTGATGTTGCTGTTGGCGTTGTCGCCGTTGGCATAGGGGTGGTAGCGCTCGCTGGCCTCGCCGCCTTCGCCCGACACCGCCTTGGCGCCGATGCGGTTCATCGCGATCGCCAGCGTTTCGTGCGCCTCGGGCGACAGCGCGCCCAGCGACATGCCGGGGGTGACGAAGCGCTTGCGGATCTCGGTGATCGCCTCGACGCTGTCGAGCGGCACGCCCTGCGGCGGATAGTTGAACTCCATCAGGTCGCGCAGATAGACCGGCGGCAGGTCGGCGACGCCGCGCGCGAACTGGAGGTAGGTCGAATAGCTGTCGGTCGCGACCGCGGTCTGCAGCAGGTGCATGAGCTGGGCCGAATAGGCGTGCGCTTCGCCGCCCGCGCGGTGGCGATAGAAGCCGCCGACGGGCAGGGTGGTGACGCGGGCGTCGAACGCGGCCTCATGCTTCTCGGTCGCGTTGATGAACAGCGACTGGTAACCCTCGCCCGAAATCTTCGCGGGCATCCCGGGGAAGAGGTCGTTGACGAGCGCGCGGCTGAGGCCGACCGCTTCGAAATTATAGCCGCCGCGATAGGAGGACACCACCGCGATCCCCATCTTCGCCATGATCTTGAGCAGCCCGTCGTCGATCGCCTTGCGATAGCGCAGGTGGCAGTCGCCCAGCGACAGGTCGCCGCCGAACAGGCCGCGCGCATGGCGGTCGGCGATCGCGGCCTCGGCGAGATAGGCGTGGACGGTCGTCGCGCCGACGCCGATCAGCACCGCGAAGGCATGGGTGTCGAGCACTTCGGCCGAGCGGACGTTGATCGAGGCGTAGCTGCGCAGGCCCTTGCGGACGAGATGGGTGTGGACCGCGGCGGCGGCGAGCACCATCGCGACCCCGACGCGGTCTTCGCCGATCTTCTGATCGGACAGGAATAATTCGCTGCGCCCGGCGCGCACCGCATCCTCTGCCTCACGGCGGATGCGCGCGATCGCCTCGCGCAGCGCCGACGCGTCGCTGCCCGCGGCGAAGGTGCAGTCGATGTCGGCGACGGCATCGCCGAAATAGGCGCGCAGCCGGTCCCAGTCGTCGCCGACGAGCACAGGCGAGTCGATCACGAGGACGTGGGCGCTCTGCCCCTTTTCGTCGAGGATGTTGCCGAGGTTCGAGAAACGCGTGTTGAGGCTCATCACATGCCGTTCGCGCAGACTGTCGATCGGCGGGTTGGTGACCTGGCTGAAATTCTGGCGAAAGAATTGCGCGACGTGGCGCGGCTTGTCGGAAATGACGGCGAGCGGCGTGTCGTCGCCCATCGATCCGATCGCTTCCTTCGCATCCTCGACCATCGGGGAGAGGATGAGCTCCATATCCTCCATGGTGAGGCCCGCCGCGACCTGGCGGCGCAGCAGTTCGGCGCGGTCCCAGGCCCCAAGCGTCGCCTTGCCGCCCTTCGGCAGGTCGGCCATGGTGCGGAAGCCCTTGACGCGCGCGGCATAGTCGGCGTCGCCGGCGATCTTGTCCTTGATCGCGCGGTCTTCGTAGAGCGTGCCCTCGTCGAGGTCGACCGCGATCATCTGGCCGGGGCCGAGGCGGCCCTTCTTGCGGATGCTCGCCTCGGGCAGCAGCACCATGCCGCTTTCGGAGCCGACGACGAGCAGATTGTCGGCGGTCAGCGTATAGCGCAGCGGGCGGAGGGCGTTGCGGTCCATCCCCGCGACCGCCCAGCGGCCGTCGGTCATCGCGAGCGCGGCGGGGCCGTCCCACGCCTCCATCACGCTGGCGAGATAGCTATACATCGCCTTATGCGCGTCGGGGATGTCGTCGTCGTGACCCCAGGCTTCGGGGACGAGGATCAGCTTGGCGGTCGGCGCGTCGCGGCCGGCGCGGCACAAGGTCTCGAACGCCGCGTCGAGCGCCGCGGTGTCCGACGCGCCCGCCGGGATCACCGGCTTGATGTCCTCCGAATGCTCGCCGAAGGCGAGGCTCGCCATCTTGATCTCGTGGCTCTTCATCCAGTTCTTGTTGCCGCGGATCGTGTTGATCTCGCCGTTATGGGCGAGGCAGCGGAAGGGCTGGGCGAGCCACCATTGCGGGAAGGTGTTGGTCGAATAGCGCTGGTGAAAGATCGCGACGCGGCTCTCGAACAGCTTGTTCGTGAGGTCGGGATAGAAATCGGCCAGGCTCTCGGCGAGGAACAGTCCCTTGTAGATGATCGAGCGCGCCGACAGGCTGCAGACATAGAAATCGTGGATCTGCGCCGCGATCACCTTTTTCTCGATCCGGCGGCGGACGAGGTAGAGCTGCTTTTCGAATTCGGCGACCGACTGCTCGTCGGGGAGCGGCCCGGCGATCATGATCTGCTCGATCTCGGGCCGCGTCTGCTGCGCCTTGTCGCCGATCACCGACACGTCGACCGGCACCTGGCGCCAGCCATAGATGGTGAAGCCCGCGTCGATGATCTCGGCCTCGACGATCGTGCGGCATTCCTCCTGCGCGCCGAGGTCGGTGCGCGGCAGGAAGACCATGCCGACGGCGAGGCGGTTCGGGCGCACCTTGTGTCCCGACGCCGCGATCGCATCGTCGAAGAAGCGGACCGGCAGGTCGACATGGATGCCCGCCCCGTCGCCGGTCTTGCCGTCGGCGTCGACCGCGCCGCGGTGCCAGACGGCCCGCAGCGCCTCGATCGCCGCCTCGACGACGCGGCGCGACGGCTTGCCGTCGGTCGCCGCGACCAGCCCGACGCCGCAGGCATCGGATTCGAGGTCGGGGCGATACATGCCGCTTTCGGCGAGCCGCGCGTGATCGGGGGTGGGATAATGGGTCATGTCGGTTTCCTGCCGGCCGTGGCCGTGGTTTAGGTGGATGGCGTCTTCTTGCGGGCGTTGGCGACCGCTTCTTCCTGTGCATCAAAGGCGGCCGACGAGGCGCTGTTCGCCGCTTCCTCGAGCTGCTCGACGCGCTGGCGATCAGCCTCCGACCAATTGTCGCGGTTGTAGGCGGGGTCGTCGACCGTCGCTTCGGCGGCATCGGCCGCGGCCTGCGCCGCATCCGCCGCCGCATCGGCATCGGCCGCGGCGGCGTCGGCCGCATCGGCCGCCGCATCGACCGCTTCGGTGGCCTCGGTCGTTTCCTCGACCGGCGTGTCCCATTGGTCGCGATGGTCCTTCAGCTCCTTGACGCTGACCTTCATCAGCTTGGCGAGCTTCGCGAGTTCGGCGTCGCTGAGGTCGGCGAGCTGCTTTTCCTTGGGCAGATCCTTGAACTGACCCTCGATCTCGGGGCCGCGGTCGATGAACTTGTTCACCAGCGGCGGCACCGCCTTGATCATCGCCAGCATGACTTCGGGATCGGCCTGCAACGCCATCCATTCGGATGCGAAGGCGGTGCCCGCGGGGGTGGCGAAGAAGCTGTTCATCTGGGCGAGCTGGTCGCTGCTGAACTTTCGCGCATAGGCGTGCGCCATGCCGTCGCGCATCGGCGCTTCCAGGTCGTGCAGCGCCTCGCTGATCTGCGGCTTGATGATGCTGGTGATCTGGTCCTCGCGCTGCTGGCGCCAGGGATCGAACATATCGGCGACCGCGGCCTTGGTCTTGTCGTCGAGCGCGGCGATCTTGTCGCTTTCGACGCCGGTCTTGATCGACAGCGAAATGTCGGACATGCCGCCAAATTCGCCCATCAAGCCCTTGAAAAGCTTGCCATAGAGATTGTCGAGCATCTTTTCGAGGCTACCCGCGGGGATCAGCGCGGCCGTCGTCTGCCGCGCGAGCGCGAGCTGGGCGGGCGCGACCGGCGGCAGCTTGTCGGTGCCGAAAATCTTTTCGATCATCGCGATCGCCGCATCGATCTCCTTCTGCATCTTCGCCTTGGCGTTGGCGGCCATGGCCTCGTCGTTCATGCCGTGACCTTCATCGCCTTCGACGGCGGGGGCGGCGACGATTTCGGCCTCTGGCGCTTCCTCGGGCGCGGCGAAAGCCTGCATGGGCGTGAACGCCATCGCGCCGGCGAGCAGCATGGTTTTCCAGGTCGACATGATCAATTTTCCTTCCCTGTTGGTCATGCCGCCTTCTTTTCGCCTTTCGCTTTCGCTTTCAACCACTTTGCCATCTGGTCGCTGACGTCGCGGCCGTCGCGGATGCCCCAGACGACCAGGCTGGCGCCGCGCACGATGTCGCCCGCCGCAAAGACGCCCGGCAGGCTGGTCATCATCGTCTGGTGATCGACGCGCAGCGTGCCCCAGCGGGTGACGGACAGGTCGGGCGCGCCGAACAGGTGGGGCAGCTCCTCGGGATCGAAGCCGAGCGCCTTGATCACCATGTCGGCGGGCAGGTCGAAGCTGCGGCCCGGATCGGGTTCGGGGCTGCGGCGGCCGCTCGCGTCGGGGGCGCCGAGGCGCATTCCCTGCGCCGCGACCTCTTTCACATGCGTGTCGGCGGTGAAGCTTTCGGGCGCCGACAGCCAGACGAATTCGACGCCTTCCTCTTCGGCATTGGCGACCTCGCGCTGTGAGCCCGGCATATTTTCGCGGTCGCGGCGATAGAGACACTTCACCGACTTCGCGCCCTGGCGGACGGCGGTGCGGACGCAGTCCATCGCGGTGTCGCCGCCGCCGATCACGACGACATGCTTGTCCTTTGCGTTCAGGCGGCCGTCGTCGAAAGCCGGAACCTCGTCGCCGAAGCTCTTGCGGTTCGAGGCGATCAGATAGTCGAGCGCGGCGATCACGCCCTCGGCGCCGCTTCCCGGCACATTGATCTCGCGCGCCTTGTAGACGCCGGTCGCGATCAGGATCGCGTCATGCTTCGCGCGCAGCTGATCGAGCGTCGCATCCTCGCCGACCGCGAAGCCGAGGTGAAAGCGAATGCCGCTTTCCTCCAGCCGCTCGATGCGGCGCATCACGACCTCCTTCTCCAGCTTGAAGCCCGGAATGCCATAGGTGAGCAATCCGCCCGCACGGTCGTGGCGGTCGTAGATATGCACCTCATGCCCCTGAACGCGGAGATATTCGGCGGCGGTCAGCCCCGCGGGACCCGCGCCGACGATGCCGACCGACTGCCCGGTCGGCTTGCCCGCCTGGATCGGCTCGACCCAGCCTTCGGCCCAGGCGGTGTCGGTGATATATTTCTCGACGCTGCCGATCGTCACCGCGCCATGGCCCGAAAATTCGATCACGCAATTGCCTTCGCACAGGCGATCCTGCGGACAGATGCGGCCGCAGATTTCGGGCATGGTCGAGGTGGCGTTGCTAAGCTCATAAGCCTCGCGCAGCCGTCCCTCGGCGGTCAGGCGCAGCCAGTCGGGAATATGGTTGTGGAGCGGACAATGCACCGAGCAATAGGGCACGCCGCATTGCGAGCAGCGCGACGCCTGCGCGTCGGCTTGCGGAGCGGCGTAACGCTCGGCGATCTCACGGAAATCGCGCGCGCGCTCCTCGGGCGAGCGCTTGTCCGGATAGGATTGGTCACGCCCCACAAATTGGAGCATGCGTTCGGAAGCCATGCAATATCCCCTTCGTTGGAGGGGGCGATGCCATGGCACAAAAGCTCCTGTCACGAGCAAAATTGCAACTAGGTCAGTTATACTGACCTTAATTTGCCATCAGAATGTGCCGTCGATGGTGCTGCGCAACAATCTTTCGCTAATTAGTATTGTTTCGGACCTATCTCGCGGCAAGCCACGCCAGCGCCGCCGCCCCGACGATGATTCGGTACCAGGCGAAGGGGCCGAAGCCATAGCGGGTGACGACCGCGAGGAAGGCCTTGATCACCGCCCAGGCGACGACGAACGACACCAGCGCGCCGACCGCGATCAGCCCGATGTCATTGCGCGTGATCGCGTCGTGATGCTTGGCGAGCTGGAGCACGGTCGCGCCGGTCAGCGTCGGCAGCGCGAGGAAGAAGCTGAATTCGGCGGCGGTCTTGCGGTCGACGCCGAGCGCCATCGCGCCCATGATCGTCGCCCCCGATCGGCTGACGCCGGGGATCATCGCGAGGCACTGGACGATGCCGACGATGACCGACTGGCGCACCGACAGCGCCGCGACCCCGCCGCTCTCTCGCGGCTTCGCGAAGCGCTCGACGAGCAATATGCCGACGCCGCCGACGATCAGCGCCCAGGCGACGACGGTCGCATTCTCCAGCAGCGCCTCGATCTGGTCGCCGAAGGCGAGCCCGAGCACGACCGCGGGGATGAAGGCGAGCAGCAGGTTGCGCACGAAGGCGATGGCCTGCGGGTCGCGCCGAAAGAAGCCGGTGAACATATCCCAGAAGAGATGGCGGTAGAGGACGACGATCGCCAGGATCGCGCCCGGCTGGATCGCGATGTTGAACACCGCCCATTTCGACGCGTCATAGCCGAGCAGTTCGGTCGCGAGGATCAGGTGTCCGGTCGACGAGACGGGAAGAAATTCGGTCAGCCCCTCGACGATGCCGAGGATGATCGCGGTCAGCCAGATGCTCATGGGATTCCCATATCAAGATTGCAACGATGCGAAGGGCGCCCGACCTTCGCCGGACGCCCCTGTCCGTCGCCAGACCTACGGGGGGCAGGGCGATTTTGCCAGCGGCGATTTGATGCGGGGGCCGCGCGGGGCGGTCAGGCGGTCAGGCGGTCTGCGCGAAGCGCCCGTGGCGGCGATACTGGACCAGCCAGCCGTCGGCGACCGCGTCGAGCGAGGTCGGGACGATGCCGAACGAACCGAGCCCGGCGGCGCCCTCCGCGACGACATTGTCCTGCTGGAGCATCAGCCACTGATCCTTGGTGATCGGCGCGCCCGGCGCCCAGCCGAAAGCGGTCGCGATCGCGCCCGACACCGCGTCGGGAAGCTCGACGAACAGCCGCTTGCGCCCCGTCGCGGCGGCGACCCAATGCTGAAGCGCCGCCATCGTCTGCACCTGCGGTCCGCCAAGCTCGAACGTCCGGCCTGCGGCGGCCTCGCCGAGCGCGGCGACGGTGGCATCGGCGACGTCGCCGACATAGACGGGCTGGAGCTTCGTCTGCGGCGCGATCACCGGGACGACCGGCGACAGGCGCATCAGCGCCGCGAAGCGGTTGATGAAATGATCCTCGCGGCCGAAGAGGATCGACGGACGCAGGATCGCCGCCGCAGGAAAGGCGGCACGCACCGCGGCCTCGCCCGCGCCCTTGCTGCGCGCATAGGCCGACGCGCCCTCGGGGTCGGCGCTGATCGCTGAGACATGGACGAGTGCGCGGACACCCGCGGCTTTCGCCGCGGCGGCGACGTGCCCGGCGCCGTCGGCCTGCACCGCCTTCATGTCGTCGAAGCTGCCCGCGAGGTTGATCACCGCATCGCTGCCCTGAACGGCGCGGAGGACGCTGGCGGCATTGCGGACGTCGGCGGCGACGAACTGCGTCTGGCCGAGCCCGCCGAGGGGTTTGAGGAACAACGCCTTGCGCGGCTCGCGCTCCGCCACGCGCACCCGCGCGCCGCGCGCGAGCAGCCGCTGCACGACATAACGGCCGAGAAAGCCGCTTCCGCCGAATACGGTGATCAACTGTCCGTCGAGCTTCTGCATGATGTCCGCCTGTATCCGATTCCCTCAAGCCGCCGGGGCGGCATCCACGCGCTCCCCATGCCGCGAAGCGGCGCGGCGGGCAAGGGGCAGGGCGGTGGCGCGCGCGTGAAACCGCCGATTGCCGATAAAATATGCGTCGAGGTGCGCAGCGTGGTTGACAAGCCAAGCACGGCGCCGCTAAGCGCCCGCTCCTACCCCGTGCCCAGATGGCGGAATTGGTAGACGCACCAGCTTCAGGTGCTGGCGATCGCAAGGTCGTGGAGGTTCGAGTCCTCTTCTGGGCACCATTTTTCATTCCCAAGACATCCCAGATGGGTCGACAAAACGGCAGAAATCTGCCATTTATAAGCCTCACCGATCCCGGCATGTCTCACCCGATTTCAGGCCATCCGGGGCCATCAGGTGCCACGAAAAGGGGCGTAATGGCCCCACCTCGATTTTTGATGGCACCACGGCCCCGATAGCCCCCTCGACGAGCGTCTCCCGGACCAGTCGAGGAGAATCGCTGTGCCCCTCAAGGATCTTCAGATTCGCAACCTGCGTCCGAAGGACAAAATCTACCACTGCGCCGATGGGCGCAGCCTCTATCTGGAGGTCCATCCGAACGGATCGATGCTGTGGCGCTACAAATATCGCTATATCGGCAAGCAGAAGCGGATCGCGCTCGGCCGTTATCCCGATGTCGGCCTCGCCGAAGCGCGGCGCCGGCGCGACGATGCGCGGCGGATGCTGGAAGCCGGCGGTGATCCATTGGCCGAGCGCAAGCATGACAAGCTCGTCGCAGCCTTCAAGGCGGCGAACAGCTTCGACGACGTCGCCAAGGAATATATCGACAAGATGGTCGCCGAAGGGCGGGCCGGCACGACGGTCACCAAGGCCAACTGGCTGCTTCAGCAACTGGCGCCGATCGCTGCCCGTCCGGTCGCCGATCTGAAGCCGCTCGACGTGCTCGCCGCGCTGAAGCGGATCGAGGCGAAGGGTAAATATGAGACGGCGCGGCGGTGCCGTTCGTTCGCCAGCCGTATCTTCCGCTATGCGGTCGCCACCGGGCGCGGCGAAACCGACCCAACGTCCCTTCTGCGCGGCGCAATGATCGTCCCGAAGGTGACCCATCATGCTGCGATTTTGGAGCCGGCTCAGGTCGGAGATCTGCTGTGTGCGATCGATGTCTATTCGGGCCATAAGGTGACGCGGCTCGCGATGCAGATCGCGCCGCATGTGATCGCGCGCCCGGGCGAGCTGAGGCTGGCGAAGTGGTCGGAGTTCAACTTAGACGGCGCCGTATGGAAGATCCCGGCGGAGCGCATGAAGATGCGGCGTCCGCACGAGGTCCCCTTGTCCCGGCAGGTGATGGACTATCTGGAGGAGTTGTGGCCGCTCACCGGCCCCGACGGGTTCGTCTTTCCGGCCTTTCACACATCACTCCGCCCCCTCAGTGAAAATACACTCAACCAGGCCTTCCGCCGTATGGGTTATGCGCGCGGCGAGGTGACGCCGCATGGGCTGCGGACGACCGCGTCGACCCTACTCAACGAAAGCGGAAAATGGAGCCCCGATGCCATCGAACGCTCGCTTGCTCATGCGGACGTGAACAGTATTCGCGGCATATATAACCGGGAACGCTATTGGGACGAGCGCGTCGCCATGCATCAATGGTGGAGCGATTATCTCGATGAGCTGCGCGATGCATCGGTGGATAGGACGAACGAAAAGCGCACGCTCGCTGCTCCAACGTGCGTTCGCTTTGCGGCGAGACGTTGAAGCAGAGGGCGTGCGCTATTTTGATAGGGATTACGTCAGGCTAGGCGCTGCCTTGCGACGAACTCCTTCAGGCTCTCGACGCAAATGCGCGGGATATTCGCGTCGATCTCCACCACGTCGATTTCGCCGCTGGCGATCAATTGCATCAGCTTCGCGCGCCCGACGGCAAGCATGCGCGCTGCGTCATTGATTTTCACCAATAGGGGTTCGGGACGTGCAGCAGCCATCATCTATTCCTTTCCATTTGATCGTCACAATAGCCGGAGGGATCAGCTATCCACCGATCGACGGCTGACTCGTACCAACCCGCGCCATGGATGCTGATCTGCACCTGGCGAGGGAAAGTCCCTTCACTGATCTTGCGATATAATGTCGTGCGCGAGAGGCCTGTTCGGGCCAGCACCGTATTCAGGCGGATGATCCTTTCGGGCGCCTTTTTGCTGATGGAGGTTTCTGTCATTGGACTACCTTAAAATTTGAGGTCAGCCCGCCAAAGGCCAAGCTGCTCTGGTCTGCCTTGGAAAAACTGGTCCAATTCTAGAGAGAGAGCCGATTGTGGCGAAAGAATTGGAGAAAGTTATGGGACGTCAACGTTTTACGCCGGAACAGATTATCGCGAAGCTGCGTGAGGCGGATGTGCTTGTGGG
>QFCS01005687.1_pt1 | contig 39373 bp, 37 predicted proteins | sample 3576561 | NCBI WGS metagenome assembly QFCS01 | reverse complement strand
CGATAAGGGCCAGCAGATTACGCTCTCCGATGTGGCGCGCATCCAGGTGGTGCAGGGCCCCCCGATGCTGCGCAGCGAAAATGGCCGCCTGTCTGGCTGGGTGTACGTGGACATTCGCGGACGCGACCTGCGCTCGGCGGTTCAAGACATGCAGGCCGTGGTGGCCAAGGCGGTGCCGATGCCGGCGGGCTATTCCCTCAGTTGGTCGGGTCAGTTCGAGTACCTGGAGCGGGCCACCGCGAAGCTCAAGGTGGTGGTGCCATTCACGCTGCTGATCATCTTCGTGTTGCTTTACCTGGTGTTCGGCCGCCTGGATGAAGCGCTGCTCATCATGGGCACGCTGCCGCTTGCGCTCATTGGCGGCTTCTGGCTGCTTTATCTGCTGGGCTACAACCTGTCGGTGGCCGGAGTGATCGGCTTCATCGCCCTGGCGGGCGTGGCGGCCGAGTTCGGCGTAATCATGCTGCTCTACCTGAAACAGGCCTGGAGCGAGCGCGAGGACAGCGGCGAAGACAGCCTGTCCGCGCTGCTGGAAGCCATCCAGGAAGGCGCAGTGCTGCGTGTCCGTCCCAAGGCCATGACGGTTGCGGTCATTCTTGCCGGCCTGATTCCCATCATGTGGTCGCATGGCACCGGGTCGGAAATCATGCAGCGTATTGCCGCCCCCATGGTCGGCGGCATGGTGACCGCGCCATTGCTCTCCCTATTTGTTGTGCCCGCGGTGTACCTGCTGATACGCCGACGCCAGACAAAACCTGCCTCACTTTCCACCCACCCCTCACTTCAAGAGGAAACACCATGAAACCCGTCAAGACGCTCGCACTCATTCTTGCCCTCGCTGCCGCCCCGGCCTCATTCGCGGCGGCACCGATGAATGGCATGGAAGGCATGGACATGAAGCCGTCTGCCACATCGCAGCAAGCGCCGCAGCCCGTTCCGGCGGAAATCAAGAAGATCGATCGGAAGGCCGGCAAGGTCACGCTCAAGCACGGCCCGATTGAGAACCTCGGGATGTCCGCCATGACCATGGCATTCCCGGTCAAAGACCGCGCTGCGTTGAAGAACTTCAAGGAAGGCGAGTCGGTTTCGGTCACGTTCGACAAGGTCAATGGCAAGCCGACCGTCGTGGACATGCAGCGCAAGTAAAGACCCATTTGCTTGCATGCCCGCCGCCAACGGCGCCGGGCATGCGTAGGTCTCCGGCTGGCATATCCCTCGAAATCTGCCAGGAGCCACACCATCGCGCCAGTAAGCCCGAGGGCGTACTGTTGGGCTGAATCACTATGTTCGATCTTCCACATGACGTCATTGCGGCAATCCTAGCCGCCTTGGGGCTAACTTTCGGCGCAATCTGCTTGTTCGCCTGGCATCTCCGTCGTCGGTATGGCCCTGGCCGTCCGCTCGTCCACAAACACATTGTTCGCTCGCGGAGACGTCGTCGCAAGGGGTGACAATTCCGTGCATGATCGCGCACGCGCTTTCATTCTCCGTTGGCTACGCCGCCATTAGCGATCGCAGCGCAGACGTTGCAGTGCCTGCAGCACTTGAACACCCCGGCGGAACACCGTTATCCAGTCTTCCAATTCGTCAACGATCTCATCCGCTTGCTCGACCAGCGTCGTCCCCTGCGTGGAGGCCGATAGATTCGCGCCGTTGATCACGGTATGCGCCATGGCATGTAGCCGCAGCAGATCATCGCGCACGCCCGCCGGCTCGCAGAATCTGGTTCGCATTGCATCGAACCGGTCCACCATGCGTAGGATCTCTCCGGTATCGAAGCTGTCCTGCAGTGCCCGCAGTGCTTCGAGGTCAACCGGGCCATAAGGGGTCTGGGTTTCAGGCATGACGAGGCTTTCGGACAGAATGCGCAGGTGCGGCGAAGAGAGTGTCGCGAATCCACGCCTCCGGTACCCGCGCGAGGTTCAGCTTGTAGTCGCCGAAGCGTTTGATGTTGCTGGTGAGGTAGGGACTCAGGAAGCCGATGTCGGTCACGTCGACCCTGATGCCTTCCTTCACCATGCCGCGCAGGGCCTGCATCATGTCGGCGGTGTTCTGCAGGATGACCGCCGAGGCGATCAGGTCATTGTATCGCAGGCGCTTCTGCTGCTCGTCGGGGTCGTTCTCGGCCAACACATCGCCACCAAACGAGAACCATTTGGCAAAGCCGTTGTAGGACTCGATCTTGTTGGTGGTGGCGGTGATCTCCTGGCGCAGCTCACGGCTACCGATCCATTCGAGCAGGAACACCGTACGCACGACTTTCCCCAGTTCTTGCGCGGCCAGAAACAGGCGGTTGCGGCGGCTTTCCGAACCGAATCGGCGCAGCAGGAGCGGCGAAGAGATCGTTCCGGCCTGGATCGAAAGCGCGACCTGCATCAGGTCCTGCCAGTGGAAGGCGATCAGGTCCCAATCCACCGTATCCGAGAACAGCCGATCGATGTGCCGGTATTTGTTGTTCGCGTCGGCACGGTAGAGCTTTAGGTCCTGCCAGTTGCGAATCCGCGGCATCAGCTTGATCCCGAGCAGATGCGTGAACGCGAACACGGCGGCCGACTGGCCCTGGGTGTCAGCGTGTACCGTGTCTGCCTGCACGCTCAAACCGGCCTTGAGCAGCCCCTCGATGACGTAGATGGCCTCCCACACACCGGGCGGAATGAAATGCCGGAACACCGCGATATAGTTGTCCGCCACGTGGCGGTAGGCCACCGCGCCCATCTTGCGATAGCGGAAGTGGTAGCCGGCCAACAGGTTGTTGTCGTAGAAGTCGTACTGCGTGCCGTCCGCCGCCACGGTCTTCCCATCGCCCCAGTGCTTGGGCAGGTCCAGCCGCAGGTACAGCTCAATCAGTTCCCGCTGTGCGGTTTCGAGCCGTTCCAGGCTCAGGTGCCGGCGATTGACGAAGGACATCATGTGTGGCGTGACCCGATCCCCCATGTGCCGCGCGGCCTGCGTGGGCCCGAGGTTGCAACCCATGGCGAAGATGGTCAATAGATACCGCTCGGCGGCATTGCGGATCTTCGGGTCGCTGCCCGACAGCGGGCCAAAGTGCCGCGTGAAGTGCGTCCAGTGCTCGATATTAGCCAGCACGTCCAGCAGGTTGCGCGTGGGCATGCGCCGGATCAGCGCTTGCTGCAGTGCCACCGCGCTCGTCGGGATCTCCCGGGCAATGGTGCGCTTGAGTACCGGGTCGCCGTCCTGGCCGATGGTGACATGCTGGCGCTTGGCGGGAAAACTGCTATCCAGCGTGCGTGCGGCGTCGGAGAGCCACTGGCGCAGGTGTGCCACGAAGTCCTGCGCGTTGGTCGGCATGTCCAGCTTGGCGCAGTACTCCGGCAGGCGCCGCTCGCACTCTCCCCAGGGCAACAGGTGCGCCCGGTAGTCGGCAAAGGCATCCGAGCCCAACACGCACAGGTCGCCGGAGCGCAGCTCGCTCACCATGTGGGAGAGCACGCACAGTTCCAGATAGCGCCGATTGGTCGGTGCGCCCTGGTCGTGCGGGCGACGCACCAGCTTTCTCCAGCGCTCCGAAGCGAAGCTGATATCGACCTCGGCGGCGATCCACTCACGGTGCAGGGTTTCGTTTTCCAGCACCACGTCCAGCGCCGCCAGCAGCGTGCGTGACTGGCTGGTCGACTCCCATTCCAGCACCTGCGCCAGGCGCAGCATCACCGAGCGGTGCGCCCGGAAATGCCGCCACAGCAGAGGTAGGTAATTGTTGCCGCTGAACGCCCGCACTTCGGCGCAGCTCTCTCGCAGCGCGTCCAGATCCCCGGACGGCGCCAGGAAGCGGCGTACCTGCAGGCCGATTTGCGCATCGTCCTGGCCATCGGCGACGATGTCGACGACACCGTCGAGCAGCGTGACGAGCTTTTCCATCTGCGCGCGCTGGCGGGATTGAATGCGCTCCATCTCGTCTTTCGCCCGCTTGTGGATGGCGCCCATGCGGCGGATGAACATTTCCGCGAGATCGTCCCGGGTGCGCACGCGCATGTGGTTGAGCAACGCGACGATCAGCGTGTAGCGCTTCTCAGGCAGGATTTCCTTGAGGTTGGCCGCGTCCAGGCTCATGGCCTGGCTGGCCAGGGAGCGTAGCTTCGAGGCTGGCACGCCGGCGATCGCGCGAGAGAAATCACCAAGACCATTGAGCAAGGTCAGGTGTTCTATCAGTAGGTTGAGATGCTTGCGTGAAGGGCGGCGCGCGTGACGTTTGATGTTGTTGTAGGCGGTCAGGCGGTTGCTGAATTCCCGGGTAAGAAGCCGGTCCAATCGCTGCTGCTCCTCAACAGAGAGGCGCCGCGCCACACGCCGGAACAACGCGGTCTGCGTGCGGGCATGGACCTGCTCGGCGATGGCATCCAGCGTGGAGAACGCCGGCAGTTCGACCTGGTGCAGGGTCAGTGCATCGATGGTGGCGTTGATGATGTCCACCGGCTGATCCATCGTTTCCGCGGCTTCCCGCGCGGCGCGGATCGCCACCTCATTAGCATCCGTGCCGATGTAGGACTGGACACCGAGAAACGTGCGCACCGCCATGTAATGACGGTACAGCGTGGGGGACAGCCTGCGATCATAGCCAAACGCGGCATCGGGATCCAACCCGGCGCTGGCGCGCACGCTTTCGATCACGGCCGTCGGTATGCTGTCGAGGCTGGGAAAATAATGCAGTTGCTGGAAGACCTTCAGTAGCACCAGCAAGCCAAGGCGCGGACCCTGGCCACGGCTGGAACGGGCAGCCCAATCCAGTTCCTCTGCGTCCGGCGTATAGCACGCCTGCAATTCCTTGGTTGAGAAGACCTTCGGAAAACGCGGGTAAGCAGTACGCTCGACGGTGGCCATACAGGATCTCGGCAATCGCTGAAGGGCCAGCCAGTCTAGCTCAGGGCGCCGACGGAAATCCAGCGGTCGTTAATAACCCCTGGAAATATTAACGCGAATCTATATAACTACAAGGCTTATGGTAGCGGATTCACCGTATCGTGGCATGACCCCTATTGGGATTGAAACGAACACTCGGTGCCGTAGGATGCTCTCGATAATGAAAAAGCCTCCCGAAGGAGGCTCGTTGTGGCGCTGCGCCCTGGCCTACTTGATGGTCAAGCGGGACTTGCTGACCGTAACACGCAGGGTGCCGGTATAGGCGCTGCGCACCGGCTTGGATGGCTGGGCCTGGCTTGCCGCTGTGTCCGCCTGCGACAGCAAGGCTTGCAGGCCGCGCTGCTGCATGGCCACGACTTGCGGGCGCAGCTGCTTGCTCGGCTTGCTGACCTGCGTCGAGCGGGCCGGCAGCGAATTACGCGCGTTCAAAGCCATAGAAACCTCCTTTGTCCTGAGCCGGTCGAGTCACGCACCGGAACTTAGGGCCATAGCGCCCCTTCTCGAAGTGCTTGCCTAGCCTATTGTAAAGCAGATCCAACTGCCCCGATTGCGGCATGAAGAAATACTGCGGCACGTCCGGGTAAGCGGTGGCGTGGATAATCAGTGATCTGGCCAGCACATCACAGAACTGCCAGATCATCCCCGGCGCCGGCAGCGGCCAACTGAGCGGGTCGAACATGGTGTCGGCATCAGCCTCGGCCCGCATGAACTTCACCAGGCGCGCGCCCGCAGCCGGCTCGAAGCCATCCGCCCATTCGTCGGCGGTCTCCTGCACCCACTGGGGGTCACCGCCGGCGTAGGCCAGCAGGTCGGCGAAGAAGACCACGAAACGCACCGGGCCGAACGTGATCCCGATCGCCTCGATGCCGCCGTCTAGCGGCGCCGGCTCCGTGATGCCGATGAAGGTCGGATCGTTTGCCGGCTGGCCAGCAAACAGGTCGACCAGCAGCGCCGGCGTGATGTAGTGATGCATGGATGCGTAGAATCGGTCCGCCAAGTGGCTATTCTAGCGCTTGCGTAGTTGCTCGCGCTCCACCTCCGTCAACTGGTCGCGGTGCAGGTAGACTCCCGGAACCGGAGGCACGCTGACGAGCTTCGGCGCGACGCCGTCCCTGCCCTGCTCGGCTCCGAACGCTCCGACCAGCCCCACAACCTCTCCTTCCGACGTCAATCCCCAGGCAGCCAAATGCCACACTGTTGGCGGATTCTTGGCCAAGACATCGGGATGGACAAAGAACCAGTCGGTGGCGGGAACGATCTTTGTGTACATAGGGGCACTCCTGGGTTGAGGTGAAAAAGGTACCTTACGGCACTTGAACGCCGAAACTTGAGCCGAATCCCGGGGCCGTCGCCGCACCGCGCGCATACCATGCGTGGCCCGGAGCCTCTTGGTTGCGCCCCCCTGACGCCCTCTGACCGAGTATCCGGGGCCTGGTTTACGGCCACCGTTTAGCCGCGCTCCGGTGGTTCGCTGCGCTGCCGCGCCAGCAATCCGAAGCCGTCGGGCCCCTGCAAGCGAATGCTCTGCTGGCCCTCTCCTCCCCACTCGGCTTGACGTTGCCCGGCATCATTGGCCATGGGCGCCGGCCGACCCTGCAGAACCGCGGACAGCACCTCGTATTGACAGTAAAGGGTCACGTCCCATCGGGTGCCATCCGACCGTACAACGTGCTGCAGGCGGCCCTCGCAGACCATGTCCCGCCTGCGGCCGGGGCTCCAATCCAGCACAGTAAGTCGGCCCTCCAGTTCTTTGAGCGCGCGCTCGAAACGGAGGTGCCGGGCACGCGACCCTGGGCGATCCCACTTTGACACCCTGAACTCGGCCTCCATGGCCGGCAGATCAAAGCAGCCGGCAAACATGGCGCAGACTGGCCCGCTGAACACGCCACCAGTCGATCGCGGGTCCGTCGGCGTCTTGGCGCAACCAATCGGGGGCGACTGCCGTTGCCCAGTTGAGCCGGTCGGTCGGTAGCACAGGCGCCGCAGTGGCAAGTCCACCGGGGAACGCACCATGGACGACGGTGGAGCGGAACCGCTTGCGCCAGTCGGGTCCGGGCAGTTCGGTGGCGACCAGCCGCCCTTCGGTGGGCCACAGATTGCGACCGCCCGGTAGCGTGAGGCACTGGTGACGATTGGGCCAGATCTGCCGGGTCCAGTCCGCCTGCGCGTCGGCGCCGGAGACGGGAGCGCGCGAGCCCTTGGATTCCACCAGGCACACGGCGGCCGCCGCGTGGGCGCTGCCATGGCGGAAGCATACGAAATCGGGATGGGCGCTGGCCGACGGGCCGCCGCAATCCTCCCAGTGCGCCATCCAGTCGTAACCGCTCGGCGCCGGTCTGACGCTGCTGCAAATGGCCGCGGCTGGCGTGCCGGACAAAAACGGTTTCACGAAGTCCTTGAGCCGACCATAGGTCGGCCGTCACAAAAATACCGTCGAGGTCCGCGTCGCACACGCTCAGCGCGGCCTCCGCGGTCGCGGCGGCGGTGGCCAAACCGGCGCGACCCAGGGTCAGCCTTTATTGGCCCGCTGCATGGCCAGGTAGAGCCTCCAGGAGCTGATGAGGGTGGCGCCGGTGGCGGACGGCGTGCGCTTGACCCAGGTCGGAGCCGGGGGCGGCGTTAGGAGGTGGAATTCTTTGTGGATCGGGACCAGCACCAGCACCAGCACCAGCACCATGACTAGGCGAGAAGGGAGTGGGCAGTGCCGCATTGTCACCGATTGGGGCTGAAGTATGGTCTTGGCTTCACTTTCAAAACAGAAATGCGAGTTTTTCCAGTACATGATAACCGTACTTATCATGTACTGATAAAATAAGGTACTTGTCACCTAGCCTCCCGCACACGCCACAGCCTATAATGTGATCCATTCGCGTGTGTACCGCGCCGGCGCTGGGCTGGCGGGCCGCGCGGCTGTTCCTGACAGGGGTCCCCATGGCTGAAGCCGCCACCTCCGTGCTTGTGCAACGCCCGCCGCTGGCGGACATCAAGGTGCCGTTCGAAGGCGATCTGCTGGAGCGCGGGCCGGTAGCTCATCGCCTGACCGCCTACCTGCAGCGCCTGCAGGTGGGGGCCGTGGTCGCGATCGACGCGCCCTGGGGCGAAGGCAAGACGTGGTTCGGCCGGCACTGGGCCAAGAAGCTGGAGGACGATGGCCACCGCCTGGCGTTCATCGATGCCTTTGGGCAGGACTATGCGGAAGACGCCTTCATGGTGTTGTCCGCGGCGGTGCTCAGGCTTTGCGCGGGCGACTCCATGACGACAGAGAAGGTCAAGCGCGGCGCTGGCGAGGTCATGCGCGCGTTGCTGCCGGTCGCGACCAAGGCGGCCATCCACCTCGCCGCCACTGCCGTCGGCGCCGGGGCCGTGGTGAGCGCGATCAACGATGCCGTCGATGCGAACATCGACGCCGACGAATTCGCGTCGGCCGCCAAGCAGGCGGGCGACAAGGCGGGGGATGTCACCAGCGCGTGGGTCAAGCGTCGTCTTGGCCAATGGGAAGCCGAGCAGAAAAGCGTGGAGGGATTTCGCCAGATCCTTGCGGAGTTTGCCAAGCAGACGTTTGACAAGACCGGCAAGCCGGTTGTCATCGTGGTGGACGAACTGGACCGCTGCCGGCCCGCCTTCGCCGTGGCGCTGCTCGAGCGCATCAAGCATTTCTTCGACGTGCCACACCTGGTGTTCGTCCTGCTGATGAACCGCGATCAGCTGGAAAAGGCAATCCGTGGCGTGTACGGCGCCGAGACCGACGCCGCGGCCTATCTCGGCAAATTCCTGCACCTGTCGTTGCGTCTGCCGAAGGTACAGGAGCGCGACTTAAACTCAGATCACCCTACGCGCCGATTTGTCAGGTCGGTCATGGCCGATCTTGGTCTTCAAGACGGGGACTTTGTGGCTTACTTCGCGGCGACCGCGGTCCTGTTCAATCTGTCCCTGCGCGAGATCGAGCGCGGCTGCACCCTCTTCGCTCTTTCCGACGGTAGACAGGAGGCGCTGCGACCCTATCTGATCGCCCTCAAACTCAAACGCCCCGACCTCTATCACGGCTTGAAAGATCCGCTTCGTGCAGAAGCAGCGCATCGCGAATGCTCCGCATTCTTGGACGAAGAAGCGGCCAGGCTGGTCCGGGATTTGAGTAGGCAGTGGCAGAAACCCGTGGCTCTGCATGACTTGGGCTTTCTTGGGCCGTATTTGGATGGCCTGCTTTGCTTTCACGGCATTTTCGTGGGACGTCGTGGTGCCATGACGGAGGAGGATTCCCAAAAGGCCAACGACGCCATGCGCGGCATTTTCGGCCCACGTGAGCCGGAGCGCGCGTTCGCCCGCGCATTGAGTGCCATCGACCTGGACGTCCAGTAACTTGCGACTATTCATGACCGACATCCTCGCCCACGACACCCGCGTCCAACAGCCCCCCGCGCACCGACGCACTGCCGTCGAAGCGTCGCGCGCTGGGGATCAGCCGAGTGAAACATCCGAAGGCACCGAGGCATGATCACCGCGCCTCTTGGCCTCGCCACTCCTTCGGCTCCGCGTCGCCGGCGCTCGGTCACCCGTAGGCAGCTTCATCGCGGGCATTTCGGGTTCCTGCGGGCCATCATCCAGGGGCTGCACGCCCGTGCCATGTGGGAACGCTACTTGATGGAGGAGGGCGAAATCGAGGCGGAAGCCGAGCTTGCTACGGCGTCAGGTACGTCCGACGATGATGAGCCCCCTGAGGATCGCGCCGCGCGCCGCTTTGCCGGCCACCCCAAGGTGCGGCGCGTCACCGCCTGGCTGCGCGGCGAGTTGGCCGCAGCCGCCGGCCGCGCCGATCGCTACGGCATGGCCCGCCTGGTGCGGGTCGACTTCCGGCAAATCGGCCGCCCGGGCGAAGGCTTGCCTTCGTTGGAGGATTTTGCCGCAGAGGCAGGCCTCGACGGCTTCTCCCAGGCCGAGCAGCAGGAGGCGTACCGCGCGCGCTTCGGACGGGCGCTCGACCGGGAGGCGAAGCGTGCCGCCCTGATGCGCCGGCAGCTGGAAGCGGTCGACTGGCTGGAAGGCCAGTATGCGCAGCCAGTGCTGGCCGCAGACACCTGCCGCGCGTGGCTGGCCGACACCCTGGCCACGCGGCTTGAGACAGCGGGCGTGGCCACGCTGTCCGACCTGATCGACCGCGTCAACAGTCTGGGCAGCGGCTGGGCCCGCAGCCTGCCGGCCATCGGCGCCGGCAAGGCGCGCGCAATCGAGGCCTTCCTGCGCACCCACACCGAGACGCTTGGCAAGGGCATCGGTGCCCATGTGGCAGTGCCGCGCCGTCAGCGATACGCACACGAGCTCGCCGCCGTAGTGCCGCGCGCCGCCGCTCTGGTGCCGTTGGACAAGCTGATTATGCCGGCCGAGCTAGACGGGCGCGCCGGCGCCTATCGCCTGCCCCAGGCGCGCTGCCTGATTAGTGCCCACACCGACTATGAAGCGGTGCTGTCCTGGCTGCGGTCCAAGCCCGGCTTGCCGCCCGACCAGGTGGCGCGGTTACGCGAGCGCCGGCGCGACCTCGCGGCCATGCCGGGACCGTTGGACTGGCTGCACTACCTGTCCAATACCCAGCGCGCCTACCGCAAGGAGGCCGAGCGCTTCCTGCTGTGGGCGCTGCTGGCGCGGCGCAAGCCGCTGTCCTCGATGGACACCGACGATTGCATGGCCTATCGCGACTTCCTGGCGGCGCCGCCGGCGGACTGGTGTGCGCCGCGCTCACGTGAGCGCTGGAGCCCGGTCTGGCGCCCGTTCGAGGGGCCACTCAATCCGCGCGCCCAGTCCTATGCCGTCGGCGTGCTGGCCAACTTGTACCGCTACCTCAACGACAAGAACTACCTTGCCGGCAATCCGTGGCAGGGCATCCATGTGCCGAAGAGCGCCAAGCCGGAACTGGATGTCGGCCGCAGCCTGACCGAGGACCAGTGGGCCCTCGTCTCCGACCGCCTCGCGCTCCTGCCGCCAACCTCCGCCAACCAGCGCCTGCAGGTGGCGCTGCCGCTGCTGTATGCGACCGGCCTGCGCCTGTCGGAAGTGGTGTCGGTCACCACCGACGACCTGGAATGGGTCAGCCTACCGGGCGCTAACGGCGGCGAGCGCGAGGAAGGCTGGTGGCTGACCGTGCTTGGCAAGGGCAATAAGCTGCGCCGCGTGCCGGTGCCGGAGGCCACGATCGAGGCGCTGGGACGGTACCTGGTCGCGCGGGGATTTGCCGCTGACCCGGCCGCGAACCGGGTGGCGGGCGGCGTCGCGTTACTGGGCCATGCGACCGACCAGGCCGAGCGGGCCCCGTGGGCCAAGGCCGACCAGGCCGGCGCACAGGCGGCGCTGGCAACTACGACGCTATACCGGCAGATCAAGCGCTTCTTTCAGGCCTGCGCAGCCGAGCTGGATGCGACAGATCCTCGCGGCGCCGCGCGCCTGCGTGCTGCCAGTACCCACTGGATGAGGCACACGCATATTTCCCATGCGCTTGCCGCCGGCGCTCCGCTTGAAATGGTGCAGCAGAATGCTGGCCACGCCTCGCTCGATACCACCACCCGCTACGTGACTACCGAGGATGCCCGGCGCATGGCGGCGATGAAGCGGTTCTTCCACGAAGGGAAGGCCCAATGAAGAATGCCTCCTTGAACAGACTCGGCCTCATAACGAAGGTGCAGCATCGTTTCATTCTTGCCATGAACCAAGCGGGCGCACGCCACGTGGTTATCGGCGGGAAGGCTATGCAGGGACTTGGTATTCTCAGACCGACACTTGACTTGGACGTTTGGGTCAGCACTACCGGGTTCACACCGCACCAGGTTCACGCAGTCCTACGTGGCCTAGCGGATGCGAGTTCGGAAAGTTTGCTAGACCGACTCCACAAGTCCGGCACTCGGGTGGCGCTCCCGAATGAGACGGAGCCCGACATCGATATTCTCACGTCGGTGGGCGACATGGAGTTCGATGAGATATTTGCCGCCAGCCAGCCGGTCCGCTTCGGAGCCATCGTGTTTCGGATACCCAGGAGAGAGGATCTGATCCGAACAAAAGAGGCCGGCATCAACGCGCTGACGGAGCGCATCGTCGCCGGCGCTTGGGTGGCGCCCGATCTGGAGAAGGCCTTGGAGGCGGTTACGCGTGATCGGGCCGACATCGAACTGATCCGCAACAGCGGAAGGTAGCACCGGATGGCGGGTGCGCGGTGCCAAGCGTTTGCACGCTGCCAGCACACGCAGGCGGCCGGCGCGCCGCTGGAGGTGGTGCAGCAGAATTCCGGCCACCCGTCGCTCGATACCACCACGCGTTACGTGACCACCGAGGCGGCGCGGCGCATGGCAGCGATGCAGGCGGTGTGGGATACCGGCAAGGGCGACAGATCGCCCGCCCCAAATCCTGCCACCTTTCCGTTTCTCAGAAGCTTGCACGTCTGACCAGTCCCAAAATCTCGGTCACTAGCCCTGCTGCGTAGCGTTGTTCGCGGATGCGCTCGTCCTCGTCCCCATCCTTGCCTAGGTGAAACGTTGCAAACGCCACCGATCCGTTGCGGAGATAACCTTCGACGCCATCGCCATCGCAAAACCGGCGCTCGAGGGCGCGCAAGCCCTCGTCGATAGCCTGCGCATGTAGGCCCGATGCCATCTTGGCGAGGATCTGCTGAGCAATCGCCTCTGGCGTTCCCGCATACCTTAGTACATGGATTAGGTCACCAGCATCTTTGGATGCTCCACGATCGTCGAAAGCGAGCGCCTTGAGGACAATGAATGCAGTCACGTCGGCATACCGAACGGTCTCAGTAGAATAGCCGGCCCCATCAAGCAGTTGGACTGTCAACTCCTTCTCAAGGTACCAGTCATGCACGATGTCGGCATGATTAATCGCCAGCGCGGATACAGCCTCTCCATCTACGCTGGCCACCTTCCCCGCCGGCGTGGCTTCGGTGGAACCCTGTAGAAACTCGACTAAAACATACTCGTGTTCCGAGACTTGACGCAGCCAGCGCCATTTGCTGACCTTACCTTCGACGTTCGTGTATCGCTCAAACTTCCGAGCCTTGAGTTGGGCCGCCAGTGAATCGTAGCCGTCCCCCTCCGCTATCACCTGCAGATTTAGCACGACATCCACATCGGAAGTGCCGAAATGCGCGGGAACGTCTGGCGGCGCCTCAGGTGTGAGATAACGTGGCACCAAACCGCCAACGAGGCGGATGGTGCTCTTCAGTGTGCCGAAGGCACCTAGCATCGTGACCAGCACGCGCTCGCATGCCAGGGTGTGGTCGGCATCGTAGCCGTCCACGGTTTCAGGTTTGGGTTCAATCGCCATATTCAGATCTTGAGGATGTCGCGGCGCAGTTGGGCCGCCAGTTCGGCGTTCCGCCCCCGCTCGTCTAGAAGGTCGAGGTATAGGACAAACGGGCTGGCAATCCAGGACGGGTTGTCGGAATGGGGGCGACGAAACAACATGCTTGCGCCCGAGCGCTCGACCAAGGTTACGTTCGGGCCCTTCTCGGCCCGCTTCAGGCCTATGGCCTCAGCGTACTGTTCCGCGGAGTCAGGCGGTACGATCACGTCGGCCGTCTCCGTGCGCGTCAGCAGAGGCGACACGGTATTGGCGGCGGCGGCGCCCGTGAATGCCCAGTCGCGGAGTCCAGCGGACTCGAACTTTTCAGTCAGCCCGGCCAGGATAGCGTTAGGGTTCGCGCTATAGAAGTGCCAGCGCGACTTGCTCTCCTTCCGGTCCCGCCAGGCATTGGCCCAGGCATCGAGCAAAAGGCCCGGTTTGGTGAGCCGGCGACGCAACGTGCGCCCGCTACCTTGGGACTCGACCCACTCAAGCCGGTCCAGTTCGTGCAGGACGGTCGACACTGTGTAAGCGGACGTCTCTGATTCATCTGCAAGCTGGAGGCCGGTGCGCCAGTGTTGCTCAGCATGTAGCAGCGCGTGGATGACCTTCTCACGTGCGCCTTTGAACAAGTCAAGAGTATGGCGTGTAGCGCCGGGCTTTGATGGCCTATCGATATTGATCAGCCACTTTCGATGCCTCAGGAAAAGCGTTCCGCTGGAATCAAAATAGCCTATCCCCTGCTTGCGAAGATCCTCACGTGCGCCAGAGCTCAGGTGATCCGCGACTACCACCGGAATCAGGTCGGTTGGCGTTGCGGACTCGTGACGATAGTCGTTGAGCTTCCAGACCACCTGCCTGACGTCGCGCGGATACCCTTCACGAAGAAGTTCCAGCACCAACTGCCAGGTCTCCCCATCGGGCGTGGCCATTGAAAGCAGTCTGTCATTTAACTCTGACACCGACGACGCGCTGTCAGCCCGAGGTGTCACGTCTGCCCCGGTCGCCTCCTGGAGTGCTTGGACGAACTGGGTGACAAGCCGGGCATGCTTGCCGTCTTCGCGCCTCACTACCCGTTGTTCCTCTTGGTGCACCTGACATTTCCTTTTTGCGTTTTATCTAGTTTAGCTGTACAGATAAATAACGCCAAAAACAAAAATGAAACTACTCGAGCGGGCTTAGTTTAGCTGTGCAGCTAAACTAAGCGAAATCCATAAGGGGAAGAGTGATGCTCGCGCAGCTCATTCCTCCGAAACAATGCTCTCCCACAGTCGCTGCGGTGCCGCCGACACGTCACTCTGGGCCGCTGCCGGCGAGCGCCCTGGTCGATTTCTGGTTTCTTTCCCTATCAGTTCCTTTCATCGCCAGTTGGTGCTTGCGTGGGTCCTCAAAGTGCCCCTTAAATGCTCCACAAGAAGCGTATGTCACGACCCTCCTGGGTCCATAAGTGGCCTCACAAACGGCCCATTGTGGTCCCGGCATGGACCGCCAACTGCCCACCGTACCAACCCGCCGCGCACGTTGTAGGCTTTGAGGGCCACTGGCTGCGGTTTGCGACAGGCCTAAACGGAGCCTCGTACCCGGCGCAGGAAATTCAGTATATAAACCTAGCTCAATACCCTGCAGCCTCTCGGAACCCTCCCCTTAGACCAACCAGAGCGCGCAAGCCCTTGAGGTGGTCCACGATGGCACCGCTCGTGGCCTTGTCCGCCTTCCGCACGGTTGCCGGCGCTGGGGTGCACTCGCCCCGATGGTGCAAGGTATCCATCATCAGCAGCCAATCCAGGCCTTGTTCGTGAGCCGCTGCTCGTCGCTGGCCGTTCGGGCTTGTGATGACAATCGAAGCGGAATCAACTTCAAAGACGTTCCCCTGGGCATCTACAACGCGCTTGCCTCGATATCGTTGGACCAAATCTTGGACCTGGTCGGCGCGGGCTGCAGCATCGCGTTCGGTGGCGAGGCGTTGCTCCTGCTCTGTTTCCTTTGCCTTGGCCACGTGGGCGTAGTCCACAGGCTTTACAAGCAAGCTTCTGACGTAGGCAAAAAGCGACTTGCCCTTGAGTTCCTTGATGGCATGCTCGGCCGCGGAGACCACGTTGGACAGCCGGTGGCCAGCTTTCCGCGCTTCCGCCATGAGTAGGAAAAGCGCTGGCACTTGGAGGCTGTTCTTTTGCACCAGCCACGCAAGATCGCTAGGCACCGCTTTGTCGGCGATTCTGACAAAAGCCCCCCGTGCGGGTTGTCTCTTCAAAGAAGACTGTGGTTTACCACCGTTTACGTCACGCACCGATGCGAGTGCTGACCCGTAACCTGTTGATTCATAAGGATTACCCTCCACAGTACCTTGCGCGCTGTCGTTAGTGATCGATACAGCACTTTTCGGGAGGACCCCCAGAAAGGTAAGCAACTTCTGCGTGAAGGCTATCCGCCCTACTACTTCGAGTTTGAATCGCGTCCGATTTTGCTTCTCTCGCGCAATTAGCCCTTCTGTCTCCAGAGTTGTCAGGCCTCTGTAGATCGTCGCTTCGCTAACGTTGAGATGCTTTGCGATCGTCGTTTTCTTGACGTATGCGAGTGCACTCGGATTGCTTTGATTAAGTGAGAAACGAATCAAGGCAGCTAGAATTTGCCGATGAGTGATATGTAGAGAAGCAAATTGCTCGGATTCATACGCAAGGGCAATAGCTCGCAAGATAACGTTAGGAAGCTTCGCTGTTCGATTAGTGATAGATGATTCGTTCTTATCACCCTCGTGCGAGACGACATCAGGCGCACTCGGAATCTTGCGATTCAAGTGTGTAGTATCTCGTTCACTCAAGTGATCCGCTTCTTCTGTCTGCCGGACAATAGGGAGGCCGGCGAAGCCTGAAATATTTTTCATCTTCGATGTTTTGCTCTCAGTTTTCAGATGAGCATTGACAGCGAAGCGTTGGATTCCTAAACTCAGTTTGCGAAGACGGAGTTTAGATGTCGCTTCGGCATCAATACTTCACACAAAGCCTGGAGCGCCAACTCCAGGCTTTTTTCTTTGGTTAGGCGGCCATGGTCGTTCTCCAATGAAATCGACGAGCCCAAAAGAAAACGCCCCGGGGAGCCGGGGCGTTTTCTTTTGGTTGATCGTGTTTGGATCGCTTAACTCGTTGGCGATGCCAACTGGGAGGCGGTGTTTCGTTCGACCGGTCGAACGGCACCGGGACGCAGTCGCTCGGGCGGTTAAACGGAGTCGAGGCAATCTCGTTCGACCGGTCGAACGGCGCCGGAGCATAGTCGCTCGGGCGGTTAAACGGGGATGAGGCAGTCGCGTTCGACCGGTCGAACGGCACCGGAGCGCGGTCGAACGATCGGTCAAACGGTGATGAGGCAGTCTCGTTCGACCGGTCAAACGGCGCCGGAGCATAGTTGCTCGATCGGTCAAACGGGGATGAGGCAATCTCGTTCGACCGGTCGAACGGCACCGGAGCATAGTCGCTCGGGCGGTCAAACGGTGATGAGGCAGTCTCGTTCGACCGGTCGAACGATTGCGTATCCTTCATCGTCCGAAGCAAATGCAGCTTTATCTGATTAAAATCGCGAACGAAATCTCCCCTGTTTGATTTAACAAACATCGAAAAGGCATCAGATTTCGCGTGATAGTGCATTAGGGATCACATATCCGAAGGAGGGGTAGCCTCGGCAGCGGCGATTCGCTCAAGGACATCCTTTCGCAGGTCTGCCGAACCACTGTTCAACGCCGCAACAGTGGCTTCGAGAATCTGCATCAAACCTTGCCGGCTCGCATCATCGAGCGCGCCTGTAGGTTGAAGTTTCAGCTCAACACCACCATTGCTGTAGCTCCTGAGCGCGCCGTATTGCACCGCTCCCGCCTTGATAGGTACGTTCACCTGGGCAGACTTACGAACTCGCTTTTCCGAGGAATCGCGGGAGTAATGCTTCACAAGCGCATCAATGCCGCGGCGGGAGACATTCTCTTCAACAATCTTCGTGGCGAGAGAAAGCAGGTCTTCCTCAGGGAAAGTCTCGATGTTGCCAACGCTACGGGCCAGTTCGTGGGCAATTGAGTAGGGGAACGAGTCGCTGTGTTCCGCCATGTACTCGACCACCTTTGGTGGAAATTTCGCGAAGGACAGCATCGCGCTGATCGTCGACTTGCTTCTGCCAAGTCGCTCTACGAGCCAATCGTAGGAGGCAAGTCCTGCGCTAACCAATGCAGCATAGCGAATACCTTGGTCAACGTGGGAAATCGGATCGGTCGCTGCCGTCCGCTCGAAGGACGTTGCATAGAACTCCTTCGGCTCTTGGGGATCGACCTTGATCTCTCTCGACCAGATTGTCGGCCAGTTCAGCTTTGCCGCTGACTTCCACCGCGTCTCGCCATCCACCACATACCAGGTGCCGGGTTGCTCAGGATCGCGTGCGACCAGAATTGGGGCGAGCTGCCCATTGGTCAAGAGATCCATGCCAAGGTCACGGATGCGCGACGCTTGGCGATGAACCCGGGCGTTCCAAGGGTGCGCTTTCAGGCTGCTCAGCGCAAGATGTAGATCTGCTGCAGAGTCGCCTTGGGCGGCAACGGCCGCCGGCAAGCTGACCGGCGCATCGCTTGCCAGGATAGAGGGCGTCGACGCGGGACTGGCAGAAATAGGGGCTGCGGATAGAGCATCAACAGGCCCTGGCGCAAGGCCGGCAGGCGGAGGCACGGTGCTCTCAAGCGCCGGGGTTGCTACGTCAATGTCGGCGCGAGAGCTAGTATCCACCGCCGCGAGTGTGGTCGGCTTCGGAAACCGGGGAATCTTAAAGCCCCCCCCGGGGATCGGACCTGCTCGCTGTGTATCCGCAACGGGTACAGGCGGCGGTTGAAAAGATCGTTTCGTAGCCATATCAGTTCGCTACCTTCCTTTCGGCGCCACCATCCTCATCAAAGAGGCTTCCCGACTCGCCGCTAGCAAGCGTATCCTCAGCGATTCTCAGAACAAATTTCGAAACGGCTCGAATCTCCTCGTGCTGCCGTTCTGCAGCACGCGTCCACGAGTCGTAAGTAACAGGAAGCACCTCTTCAAGCTCGCGGCCCTCGTCGGCCATCAGCGAGCGGGGAAACCGCTCGCTTTCACCGATGTGAGGGGCGATCGGAACTTCGTCGCCAAACGAACGTTGCAACGCGCCCATGACTCGTGCGGAGCGGTTGTTGTTGGCTTTGAAGTAATTCGGCACTGCAATGACCTGTGGGATCGGCAGCTCCGATTCATTGAGGTTGGTTAGTTCGTTAGCCAAGAAGCCAAGGGACTTAACCGTAAGCGCATCAAGTCGGACTGGAATCAGCAAGAGATCCGCAGCGACAATTGAGGCGCGTGAAACCACCGACGTGGAAGGGGCATTGTCGATGAGGACAATATCGATATCACGAAGCTCCGTCGATTTCTGGGATGCTATCCAATTCCGAATGAACCGCTCACGGTTGGGCTGGTTGGCCAGCCTGTACCCCAGTTCGCCCAGCGTAATGTCCGCTGGAACGAGCTTCTGCCCATGCTTTCCATATGGCTGCTCGATCACTTCAGACAATGGAATCGGATTCTTCTCCCCACTTTTGGGATAGAGAGCGCTGAGGAATGTATGCTTGACTAGCCAGTCGTTCGACTTGCCCTGGTCCGGCACCTCATCTGGCTGGTAGCCGTTCATGATGCTGAGTGACGCCTGGTCGTCCAAATCGATTGCGAGCACGTTGTAGCCCTGCAATGAGAATTCGCAGGCGAGCTCGTTCGTAAGAGTGGACTTTCCTACTCCGCCCTTCGGCACATACACGGCGATAACGAGAGGGCGTTTGAACTGCAGCTTGGCCTTGTGCCGTTTCGCTTTGGCGAGCTGAAGCACTTGGTCAATTGAGTAGACAGGTCGAGTGGAATTCCCAGCCGGGATACGTTCGGCCACAATCCCGTGTTCCTCGATCATCCGACGAACAGTCGCCTCGCTTACGTCGAGCATCGGCACAATGTCAGCTAGGCGGTATTTGATGGTCTTGATTGGCACGATGACTTCCTGAAAGGGTATTTGCCAGAAAAGCGGCCTTTTCCCTATCATAGCAAAAAATAAGAATAACGCACAAAATTCTGTGCAGAGTGTTTGTTGCGGCGCAGAACAGATATAGAGGCAAAGATGCCGCGCTATGCCTGCACCACAGTTCAGTTGATGGCAAATTGGCGCCGTAAGTGGTGTTTAGATAACTTTGCGTCGCTTGGCACCCATCGTATTGGGCAAAATGCTCGCTCCATCGGTTAGGGGATGCGCCAGGTCGTTGCCATACTGACCGAAAGAAATGCGGTCGTGCTCGGCTCGAGACCTCGTAGGACGAGTGACCTTGCGTGGCCACCAACTGCAACGATGGTGGACTCCGAGCGATCCTTCTTTGAGAGCCGGCGGAGCCTAAGAGGCAGATCAAGAGGTGCATTCGCCACAATCGGACTGGAAGCCGGTGCGGGGGTGCGCTTAACAGCGGGTTGCCACACCATCCCCAACTGTTCTAGCCGCGCTGTCCGCTCGGGGTGCAGCCGCCCGGCTCGGAATGTGCTGCGCTGCGCAAAAATCCATTGACCGAGCCAGAACCCGTCAGGACTCCGCGCCTTGGGCGGAGCATTGCAAGTCCCGTGGATGCGGAACCAGGCCTGCGCACAGGCAAACGCCCGTTCCCAGGCTTGTTCGCCGCGCGTTGCGCGGAGATCCCAGTGCATTCCAATGCTATCTAGCTTCTTTACTCGCGCTGGATCCAACTCCCCGGACGCTCTCGCGCGACGTTGATTAACCAGCCACCTTCCCAAGTCGAAGGCGTGCGGATGGTTCTCTGGCCAAACGGCCTCTTGAGGAGCGTTACAGTCGCCGTAGACAATCGCTCTGGCAGCCGCCGCGGAAAACCCCTCATCCCAGCGAGCATCCCTCCTGCGCCAGTTGATACCGAGAGCTTCCAGCCGTCGTTGACGCTCTTCTGACAACCTTTCATTGGCGTAGGAAACGCGAACACTCTTAATCCATGCACCCAGCCTAAAGCCATCCACATCGCCCTGTGGCCACGTCGCAGACTCCGGTGCGTTGCAATTCCCGTGTAAGACGTGCCATGCCTTAGCGCAACTGAAGCCCTGCTCGAAGCTGTCATCAAGCGGCGCCCAGGTGAAGCCTGCCGCAGTCAACCGCTCTACGCGCTCAGGTGACAAGGTGCCAGATCTCCACGCGCTACGTTGCTCATTCGCCCACGAGCCCACGGCAATGACTGTCCCATCTTCCTTGGTCCATTTTGCGTGGGTTGGTATGGTGCCGTGCCCGCGTTGAGCAATCCACTCACGCGCACAATCGAAGGCCACTTGCCAACGAGCATCCCTAAGGCTCCAAACGATGCCTATCGCCTCGAGCTGTTGCCCACGGTACTGCGAGAGATGTCCCCGATTTCGCTCGCGGCGTTGCGCTGACAACCACTCTCCAAGCGGAAAGCCATTCGGATCCTCCGAAGGCCAGCGCTCGCCATGACTAGCGTTACAGTCGCCCATCGCGGCAGCCCGTGCCCGCGCGGCTTGAATGCCGGCGTCCCACGTGCTAGTCAGCTCCGCAACGACAACGGGACGCAAGGCGTCCGCAATCTTGAACACGTTGCCAGAACCAAAAAAATGCACCTTGGCAAAAGGATCCGAGCCGGAATTCGAGACGCCAGCCCCGGCATTCCTTGCATCCACTAAGGAAGAAGCAAGTTCATCGTCATGCGATCGAAGGGCACTGAGCACATTCCAGATCGCTCGGAAGTCGGTGTTCTGGATGACATCAGAAGCCGAGTCGCCTCGCCCAAGAAAGATGGGCAAGACGATGGTACCGAGCATCTTGCCTTCATGTCGTCTCAGCGCACGGCCCAGTGCCTGCACAATGTCGATCTCACTGCTACGGGGATCGATGAAGGCTATACCATCGACGCTAGGAACATCAACGCCTTCTGTAAGGCAGCGAGCATTTGTAATGACACGGCGCGTGTCCGGTGAGGCGAAACGGAAGTCAGCCAGCTTGGCCCTCCTGACATTAGCCTTCATCGCGCCAGACAAGAAGTCCACATGCAATGACGCAGAACAACTTTCGGGGCGACGCAATGACTTCGAGACTGCGACTAGGTCGTCCCGGAAGCGGGATGCGTTACCCAATGAGCGATGGAAGGTGATGACTTTGCGCAACTCGAATTGTTCGATAGCTTTGTGCAGGCCAATCGTCGCGGCACGCATCATCGGCTCAGAGCTTTCAGCCGGCCGCTTCTCACCGCTGCTTTCCACTACAGTGCGAACCTCCTCGTCATCGGAAAGAACCACGACGACTTGGTAGTCGCAAAGCAGGCCAAGTTCAATCGCACGGCGGAAGTCTAGAGTATGGAAGCGCGGCCCAAATAGGCCAACATTCCCCATATCTGCAAGAACCTGCTCACGATCTCCGGTCTTTCTAGGACGGCGATAAATCCGTGGCGTCGCCGTTGCGAACAGCCGCTTTCTCGCCCGGATCCTATCCTGGTACAGAACGGTGGAGAATACTGAAGAAGTACCCGCCGCGCACTTGTGCGCCTCATCGGCAACCACGATGTCAAACGCTGGAACACCAATGCTGGACTGCGCCGTGGCAACAAGGTGCGACGACTGATAGGTGGAGAAGATGACGCGCCGACCCGCACCAAGCATGAAATCGACTATTGTCTGAGGGTCGGATGCAACCGAAAGGCCATCCGCCTGTAGGTCTTGCGCCGTTACCTCTAATGCGTCCATCGACGCGGTCAGGGTTTCGTCAGAGCACACGCAGAGGTATTCAAAGCTGTGCAGTGGACTCGCATTTGTACGCCACTCCGCAGCAAACTGATCAAGAAGAGCGATGGACGGCACCAAAACGAGCGTAAGACGCGCGTTCATATCTTCGACGACCCATCGAGTGGTCAGAGTCTTTCCTGTACCGCACGCCATGATTAGCTGGCCCCGGTCCTGATCTTCGAAGCCAGAGATGACGTCCCGTACGGCGGCAATCTGGTGTGGCCTACGTGAATGAATCATTGTTCTATTTGCTCGTTCCTGTTATCCATCTTTCGAGCGTACAAGCCAGAAATGGATGTAAAGGACGGAGGTTGCGCGTTGGGTGGAAATCGTGAAGTTGTCGAGCTTCTATCCAAGGCCTGCCTCAATGACAAACCGTGACGTCGGGTTCTTCTTCGCCGTGCTTATGAAAAGCCAGTCTTTTGCGCGTGTCAGTGCTACGTAGAACAGCCTGCGTTCTTCGGCTTCGGTGCTGCCATCGTCTGGTATCACAGTCTCCTCGGCTCGAATCACACCCACGGCCGACCATTCCCTTCCCTTTGACGCGTGCATGGTAGTCAGCACGAGCGCATCCGGCGTAGGCTCATTGTTCGCGCGCCGCAGGAATTCCAAGCGATCAGAGAATGGCCCGTTGAGTCGAGACAAGATGTCGTAGGTCGTGTTGATTGCTCGCTTACCCTGGTCCTTCATTGCCCACTGGAGCATCCATTCCCGTACCCCATCGAGGACGAGAGAGAAGAACTGGCGCTCGCACAGCGAGCGCCACTCAGAGAGCTTCTTTATCAGGTCGCGATACTTGTCCGCGGCATCTTCTGAAATGCCGATTGCCACGAGATCTTTCTTCTTCGGTTGATCATCGAACTGGGGCATCGGCCCAGACTTCTTGTGCACTAGCTGAAGATCATGGGATCTGAGACCTGCGTAGCCGAGTAGTGAATCGAGGCCAGTTGCCTTCGTCTTCTGGATCAATTCGAGCAGGCTGCCCATCAACGCCGCTTCAGGCCGATCGAGTATCGAGCGCCCGGCAGCTCGGTAATACTTGACGCCGTGCGAGCGGCATACCGCTTCCACCGGATCGAGAATTCTGTTGGTTCGCGCGAGTACCGCCGCAGTCTTCCCCTGCAGCAATACCGGTGTCAGAGCTTCTATCGCAGCAACGGCTTCCGCGTACTCGTCATCGAATCGCTGAAATCCCACCGTGCCTCCAGGGCCTCGGTGCGCCACCAGCGTCTTCGGGATTCTGTCACGATTATTCTGGATGACTCTGTCGGCCGTGGCCAGAATCTCAGAATGGGAGCGGTAGTTCTGCCCAAGAACAACTGGCTGAGCGTCAAACTGCGTGATGAACGCCTCCATGCCTTTAGAGCCGCATGCGTTCCTGAAGCCATATATGCTCTGATCGTCGTCACCAACGATCGTGACGATCGCGCCCCCTTGAGCGTGTTGAGCAGTCCATAAGGTTTGCAGACTATCGCAATCCTGATATTCATCGACAAGCAGATACGTGAGACGGTAGGGGGCGATGGTGCCACGCTGCATCCCATCAACAGCGAGACGCAGGAGGTCCTGGAAATCGACACGCCCATTGCGTTCCAAGGCGTTTTGATACGCTTCGAAGAGCTGTGCCTCGATGGTTCCTGCCGGGGGACTGGAAAGATCGGCTTTGAGACGCTCAATGACGGCAACGGCATCTTCTACCTTCCACTCTAGTCCGTTGTCCTGAAGTACCTGAGAGAGAATGGCGAGCCGATCCCCATCGGTTGTGATATCGGGCCGCTTCCCGGACCTTTGCCCAAGCTGCTTGTAGGCGAGGGAGTGGAAGGTCCCCGCCACCAGCCGCCTCTTTGCGCCAGGACCCGCCAAGGCCAAAATGCGGTTGCGCAATTCCACCGCAGCATCCTTGCTGAATGTCACCGCGCCGACCGTGGCATGGGGTTCGGCCAGCAGCATCGCGGCCTTGGTGGCGATGGTCTTGGTTTTTCCAGCACCAGGGCACGCCACGGCGACGCAGTGTCGGCGCATCTCCACGACTTCCCGTTGGGATGGATTGAGTTGGTCGAGCAAGGAAGTCATAGAGCAAGCAGCCGTCAGATTCCGCGAATCGTCGTCATCAATTTCAAGTGCGTGGTGTAGCTACGCAACGCCAGCGGCTGGAACTTGCGCAGGAAGCTGTTCACCTGGTCATTGACGTCGGACTGATCACGGATTCCGTTCCACACCATAAAGTCAAACTCGTCCATCGTCTTGTCGAAGTTGACCAGAACCTGCAGCGCGCGCAGCGAGAAGCGTGAATACGCTTGGATCTCCATCTCCAGCGACGGCCGGGTAACCGTGGGCCGGAAGATGATGTCGTTCTTCGCCTTCATTTCCGCCTCGCGCATCTCGCAGTAAGCCTTCGCCACGCGCAATTGCTCGTCGACGTAGTCCTCAAGCTTGGCCAGCTCACGTTCGAGGAAGTCGTTGATGGTAGTCAGTTCGCTTCGGCCGAACGTATCCGCACCGAAGCGCTGCAGGTTCAGGCTCATCCGATTCAGGTAGGGCCACGACTGGAGGAACAGCGGGCGGAGCCGTGTGTGGTTCAGCTTCAGGTCGACTGCCACCACTGCGGCACCGGCGAGCTCGCGGTTCAGGATCTGCAGACCCAGGTCGCGGCGGCGCTTGACGATGGCCGCGCGTTGCTCGGGCGGCAGCTCGCGGAACAGCTTGCGAGTCTTCTCCACTTCGGCCTTTTTCTTCTCAGCGTCGGCGGCGGTGATCACACCGTCCCTGCGTAGGGAGTCCGCCGCATCGACCATCTCTTGAAGCTCATGCTCGACCGAACCCGGCTCAAGCTGGCCCGCTTCGGCGAACCCCGAGGTTCCGGCTGTGGAAGTATGGTCGCCGGAGAGGGCGACCTCGGCCGGCAGGGTCATTGCATCGTCGATCATGTCGATATGTTCTGCGGTGGTCATGTAGGTTCTCCGTTGGTGCGGTATAGGGTCCGCGAATTGAATGCAAAAAAAGGGCGAAGCAAGCTAGCGATTGACGTGGAATGAGGCTGCAAGACGCCAGCCAAGCACCCCGACCAGAAGTGCCGCAGCCGACCAGTAGTAAGCGAGCAGCGGCACGGGAACCAGAAGCGCTGACGCGCCGATGCCGAACGTAACCAGCAAGCCGTGCGCGGCGAGGTGAAAGGAGAGCGGACTCGCGAATCCGGCGGCAGAAGCTTTGATGCGCCTGGCCACGGCGCCGTCGTTGAGCATCGCGATCAGGAAGACGATGGTGCCGAATGCCCAGGTGTGTACGACGGCTGCCCGATACAGCGCGCGATAGATGGTCATCCAGAAGTTGCGCACCCATCGCCTCCCGAGGTCTGACGCACCAGCGTCCGAAAGGGCGGAGCTGGAAGCTGAACCTGACAGCGAAGAGCGCAACAACCCAGAGTCGACGAACCACGCACGAAACCGCTCATTCGCGGCACCTGTGGCGCCAGAGGCGCGCACCTCACCCAGGACCGCCTCGACAGAGGTCTGCTCGTCGGCGCCAATCTCGAAGCGCTCGCTCTCCGGCAGCATGGGTGCGAGCACGCAAAGCATCAGGGGTGCGGCGAGCAACCAAACGCGGATATGCCCGGCAAATCGGCTTCCTGCCATCACAGCACCCACTGGCGGAGAAGGAGAATGGGCAGTACGGCCAGCGAGCCAACGGCACCCCAGAAATGCCTGGGCTTCACGAGCGACAGGCGTATGAGCGAAAAGCAGAATGCTGCGCGGCCGTAACGGAACCCTTCCGGAATGGCGCCACGCTTCTCGGCCGTCATGTCCTGACGAATCCACGCTTGCATGCCTGCAGCGTCGTCCCACGCCACGCCGGACAAGCGGCTTGCGAGCTTGACCGGGAACATCCGGACGCTCTCCACGGCGTAGCGGATGGACACACCCATCTCACTGAGCATAGAACTTTGCGACATCGTATTCCTCGAAGTAGCGGCGGAAGGTGTGACCAGTCAGCACGCGGGCGGCGAGCTGAAAGGCAGCGCTGCGCTGCGTCACGACGCCCGGGCACGGTTCGTCGACAACGCGGCATACATAGCCTGGTTCCTGCCTTGCCTCGAACACCGGAATCGGCTCGTTGTACGGATACCAGACGTTGTACTTCTCACCTTTGAAGGCGGCATAACGCTTCTCGTAGAGCTCGTGCGATCGCGAAAACAGGCCTTGCATGAAGGCGATGTTCGCATCGCCCGCCTTGCGTGCGGCCCGGTACGATTGGATGGCATCGACCAGCATTTCCTTGACCAACGGCTCTTCCCGGATGCAGAAGTTGAGGCCGATGTAGTCGACAACACGGCTGCACGCGTCGATCAGTTCGGGGGACACCGTGAACGCCGGCGAGAGCTTCGGCGACAGCTTGTATTGCTTGACCACTGCGCGGAACAGACTTGATTGCATGTCGGCGTACTATCCTTCGATGATGGGAATCCGGCCTTGGTAGACGGATCCACCAGAGATGCGCAGAAAATATTGCAGGTTGGGCAGCATAGTGATCAGCTGAGTTGGGATAAGCGGCGCCTTTTCCAGTTGCGTCGAACGCGAAACCGACCCGTTGAACTCGCCGATATGTGCCTCGGATCCAGTGCTCGTGCTGCTGGTGGTGGTGATGTTCTGAATCGCCGTTTCCCCAACCTTGTCCGAGAACCACTGGGCCGTGTCCGTGTCTTCCAATCGTAAGATGATCTGGTTGTTGAGATTCCCCAAAACCTGCATCATTTTTGCTGCGTTTCCCAGTTTCGCCTCCAAATCGGAGCGGCTTTGGAAGGCGACCAAGGCGTTGAAGCCTGCGCCGCGCCCCTTGTTGAGGATCTGGATCACCTGCTCATTGATCGCTTCTGCCACCTCATCGATGACCAGGACAACCTTAGGCGGCTTGGCGTAGAAGTTGTAGATGGCCCCGGCCACCGACGCGACGTCGGACAGGATCATCGAGGCGATGGCCTTCGCGACAATGCTGCTGGAGAGGGAGTCCAGGCCGACGAACAGCACGGCCTTTTGCTTGATCACCTTGTCGATGTCCCAAATCTCACGGTCATCGGTGAAATCGTCCGCCTTGGGGGCGAGCATGAGCCCCGTCTCCCCAGTGGCAAGCATCTGCAAGAGTGGAAGGACTGAGGCGATGATCCGCATGTAATGGTCGCGGTCATGAACAAAGGTGCCGACCAGGCCATCGATGGATTCGTGTCCGCGGCCGATGTTGAAGTACCGCTCGGTGTACAAACGAACCATTGCCTCGATCAGCGTCCCGCCGGGGCGCTGCCCGACCTGCTGCATGTAGGAACCCGCCTCGTCCTCCCAGGCGGTGAATCCCATTTCCGCGAAGAAACGACGCAGAGCGCGGTCCAGCAGATTGTTGATGCCGCTCTGCGCATAATTCAGGATGGAACGCAGGTTCGGCTTGTCACCGACGTAAAGCTCGCCCTTGACGGCACGGTCAATGAAGAGGAATGCGAAGTCCCGGAATGGACCTTCTTCTAGCAGTTGGGCAATCCGGCTGGCGATTTCCGACGGTTGCGACCAGTTTTCTAGCGGGTTGAGGCGGATCGACTCGGATGGCGCCGCCTGCTTCCAGTACAGGAACTTTCGGCCGGCGCGGGCGCATTCGCGTTCGACGCGCTCCTTCCATTCGCGGTCATTTTTAGGGTCGACAATAATCAAAATGTCGTCCGGATCGTGAACGACCTGGGTGCAAATGACCTCATAGGTGCGGGTTTTGCCGCTGCCGGTCGTTCCTGCCACAGCCGTGTGGCCCGGCAGCGCCTTGTAATGGAGCGGGACGTGCACCTTCTTCGGCTCCATCCCGTGGATCCAGGACTTGCCCTGCGGAGACCGGTCCCGTAACGCATTCGCCGGGGCAAATTGCCTCTCGACGACGGCGGCCACCTCTTTGGGAAGCCACTTCGGCAAGCCGGGGATGTCGTTGGTGGGCATCCGCAGGATGTCGTGAGCGATCTGGCAATGTCGCTGCGTCCACTCGAACCCGGTGCCAAGGTACATGGCGTCTTCATCGCGCCGCATCTGTGCCGTGGTGTGCAGAAGGTTCTCGATGCGGATCTTGGTCAGCCACTTCGTGGAGATGGCCATGCGGAACTTCAGGGCCTTCCAGACTTGCGCCGCCCGCAATGAGAAAGCGGCCAGGCAGAGCAGGGCGAAGTATCCCCAGTGCGGCATCCCGGACAATGGCAGCAGGACCAATGCACCGAGCCACCCGGTCGCGGCTCGCATCTCGAAGATCGGTCGAAAGTGGTTCACATAATGGCGCATGCTCAAGGCTCCTGAACCGGTGGGCGCGATGCGAGAACGCCACTGATCTTCTCGGTCAGCACGAGATCGGTGCCCTGGACTCGCGCCAGAAAGGACAGCTTCTTTAGGCTCTCGATCAGCGTGTCGCTAGACAGCCCATAGTTGCCCAGCGCCCGTTTTGGCAAGACAAGCCGGTTGCCCGCCCACGTCACCGGAACCTTCCCCGCTGTGACGTCTTGCGCCAACGCGAGGAAGAACTCGCGCATCAGGTTGGAGGCATTCCCGAGGACGTCTGCGAGCCCTTCGGGCGCGGCGGATTCATCCGAGCCGCGACGGAGGCTGCGCCCACTACCCAGCTGCATTGGCTGAGCACTACGTGGTACTTCTTGCGGGCTGGGGTGATCTTGCTGAGGTGTGGCGTCGCTGGCCTCAGATGCCGGAGTGCCCTTGGCGCCAGCGGCTGCAAAGAGGCTGATGACGGAGGCTGCGGCGCTCTCGGTCGGAGGGACCACGGCATGGGGCGGGGTATCAGCCGGAACAGCCTTCACCGACTCCTGGGGCAGGGATCCCACAGCGAGCAAGTCCGCCGGCGGAGCCGGCGTCCCCACCGGGGCAAAGTCAGCGCGACGCGCCTTCAGCTCAAAGCTCGTGGTGGCGTCGACGGCAAGTCGGACCACCTTGTGCAGCAGCGACTCAAGCGTGACCGGTCGAGGTTCGGGGTTGATGGCGGCGAACAGCTCCGATAGCACTTCGCTGTCCAGGCTGGCTAGAATGTCCTGGCCGAGAATCTCGCGGGCGAGAAGGGCGGTTCGCATGCGTTCGACGGGCAGCGCCGCCGCACGGCGTGTCACACGGTAGCCGCCATCGCCCAGCCACGGACCAAAGGCGCCGTGCAGTGCCGGCAGCCATTCCGCGTCGTCAACCGCGCGGTGAAACTGGAAATGCCTGCACGGCTCGTCCAGTCTCGAGCAGCACGCCGCAAGAAAAAGGGCGTACAGGTACTGTGGCTCAAGGCGCCGCCGTTGCTCGGAGGGCTTATCCGCACCGAACTTCTGGCCGCCCGACAGGCGCATGGCGAAGTAGGCCACCTCGACCGTGGCACGGAACGCACCACCCGGCTCCGCGTGCTCTTCAGGGCGTAGCGGCATCGAGGAGAACCAGACGGCGCATCGTTCCAGGATGGCGGTCCACTTCTTCGCGAATACCGCCGGCTCGGCCTCGTTGGCGTACTGGCGGATCAGGTCGGTGCGCGACTGGTGCGCCGCCAGAAGCTCGCCGGTGGTCATTGCGGTATGCATGTTCACTTCACCATCTTCCCGCCGAGCTTCCAGGCACCGCGGCCCGCGGCACGCAGCGCACCGCCGCCGGAGACGCCACCGCCTGTGCCGAACAGCTTCCCGGCGATAGCGGGGATTTCTAGAGAAATCAGTATCAGCATGATGGAAATTGCCAATGCGTACACGCCCGCCGCCATGGTGTCGGTGCCTGCATCATTGACACTGCCGAGCGTGGAGTCCAACGTGGTTGTCACGAGGCGGGAAATGATCGCCGCGACAACGATGTACAGCGAGCCGCTGAACATGTAGTCGAGCCATGCCGTGAAGTAGCGACGCGTAAAAGACGAGAAGGCCAGCGCTACAGCGATTGGGCCGACCACCACGCCTACTGCGACTTGCAACTCTCCAAGCATCGTGAAGAAGTAAAAGATGATCGCTGCAAACGCGCAGGCCAGAAAGGCAAGGAACAGAAGGATCGCAGCAACCATGGACTTCAAAATGTTCTCTAGGCTGAACCCGCTCGTGGCGATCCTGACATACGAATCCCACAACTTTCCGGCCGTTGTGATGATGCTTGCGCCCGGGGTGACCTCTGCGCCATTGATCCGCGTGGCTAAGGCATTGAACCACTCGAAGATCCCCGGCCCGAACTGGTCATAGCCGACATAGATCGCGGCAAAGATCCCAATGAGGGTCAATTCTTCCAACAGATCGGTCCAGGCTGCGGTGGCGTCCCCAGTGCCCGCGAAGCGGAACCCGGCCAGGACAAGCGTGATCACGCCCAAGGCGAAGGCCAGTTTGTCTGCTTCGGATCGGACCGTATCGCTAAGCCTGAGTGCGCCCGCCGAAAGCCCGCTTCGCAGACCCTGGATCTTCCCTGCAGCCTTTCCGAGCCCTTCCGTAACCGTTCCCGGCGGGGACGTATAGGCCGACGTGCCGTTACCGGGTTGCGTGCTGCTCACAGACCCGCTACCGTTCGACCCGCCGCCGGCTGGCGTTCCTATCCCGGGAAGATCCACGGTTTCGCTCTGCGCGAATGCGGCACCAGCACACAGGCTGAGAAGGACAGCCGCGAAGGCGGCGAGCAGCAGACGCACGAAGCGTGACGGCATGACAGGGGCTCGAAAGGTACGCATCAGTTCTTGAACACCGTCTGGCGCAGTTTGTTGAGTTGGGCTTCCTGATCGCGTTGGATCTGCTGCGTCACGTTCGTGGCCTCGGTGTCGGCGGCTAGTGCCCTCTGGTCCTTCGTGGCATCCGACTGCGCCTTGGCACTCATGAGCTGCAGCACGTCGCTGTTCTGGCTGGCCAGCACGTCGAGCATGTGATTCGTCGCTTCTGCGGTCGCTTGGGCGGTAGGGGAGAGTGTCATGTCTTCCTGGATCTTTGCCCGTCGCTTCGCCAGAGACTGATTGTTACCCGCGATCTTGCTAGCTATGGAGAAGAGCTGCTTAGCTGCCTTGTCGCCATTGCCGATTAGGGTACGTTGGTCCTGGAACCATTGTTCAGGCGTCTTTCCAGACACAACCACAAGACTTTGGACACGCGCAAGAAAATCGGCGCTTTCCGAAATGCCACCATAGAGGGACTGCAGTGTTTGGCCGTACTCCTCAAGCTTGGAGATGTCGGCCTTGATGGCATTGGCCTGTTCCGCCAGGGCGGCGGGGTCGAGACCTGTGGCCTGCGTCAGTTGATTCAACATCATCTTGTACTGGTAGGCGATGTTGGTGTTTTCGTACACCTCGGTCTTCAGGGCCTGAGCAGCTGTCAGTGTGTTCTTCAGGAAGTTGGCCGCGTCGAAGACTGGCCAGCCGCTTGCGAATGCCGGCATAGAAGCGGACCCCATAGCGAGCGCCAGGATGCCAGCGGCAGTCATGCGTTTGATCATGGTGAGAGTCTCCTTTACTTGCCAGTGCGGGCTAGGATCTCGCGCACATAGCGTTGTTGCCAGCCTGGTTCGCCTGATGCCATGTGCCTGTCTAGAACGGCTTGGGCATATCCGTCCGAGCGCAGCATGGCGATCATCTCGTCGGAAAAATTGGTTTGCAGCATGCGGGTCTGCGATCGCGTCACCAACAGGTAGTCGCGGTTCGGGACGGCATCATTGATCATCTTCACTTGATCGCGGGTCAGGCCGAAGGTGTCGCAATAGAGATCGGTATCCGTAAGGGCCTGGTTGTTCGGCAGGTAGATCAGCGAGCCGATGTTGTCCTTGAGGATCTCGAAGTCGGCAACACGGACGATCTGCCGCAGCGATTGGGTCGCCATGCGGATCGCGCCGTTAAGCTTGCGGATCGTCGTGACCCAGTTCTCCAGGCGGCTATAGACGTTCTTGTTCTTAAAGAAGAAGCCGGCTTCCTCCACCTCGATGACGACGTGCGCGATGCCGTCCATCGTCTGCTTGATGCGATAGAAGGCATAGTCCACGAACAGCACGGCAGCCGCAGGAAACTTCTCCATCAGGGATCCCATCTCGATGGCGAGGTCGTCGCTCACGTCGAAGGCGTCTTCCACGTTGTCGAAGAAGTGCCCATACTGGCCGCCGGTGGTCCACATCTGTAGGCGCTCGCGCAGGTCTGAATGCAGCAAGGTGCAAAGGTGAGTCAGCGTCCATTTCTCGCGCGGATAGCGAGACAGGATCTGCACAGCCTCGAAAATATCGGTGCGCTGCTGGGGGGAGAGCCGAAACTCGTCGTCTTCCATCGCCAGACCGAGCCATTCGACCAGGTACGAGAAATTGGCGGGATCTGCCACCAGCACAAGCGGATTGACCTTCGTCGCGGCCTGGGTCTCGCCAGTGATATCAATGAACTTGCCCCCACCCAGCAACGTGGTGATGCGGGTGGAGCGGTCCTTGTCAAAGCGGATGCGACGCGCCTTTTGCCTGCCAGCCTGCGACATCAGGAAGTTCAGCATCACCGATTTGCCGGCGCCGATGGGGCCGAGCATGAGCAGGTGGCCGTTGCCGCCTGGTTGATGCAGGTCCAGGTTCTGCGCGGTGCGGTAGCGCGTGGGCAGGCAAGTTAGCGGCGGGATCTCGATGCCGGCCTTGTCGGTGAGCCAACCGTTCAAGCTCGGACCATTGTGGACGGCTCGGACCGGCGCGATGTCGGAGAGGGCGGGCGTCTCAACGAACTGCAGCCGGCGCTGCTTGTCCCAGCGACCGGGCAGGGTGCTGTTCCAGGCAGGCATCAGATTTGCCTTCTCCCGGATCGACCCGAATCCCGCGTTCGTCAGCGCGCCCACCACTTCGCTGACGGAGTCTTCAAGCTCATTCTCCGTGTCGCCGTAGACGATGATGGAGATGTTGGCGAATCCATGTTGCTGGCCTTCCGCGGTCAGACGCTTCAGTGCCGCCCCGGCCTCCTTGGCGAGCTGCTCACGTCCCTCGTCGTTCTCCGGCTCTTCCTTCGATGCATACTGCTTGATGATCGACCAGACGTTGAAGGCAGCCATCTTGTAGAAACGACGGACGGCCTCGATGTGCTTCGTCGCCTTGGCGGTGTCGAGGAACCGGAACATCAGGCAGATATCGAGTTCGGCATCGATCTGGGTCAGCACATCAAGGGCCGCCTCCTGAAAGCCGAGCCACTCCTTGACAGCGACGATGGCGCCATAGCGCTTGCCATGCGCGGACTCGAAGATCAGCCGCTCCGCACCGGCCGTGACTTCTGACTCGGTCAGGTGCGTGTCGAGCAACGTCATCGGATAGCGGATGCGACGCTGAGGCACAGTCGGGTTGGCGGTCTGATGGAGTTCGGCCAGCGCGTCCTGCAGAACCAGACGTTTCAGCCCCAGTCGGACGGCCCCGCCCTTGAAGGCATCCAGCATCGATTCGAAGCGCTTCGCGTCCGCGCTCATCCTCTCGACGTCGAAGGCGAATGCGTTGCGAGCCAGCAGAATGTCCTTCGTCGTCTCTACCGCCGCTGGCACAAACGCCCGACCTCCAACGGTCATGTGGTAGCTCATCTTGTCGAACACTTTATCCATCCCGTTTTCCGGCGTGTAGGCCAGATGCAGGCTATGGGTGTTCGTGAAGTACTTCCCGGTCGTCATGTGCTGCCGGTTCAGCTCGTCAATGCGCGCATCGGACGGAGACGCGAACTCGCCGCCCACGTATCGCTTAGTGCGACGGTGGCGCAACCGCCACCACGCAGTCACCCGGCTGTCGAAAGAGCGACAGGCCTGGTCAAGCTGATCTCTTGCCGAACTGATATCGCTGGCGTTTGGCGCATCCGCGTCAATACCCGTGAACTCGTAGCTTGCCAGCAGGGATCCGTCCTTGTTCAGGACAAGCTCGGGCGTAAAAGGGGTGAGCCAGGGAGCGATTTCCTGGAGAGGGCGACGCTTCAGCATGGGAGGTCGCTATCAAAGCCGTAGGGACGGCGGAACCGGGCGTGCATGCGACCATGCCACGGCATCGAATCGTAAACGTCACCGTAGTGATTGAAGACGTTCAGGACCTGGTTCCACCACGGATCCCGCGTGGTGATCCAGCGCAGCAGGCCGTGAACCATGATGCCGAAGACCAATGCCGTCACGGGCAACTGCCATCCGGCCCTATAGGTGACGTAGATCAGCAATGCTGTGATCGTGCCATTGGCAATGGCAAGGCCTCGGACCGCGCCACCGATCATGCGCGGAAGAGAAAGCGAGCGGCTGACGTGGTGGCTGCGCATGTCAGAATCCGGAGCACGCGGCGCCGATGCCGTAGTTTTTGAGGATGGGGACAGCCGCCGCCGCGATGCCGATACCAACGCCTGCGAACGAGACGAACTTCATGATGGTCGACTCGGCGTTGGCGATGCCAATCGCGGCCAGCACGATGATGATCAGGCCGGCCACGAACAGGAACGTGGTGTTGAAGAAGCTTGCAATCCCGCAAATGGTGTTGGTGAGACCGGACAGAAAGCTGGCGTCAGCGGCAGCAGCGGGAGTAGCGACGGCCATGAGCAGCAACAACGCGACACCGGGCGGTGTGGCCAACTGCTTCTGCGCTGCCTTAAGGGAGTTGCGAAAGGACATAGGTCAATAGCTCCTGGTTAAAAGACCCGTTTGAGTACGTAGTTGTTGTCGTCGAACCCCTGAATTTCCAGGACTTCGGAAAGGTGACGCAGCTCGCCGGTGCGCCGCATGTGGACCACATAGTGGAAGCACTCGGCGATGACCTTGCGCATATCGTTGAGTTCCCAGCGGGAGCCTGGCGGGATGCCAAGCATGGCCATGCCTTCCAGGCGCGAGAGCGCCGAGCGGGCGGTGCTCGCGTGCAGGGAGCCCATGCCACCATCGTGGCCGGTGTTCAGCGCCTGAATAAAGTCGAACGCCTCACCGCCGCGGACCTCACCAACGAGGATGCGGTCTGGCCGGAATCGGAGGCTTAGCGCGACCAGCATTTGGGTCGTGACCTGCTTGTCGGTATTGCTGAGCAGCCGTACCGAGTTAGGCACGCTCAGCTTGAGCTCTTGCGTGTCCTCGATGGTGATCACGCGTTCGGTGTCGGGTATTTCGCCGACCAGGGCGTTAAGCAGGGTGGTCTTGCCCGAGGAAGTACCGCCGGCGACGAGGATGCTCTTGCGCTGGCGAACCAGTCCCGCCAGCGCGTGCATGACTTCGTCGTCCACCGCGCCGGGCGGGAAAATCGGGGCTTCGGCTTCGCGGCTTTTTGCGACGGCCGCTGAGAAGGCGCCCATCCTGACATAGTCGGCAAGGGTCAGATTGGTGTCGCGATGGCGTCGGATGCTCAGCGCGTGGCCGTCGATCGCGGTCGGTCGCATCACGGCTGCAATGCGCAAGCCTTGATGACCGGCGTTGATGATGCCTTGGTGCGTTCCTCTAACAGCCGACTTCTGCACCGACGAGGCGAGCGATCTGACGGCGCCTTCGACCATGGCAGGATCGAGCTTGATGTCGAGCTTGAGCAGCTGGCCCCTGCGCTCGATCCAGATGCTGTCGTGGCGGTTGATCATGACCTCCGCCACCTCGGAGGACTCCATGTACGGACGGACCGGCGACAGCGACTCGAAGAACATGCCGACGGCACTGTCTTCCAGTTGGCTCAGCTGTAGTGCGGGGTGGTCGAAGGCATGTGTAGACATGCCCGCTATTGTTGATTCGCTACCGGATGACGTGAGCGTCGAAAGCTCTACGATTTTCGCGAGTTTTCTCAGAATATCGAAAACGAGGGCTGTGCCGGCCCCGCGCAACGGACTTGCTTAGCCCGGACCCCCGTTGCGTTTCGGGATGACCGTTAATCATGATTCACAGTATTCCCCAGAAAGCTCACACAAACATGTCGTCTTTCTGGTCTTGCATGATTGCCTCTGACGGTCATATCCGGACCGGCTAACACGACGGATCGTGCGACGGGGGTACGAGAATGGAATTATCCAGAAAGCTGTTGAATATCACATAGCTTTTGGCGGCCGGTGGGGTAGCAATTACTGGTTCAATTAGCGGCATCCAATAGGACGCCTCATGCGACTGCTTTCCCGAAAGACCGATTCCAAAACCGCACTGTCCCCGGCCCCCGGTATGTATGCCGGAGAGAGCGGCGACCAGGTGATCTTCGACCGTACGACGCGACTCTCAGTCGAGCGCAATCACTGGAAGCTTGCCACGTTGGGACTGGTCGTGGTCGCGCTGGCCGCGATCCTCACACGCCAGCCGCCTGAACCGCAGGTGCGCGCGTTCGGTGTCTCGGCGGACGCCGGTGGCAAGCCCGTCGTGCGTGAGTTGGAGGCGTACCAGCCCAGCAACGTTGCGATCCAGGCCGCGTTCAAGGACCTGGTGGTGCGCTGGTTCACTATCGAGCCGATTCTGACGGAGAAGATCGAGGACTCGCGGATGTCGAAGAGTCTGCGGTCCGTCAAGGAGCAGATGATCGGTGCGGCGCGAGGCCAGTTCGATGACTGGGTCGTCGACGATGAACCCGTCAAGGCGGTGAGTGCATCGCCTGGTCTGACGCGTGAGCCGAAGGTGACGAATGTCTCGGTGCTGCCGGATAGCACGGTGGTGGTCGACTTTGTCACGACCACGGTGGAAGAGGGACGCAAGCCTAAGCCCACTCGCTATGCACTGACCGTGCGCTACCAGATCAAGCCGCCCACGGGCGAGGCCATTCTGGGCCCCAACCCTTTTGGCGTACACCCGGTCTTCTTTACCCTTCAGAAGTCCGGCGTCTGAACATCATGGATTCCCTCATGCGTAACCGACTCTCGTCGCTGGCCATCGCCGGCAGCATCGCTCTCGTTCTCTCGTCACCGTTGGGCTTTGCCGCCGACAAGGTGGCGCGCAAAGGCCTCGGTGGCGTGCCGCCGCTCGGCGTCGGTGATATCAGCGATGCGATGAACCCGTTCAATCCGCTGAATGGCGGCGCCGATCCGGTCGCCCTGCCGGCGGACTCGCGTCTCGTGGTCTTCACGTACAGCCAGGACCAGATCTTCCGCGTACTGTCGGCGCCGCTCAAGACGACGACGATCGAATTCCCCGCCGGGGAGACGATCGCCTCGGAACCGGCCTGGGGTGAGAACGTGCGGTGGAGCTATGACACCGACGGCATTAACCACATCTATCTGCGCCCGCATGCGCCAGGCCTTGTCAACACGCTCTCGGTGAACACGAACAAGCGTAGCTACGAGTTCACCCTGGTGTCGTCGCCTCTTGGCGGCATGTTCTATCAGAAGGTCCGCTTCAACGTGCCAGAGCCGATGATGGCGAAGGTGAAGGCTCGGGGCGGAGATGCGCCCGGAATAGGCGGCGCTGAGCCGGACCAGGCTACGCAGCCTTCGCTCGGTGTCTCCCCGGACAAGCTGAATTTCGACTACTCGGTGGGTGGCAACGCGGAATTCCGTCCCGATCAAGTCTTTGACGATGGTAAGGCGATCTGGATGCGCATTCCCAAGGGCGCTGACTGGCCCGTCGCGCTGGTGAAGGACGGAAGCGACTTCGTTGTCGCGAACTTCATCCGCCGTGGCGAGTTCCTGGTGCTGCAGCGTCTCGCGGAGAACGTGGTGCTGCGCTCCGGCAATGCTGAGGTCACTGTGCAACGCGGTCGCCGCCGGCTGCTCGGCTTGTTCTGAAGGGGGCCAAGGTGAAGAAGACGCAAGTCGAGGACGTGACTGACGCGCAGGCTCGCGCGACCAAGGGGAAGCTTCCTCGCAATATCGTCTATTCGTTGGCGACCGTGGCGGCGGTTGTCGTCGGCACGCTGGGATACTACTACCAGAGCCGCAGCGATGCGGAGATTAAGCAGAAGGCAGAAGAACAAAAGGCCGCGCGGCTGCGCGACCGCACCTCCGCGTCGGAACAGGGCAACAGCCTGGACCAGGAGATTCGCAAGCAGCAAGAAGAAGCTCGCGCCGAAGCTGCTCGCCAGAAGGCGCTTGCCGGCAAACAGAACGAACCGGCGGGCAAGGCGCCCATCCTGACCGCACAGGACTTTGGTGGCAGTGGCCAGAGTCAGGGTGGCGAGAATTTGTCAAAGAAGAGCAACGAAGATGCGCTCTTCACAGCGCCCATCTTCAAAAGTGCCGGTCAGCTGAAGAATGCGCGGGCGTCGGGGCAGGCGAACCTATCGGGCCTGCCTGATCCCGCGCAGATGCGCGCAATGCAGCAGGCAGCGGCGGCGGGCGCCGGCGGCGCGGGTGTGCCCCCGGGCCAGGAACCTGCGACGGTATCTAGCGACCGGCAGTTCCTGAACGAGACGTCGGCGACGAAAACCCTGCGCACCAGTTTCTCCGGCGTACTGCCGAAGTGCACGCTGAGCCGCGGGTTCGTCATCCCGGCCACCTTCGTTGGCGGCAATAACTCGGACAAGCCAGGTGAGTTCCGCGCGACGGTGGATCAGGACGTGTACGACACGGTAGATGGGACCTGCAAGGTGATCGCGGCCGGCACGACGCTGGTCGGCGCCTATAGCCCAGACATTGCCATCGGGCAGGAACGCTTGCTCGCGGCATTCATTCGGATGCAGATGCCGAATGGCAAGGTTGTGCCTCTCTTGGGTATGCAGGGTGCGGACCCCAACGGCTACGCCGGCATCAGCGGCGACGTCAACAATCACTTCTTCAAGATCTTCTCGGGTGCCGTGATCATCGGCTTCCTGGAGCAGCGATTCAACAACACGGCGACGGCCACCACAGCGACGCCGGGGGGACTGACCACCTACGGAAACACCGCCGGGCAGGTTGCGGCGCAGACCGCGCAGACCATCCTCAATCGCAACCAGAACATCCGGCCGACGATCACCACCGAGCCGGGCCAGAGGATGCTCGTGCAGGTCAAACACGACATGGTCTTGGAGCCCTACCGTGATTGAGCGCGCATGCCTCTTAGCGACGGCGCTCGCGGCGACGCCTGCCATCCCGCACGCGGCAACGATCGAGGCGATTGTCAGTCCGACCGCGATGGTCGTGCGTGCGGATGGTGCCGCACGGCTGCTGAGCCTTCCCGGTAAGCCAGTGCTGTACTGCGGGCTGGAGCGCTTCCTGGGCTGGTCCGCCCAGCTGATCGGTGCGCAGATCGAGGCTGGCGGCGCACAGGGCCCGGAGATTGTCCGGGAGGGAAAGTCGATACCCCTTGCGAGCGTGTTTGCCGGTGAGGGCTGGCTGCGGCCGACCGAATTGACCGAGGCCGCGCAAGAGGCGATGGTCGAGCGTCGTGGCGGCTGGGCTGTGGGATCCCCGGGTACCGAGCTCGAATTCGCCCTATAGTGAGTCGTATTACAATTCACTGGCCGTCGTTTTACAACGTCGTGACTGGGAAAACCCTGGCGTTACCCAACTTAATCGCCTTGCAGCACATCCCCCTTTCG
>QFCS01000211.1_pt1 | contig 39598 bp, 41 predicted proteins | sample 3576561 | NCBI WGS metagenome assembly QFCS01 | reverse complement strand
TCTCGGGACTGTTGAGTTTGATGATCAGCACCGGGCCTTGCTGCTCGGTGGTGACCAGGGGCGTGGTCATTCGGTGTCTCCTTGCTGTTCCCACGCCTGAAGTCCAGCGTGGATTCCCTTCCCATTGCAAAGAGCAGGCCAGCACGCTTGCGTCGGTGTATTCCCCCGTGAGAACTGCCTTGCATGGTGAACAAACGCGCGCCGCGTGCATTCGAGTGACTGCCGCGAAGACAGCCATTGCCACTGGCACGCACACTCGCGCCGCGCACGGCCCTGGTTGACAGGCCCGCACACGGCGTGCGCACACGCGCGCATGCCGCCACGCCATTGGCACGCTAAATGCAGAAGTCGGGTTTTCCACACACACACACAAGACATCCATGACAACGACCCGACCGCAGTTGCCCCGTCCCAAAAAACGCGATCCGCAAGCCCCTCTCGCCCTCAGCGGGATCCGGGTGGTCGACCTGAGTCGCCTGATCGCGGGCCCTTACGCCACGCAGCTTCTGGCCGACATGGGCGCCGACGTCATCAAGATCGAGAACCCGCAGGGCGGGGACGATGCGCGCAAGCTCGTGGTCCCGGCGCTTGAGGGACAGGGGGCCATGTACCTGTGGACGAACCGGAACAAGCGCAGCATCACGCTGGATCTGCGGCAGGAAGAGGCCCGGCAGATCGTGCGCGACCTGGTGGCCGACGCCGATGTGGTGATCGAGAACTTCTCGGCCGGCGTCATGGACCGTTTCGGCCTGGGCTACGACGATCTCTCGGCCATCAACCCGCGCATCGTGTACTGCGCCATTTCCGCCTTCGGTCGCCGTGGGCGGTACGCATCACGCCCGGGCTTCGACCCCATCGCCCAGGCAGAAAGCGGCCTCTTCTCGTTGAGCGGCTACCCCGACCAGCCACCGGTGCGCGTGGGAGGGTCGATCGTGGACATCACCACAGCCATCATTGCCAGCAACGTGATCCTGGGCGCACTCATGGCCCGCGAGCGCCTGGGCCATGGCCAGTATGTGGAAGCCTCGCTGTGGGATTCCTCGGTCGCGCTGATCGGGCCGATCGGCCTGAACTACCTGATCACGGGTGAAGACGAAGTGCGCGTGGGCAATGCATCCAAGAACGCGGCACCGGCTGGTCTCTACAAATGTGCCGACGGCGAGCTCTACCTCACCTGCGCCAACGACAAGACCTTCCGCCAACTGGTGGTGGAAGTGCTCAGGCGCCCGGATCTGGCCGACCACCCCGACTACTGCACATATTCGAAGCGCGTGGCCAACGCCAAGGCGCTCGACGAGGTGCTCAACGCCTGCTTCTCGCAGATCACGCAAAGCGCGTTGCTGCAGAGCGCGCTGCAACATGGCGTTCCCCTTGGCAGGGTGCGCAGCATTGCGGAAGCGTATTCGTCCGACGAAATGCAGAGCCAGGAACTGCTGTTCAGCATGGACCACCCGTCCGTGGACAACGTGCCCGGCATCGGCGCGCCTTTCAAGATGTTCGGCACTCCGGTGACAGACCCCGTGGCGCCGCCGCTGCTGGGCCAGCACACCGACGAGGTGCTGAGGGACGTGCTGGGCTACGACGCCGCAAAGATCGAGTTGCTGCGCAGCGCCGGAGCACTCGGATCCCGGTAAACCCCGCGCCCGGCCCGCAGGCTGGGCAGCACGAATACCGCGAAGAAACAGACACAGGAGACACATTCCATGAACGAACAAGGCGAAGTCCGGCTTGAACAGTCGGAAGGCCTGGGCATCATCGTGCTGTCCAGACCGCAGAAGCTCAATGCGCTGTCGCCCCACATGCGCATGTCACTGGGCACCTGCCTAGCTCAAGTGGCACAGGACACCTCCATCAAGCTGGTGCTGATCCGCGCAGAAGGCACTGACTTCTGCACAGGCGCAGATCTGGTGGGGGCACCCTCCGAACCCCTGGCCTGGCGCGAGCGCATCCAGATGGCCCAGGCCCACCACCTGACGATCGTCAGGATGAACAAGCCCGTCATCGCAGCCGTGCAGGGTCGGGCCATTGGGGGCGGGGCATCGCTGGCCCTGGCTGCCGACGTGATGGTCATGGCAGAAGACGCCAAGCTGGTTTTTCCCTTCGTGCGACTTGGCGTGGTACCCGATGGTGGGGCCTCTGCCCTGCTGCAAGCCAAGACGAGCCCGGCGACCGCCATCGATCTGATGCTGACCGCAGGGACGCTCACCGCGCAGGAAGCCCTTCGCATCGGCCTCACGCGGCGGGTGGTGCCGGCACAGGACCTGCAGGACAGCAGCCTGTCGCTGGCCAAAGAAATGCTGAAGCTGCCGTGGGAGGCCCTGATGCTCACGAAGGCGTTGTGCGCACAGCACTGGGCGCGTGGACTGGAGCCCGTTCTGGCACACGAGTCCGAAGCCTTCGCACTGGCCACCTCAACCCAGGGCCACCAGCGCGCGATATCTGCGATGCAGGCGTCGCTGGCGCGCAAATCCTGAGCCCCCGGCACAACCGACCCAACCCCATTACCCAACCCGACGAAGAGAAAAGACGTGCAAAATTTCGAGCCTTCCGAAGACCAGGTCGCCTTGCGCGCGGCCATTGAAAAACTGGTGCAGGACCAATGCCCACCGAACAAAGTGCGCGAGTGGGACCGCGATGGCGTGTACCCGGAGGAGGTGTACAAGGCCATGGTCGATGCCGGTTTCGTGGCCATGGTCGTGCCCAGCGCCTACGGGGGCATGGGAAGCCCCATGGCCGATTGCGCCATCCTGTATGAAGAAGTCGCCCGCCCCAGCGTGGATTTCGCCACACGCATCGCCCTTCAAGGCTGGGGGTCGATGATCCTCGCCGACTTCGCCTCCGAAGAGCTGCGGCAGGACATCCTGCCCAAGGTCGTGCGGGGCGAGATGAAGCTCTCCTTCAGCCTGACGGAACCCGGCTCGGGATCGGACGCAGCATCGTTGAGCACCGCGGCACGCCGCGATGGCGGCGATTGGCTGCTCAAGGGGCAGAAGCTGTTCTCGAGCGGCGCCGATGCGCCCGACAACCACATGATCGTGGCCGCACGCACGAGCTCGCACAAAGACCGCCACGAAGGCATCTCGCTCTTTCTGGTGCCCAACGACCTCCCCGGCATCACCATCAATCGGCTCGACATCATTGGCCGCCGCGTCCTCGGCCTCACGGAAGTGTTCTTCGACGATGTGCGCATTCCCCAGCGTTACCTCATTGGCGAAGAAGGGCGCGGATGGTCCTACATTGGCCGCCACCTCGAGCGCGAGCGCATCACGCTGGCAGCCAACTACATCGGGTGTGCCCGCAGCGTGCTCGACGAGGCCGTTGGCTATGCGAAAGAACGGCGCCAGTTTGGTCGGGCCATCGGCCAGTTCCAGGTGATTGCCCACAGCCTGGCGGACATGGCCACCGAACTGGAAGCCGGTCGCTGGATGACGGCCGTGGCCGCGTGGCGTTACGACCAGGGCCTGCCCTGCCGCAAGGAAGCCTCCATGGCCAAGCTTTTCGTTTCCGAAATGCTGCAGCGTGTGACCGCCGCGGGCATGCAAATCCTCGGCGGCCACGCGTACACCACCGACTACGCCATCCAGCGGCACTGGCGGGATGCACGCAACGCCACCGTCGGCGGCGGGACGTCCCAGATTCAGCGGCAGTTGATTGCCCGTGATCTGGGCCTCTGAAGCACGGCCGAGCCGCGCGGGGTGCACAGGCTGTGAACCCCTCGTGTCTTCTTCGAGGACACCCTTGATCGGGGTCTGGCGAATGTCTCCGCCAAGATCACTTCATGTGCACGGAAGCCACGAACGTCCTTTGCGAATGCATCGTCCTGCCTCACCCATCTCGTGACAGCAAGGCCGAAACGAATGGCACCGATGTTGCTATCTGCATGAACGCCAGCGGGCTGGTGGAACGTTTCACCACCCGCTGAACGCACTTTCCACACAACACCCAGGAGACACAATGTTCGCCCCCCATACCCTCAAAGACCGCGTCGCCTTCATCACGGGCGGTGCGGGAGACATCGGCTTCGACATCGCCCAGGCCTATGGGCGCATGGGCGCCAAGGTCGTCATCGCGAGCCGCAACGAAGAGCGCCTGAAGAAGGCGGAGGCCGAGCTGCAGGCGCAGGGCATCGAGGCCACGGCCTTCGTGACAGACGTGCGCAACTTCGACCAGGTCAAGCGCTCCATCGATGACACCGTTGCAAAGTACGGCGCTCTCGACATCCTGGTGAACAACGCCGCGGGCAACTTCCATTGCCCCACCGCCGGCCTCACGCCCAACGGCTGGAAGACGGTCATTGACATCGACCTCAACGGCACGTTTTACGGCTGCCTGGCGGCCTACGAGCACCTCAAGCAGTCGACCCACGGCGGCAACATCATCAGCATCATCACCATGCTCGGCGTGATGGGCTGGCCCGGCGCCGCGCACGCTGCCGCGGCCAAGGCCGGGATTCTTTCGCTTTCCCGGACGCTGGCCGTCGAGTGGGGCGGCGACAACATCCGCGTGAACACCATTTCCCCCGGCCCGATTGGCGACACCGAGGGCGTCAAGCGCATGTACCTCGACACCGGCCGCGGCGAACTCGAACAGAAGAAGACTGCGCTGGGCCGCTTCGGCGCCAAGGCCGACATTGCCAACGCCGCGGTCTACCTCGCCTCTGACCTCGCTGCCTACACCACGGGCGACAACCTGGTGGTCGACGGTGGACGCTGGCTCAAGTACGTGGCGAACTAGAAAAAGAGAAAGCAGGGAGCAACGAAAAAACCCGCCGGGCCCCCGGGCATCGCCAGGGGCTCAAAGACCCGAAGCACAACGACTGGAGACACGCATGAATACTCGCATCCTGAAACTGGCCGCCATCGGCGCCCTGGCCCTGGGCACCCTGAATGCCTGGGCGCAAGACTTCCCCAACCGCCCCATCAGGCTGATTGTTCCGTTCGCCGCCGGCGGCGTGACCGACGTGGTGACGCGTGCCGTCGCCAAGGCCATGTCTGAAAATCTGAAGCAATCCGTGGTGGTGGAAAACCGCACCGGCAGCGGTGGGAACATCGGTGCCGAGGCGATTGCGAAGTCGATCCCCGACGGTTACACAGTCGGCATCGTGACCAACGGCACCATGGCCGCCAACCGCGCGCTGTACTCCAAGATGCCGTTCGACTCGGAGAAGGACTTCACCCACATCACCGGCCTGTTTTCCGTGCCCTACATGATCACGGTCCACCCCTCGCTGGGCGTGACCAACATTCAGCAGCTGATCACCCTGCTGAAAGACAACCCGGGCAAGTACAGCTTCGCGCACGGCGGCATGGGCACGGCCGCGCATTTCGCCGGGCAGGGTTTCGTGAGCGCCATCAAGGCCACCGTAGGCGCCGTGGGCTACCGCGGTGAGGCACCGGCCATCAGCGACGTGCTGGGCAACCACGTGCCGGTCGGTGTGGGGAGCTTCTCTTCCATCGGCCCGCACTACAAGAGCGGCTCGCTGCTGGTGCTCGCCGTGATGTCCAAGCAACGCGTGCCCCAGATGCAGAACGTGCCCACGCTGGACGAATCGGGCCTGAAAGGCTTTGAAATCGGGCCCTGGTTCGGCCTCTCCGGACCGGCCGGCATTCCGGCCGCCGCCGTCGAGCGCATCCACGCCGCCGCCGTTGCCAGCCTCAAGTCACCCGACGTGCTGAAGGTGATCAATGACATCGGTGGCAGCACGGTGGGCAATTCGCCGCAGGAGTTCTCGCTCTTCATCAAGAACGAGATCCCCCGCTGGGCAGCCCTGGTGAAGGAATCCGGCGTCAAGGTGGAGTAAACGCAGCAGCCCCGGCAGAACGGGCCGCAGACGCCAGACGCGGGGCACCCCTTGGGGGGTTCCCCGCGTTCGCCCATGGTGCAGGCGCTTTCAGTGCGCGATGCCCTGGGCCCCGTCGACGTAGATCGTTTCCCCGGTCAGAAAGCGCCCCCCGTCCGCGAACAGCGAATGCACCAGCGAAGCCACGTCATCGGCGGTGCCAGGGCTGCCCGCCGGAATGCGTTTTTCCAGGTAGGCCCGCAGAGGGCCCTGGTTCAAGGCCTTGGCGTTCAGGTCGGTCTGGATGTAGCCCGGCGCGACGTCGATAACGCGGATGCCCTTGGCCGCCCACTCCACCGCCAGGCAGCGCGTGATCGCACCCACCGCCGCCTTGCTGGCGCAGTACGCCACGTTGCGCTTGACGCCCAGCTTGTCAAAGAAGGAGCCGATATTCACGATCAGACCGCCGCCAGCGGCCAGCAGCGCGGGGAAGGCCACCTGGCAGGCTGTGAGCACCGACATGGCGTTGGTGTCCATCACCTCGCGCCAATGATCGGCCGAGACCTCGGCGGACGGCCCTTCTTGGTACACGCCCGCGTTGTTCACCAGCCCGGTGATTCGCAGGCCCCGGCCAATCAGGGCTTCGAAGGCCACGCGCAGGCTGGTGGCGTCGGTCACGTCGGCCTGCACGGTGATCCAGCGGCTGATGATCTCCGGGGTGGCGTCTGCGCGCGCCGGCATGCGCCCCGAACGCGACAGGCACGCCACGTAGTGGCCTTCACTCGCCAGGCGCCACGCAATCGCTGCGCCAATGCCACGGCTGGCGCCTGTGACCACGATGCAATTCTGTTCAACCATATGTCTCCCCACCTTTCAACAACAGGTGTATTTCAGTTAGTCGGCCGTTCCGCGGCCCGGAACGTGCCCGCCGCCACACCTCGCAACGCCTGTGCCAGCCAATTGGATGGAACGAACCGCCTGACAGCGCGGTGCGTTTCGCGGTGGGCATGGCGTTGAAGACACCGGCAGTTGCTAACATGTCCGCCATGAATACACGGGAACCACCGCGCGAGACAAGCGGAGCATCGAGGCGAGAAACGGACCCCACATCGGCGTTGCGCGGTGTGCTCGTCGTCGGTGCCTCCGGCCAACAGGTGGCCGCGCTGGGCGTGGCCTCACGCGGCGAATTTGCTTCTGTGCTGCAGGATCGCTGGCAGGAAGCGCGCGGCCTGGGCCAGGCGGTGTTCCTGGTGGAAGACCCCCTCACCGAGGCGGCCCACGTCGTGGTGGCCCTTGCCAGCACCGGTGCCACGGTGCTCGCCGTGCTCAAACCCGATCAGCGCGACGCGCTGATCGAACTCGTGGCTTCGGTCGAGTTCTCGGGCGAGATCCTGGAGCATCTGCTCACCAATCCGTTCGAAGCCCTGACGGTGGTGGACCACGCGGGTGTGCTTCGCTACATCAGCCCGGTTCATGAAAAATTCTTTGGCATCGCGCCGGGCGCCGGCACAGGCCGCCACGTCACCCAGGTGATCGAGAACACACGCCTGCACACCGTGGCCTCCACGGGCAAGTCCGAGGTCGGCTCGATACAACCCATGAAGGGTGTCAGCCGCGTGGTCTCGCGCCATCCGGTGCTCAACCGCGACGGCGAAGTCGTCGGCGCTCTGGGGCAGGTGATGTTCAAGGGGCCGGAGCAGTTGGAGGTCATGTCGGCCGAGCTCAAGCGCCTGCAGACCGAGGTGGCGTTCTACCGGCGGGAGATCAGCAGCTTTCACCACCAGCGGCAGGGCTTGGACCACATCGTCGGCACCAGCCCGGCAATCGAGCGTCTGAAGCGCCAGATCGCCAAGGTGGCGTCCATGGACATTCCCGTGTTGCTCACGGGCGAGAGCGGCACCGGAAAGGAGCTGGCGGCGCACGCCGTCCATCTGCTGAGTACGCGGCGCGACGAAAACATGGTGACCGTCAACGCTGCGGCGCTGCCGGCCTCACTGGTGGAGAGCGAGCTGTTCGGCTATGAGGCCGGCGCATTCACCGGCGCCGAGAAAAAAGGCCGCCGCGGCAAGATTGAAAAGGCCGACAAGGGCAGCCTGTTCTTCGACGAAGTGGGCGACATGCCCTCGGAGGTGCAGGTCAAGCTGCTGCGGGTGTTGCAGGACGGCAGCTTCGAGCGCGTGGGCAGCCACGAGCCACGCCACTCGCGCTTTCGCCTCATCAGCGCCAGCAACCGCGACTTCGAGCAGATGATCGCGGCCGGCACCTTCCGCCTCGACCTGTTCTACCGCATCAGCGCCGTCACCATACGGCTGCCCGCGCTGCGGGAACGCACCGAAGACATCCCTCTGCTGGCGGCTGTGGCGCTGCAGAACTTTGCAACCCGGCACGCCCAGCCGACGAAGCGGCTGTCGTCCGACTCGATCGCGTTCCTGCAGCAGCTGGACTGGCCCGGCAACGTGCGCCAGCTGATGCACGTGGTGGAACGCGCCGCTATCTTCAGCGAGAGCGAAGTCATCGAACCGCCGGATTTTGGCGTGCTGGAATCGACCGACCTGGCCTTGCCGGGCATGATCCCCCCCCCCGCCACACCGGCAGGCGGGGCAACGCCACCCGCCGCAGACGCCGCACCACGCAGGGCCGCCATTGGCGTGCGCCAGGCAGTGGGCGAGGTGGAGGAGCAACTCATTCGCGCGGCCATGGAGAAATGCCGCGGCAACAAGAAGCAGGCCGCCGCCGAACTGGGCATCTCGCGCTCCTACCTCTACAAGCGGCTGGGCGAACTGGGCATCACGTAGCAGCCGCGCCGCGCTCACGGCCTGAGTCGTGCACTGGAGCAGCGGCTCTGTGGCCGCGAAGCCTCACGCCTTGCGCACCACCTCGCGTGCGTCGGCCTCCCCCAGCAAGGGCGCCACGGCCGCAGCCGCCACCCGCAGGGATGGGTCGACCGGAATCGGCAGCGCAGGGATCTCGCGACCCGCACCGTCGGAGATGCGCTCTGAAAACAGGCCGCGTGCCCGAAAGTGCTCCGATGCGGCTGCGTCCCGCAGCGACTTCACCAGCGACACACAGGCGTCAACGCCCTGGAACCGCTGCATCCACTCCTGCGCCGTGCGGCTGGCCACGATGGTCGCCACCTTTTCGCGCACCGCATCGGGCGCATCGGCGTCGTTCAGCAGGTGCGGCGCTTCCAGCACGGTCAAGAAGTTTTCCCAGAACTTCTGCTCCAGTGGCGCCGCCGCCAGAAAGCGGTGATCCTTGGTGCGGTACACCTGATAGCGCGGCGTGCCCCCGGTGACGAGATCGCGGCCGGGTTCGGGCCAGAGGCCCTCGGCGAAACCGTTGCCCAGGCCCCAGTAGTTGAAGCTGAACAGGTTGTCGGCCATGGCCACGTCCAGCATGCACCCGTGCCCATCGGCATCGCGCGCGCGCAATGCAAGCAGGATGTTCATCATGGCCGGGTAGGCGCCACCGGCAATGTCGGCCGCGAGAATGCTGGGCAGCGTGGGCTCGCCTTGCGGCGTGGCGGTGAGCGCCAGCAGCCCCGCTTCTGCTTGGTAGTTGAGGTCGTGCGCGGCCATGGAAGCCAGCGGACCGGTCTGGCCCCAGCCCGTGATCGCGCAATACACCAGGCGCGGATTCAACGCCCTCATGGCCTCGTATCCCAGGCCCAGGCGGTCCATGACGCCTGGGCGGAACTGTTCGATCAACACGTCGGCACCCGCCACCAGCTCCTTGGCCCGTTGGACATCCGCTGCGTTCTTGAGATCGAGTGCCACCGAACGCTTGCCCTGGTTCAGCAGGGCGAAGTTGACCGAGTCAGCGCCGAACCGGGGTGTGTAGCTGCGCATTTCGTCGCCGTTACCCGGGCGTTCGACCTTGATCACCTCGGCCCCCGCACGCGCGAGCAGCAGGCTGCACATCGGGCCGGGCAGCAGGGTGCTGAAGTCGATCACCCGAACGCCCTGGAGCGGCGAGCGGGAAGGAGCAGCGTTGCGAGACATGAGGGGTCGTCCTTTCGCTGCGGCTTCAGTACTTTCCCCGCAGGCCCAACTGGGCCACGATGGCGCGCCACTTCTCGATCTCGCCACGAATCAGGCGATCGAAGTCGGCCGGCGTGCCAACGTTCACGATCATGCCCTTGTCCTGCAGCGGCCCGGCCAGCTCGGGGTTGCGCATGGCGGTCTGAATGTCGGCATTGATTTTCTGGACCACTGCGGGGTCCATTCCCTTGGGGCCAAGGATGCCGAACCAGGTGCTCATCTCGTAGCCCGGCACCCCGGCTTCGGCCATGGTGGGAATGTTGGGCAGATTCGGCACCCGCACGCCCGAGGTCACGGCGAGCGCGCGAACACTGCCTGCGTCGATCTGCGTCTTGGCGCCCGGCACGGTGTTCATACTCATGGGCACGTGCGCGCCCATCACGTTGGCCAGCGATTCCGCGTCGCCCTTGAAGAACACCGCATCGATCTTGGCACCGCTTATGGACTTGAACAGCTCCACCGCCAAGTGCACCGAGGTTCCCATGCCCGAGGTACCGTAGGACAGCTGGTCGGGGTTCTTTTTTGACGCAGCAATCAGCTCCGACACATTCTTGAAATTGCTGCTCTTGGGAACGAGCAACACATTGGGCACGTCGACCACCTGCGCCACGGCGGTGAAGTCTTCCACCGTGCGGTAGGGCAGCTTGTCGTGCACGAGTTCGTTGATCGCGTGTCCGCTGGCCACAATCACCAGCGTGCGGCCATCGGGTGGTGCCGAGGCCACATAGCGCGCGGCGATGGTGCCACCCGCGCCGGTCTTGGTCTCCACCACCACCGGCTGGTTCCACATGCGCGAGAGCTGGCTTGCAAGCCCGCGCGCCACCACATCCGTAGCGCCGCCTGCGGTGAACGGCACGATGATTCTGGTGGGTGTTCCTTGCGCCATGGCGGCCAGCGGCAGTGCCGCAGTGAAGACGGTAGCGAACAGTCGTCGAAAGCCCATGAATGTCTCCTGTGTGGGTTGTTTTGAAGTGCCTTGCACGGAGATCAAATGCAAATACCTTGCCATCGCTGGCAAGCCACTTCATAGACGCGGAGAGCAAGAGCGCCACACAGGGCCCGCCACCATGGCTCGCGCGGATGTCTGAGCCAAGCACACCGAATGTGTCTCCGCGCAAGACACATTGCTCGATCGCCAGACGCATAACGCCACTTTTCAATGCGATGGCAACGCAATTTCGGCAGGCATGGCATTTGCACACAGGGGCTCGCCTCCAGCGCAAAACACTAGCGCATCCGTCAATTCAAGGACCCCTTTTTCTCATGACCACAGACCACACCTTCGGCTACACGGAAGAACAGCGCATGATTGCCGAGAGCGTGCCGCCGCTGCTGCAGAACGCACTGCCTCGCGCCACTGCCCGCCGCATGGACGAAGCCGCCGAATTCCCGCACGACGCCTACGCCGCGCTGGCCAAGGCCGGCTGGATGGGCCTGCCCTACTCCACCGATTGCGGCGGCGCGGGCGGTTCCTACAAGGACCTGGCCGTGTTCGTGGAAACCGTCTCCCACCACAACACGCAGATGGCCAGCGCCTGGCTCACCACCGTGATCTACGGTGGCATGCAGGTCTGCCTCAATGCGCCGCCCGATCTGCGCGCCAAGCTCATGCCCGGCATCATCGACGGCAGCGTCAAGCTCGCGCTGTGCATCACCGAGCCCGACACCGGCAGCGATGTCAGCAGCATCCGCACCCGCGCCGTGGCCGACGGAGACGACTTCGTGATCACCGGACAAAAGACCTTTATCACCTGCGCCCACGTGGCGGACTACCTGATCGTTGCCACCAAGACCGACCCCCAGGCCGGACACCGCGGGATCACGCTCCTCTTGGTGGATGCGAAGAGCCCCGGCCTCACCATCCGCCCGCTCAAGGGTCTGGGTCGCCGCATGATCCACACCAACGATGTGTTCTTCGACGGCGTGCGCGTGCCTGCGGCCCAGCGCCTGGGTGAACTCAACCAGGGCTGGAAGCTGCTCATGCGCGGCCTCAACCTGGAGCGCCTGTGCCTGTCGGCCTCGGCCGCCGGCAACATCCGCCGCATCATCGACGACGCGCGCGACTATGCGCTGCAACGCCAGCAGTTCGGCAAGCCCATCTCTTCGCACCAGGCCATCGCGCACAAGTTCGCCGAACTGCAGATCATGTACGAGACCTCGGTGGCCAGCGTGCACCGCACGGCCGACATGCTCGATGCGGGCCTCGCCCCCGCGCTGCAAGCCTCGGCCACCAAGGTGTACTGCACCGAAAGCAACATCCGCTGCGCCGACATGGGCGTGCAGATCATGGGCGGCGCCGCCTGGATGATGGAGCACGACATGCAGATGTACTACCGCGACTGCCGCGTGGGCACCATCGGCGGCGGCACCACCGAGATCATGAAGAACGTCATCGCCAAACAAATGGGGTTGTAGGCCCCCACCACCCTTTTCATCAACCGCCCCAGGAGACAACATGAATATCCGAAAAATCCTGTCAACCGCAGCGTGCGTGCTGGCATTCACCTCCGGCGCCGCCATGGCGCAGGACTACCCCACTAAGCCCATCCGGCTGATCATTCCCTACTCGGCGGGCGGCATCACCGACGTGCTGGGCCGTCTCTACGGCCAGCAGCTATCGACGGCGCTGGGGCAGCCTGTCATCGTCGAGAACCGCACCGGTTCGGCCGGCAGCATCGGCATCGATCTGGTGGCCAAATCCCCGGCTGACGGATACACGCTCGCGTTCTCGTCCAACGGCCCGCTGGCCAGCAACTACGCGCTCTTCAAGAACCCCACCTACAACCCGATGGTGGACCTCTCGCCCGTCGCCCGTCTGGGCAGCATCCAGAACATCCTGGCGGTGCACCCCAGCGTGCCGGCCAAGAACCTCGGCGAACTGATTGCCCTGCTCAAGGCCAACCCGGGCAAGTACAGCTATGCGTCTGGCGGCAACGGCACGGCACAGCATTTCAGCGGTGAGCTGCTCAAGTCCATGGCCAAGGTGGACATTGCCCACATTCCATACCGCGGCGAAGGCCAGTCCATCAACGACGCGGTCGGCGGCCAGGTGCCCCTCGTCTTCGGCACGGCCTCGGTCATCGTTCCGCAAATCCAGGCCGGCCGCCTGCGTGCGATTGCCGTGACCTCGAAAGAGCGCAGCTCTTCACTGCCAGACGTGCCCACCATCGCCGAAGCGGGCCTGCCGGGCTACGAGCTGGTGGCCTGGTTCGGTGTGGTCGGCCCCAAGGGCTTGCCCCCTGCCATCCTGGAAAAGCTCAACAAGGTGAGCCGCGAAGTGCTTGCCACCGGCGGCGTGGCCGAGCGTTTCAACGCCATCGGCGGTACGCCTGCCCCCGCCACGACCGCGCAGTTCCGCGACTTCATCAAGTCCGAAATCGAACTGTGGACGCGCATTCGCGACCTCACCGGCGCTTCGCTGGACTGATAAACGGGTGAGGAGTTTTTCGTGATCAACAAGATCGTCGCCTCGGTTGCCGAGGCCCTCACCGGCATCGCAGACGGTGCCACCGTGCTCATCGGTGGCTTCGGCACCGCCGGCATTCCCGGTGAACTCATCGACGGCCTGATCGACCAGGGCGCGCGCGAGCTCACCGTGGTCAACAACAACGCCGGCAACGGCGACACGGGCCTGGCCGCGCTGCTCAAGACCGGGCGCGTGCGCAAGGTCATCTGCAGCTTCCCGCGCCAGGCCGACAGCCATGTGTTCGACGCGCTCTACCGCAGTGGCAAGCTCGAACTCGAACTGGTGCCGCAGGGCAACCTGGCCGAGCGCCTGCGCGCCGCCGGGGCCGGTATCGGCGCCTTCTTCACGCCAACGGGCTTCGGCACCGAGCTCGCGAAGAACGCCGACGGCAGCGCGAAGGAAACGCGCGTGATCAACGGCAAGTCCTATGTGCTGGAGTACCCCATCTTCGGCGACGTGGCGCTCATCAAGGCCGAGCGCGGCGACCGCTGGGGCAACCTCACCTACCGCAAGGCCGCGCGCAACTTCGGCCCGGTGATGGCCACCGCCGCCAAACGCACCATCGCCAGCGTGTACGAGATCGCCAAGCTCGGCAGCTTCGACCCAGAGGCGGTCGTGACGCCTGGCATCCACGTCAGCACCATCGTGCGCATTCCCCGCGTGGCCACCCAGGCCGGCGGCTTCAAAAACGCCGCGTGAGATCCCCCTCCCCATGAGCTACACCCGCAGAACCAAGGACGAACTCGCGTGCCGCGTGGCGCAGGACATTCACGACGGCGCCTATGTCAACCTGGGCATCGGCCAGCCCACGCTGGTGGCCAACCACCTGCCCCCGGGCATCGAGGTGGTGCTGCACAGCGAGAACGGCATCCTGGGCATGGGCCCGGCGCCGGCGGCTGGCGAGGAAGACTACGACCTGATCAACGCCGGCAAGCAACCGGTGACGCTGCTGCCCGGCGGCGTGTACTTCCACCATGCCGACAGCTTCGCCATGATGCGCGGCGGCCACCTGGACATCTGCGTGCTCGGCGCCTTCCAGGTCTCGGCCACCGGTGACCTGGCCAACTGGAGCACCGGGGAGCCCGGCTCCATTCCCGCCGTGGGCGGCGCCATGGACCTGGCCATCGGCGCCAAGCAGACCTGGGTCATGATGGACCTGCTCACCAAGAAGGGCGAGAGCAAGCTCGTGCCGCAATGCACCTACCCCCTCACCGGCATTGGCTGCGTCAAGCGCATCTACAGCGACCTCGCCACCCTCGCCTGCACCCCCTGCGGCCTCCAACTCATCGACATCGTCGATGGCCTGGGCCGTGAAGAGCTGGAACAGCTCGTGGGCCTTCCCATTCTGCCGGCCTGACGCCGACCCACTTCGAGACACCACACATCCCCATGACCCAAGCTTTCATCTGCGACGCGATCCGCACCCCCTTTGGCCGCTACGGCGGTGGTCTCTCCAGTGTGCGCGCCGACGACCTGGGCGCACTGCCCATCAAGGCGCTCATGCAGCGCAACCCGAACGTGGACTGGGCAGCCGTCTCCGACGTGCTCTACGGCTGCGCCAACCAGGCCGGGGAGGACAACCGCAACGTTGCGCGCATGGCCGCACTGCTGGCCGGGCTGCCGCTGGAGGTGCCCGGCGCCACCATCAACCGCCTGTGCGGCTCGGGCCTGGACGCCGTGGGCTCGGCTGCGCGCGCCATCAAGGCCGGTGAGGCCGGCCTCATGATCGCAGGGGGCGTGGAGAGCATGAGCCGCGCGCCCTTCGTGATGCCCAAGGCCGAAAGCGCCTTTAGTCGCAACAACGCGGTCTACGACACCACCATCGGCTGGCGCTTCGTCAACAAGCTCATGAAGTCGCAGTACGGGGTGGACGCCATGCCCGAGACGGCCGAGAACGTGGCGGTGGACTACAAGATCGAGCGCGAGGCGCAGGACCGAATGGCGCTGTCCAGCCAGCTCAAGGCCGTGGCCGCGCAGAAGGCCGGCCACCTGGCGCGCGAGATCACGCCGGTCACCATCGCGCAGAAGAAGGGCGATCCGCTGGTGGTGGACAAGGACGAGCACCCGCGCGAGACCAGTTTGGAAGCGCTGGCCAAGCTCAAGGGCGTGGTGCGGCCCGATGGCACGGTGACGGCGGGCAACGCCAGCGGCGTGAACGACGGTGCCTGTGCGCTGTTGCTGGCCGACGAGGCCACGGCGGCGAAGAACGGCCTCACGCCCAAGGCCCGCATCGTGGGCATGGCCACGGCCGGTGTGGCGCCGCGCGTGATGGGCATCGGCCCGGCGCCGGCCACCGAGAAGGTGCTGGCACTCACCGGGCTCAAGCTGGAGCAGCTGGACGTGATCGAGCTCAACGAGGCGTTTGCCGCGCAGGGCCTGGCGGTGCTGCGCATGCTGGGCCTGAAGGACGACGACGAGCGCGTGAACGCCTGGGGCGGCGCGATCGCCCTGGGGCACCCGCTCGGCGCCAGCGGCGCGCGGCTGGCGACCACGGCGGTCAACCGCCTGCACGCCACCGGTGGCCGCTACGCGCTGTGCACCATGTGCATCGGCGTGGGGCAGGGCATTGCGCTAGTGCTAGAACGCATCTAAAAACGGAACAAGTAGAAGACCTATGACGATAGATAGCATTGTCTGACTTCGGGCTTAGAAGTCGGGTGAAAGTTCTGGCGATACCTCTCTCGTTTCGGCCAAAGCGTTCATGATGAAGGGCTGTAATGGGCTTCCCCCAGTTTCCCGGACGGTTTGCTTAGCCCATTAAGCCTTGCTCAAAGTCCACTGGGCTGAGGAAGTCTAGCTTTGAGTGTTTGCGCACCGGGTTGTAGAAGCGCTCGATGTAATCGAACACATCGGACCTGGCTTCTTCCCTTGTCCGGTAGACCTTGCGGCTGAGCCGTTCGGTCTTCCTGGATGAGAAGAAGCTCTCCATCGCGGCGTTGTCCCAGCATTCACCGCGACGGCTCATGCTGCAGGTGATGCCTTGAGCCTTGAGCAACTGTTGGAAGTCGTCGCTGGTGTATTGACTGCCCTGGTCCGAGTGGTGCATCAGCGAGCTAGGTTTGCCGCACCGCCAAAGGGCCATCAGCAATGCGTCGCTCACCATCTTGGCCTGCATGGTGTCGCTCATCGACCACCCCACGATGCGGCGTGAGTACAGGTCCATCACTGCTGCCGCATACAGCCAGCCCTCGGCCGTCCAGATGTAGGTGAAGTCGGCCACCCACTTCTGGTTCGGACCAATGGCCTCGAAGTCGCGCTGCAGATGGTTGGGCGCGATGTGGCTCTCAAGCCTGCTGCCCGTATCGCCAGGTAGCCTGCGTCGCTTGTGGCGGGCTTGCAGCTTGGCCAGGTGCATCAGCCGGATGACCCGGTTCATCCCGCAACTCTCGCCCAGCGCTCGAAGGTCGTGCCAGACGCGTGGACTGCCGTAGGTGCGGTCGCTGAGCTCGAAGCTCTCTCGGATGAGGCGGGTGAGCCTGGCGTCGTCCTGGCTGCGCTGACTCGGCGCTCTGTCCATCCATTCATAGAAGCCGCGGTGGGAGACCGCCAGAACCCGGCACATGGTGCGGGTGGGCCAGACACTACGATGCCGCGCAATGAAGCCGTACTTCACTGCGGGTCCTTGGCAAAGTAGCCGAGCGCTTTTTTTAGGATGTCGCGCTCCGTGGTCACACGTCGCAGTTCTCGTTGCAACCGCTCCACCTCCGTTGCAGCCTCACTGCGCAACGGCCGATTCGGCCTGAGGTCCAACACCCCGCCACGCTCCTGGGTGACCCACCGCCTGAGCACGCTGGTCTGAATACCCAGGTCCCGCGCAATGTGCGTGGCGGTTGCTCCTGGCTGCTTGCACAGCTTCACTGCCTCACGTTTGAACTCGTCCGTGAAGCTCCTTCTGGTTCTTGTCATGCCTATCTCCTGAACACATCATGTCATTGGATGTGTCCGGGAAACTGGGGGAAGCCCATCAAAAGCTTATCGACACTAGACATTGAAGCGACGCGAATTCCCGAGGCGCTCATGATCCGTCAAGAATGGCGTCGTTCGAACTCTACTGTTCAATTGTCGTCGGGCGCGCTGTGACGCCGCATTGGCGGCGTTATGTTCTCGCCTTTGTGGGTGTTGCTGATTGCACATCTGGGCTTCCCCGTCGGCGCTTGCCTCGTCGGGCTGGTGATGGTGGCGGTGATGATGCTGCTCTCGGCCACCGTCTTCACAAAGACGCCCGAGCAGTTGGGACAGGGACCGGACGGCGAAGGCCTCGGCGGTGCAGCGCCTGGCATGGCGCCGCCGCAAGCGCGAGCGCTTCCCGGCCGTCTGCTGTGGCGCAACGGCCGCTTCCTGAGTCTGGCGTTGGGCATGTCGGCCGGCCTGTTTGCGCAAATTGGCTTGCTGGCGCACCTGTTCTCGGTGTTGGCGCCCGCGCTGGGTGCGCACGCCGCCGGGTTGGCCATGGGCTTCGCGACGGCCTGCGCGATCGGCGGGCGCATGTTCGTGGCACGCTTGCTGCCGGCAGGCGCCAACCATCGCGTTGTTGCTGTGCTGGCCTACGGCGTGCAACTGGCCGGTTCGATCGTCCTGCTGTGCGTCGACGAACAGCAAAGCGCATGGATTCTGTTTGGCGTCGCGCTGTTCGGCTCGGGCATCGGCAACGCGACCTCGCTGCCGCCATTGATCGCGCAAGTGGAGTTCGCCCAGGAAGACGTGCCGCGCGTCGTGGCGTTGACTGTGGCAATGGCGCAGGCCAGCGATGCGTTTGCGCCTGCGGTGCTCGGTTTCGTGCTGAGCGCCGCGGCCGCTGGGGGTCCGCATCTGGGCATGAAAACGTCGGCCTTCTTGCTGACTGTGGCCGCGGTTCAAGTGATCGCCATTCTGAGCTTTCTCGCAGGCCGTCGACCAGCGTGACTTTGGGTTGAGTGGTCACCTGAATGACCGCTCTGGAAATAGGGCTCGGGCTGCAATGGGTCGGCAGTGCCAGTTAGACAGACCAGTCAGCGGACGCTCGAGCGGTCTTGGTTCCGTGGACAGAGGCAACGTCAGCATTGCCTCCATGACAAGCCATTCGGCCAGCGACTCTGTTGGCGACGTATGACTGCTATGTGGCCATGACAATGAACTGCGGGCGCGACCAGCAACGACCGATGACGCTGAAATCTGGTCCTGCTTTCGGAAAGCGGCAAAATGTCGCATGACCACATTTGCCTCTTCTCTTAAAAAGGAGATCGCACGCGTTGCTCGAAAAGAGCTCCGTGACGAGATCTCATCCCTTCGCAAGGGCTCCGCAACCTATAGATCCGAGATCGCCGAACTCAAGCGCAAGCTCAAGTCACTCGAGTCCCAGGTCAAGGCCCTGAGCCGATCAACGCCTCAAGCTGAACCCGCGCGCAAGACGCCCAGCCTCAACGAGGCGCCGCGTGGAAAGCCCGGCCGAAAAGTCATCTTTGGCGCGGCTGAGTTTCTGGCATTGCGTCAGCATCTAGGTTTCACGCAAGCACAGATGGGCAAGCTCGTAGGAACCTCTTCCGTATCCATCTACAAGTGGGAGAACGGGCAGGTCACCCCAAGAGCCGCGCAGCTTCAGAAGATCCTCGCCATCCGCAAGATCGGCAAGCGCGAAGCACTGGCACGCATTCAAGCCTGAGCGCTTTGTGTTTCCGGAGTCTGCAGAGCACGCAGACTCCAGCCCTTGGGCCCTCTTCAGCTTCGTCCTGCAGCCTTGGCTAGCAACCGCAACACACGCGGATTCGCCCCATCCAGCAGATGCATGCCGTCGCCCAACTGCGGCAGCGGAACACGATAGATCTCCCCGGCCCACTTGGCCACTGCCGCCGATCGACTCACGCCCCCATGGCAATGCACGATCAGCCGCACTTCTTCAGGCGCATCACGATGCCTGTTGATGAAATCGACAATGCGCTGCGCATCACTGAGCTCGGGCGCCTTGTCCTCGTCCCACTTGCAGGCCAGCTTGTGCTCAGCCTCTGACATCTGATCCGGCCAGTCGGGATCGCCTGGCCGCTCGAACGTGTCCACGAAGTTCAGGATCAGGTGATCCCGGAACTTGTGCAGGTGATCGGGCCGGTTGTGTTCCTCGAACTGATCCAGGATCGAGATGACCACCGTGTCCTGCCGCGGCTTGAGCTTCATCGCTTCGCGCACGCCCATGAAAAGCACTTCCTTCAACATAGCTGTGTCCTCTGTCTTGTGTGAATGAATGATCGACCGGTGTATTCGGTGGTCAATGCAGCCGCGCGCGTGGCGCACCACCGCCCTCTTCCGAGCCGTCGTCCAGCAAGAGATCCGGTGGCAGGTGCTGGGTCCCGATGAACCGCTGTCGCTGCTTGACCGCCGTGGCCACCGCGGCGATGACAACCTGGTAGATCTCCCGCGCGCTCAAGGGCGCCAAGGCCACGATCACGTCACGCCCAGGCTGTTTGAAACCCGGCACCCCGGCATCGGCCAGCGCCCGGTGAATGACGGAGCGCGCCACCAGCAGCGCCTGCTCGGCCGTGGGCATGCCGATGAAGAACTCCTTCATGCGCGTGCGCAAGGTGAGCGGCACCCGCCAGGGATAGTTGCAGGTGGCAATCCAGGTGACCATGCTGGCATCGATCTCCAGGTCCACGCTGAGGTCACGCACCCGTGCCGCGCTCACCGGCTCCAGTAGGGTGTGCAGAACGTTCACCGGGTTCATGCGCATGTCGTGGCTCGGAGCCTTGTCCAGCTCATCGAGCAGGATCACCGGGTTGGCATAGTCGCCGTGCACAAGCTCTTCGAACACCAGGCCGGTGCGTGAGTTGCTCCAGGTCGCTTCCGAACCCAACAGGGCAGATGAGGTTTCTGCCTGGTCCATCTGGTGCCGGCGGGTGGGCACTCCCAGGACCTTCGCCAGCGCATCGCTGAAATGGGTCTTGCCCACCCCCGGCGGGCCGGACAACAGCATGGGCGGGATGCGCACCGGGCGTTTGCTCACCCTGGCCAGTTCGAGCTGGTTGGCCACGAAGTCGATCACCGCCCCGAAGTGTGGGTGGGAGGACTTGAGAGAGAGCACATCCGCAATCCGGCGCGGCGCACCGATGCGACGAAACGGCCCTTTGCGCTGGAGCATGTCAGCGATACCCTTGTTGCGCTTGTTCACATCCGAATCCACCGATTGCGAGCTCTTGAGCAGTTGCGAGCTAGCCTCATCGCTGTGAACACGCAGCTTGTCCTTGGCGTGGGCTTCCAGGAGCTGAATATGGAAGCCCGTCACATTGACCTTGCTGCTGATGGGCTTGGGCGGTTGACGGCGGGGGCGCTTGGCACGCACCTTTTCAGCGGAAGCATCGTCTTTGACGCTTTCCTGGGATGAAGAGCCCTCCGCTTCGGCACCCGCCACAGCCTCTGGCTTCTGCGACCCAGGGTCGACCGTACCAGGGTAGTGGGCGCTGTCGAGCCTTTCGGCGTTGGCCTGCTCGATCGTTTGCCGTTCTTTCTCCTCGTCCTCCTCCTTGCGCTCCCGCATCACTAGATCGCGCAATTCAATGGGAACCAGCAAGTGCCGCGCGTCAACGTGGCGTTGCCGATAGAGTAGTTCCGTAAAGCAGTTGTCCGGGTACCACCGAGCCTTTGTGGCGGCCGGGGTGGATGCGTTGTCCTCCAGGATGTCCCGTGCACCTGGTGCCGCCTCGGAGGGTGGCGTTTGGCTCAAGGGGTCGTTGTTCCCCGCTTGGGCGGGCGGAGTAGATTCGGGTTCGTCGTGGCTCATGGTCGTGCTGCTCCCTGCCATCACTTCAAGGCGCGCAGCTTGAGGTAGTGCGACACGCGCACCGCCTCCACCGCGGCAGGCACGCCGTGGGGACCAAAACGCCGACTGATCTGGCCGTTCAGGCAGAACGAGATCGCCACCAGCGCTTCCGGGCGTTTGCGGACCAGGTACGCGCGCAGGCGCCGGATCACGAGCAAGGCCTTCGGTCCCGAGTAGTTCAGGTTGTAGACCTGCTTGTTGTGCTCGAGCTTGCGCTTGACCGGGTAGATAGCACCGTCCACCCCCACGCAGCGGCGGAAGTGCTCCAGGGTCTGCAGGCAGTTCTGGCAGATGGAGACGACCAGGCGGTAAATCGGCTTGCGGTGCTGAAACGGTTGTTTGATGATGGCGATGCAGCCGTCGCCATCGAGCATGCCGGCTGCCCATTCCAGGCTGGGGACTGGTGCGTCACCAGCGGCACCGAACAGGTCGAGCTCGGCGCGAAGGTCGTCCAGGGACGCGAGCGGATCGGCCGCGATCACGGCCAGGGCGTTCGCATTGGAGTCACCGGATTCATCCCCCGTGCCCTCGCCGCCCTCCCCCGGCTGGCGTGCTTCAAACGATCCATCCACTTCGGGCAGCGGATTCAATGGACCCTCGTCTTCCAGATCGTCGAAGTCGTCCAGGGAATCGGAGGAGGCGCTCACTTGCGCATCAGAGATCGTAGGAACAGGACTGGCATCCTGCAGCGAGTCGGCGTGCGTGAAAAGATCCGAATGATCATCGCCTTCCTGCACGGGCGCAGGCAGCGCCCGCGCCATCGACACCCGCGCTTGCGAGAGCGCATCGCCCAGGGCGCAGCCCATGCGCGAGAGCACCGGGTCCACCGGATGGTCGCTCAGCGGCCCGTGCTTGCTCCCCACGCGGTACGGCCAGAACGCTTCCTGCCCAAGCAGTTCGCGAAGATCGGCGGCATCTAGCGGCTCCAGTTCCTCGAAGCGGTTGATCAACGCACCCAGGAAGGTGGCGGTCAGCGGATGCGCGCAGCGCGTGTTTGCCTCGGGGGTTCCGTGCTTCCTGGCGGAACCAGCGCCCGGCTCCGAGCCCGGCAACTGTTCAGACGCTGCCAGCTCACCCAGGTCGCTGATCAGGCAGGCCAGGCGCGTGAGCGACGCTTCGTCGCGTTGCAGGTCCAACGTGTCCAGCACCATGGCCGCGCGGATGCCCTGGCTCAGGGGGTGCGTGGTGGGCGTCATCTGCGCCGCAGCTGAGTCCTCGGAGACAACCACCGAGAGCTTGTGCTCGATGTCCGGTCGGCTCACCGCTGCCATGAAAACCGCCTGGTGCACCGGCTTCATGCTGGCCAGCACCCGGTGCAGGTCGAACTCGATGCGATCGGGCAGGCCGAGGTGGTCGAGCAACCAGGGTGTGGCGGCCGGGCCTTTGCGGGTCACGCCCACGCGCTGCACCACCAGCGCATCGGACGGGACGTGGGGTACAGCCCGCTTCATGAGCTTGAGTTCATACACGCCGGGCTTGTGCAACCAGGTCGCGGCGTCCGGTGTCGAGAACACCACCGTCTGGTCACCGCCGCCCAGACGGGCGATGGCGACACAGGACGGTCGTGCATCCCAGAGCTCGCCCTGTGCGTCCAGGTTCGGGCCGGTGAGGCCACAGGCGAAAGGCTTGCTCACATGCGCCGTCACACGCGCCACCGACCACGGGTCGGCCAGGTGGCCCAGGGCGTTGGTGCATTCATCCAGCGGATCGGAGTGATAGAAGCTGAGACCTGAGCTGGCTCGCGTTGATGCACCTGCCGTAGCAGGTGCAGCGGCACGGGCGGCGCGCTCGCGCACTTGGGATTCGAAGTCGTTGAGGTCGGCGGCGAGGACTTTGAGGATGTTGAGGTTCATGTTGGTTCCAGTGTTTCGTGTGAATGAATGGGTCTGAAACGAGGGTGTCGTTTCGGTCTCGGATTTCGTTTGGGCAAAGCTCCGCCTGCCTGGCTGTTTGGGCGCAATTGCCCGGGTCGGCCAGCGAGAAGCTGTGATCGGTGAGGTAGTGGGCTAGTCCTGTTTCAGGAACGCCGGAAGCTCCGGGTTCTTGAGGATCGCCACCAGTGACGGTGAGTCGCGCGGAGAACGCCGCCGGCGGGTGTGAGCTACTGAGACACCGGTGTTGCCCTTGTCATCCAGGGCCAGCTCGTCCAGCGCCAGGATGTCGTCGCCGTCGTCGTCCCCCAGCACAGGCGCCAGGTCCGCGACATTGGTCGAAACATCCGCGGCCGCAGTCGCCCCGCCCTCCTCAGCCGCGATGGCCACGCGCTCCTCCGGCAACTGCACCACGATCCCGCGCACCGGCGTGACCGAGATGTGCTGCTTGAGCAAGCGCTCCATGGCCGACCCATCGCGGCGCGTCAGGTTGGGCACGTAGCGGCTGTAGACGCGGAACAGCATCTCGGTGCTGGTGTGACCGAGCTGACGCGCAATCCACTCCGGCGCTTCGCCCGATGCCAACCACAGCGTGGCCGCCGTATGCCGCATCTGGTACGCCCGGCGATGCGGGATCTCCAGATGACGCAGCAGCGGGGCCCACACGCGGTTGAGGAAGTTCTGGTTGTCGATGGGCGTGCCATTGCGATTGCAGAACACAAACTCCGAGGTCTTGCCGGTCACCTTGAACTGTTCTTGCAGCGCATCGAACACCAGGTCGTTCATCTGGATGTCGCGCACGCTGCCATCGGTTTTCAGTTCGTCCTCTTCTTTCAGCACGATGGCCTCGCGCACCAGGATGAGCCGCCGCTCGAAGTCGACGTACTTCCACTTGAGGCCATGGGCCTCACCCGTGCGCATGCCAGTGAAGAAGCGCACGGTGAAGTACTGGCGGTAGTCCGCGCGCACCGTCGTGAGGATCTGCTGCACCTCGTCCAGGGTGAACGGCATCACGTCGCTGCGCTTCATCTTCAGCGGCTTGATGTTGCGAAACGCCGAAGTAAACTCGAACCGGTCGGCCGCTTCGTTGAGGATCTGGCGCAACGGCTTCATCACGGAGTTGATGCGACGGTTGGACAATGTGCTCTGGGATTTTCGGGTGGTTACTTTGGCGAGTGTTGCCCGAAATGCCAGTACGTCTGCCTTGGTGATCTGGCCGACCTCCTTCTCCCCGAAGTAGGGAATGAGGTACTGGTCGATCGACCCACGCTGCGTGACGCGGTAGCTGCGCCGCCACGACACCTCCGACTCCGCGAACCACTGCTCGGCAAACACCTTGAAGGTGGGTGTGCCGGTGCGGGACGAGGGTTGGCGTTGAAGTTCGGGCGCGCTCGCTTCGGCCACCGGCTGAGTTGAGGGCAGCGGTTTTCCAAAGGTCTTTTCGTAGTCGAAGGAGCCGAGGGCGATTTCGCCCTCGACGCGCTCCATGGCCTTTTGCAGGCGCTTGCGATTGACCGGGGTGTCGGGCAAAGAGGTCTGCTCCCGCAGGCGTTGGCCTTGAAACACGAAGTCCAGGAAAAGCAGTCCCGATTCGGAGCGGCGGCGAATACTACCCACGGAGCGCTCCTCCATTGGTCATTGGAATGGGGGCACTCGACATATGCGAATGGCGCGCCATGTCTTCCTGAATGTGTTCCCAGATGTAGAGGGTCTTACGGCCCCCGAATGGGCGGATGTAATGGCGCCCCTCAATCAGCACGCTGTCCTTCAGGCGATCGCGGATCGTCCTCGAGTCGTATTTGATCAAGGCTGACAACTCTGCGGTCGTCAGATAGGTTTGAGGCGATGCCTCAAGGATTGGCACTTGCATGGATGGCTCTCCTTTCATTGAACAGTTACACTGGGAGACCAGTTTGCAAAAACTCTGATCTTTTTGATCTCCTGTAGGTCAGTATATCTGAGTTTTGCACCAGTGCAAGACTTTTTGGTCTGCAGAAGATCATTTTTTACAAAACAAGGTCATGATCCGCTGCCATTTCGCCCGACTTCTCGGGGAGCGCAAGCTCAAGATTGCCGACGTGGCCAGGGATACGGGCATCAACCGCGGCACGTTGACGCGGCTGTACTACGAGACGGCTGAACGAGTAGAGATCGACGTGCTGGACAAACTGTGCGACTACTTCGTCATCGATTTGCCTGAGTTGCTCGAGCGAACGAGTAGCACCGGCCAGACTTGAATCAAGAGTTCGAGCTGGCGGCCGTCACGAATGCGTCCAAATCCGAGGTCACGGCCACATAGTTCGAACACATGAGGAATTCTGGTCGGAAAAGGCACCCCGCCGTATACTGTATGCATGAACAGTATCTGTGCCAGCTCCACGCCTATGCCCTTTTTGGCGTCCCCGCTGGAGCTACCCATGCCCGCAGTGCCTGTTCGGGCCGGGTTTCCTTCGCCAGCGGAGGACTTCTCGGTCAACCGGCTGGACCTTACACAGATCCTGGTCACGCACCCTCAGGCCACCTTCCTGCTGCGAGTGGCGGGCACGTCCATGCGCGACGCCGGCATCGACGACGGTGACACGCTGGTGGTGGACCGTGCCATCAAACCCCACCATGGCCAGGTGGTCGTGGCCGTGGTCGATGGCGAGTTCACGGTGAAGTACCTGCACCAGCGCGCTGGGCGGGTTCGCCTGAAGGCGGCCAACCCTACGTTCCCGGACATCGTGCCCCGGGACGGTCAGACGATCGAAGTGTGGGGTGTGGTCAGTTCCTGCATCAAGCGCTTCGCCGTCTGACTCCCATTCACCCGATGCGAGCAATGCGGCCATGTACGCCCTGGTCGATGGCAACAATTTCTACGTCTCGTGCGAACGGGTGTTCCGGCCCAGCCTGAACGGCCGGCCTGTCGTCGTTCTCTCCAACAACGATGGCTGCGCCATCGCGCGCTCCAATGAAGCGAAGGACCTGGGCATCAAGATGGCCGCGCCCTGGTTCGGGATCAAGCATCTGGAGCAGGAAGCGGGTCTGGTGGCTCTGTCGGCCAACTTCACGCTGTACGGCGACATGAGTGACCGGATGATGAGCCTGGCCGCTGGCCTGGGCCCAGCCCAGGAGATCTAATCGATGAAAGCTTCATCGGGCTTCAAGGGGTGCGTGGTGACCTGGTGAAGCGGGCCAGGACCGTCCGGGAACGCATCCTGCAGTGGGTTGGCATTCCATGCTGCATCGGCATCGCACACACCAAGACGCTGGCGAAGCTGGCGAACCACATTGCCAAGACCGCGGAACGCAAGCCTGGCAGCTACCCCAGCGAGCTGACCCAAGTTTGCAACCTGGCCATTCTCCCTGCGCAAGATCTGGAGGACGTGCTGCGGGCCACCGAAGTGGGTGCCGTCTGGGGTGTCGGACCCCGCATCGGCAAGCAGCTCCAGGAAGAAGGCGTGCGCACCGTGCTCGACCTGGCGCGCATGGACCCTGCCACCATCCGCCGCCGGTGGGGCGTGACCCTTGAGCGCACGGTGCGCGAGCTCCAGGGCAAACCTTGCATTGAGCTCGACGACGCGCCCGGACAAAAACAGCAGATCGCCTGCACGAGGTCGTTCGGCAAGCCCATGCACGAGCTGGCGCCGCTCCTTGAGGCGGTGAGCGAGTTCGCAGGGCGAGCGGCTGAGAAGCTGCGTTCGCAGAAGAGCTTGGCCACTGAGCTGCTGGTGTTCATGCACACCTCACCCTACCGACCCGGGCCGCAGCTCTCGCGCAGCGTGGTCGTGCCGCTGCGCCGACCGACCGACGACACGCTGGCACTGGCTCAGGCCGCGGCCGATGGCATGCGCTACATGTACGTGCCGGGGTACCGGTTCATCAAGGCCGGCGTCATCCTGGTGGACCTGCAATCCGCGGATGTGTTGCAGCGTGAGCTGGACCTGGAGACACCCGCGGAAGACGAGCCGAAGCGGAACCGCTCACAGCTCATGGGCGCGATGGATGCTATCAACGGGCGATACGGCAAGGGGACGGTACATGCCGCCTCCACGGGCAAGGTCGGTCCGCAGCGGGTGTGGGGCATGAAGCAGGAGCGCCGCACGCCGCAGTACACGACGCGGCTTGAGGATGTGCCGGTGGCGAGGGCGTGAACAGCGCCAGTCCACATACCTCCGCCCGTATGATGCCCACCGTGAACTTTCCTCCAGGGCATCCCACACTGTTGCGACATCCCGTGCCAGATGGACTTCCTTTCCCGGTGGAGACGGTGCTCGAATTGCCTGCGGTCGGGTATGAGGTGGAGCAGCGAGATGACTGGTGGATCGTGCGGATCGGGGCCACCGGTGAAGCGGTGTATCAAGGTCCAGGGCCGGTCGAAGTGTTCGTATCCGCAGCGCCTTTCTGATGAACGAGCATCCGACGCTGCTGTGGCATCCCACGCCCGATGGTGCGAGTCCCTACTGCGAGACACGCCTTCCACTGGAACCGCACGACTACCACGTCATCGAGGTGCCCAGCTTGGAGATCGTGATCGTGATCCTGATCGCGAATGGCGAGGTGGTGTACAAGGGCGCTGGACCCGTAAAGGTGTATCGCTCGCCCACCCGGCTGTGACGTCACACAGATGCCGGGCATGTTGAATGGCTGGGTGACTGCTCCAGACTGAATGGAGCCGTTCGGCGTTAGGCCGTGTATGGCTCCTTCACATCGATTGCTGTCCCTCGATGCTGAATACCCAAGTGCGAGATTTTTGGTACGTCGCGGACCTTCAAGAGCGCATGTGACGGTTTCATCTGGCGGCGATTCCGGCGACATTCGCTTCGCACGCAGAATGCTGTGAGCTCACATCACAACTCGAAAACTTCAACGCCGGCACAGCTTCACCGGCCCGAGCTCCTGGCAACCGCGGCGCTGCGTTTCCACACTGCAGTGCAGGTCGTAGGCGGCGCCCTTCCACGCCCACACCGGTTCGCAGAAGCCCGCAGTGCCGATGCGCAGGTCCTGCCAGCCCTGGGTGCGTGTGGGCAGGGGCGTCACGCCAGCGCCTGGGAAACCGAGTTGCTGCGTGTAGCGGCCCTGCGCGTTTTTCACGAACAAAAACACCGAAGAACCGGTGTGGCCTGAAGTGCAGCCATTGCCCGCGGTCACCAGCACCTCGGGCACGCCGTCGCTGTTCAGGTCAAGCACCTGGGTCTCGTGTGCGATCTCGCCGCAATCGGGGGCCATCAGGGCCTTGCCGCCCGGGGCGACGCGGTAGTCGAGCAAACGGAAGATGGCCAACTGGTCGGCTGCAGGCAGGCGACTGGCCAGATCGCCGAACAGCAGGCGTGGACCCGCAGGCTGGGCCCAGGCCACCGCAGCGGTGGTGAGCCCGATGGCGGCCAGCCAGAAAAGACGCACATTCATCGGGCGCTCAGAGCTTGGGCGTCGCGCCGCTCGACAGCCGCGCTTTCACAGCCTCTTGTCGCTTCTGTTCCACCCAGTCCTTGGCCTTCTGGTGCGAGCTGGCCCAAGCACCGTAGTCCACCAGGCGCACAACAAGGTTGCGCACCGGCTCGCCAGCCATGCTGGCTGCCGCAGCCAACCCGCAGGTTGATGGGTCTCGCGGCACATAGCCCTTCTCCTGGCCACGTTTGAGGCCGCTCAGGATGTCGTTTGCTTCGCCCACACCAATCACGGTGGTTTTGGGCGTGCTGCGCCAGCACATGGGCTTGCCGGGTTCGCCCCAGACGCTGTTGGTGGTGGAATAGTTCTTGCCGCTCGTGGTGGGCTGACCGTAGCGTTGCGCCAACTGGGCACCGAGCTGTGCCTGCGTGGGTGGTGAGTTCAGACTCATTTGCCTCGTCATGCCGAGCACGCGTGGCGCGCTGGGTGGTGGCGAGAAGTACAGCCTGAAATCCTCGCGGCCTTGCGCATCGTCGAAAGTGGCCCACAGCTCGTACAGGAAAGGCTGCGTGCTCAGTTGCTGAACGCCGTCGCTGTAGTTGTAGGTCATATTGCGTTTTTGTACGCGAATGCCGGGTCGGTGGGCATTGAGCACAGCCATCACTTCGGCCTCGCTCATGCCCGGGCGCAAGCCCACGATGTCGAACGACGGTTGGGCTGTGGCGGGCAGGCACAGTGCGCAGGCCATGGCGAGCAGCCCGGCAGCAGCCTGCCGGGAAATGGTGTGACGCATATCAACTCCCTTCGGATGAGGTGAGCTCATGCTAGGTCGCACCAGCGCACGAGGCACCTCCCAAATGAGAGGCCCGAAACTCAAACTGCGGCTTCAGGACGAGCGCAGCGGCAAGGCGAGCTCGCGCTGCAAACGCGCAATCAGTTCGGCCTGGCGCCGCACACCGGTCTTTTGAAACACGCACTTGAGGCGCGTGCGCGCGGTGCCGTAGGTCAGGCCGAGGAGTGATGCGGCGTCTCGCAGGCTCCATCCATCGAGCAGGGCCTCGGTCAGCCGCGCCTCGGCCGGTGTGAGTCCGTGCGCAAGCCGCAGCCAGTCGGCGCGAGAGGGTGGCGGGTCGTGGGCCGTGCCCGAGAGCGCCAGCAGCACGCAAGGCCGGTGCGCCTGGGCCGACGACAGCGGTAACGCAAGTGCCGCCGCTTGGACGCGCAGGGGCGCTCCCCCGCCCGTGCGTGGCAGCACCAGCGTGTCGGCGTGCGAGGCCCGTCCCTCGGGCCGCGGCGCGTGGATCTGCAGCAGCGCTGCGAGCGCGGGCCGCGATGCGCTGTTGGCGGCCTGCACGCGGCCTCGCTGGTACACCAGTGCGTCGGCCTGAGCGAGCACCTGCAGTGCGGCCTGGTTGGCGTGCACCAAGCTGCCATCTGGTGCCACGATGAGCATGCCGCCTTGAAGGCTGTCGAGCGCGCCGGCGAGTTGATCGCGGCGCAGCGAGGCCGTGCCCAACCGCTCGCGGATGCGCAGCGCACGCACGAAGTGCCCGCTGAGAAGCTCGAATAGGCGAACCTCGCGATCGCTGAAGGTGGGCAGGTCGGGTGCGCGCAGCAGCGTTACGTTGGCGATGCCGCTGCGCTCGGTGGTGAGGGTATTGCCCAGGCTGTAGCGAAACCCCTGCGGCCGCATCCACTCCTGGTAGTAACCCGACCGGTACAGGATGCCGGTCTCTCGGGTGTGGGCGTCGAGGCGTTCGTTGGTGCGCACCATGCCGAGCCGGTGCAGCGCTTCGGAGTGCACGTTCCAAGGGTTGTCGGGTGCGAAGTACAGCGCGTCGAAACAAGTCATCCAGCGGGGTTCAATGCCGGCCAGGTGCGCCTGGGTGAGGCGGCGGTTGCCGAAATCGAGGACATAGAAGGTTTCAGCCTCGGTGCGGAAGCAGGTCTTGAGTCGCGCGAGAACCGCGGGCCAGTGCAGTGCGTCGAGCGCGGCATCGTAGATGGCCGAGGTGAGGTCGTCGACAGCGGACGGGGTCATGGCCTCAGTGCATCTGGAGCGGTCGGGCCGACTGCGTGACCCGAACCAGCAGCGCCGTCAGTTCGCTCTGGCGCGTGGACCCGGTCTTTTGAAACAGGATTTTCAGATACCAGCGCGCAGTGGCATAGCTCATGCGCGCTCTCGAGGCGGCTTCGCGCAGTCCGCCACCGTCCATCAGTGAAAGGGCGAGTCGCGCTTCGGCAGCGGTGAAACCGAAGAGCGCGGTCAGTGTCTCGCGCGCCTGTGCCACTGGCGGTGCCAGCGGTTCGGACAGGCTCACGAGCACGGCCGCTCTCGGCGACACGAACACGCTGCGGGTGCTGCGCAGGGGCGTCATCTGCAGCACGAGGCCTTGTGCCACGAGGGCGGCTTGCTGCGCCGGTTCAGGCGCGGTGCCGCCGGCCGTGCAGGCGCTCAGCAAGGCTTCAAGTCGTGCCTGGTGTTGCGGCTCGCGCGCTGCGAGCCTTCCGCCGCGCAAACAGAAGCCCTTGCCACATGCGAGCAACTGCAGCGCTGCCCGGTTGGCTTGCAGCAACGCGCCGTGCGCATCGAGCACCGCCATGCCCTGCGCAACCTGGTCCAGAGCCATGGTGCTGTCACTGCAGCGTTGCGTCAGGGTGTCAAGCTTCACCACCATGCGCATGGCGCGCTCCATGTGTCGCGCGAGCTGGCCCAGGCGGCGCTGTTCGGCCATGCCGAAGCCGCCACGACCTGGCTCGCGCAGCAAGCTGAAATTGAGCACCAACCCCTCCTGTATCCATGGCGTGATGCCCATGGTGTGCGCAAGATCCTGCGGCCGCAGCCATTCGTTGAAGTAGGTCGAGCGCCTCAATGCACCCGGGTCGCCCAAGTGAGCGAGCATGCTTTCATCGGTGCGCACAACGCCGGGTCGGTGCAGTTCGGGCGTTTGCAGGCAAGGGTTGTCGGGCAGGTAGAAACTGGCCGAGAAGCGCTTGAGTTGTGCGCGCTCGACGCCTTCGATGCGCACAGGTCGAAGGGTGTGCGCGCGCAGGTCCAGGCAATACAAGGCTTCCACCCGAGACTGGAACAGCGTGCGCAGCGTCGGCATGCCCTCGTCCCAGGCGGCTGGGTCGATCACAGCGTCGTAGAGGGCCTCGGTGGCCCGGTGCAGAAGGAAATCGGGTCGGGACATGGCGACTTTTTAACCGATATCGCCACACTGCGCCCCACCTCCATTTGCGTGCTGTGGGAGACGTATCCAGCAGAACACACTCAATTGTGTGCACTGCAAGCGATGTTCTTGGTCAGCGTGGGTCGCTATCAACACTGACTACGCAATGCACATGGATGCTAATCGTCGCAGTATGGCGCCCACCAAAAATCCGCAATAAATGTAGACCCGCCGACCGGTACCAGTGAGACTGGTAAAGACTGAAATTCATCATGGCAAAGTCCCCCTCCATTCGCTGAAAGCTATGAGATAAGCTGACGTTTGAACGTGTAACCGCGCGATACAGTGGACGAGTTGATGAGCGACCGGGCCTGACCGATGGAGGCAGTCTAGCCGCGACCATGCCGCCATCAAGCGGTGGACCGAGTCTTGTAAGGTACAAACGACCTCAGCATGATTTAGAGCGCGCATCGTGTGCGATGTCTCAAACGTCAATAATCGCTGCAAACCACCCCCCCTGGGTCAAGGTACACGTGGACAGCTAAGGGGAGTGCCTTGACCAATTAAGCGACGGCACGAGTGCAAGGGTCGTTTTCAGGAATGGGGCTGATCTGGTGGGGCCATCGCGGCACGAGCAAGGCACACATCGGGCACAGGATGTTTCCGATGGAGTATTGGCGAATATTGGTCCAACTGCGAGATGTGCCCAAGTCAGTGGGGCTCAGTTGCGGAGAGCGATGAAAAGTGTCGCACGATGTGTGCGGGCACTTGCTTGAAAAGCAAGGCTTGGTGCGGCTGGCGGGGATCGAACCCACGACCCTCGGCTTCGGAGGCCGATACTCTATCCACTGAGCTACAGCCGCATGCTGCTTGGAGACCGATAGTCTATCTGTTGCGTTTTGCTCCGATGACGACAGCCTTCGGAGGCCAATACTCTATCCACTGAGCTACAGCCGCAACGCCAGCGATTCTATCAGCCGAGGGGGCGGCGCCCGGTGGGTGCCAAGGGGGCTTGGCTATAATCCAAGGCTGTTTGCCCGGCCTGACACGGGCACGCCCCACACCCGAACAGGCCTTGCTTCGCCACCCCCTGAGGACATCATGAGCGACCACGCGCACGAAGAACACCATACCGGTCCCATCAAGACGCCAACCCAGTTGATGTGGACGGCCTTCTTTGCGTTCGTCGCGCCCATCTTCATCATCATCGGCCTGGTGTACTACGTGGTCTCGGCCAACAAGCCGGCGGCCGGCGCGGTGGACATGGAGCAAGCCGTTGCCCAGCGCATCCAGCGCGTGGGCACGGTGGAGCTGCGCGACGCCAACCGCCCGCTGGCTTCCGGCGAGTCGGTGTACACCGCCCAGTGCGCGGCCTGCCATGCGGCGGGCCTGGCCGGTGCGCCCAAGTTCGGCGACGCCGCCGCCTGGGGCCCCCGCATCGCCACCGGCTATGAAGCCCTGCTGACCTCCGCCCTCAAGGGCAAGGGCGCCATGGGCGCGCAAGGCGGCGGCGCCTTCCGCGACGCCGAGATCGGCCGCGCCGTGGTGCACCTGGCCAACGCCGCTGGCGGCAAGTTCCCCGAACCCCAGGCACCGGCACCCGCCGCTGCAGCAGCCCCCGCGGCCGCTGCGCCGGCCGCTGCAACGCCTGCCCCCGCTCCTGCCGTGGCCGCAGCGGCTCCGGCGCCCGCTGCCGCTGCGCCCGCACCTGCCGCCTCGGCCACCGTGGCCGCTGGCGCCGGTGAGGCCCTGTACAAGCAGGCTTGCGCCGTGTGCCACGTGGCCGGCGTGGCCGGTGCACCGAAGTTCGGCGACAAGGCCGCCTGGGCACCCCGCGTGGGCGCTGGCCTGGACACCCTGACCGCCACGGTCATCAAGGGCAAGGGTGCGATGCCTCCCAAGGGCGGCGCAGGCGCCGCCGCGGAGGCCGACATCAAGGCCGCCGTGCAGTACATGCTGAACGCGGTGAAGTAAGGCACGTCCCCTTCCCCCGAAAAAGCCGGCCCCGCGCCGGCTTTTTTGTGCCCGCGCGCGGCCGCCCTCAGGCGGCTTGTAGCGCCTGGGGATGGGGAATGAAACCGAACCGCGCCGGCAGCGCATCGGCGCGCACCTCGGCCGGGCGCCAGCGGCCGGCTTCGACCGCGTCGGCGGCCAGGTTCATGTCGGCGCTGTGCACCAGCCCGACACCCCGATCGGTCACCAGGTACAGCCGGCCGGATTCGTCCAGCAGACTCTCCTGCACCCGCGCCGGCAGGCCGGTGTGGGACAACACACCACCCTCGGGCTGCAGGCGCCAGATCCACGGCGTGGCCTCGAGTTCGACGTACACACGCTGCGGCCCGTTCTGGAAGTACCACTGGCCTTGCGCGTCGGCCGCGTAGTTGCGGTGAATGAACTCGATGAGCTTGTCGTGCTTGAGCAGCGAGCCCTTGCTGGCGGGAAAAGGCCCTTGCGCCTGCGTGCGGTCGTCGCGCATGTACCAGTTGCCGCGGGCATCCAGGCCCAGCCAGCCATAACAGTGCGGCACATTGGGCCACTTGGCCATCGCGGCCTTGACGATGTCGTCCATGGCGAGGCTCCTCAAAGGTGGGCGAGCAGCCAGTTTCCCACGGCCTCGGGCATCGCGCGCACATGCCCGGGAAGGCCAAGGGGTCCGTGCGAGACCGGAAAGCCCACATGGCCGCCCTGCTCGGGCTGCCACAGGGTGACGTGATGGCCCGCGTCCTGCTGGGTCGGCAGGGACTCGGCGGGCACGAAGGGGTCGTTGCGCGCATTGAGCGCGAGCGCGGGCACGCGGATGCTGTGAAGCACCGGCTTGGCCGAGGCACGCGCCCAGTAGTCGGTCGTGTCCTTGAAGCCGTGCAGGGGCGCGGTGAAAAGGTTGTCGAACTCGTAGAGGTCGCGCGCGGCCAGCAGCTTCTGCCGGTCGAACAAGCCAGGGTGCTGCTCCAGCTTGCCGAGCGCCTTGGGCACCATGGAGCGCATGAACATGCGGGTGTAGACCACGCGGTTGAAGCCGCGCCCGATGGCGTGGCCGCCCGCGGCCAGGTCCAGCGGGGAACACACCGATGCAATGGCGCGCACGCAGGAGGTCGCTTCCGTGCCCATCTCACCGGCCCAGCGCATCAGCGCATTGCCACCCAGCGACACGCCCACGGCGATCAGCGGCCGGCCCGGGTGTTCCTCGGCAAAACGGCGCAGGATCCAGTCGATCTCCTGGAAGTCACCCGAGTGGTAGGCGCGTGGCGCGTGGTTGAGTTCGCCCGAGCATCCCCGGAAGTGGGGCACCGCGTAGGCCACGCCGTGGGCGGCGGAGAAATCGGCGAAGGCCACGGCGTACTGGCTCGCGGAAGAACCCTCCAGCCCGTGGAACAGCACCAGCAGGGGCGCCTCCTGCGCGCTGCTGTGCAAGGCCTGGTCCACGTCGATGAAGTCGCCATCGGGCGTCTTCCATCGGCTGCGCTTCCAGCGCGGCGGCGGTCCGAAATGGCGGCGGCTGGCCAGCGCGGCCCACACCGTCTGCGGGTTGCCTCCGGGCAACCACCACGGCGCGCGGTAGGAAAAGCGGTCGGACTTCAATGCAGCACCGGCTGGGTGGTGAAGGCCTCGAGCGGCTCGGTGCGTGAGCCGGGGCTGGCGTGGTGCGCGACCATGCGCCAGCCCTGGGCGGTCTTGGCATAGACGTTGGTGGCCACCACCCAGGCGTGTTGCATGCCATCGTCCGTCATCACGGCCACGCGCTCGACCACGCTGTGCACGCTGCAGCCACCGGCATCGAGCCGGCGCACCTTCTCGGGCTGGGCCTGCACGCTGCCACTGGCGAACATGGTCTCGAACGCGGCGCGCACCGCGGCGTGCCCCACGAGCCGGGGACCACCCGGATGCACACACACGATGTCGTCCTCGTCCGCCCAGCAGGCCATGAGGCGCTCGATGTCGGCGTGTTGCAGCGCGTCGTAGAAGGCCGCCTCCGTGTCGTCCGCCGAACCGGGGGGCAGTTTGGGTTTTCGCATGTGGGCTATTTTGCCGCCAGTGCCCGGTTGCCCGGGTGCACCCCCGGGTATATTCCCGCTGATCGACCTGATCTCATCCAGCGGAGGTTTTATGCGCACATCCATTCGACGCCTGTCCACCTGGGCCGCCGCCCTGTTGCTCGCCACCAGCCTCACGGGCTGTGGGTACAACGACTTCCAGCGCCTGGACGAGCAGAGCCAGTCGGCCTGGTCGGAGGTGCTCAACCAATACCAGCGCCGAGCCGACCTGATCCCCAACATCGTCGCCACCGTCAAGGGCGAGGCCAACTTCGAGCAGGAAACGCTCACCCGCGTGATCGAGGCCCGCGCCAAGGCCACGTCGATCCAGGTCACGCCCGAGACCTTGAACAACCCGGCTGCGATGCAGCAGTTTCAGGCCGCGCAAGGCGAACTGGGCAGCGCGCTCAGCCGCCTGATGGTGGTGGTGGAGCAGTACCCCAACCTCAAGGCCAACCAGGGCTTCAGCGACCTGCGCGTGCAGCTCGAAGGCACCGAGAACCGCATCACCGTGGCGCGCAACCGCTACATCCAGACCGTGCAGGAGTACAACGTGCTCGCGCGCAGCTTCCCCACCAACCTCACCGCGATGGTCTTCGGCTACAACCCCAAGGCCAACTTCCAGGTCGCCAACGAGGCCGCGATCTCGACACCGCCCACGGTGGACTTCAAGAAGCCATGACGCTGCGCCTGGCCCGGTGGCTGCTGGCCGCCCTGGGGCTGTGCTTCCTCCCGGCGCTGGCTCAAGGCCTGCAGCCCATCCCCGAATTGCGCGCGCGCGTGATCGACCAGACGGGCACGCTCGATGTGGCGAGCCTCGCCGCCATCGAAGCCAAGCTCGCGGCCTTTGAAAAGACGAACGGCTCGCAGGTGGTGGTGGTGATGGTGGCCACCACCGCACCCGAAGACATCGCCGATTACACGCAGCGCCTGGGCGACGCCTGGAAGATCGGGCGGCGCGATGTGGGCGACGGCGTGCTGTTCGTGATCGCCAAGGACGACCGGCGCCTGCGCATCGCCACCGCGAAGGCGCTGGAAGGCGCGATTCCCGACCTGATGGCCAAGCGCATCATCGACGGTGCGGTGACGCCCGCGTTCCGCATCGGCAACTACGCCGCCGGCATCGAGGCCGGGGTCGATCAGATCCTGGCGCGCATCCGGGGTGAGAACCTGCCCCTGCCCGCGGAACAGGCCACGCGCGATGGCGCCGGCCTCGACGATTTCGACGGCATGGAGGTGCTGGTGTTCCTGGTCTTTGCCGTGCCCATGTTCTCGGCCGTGCTGCGCGGCATCTTCGGCAACAAGCTGGGCACGGTGTTCACGGGCATCGGTGCCGGTGGCCTGGCCTGGGTGCTGACCGCCGTGGTCTGGGTGGCCATCGGCGCCGGCCTGCTCGGCATGCTGGCCGCGCTGTTCCTGCAGTTCCTGCCGGCACCTACTTCGGGAGGCTCCGGCCGGGGCGGGCGTGGCGGCGGCTGGGGCGGTGGCGGCTTCGGAGGTGGGGGCGGAGGACGCGGAGGGGGTTTTGGCGGTGGTGGTTTCAGCTCGGGCGGTGGCGGCAATTTCGGCGGCGGCGGCGCTTCCGGCGGCTGGTGAGGGCAACAGGCCATGAACAAGCTCGCCCGCATCCTGAAGCACCGTTGGCTGGACGCCTCGGACACCGCGCGCGCGGTGCCCGACGACATGGCCGAGCGCCTGGCGCGGCGCGTGGCCGCCAGCGAAGGCCGGCACAGCGGCGAGGTGCGGCTGTGCGTCGAAGCCGCCCTGCCCCTGAGCTACCTCTGGCGCATCAATGCCAGCACCCCGCTGTCCACCGTGGTGCGCGAGCGCGCGCTGACCTGGTTCGGCCGCCTGCGCATCTGGGACACCGAGCACAACAACGGTGTGTTGATCTACCTGCTCCTGGCCGAGCACGCCATCGAGTTCGTGGCCGACCGGGCGCTGGCGCAACGCGTCGCGCCGGCCGAATGGCAGGCCATCGTGGACCGTCTGGGCGCGCGCCTGCGCGAGGGGGCGTTCGAGGATGGGCTCACGCAGGCCCTGGAAGAAGTGTCCGCCCTGCTGGTGCTGCACTTCCCGGCCGACGCCGGCGCCACCCGGCGCAACGAGCTGGCCGACGGCGTCGTGCGCCGTTGACGAGCGCCGGCGGACTCAGCCGCGCCGCTTGTCCTGCGCCGTGCGGCCGTTGTTGAGCGCCACATTCAATTCCTGCTGCAGCGCCTTGTTCATCTGGGCAAAGGTCTTGAGTTTGCGCGTGGTCTCGCGCAGGCGATCGGCCATGCGCTTGGAGATCGCCAGCAGCAAGCGGGCGCCCAACCTCGGGTCGTCCTTGAGCAGGCGCATCAAGGCCGTGCGCGAGAGCACGGCCGCCGCGATGTCGGTGTTGGCGGTGCAGGTGGCCGAGCGCGGTGCGCCATCGAGCACGCCCATTTCACCGATCAGGTGGCCGGGGCCCATGATGTTCACCACCATGCTCTCATGCAGGCCGGGCAACTCGTTCTCGACCGCGATGTCGCCTTCCAGCACCAGCAGCATGTAGTCGGTCTGCTTGACCTCCCCCTCCTGGATGATGACCGCGCCCGCCTTGATGAGCTTGGGCCTCATGTAGCCCACCACTTTCAGCGCATCGCTCATGGTGAGGTCGGCCAGCGCCGACGAGGTGACCAGCAAACGGGCTGCCACCTCTTCCGGGGCCATGTCGGGGCTCTCAAAAATGGATGACATCGGCGATGCTCCCAACGTGTTCTTGTCTTGTCCGAGATGGTATGCGGACTGTCACACGGCTCGCCGCAAAAGCCAACAAAAAGACCGGCACGAGGCCGGTCCTTCTTTGATAAACGACACGAAGTCGTCGCTTATTTCTTTTGGCGGTATTTGCGCAGAGCGGCGATCTGCGCGGCCATGACCGCGAGTTCCGACGTGGCCTTGGCCAGATCGAGATCGCTCTTGGCGTTCTTCACGGCCTCTTCGGCCTGCCGGCGCGCTTCGGTCGCCTTGGCCTCATCGAGGTCGTGGCCACGGATCGCGGTGTCGGACAACACGGTGATGTGGTGCGGTTGCACTTCCAGAATGCCACCGGCCACGAACACGAATTCTTCACCGCCATCGGCCTTCTCGATGCGCACGGCGCCGGGCTTGATGCGGGTGATCAGCGGAATGTGGCCGGGCAGGATGCCCAGCTCACCGGCCTCGCCCGGCAGCGCCACGAACTTGGCTTCGCCGGAGAAGATGGATTCTTCGGCGCTGACCACATCGACGCGGATGGTGCTCATAGTTACTCCAATAAAAAAGGTGAGTGGAAAGCAAGCAGCGGGGTGGCTGGCTAGGCGCCGCGCGGAGCCGTACTAGGGTACGGCGAGCACGGCAACAACGTCAGACGCCCCGGGGCGCCGCTTTACGCCACCTTTTTGGCCTTTTCGAAGGCTTCGTCGATCGTGCCGACCATGTAGAACGACTGCTCGGGCAGGTGGTCGCATTCACCGGCGGTGATCATCTTGAAACCACGGATGGTTTCGGCCAGCGGCACGTACTTGCCGGGCGAGCCGGTGAACACTTCAGCGACGTGGAAGGGCTGCGACAGGAAACGCTGGATCTTGCGGGCGCGGGCCACGGCCAGCTTGTCTTCCGGCGCCAGTTCGTCCATGCCCAGGATGGCGATGATGTCGCGCAGTTCCTTGTAGCGCTGCAGCGTGCCTTGCACGGCGCGGGCGGTTTCGTAGTGGTCCTGGCCCACCACCAGCGGATCGAGCTGGCGGCTGGTGGAGTCCAGCGGGTCCACGGCGGGGTAGATGCCCAGCGCGGCGATGTCACGGCTCAGCACCACGGTGGAATCCAAGTGGGCGAAGGTGGTGGCGGGCGACGGGTCGGTCAAGTCATCGGCAGGCACGTACACGGCCTGGATGGAGGTGATCGAGCCGACCTTGGTGGAGGTGATGCGCTCTTGCAGACGGCCCATTTCTTCGGCCAGCGTCGGCTGGTAGCCCACGGCGGAAGGCATGCGGCCCAGCAGGGCGGACACTTCGGTACCGGCCAGGGTGTAGCGGTAGATGTTGTCCACGAAGAACAGCACGTCACGGCCTTCGTCGCGG
>QFCS01000336.1_pt1 | contig 39616 bp, 57 predicted proteins | sample 3576561 | NCBI WGS metagenome assembly QFCS01 | reverse complement strand
GCCGAGCACGCGGACGCCGCCGTTGTACATGACGACGCGGCCGGGCAGCGGCGGCGTAACGGTGATGGCGGGTATCGCCGCGCCGCCGTTGGAGAGCGACTGCCCCATCAGGATGCGCATCCTGACCTTGGTGACCGCCGGCGACAGGCTGTTCAGCGCCAGCAGGTCTTCGCGTGCCGTCGACAGCACGCCGCCCGTGTCCATCTTGTAGACGGCATCGTTGCCGCGCACGTCGATCGCCAGCGCCGTCGAGCCGACGACGCCGAAAGTGAGCCGCACCTGGCGGGTGTCGGTGATCACATAGGCATCGCCGGCGCTGATCCGCCCGACTGCGTCGTGGACGTATTCGCGGCCTGGATAAAACGGCCCGAACAGCATGTAGGAGCGCGCCCACGGCTTGCCGTAGAGCACGGTGCCGGCGGCGTCGGTGTAGGCGAACTCCCAATAGCCATCGGTGACGATGCGGCTCGCCCGGTTGTAAAAGGTGCCGTCATAACGCACGGCGACGAGCGGGGTGCCGTCCGCCGCGTAGACCAATACGACGGCAAACTCCTCGTCGGTGACCGGCGACCCGAAATCCTTGGCGAGCCGCTCGTCGAGGGTCTTGGGCGAGACGGCCGCGGTGTCGATCAGCCTGTCGAGCACCGTCGCCGTCGTGGCCTTGGGCACGGCGATGACGGGGTTGGTCGAGATCGCGCCGCCGCCGCTGGCAAGGCCGGAGCCGGTGACGGTCCTGGTGGCGACGTCGCCCAGGCCGCCGGAGATCACAAAGAGCAGGCCGGTTATGCCCGGCGTGATCGGGGCCGTCGCCGCGCATTTGTACTTGACCCCCTGGCCCACGGTGCCGCCGGTCGAAAAAAACTCGGCGGCCAGCAGCTCCGGGCCGCTGTCCATGTCGGTGGCGCGCGGCGCCAGTCCCGGTGCGGCCTGGACGATGCGCACGCCGTTTTCGGGGGAGTTGGTACGGCCGGGGAAAGGCCCCGTCGTCTCGGTGACGGTGGCGCCGTTGGTCTGGCCGAGCACGGCGACGCGCATGCCGGCGACCAGCAGCACGCCGTTGACGGTGAGGCCGGCGACCAGCCCAGTCGTCAGGTCGACGTTGGTGAGGATCGCGACGCTAACGTCCAGCTTGGGGTTGTCCCCGCTCTCGGCCGCCGTCATGCGCTGGTCGAGGTCGCCGAGCGCGGCGGCCACCGGCCCGGTCGCCAGCAGCTGCTGGCCGAGCTTGTCCATTGGCAGGCGGCCGGAATTGATCAGCACCCCGTCGATCCTGCTGTTGACCAGCACTTCGTCCGCGCTGTTCACGGGTGTGAAATTGCCTGTGCTGATACCTGGCATACGGTCTCCTAGTCGGTGTCTCGGGTGATCGGGCCGGTCAGCGGGCCGGCGAGCGTGGCGCCGATCGGCCGGACCCAGATGCGGTGCTCGCCGGCCGCCAGCGCGCTGCCGCTGCGGCGGTAGACGACGACGTTGTCTATCGACCCGTCGAACGACGCGTCGGCCTCGATCGCCAGCGCCGTCTTGGTACCGTCCGAATTGAGCACGGCGCGATGCCGGCCGGCGGTGCCGGTCCATGCGCCGTCCGCCGCCGCATGCACGCTGCCGCCGGTCAGCCGCGGCCGCACCTGGCCGGCAGTCACCGCCAGGTCGAAGGCGACGGCATAGTCGCCGGCCGGCAGCGCCAGCGCCTGGCTGATGGCGCCGCCCGTGCCGGCCGTCTTGGCGGCGACGCCGGCGGCGATCGACCACAGCCCGGCCGTCCAGGGCGCGCCGGTGTCGAAACCGCCGTCGCTCGCCATGTCGATGCGCGTGCCGTCGCCGATCACCCGGCCATAGGTCTGCAGCGGCTCGACGGCGATCGGCGCGCCGGCCTTGTCGGTCGCCTCGTCGAGCGCGCCGGGCGTGGCGCGGTGATAGATCTGCACGGCCTGGGTGGCGGTGTCGGCGCCGGTGGCGATCGCCACCGTGAGGTGGCCGAGCCCGGCCGTCACCGTCAGTGCCTCCAGCGGGATCGCGGCGGGTGTCGCGCCGTCGCCGGCCGCCACCGTGTGCGCCACCGTCGCCGTCCAGCCGCTCGCCGCGCCGCCGTAACTCAAAGCCTGCGCCGCTAGCTCGATCGCGTCGGCCGGGTCGTAGACGCCGGAGAGGTCGACCGCGCCGTTTGCCGCCGGCGCGGCGGCCGGGCCGGACCAGGCGGGCGCATCGGCGGCGAGGCGGTGCCGCACCTCGTAGCTGCCGACCGCCGCCGAGTTGGCGCCGGGCCTCAGTCGCACGACGAGACCGTCCGCCGCGCCGGCCGCGACGATGCCGCTGTCGATGCCGGCGATGACGGGCACGGCCGGCGCCGGCGGGTCGCCGCCGATGATGACGCCGCTGCGGCCGGTCCAGGGCGGCACCGGCGTGGCGTCCAGCTCCTCGTCGATCTGCGGCGCGGCCGCCTTGAGGGTGAGGACGGACGTCTTGCCCTTGCCGGGCTCGCGGCGGATCAGAATCATTTCCATGCCGCCGGCCGTCGCCGGCACCAGGTGCACGACGTCGCCCTTGCCCGGTGCCTCGCCGTCGCCGTCGAGCCTGAACGTCGCCTGCCGGCCCGGCAGCGCCTTGATCGGCCGCAGGATCGAGGCCGGCCAGGGCGAGCCTTCGGCGTGCCGGATAAAGCGGACCCAATAGTCCCGCCCCGCCTCGAACTCATAGGGGCTGTCGATCTCTATCAGCTTGCCGCGCCGGCTCTTGACCTCGGCCGAGTGGATGCCCGGCGCCAGAAAATCCCGGCTGGCGATCAGCATGTCGCCATAGGTCGCCTGGCGCACCGCGCGCCGCTGGATCGCCGTCCAGGTGACGTGCCGGTTGAGCAGCTCCAGCTGGTAGCGGCGCAGGTCGCGGAACAGCTGCGTCGGGTCGGTGATCCACGGCCGGTCGATCTTTTCGACCCGGTCGAAGGGCGGCGACCGGCCGGGGAACGGCACGATCATGTCCTTGGGCTCGTAGCCCGAGGTCGCGTCGCGAAAGGTCGCGCGAAAAGCGTCGGGCAGCTTGAGATAGTCGACGCGCCCGCGGATTTCAGAGCAGTTGCGGGCGTCGAGATGGCCGGCGACCGCGTCGCGCGGCCGGTCGATGGTGACCGTCCATTTGACGCCGTTGTTATGCACCACCGCCCGGCCGGCGGCGCCGATCGCCTTGAGGCCGTTGCGCAGCGGCTCGCGCGTCTCGTGCATCCGGCCGTATTTCAGGCCTTTGGCGATGCAGAACCGCTGCCACTCTTCGAAGGCCGGCCGGTCGATCGCCGGCTCGCCGACCGGAAACGGGTTGGAGTTGCCCTGCAGCGCCTTGAGCGCCAGCGCCGGCGGCCATGCCGTCTGCTGCTCCACCCAGGCGCCGCCGTCCTCGCCCTCCGGGACGAAGTCGTTGGCGACCGAGCAGGCAAGCCCGTTGAACTGGTTGATGTTGCCGTTGAACTGGTCGGAGCTTTTGACCAGGATCGCGGTCAGCGACAGCGGCTTGTTGTAGTTGATCGGGTACTCCGGCCGGATGGTCTTGAGCATCGCCCACTGGCACTCGCGCACCAGGCCGTTGGCGATCTCCTCGTCGGTCATCATTTCGAGCTGGACTTCCCAGTCGCCACGCGACGGGAAGTCCCATTGGTGCTCGCGGTAGAACGCCCGCTCCTTTTGCCCGGTGATCTCCAGCGTCGTCAGCTCGGTCCAGGCCGGCGCGCCCCATTGCCGGTAGCGGATCGCGATCCGCGCCGTGCTCGACTGCTTGCGATTTTTGTCGTCAACAAAAATCAGGCCGTAGGGAAAGCACAGGATGATCGATGCCGACGTGGCGTCGCGGGCGCAGCGGCGTGTCACCGGCTTGGATATGCCGGGCGCGCCCTCGTCGGGGTTGCCGTTCGGGTCGCGCGGCAGAAGCCGCGTCAGCGTCACGCCGCCCTGGCCGAGCGGCTGCGGGATGACGGTCCGCGTGATCAGCGACAGCGGCGCGTCCTCGGGGTAGCCGTAGCGATGCTCGATGCCCTGGACGACGAACTCCGACAGCGGCGTGTCGCCGATCTTGTAGTCGCTGTGCGCTGTGCGATCGCCGCCCCATAGAAACGCGGCGCGCAGCCAGATTTCGCCGTCGTGCTCCTCCATCACCGGCGGCACCGCGAAAATCGGCGCCATGCGCAGCCGGCCGTACAGGCGCGGGATCACGGTGTCGCGGCGCAGCTCGTTGGCCCAGCCCGTCGCCGCGAAACTCTGCTGCCGGGCGGTCTGCTCCTGGCGGGTCGGAAACAGCGCGTTGATGAGCAGCCCGCCGGCGGCGTTGAGTGCCAGCTGCGAAATGCCCGAGACGATGCCGTAGGCCGCGCTGCCGGCCTGCAGGCCGAACAATGTGCCGGCCAGCCATGGCGCGAACATCGACGCGCCGATCGCCACGACGATCTGCAGCAGCGATCCCAGCCCGTTGCGGCCGGGCTCGACACGGACGACGATGGTCACATGCGGTTTCGGCCGCGCGCGCCAGGCCGAGCGCGGCAGCAGCGCCTCGCCGTCCCTGGTGACCAGCCAGACATGCGTGCGCCGGTAGGTCAGCCGGGTGCCGCCGGGCAGAGCCTGCCGGACGATCTCCGCCACCGTCAGGCCGTGCGGCACGGTCCGCTCCGTGCGCAGCGCGTCGATATCAGCCACCGGCGAAGCGATCACGCGCAGCCCGCGCGGCGCAGCCCGGCCGGCGCCGCGCGGCATGTCGTCGAAGGCTTGGGCAAGCGCGGCGCTCATGCCGGCACCCGGTCGGCGAGCCGGACATGCCGGCAGATGGCGAGCAGGCGCGTCTCGGGCCATCGCGGCGCCGGCCACGGCTCAAGCCGCACCTGGTCGCCGGCGTCCTCCAGGTGCAGCATCCGTCCCGGCATGGCCTGGACGGCGACATGCAGGTCGTCGCCGCGCCAGAGCAGCACGTCGTAGTCGCGCGGCCGATCGACCCTGGTCCAGTCGCCGCCGATCTCCCCCTCGGCGAGCGCCCGCACCCGCCTGCGGTCGCGCGCCGAGCCCAGCCCGCTGCTGTAGGACGGCAGCGCGATGCCGAGGGCCGCATAGACCATCACCGCGACGCCCCAGCACAGCGCGCCGTGGCGGCGGACGGCGGTTGCGTCCATGCCGACATAGGCCGCCGACCAGTGCATCGCCCGGCCGCTCATGTCGTGTAGAGCGCCGGAAAGCGCTCCTCCGTGATCATGTCGCCGGGATGCGGATAGTCGAGGATCGGCGCCACCGTCAGCGAAAAACTGATAAAGCTCGGGCCGAACTGGCTGCCGCTCACCTCCAGGCCGCGCTGCTCGTAGAGCATGGTGTCCGGCGCCGACGCGTGGACTATCCCGAAATCCGCCGTCACCAGGCGCCGCGCGTCGGAGATCACCAGCTCGATCAGGCGCGGGTCGCGGTTTTCGATGACGATCGGCAGCTCGGCCGGCGCCTCCTCGCCCTCTTCCGGCACCATCAGCGCCATCGGCACATAGGCAAACTGGCGCGGATCGGCGTCCGGAGACTGCCAGCGCGACAAGGTGCACCAGCGCGGCTGCGGAAACCGCGCGATCATCGTCTTGTTGTCCGACGCGATCAGCCAGGGCAGCGGCTCCGAGGGGTGGCGCAGGATCACCAGCCCCACCTCGATCTCGGCGTCGACGCGCTTGTCCTGGCTGCTGCGGACCGAAAACGGCAGGGCTCTCATGTCGGCCACACCATGAGGTCGATGGCGATGCGGCGGCGCACGCCGGCGACGGTCTCGGTCGGCCGCGAGCCCTGGCCGAACTGGCAGAGCCATGTCGCCGAAACCAGCGCCGGCGTGCCGTCGCCGAGCAGCACCGGCGTGCCGTCATTGTCGAGCCAGGGCCAGCCGTCGCGCAGCGGGTCGGGCATCGCGAAGGCGTTGAGCCCGCGAGCGAGGTCGTCGCGCCACCAGTTCCACCAGCGCGCCGCCTGGTCGGCCGAGAGGTCGAGCACGACGGCGACCAGGTCCGGCACCGTGGAGACGTCGAGGCCGACCGCCGGCGCGCCGGCCTCGCCGTCGAACCAGCGGCGGCCGTCGCCGGCCGCCAGCCGGAAACCCTCGCGCATCGGCTGCACCAGCTCGGCCGGGATGACGATCGCCTCATCGCTCATCTCACAGCTCCGGCATCGTCGCTTGCATGCCGTAGGTGGCGCCCATGGCGGTGCGCCCCTCCGGCCCGGTCACGGCGTCGATCGCCGCGCGCTTGAGGATGACGTCGTCGCGCCAGCCGCCGCGCCCGTCCGGCACGCGCCGGCGCTCCGCCCGCATCGGCTCGCTGGTCTGGTTGATCAGGTTGACCGAAAGCGACGGCTGCCCGCTACCGCCGCCCGACCCGCCGGGGCCGCCCACCGGCGCCCGCCAGCTGTCCGGCATGGCATGGCCGCCCTCGGCATAGCCGTGCTTGGCGGCCCGGTGCATGGCGTCGAGATTGCCGACGCCGATCGCGCGCACGGCGGGCGCGGAAAACACATACTCCTCGCGGTGCACCAGGCCGGCGGCATCCTTAGGGTTGCCCCACCCGGTAAAGCCGCCCACCTCGTAGAGCCCGCCGCGGCCGGCCGAGATCGCCGCCGCCGCCAGGGGCGAGAACGCCGACATGCTGGCCATGCTGGGCGCGCCGCCGCCGAGCAGGCCGGACAGCCAGCCGCCGATGCCGCCGCCGGCCGGCGCGCCGGGCGCCGCCGGAAAATAACGCGCAAGATTCTGGCCGAGCTGGCCGGCGCCCTGGCCGAGCGCGCCGATCCCCTCCTTGGCCGCCACAGAGCTGGTCGCCATCGCGTCGACATTGCGCACCGCGGCGCCGGCGCCGCCGGTGAACTTGGCCAGCGCTTCCTCGGCGCCGCGCAGCCGGCCGGAGAAGTTGTGCGCTCCTTCCGGGTTTTCCCACGAAAAGCCGGACGGCCGCTCGAAGCCGGCGAACGCGGCCGTCGCCTCGCGCACGTTGCGGCTGCCGAGCAGCGCGTCAAGCGCCCGGCGCTCCGGTCCCTGCAATTCCTTCCAGGCGAATTCGAGCTGGCCCCGGACGTCGCCGAGGTTTTCCATGCCGCCGAGGTGCTGAAAAAGTTTCCAGCGCCTGTCGTTGTGTTGAAATAGGCCGAAGGCGTTGCCGCCGTCGCCGATCGCTTTCGGATTGAAGGCGCTTTCGGCCTTCACGTTGCCGAGTATGCCGGCGACCTGGTGCTCGGCCAGACCCTTGCCCGCGAAGAAGTTCCAGGCTTGCGCGGCGACCGAGTTGCCCGCGACCGGGCTAGCTTCCTGCACGCGGATGGCCTCGGCGCCGGGCTTGTCGACCCCGAGCATTCCGAGCAGCCCGCCGCCGGTCTCGGCGATCGTCGGCGTCAGCGTCGCCGGCCGGCGCCCGACCAGCGAACCGAGGAAACCCAGCGGGCCGCCGAAGTCGCGCAGCTCAGGGCGGTCGCCGCCGTCACGAAGGTTCTTTAGCGGATTGCCGACGCCGAGCCCGAGCAGCTCCTTGCTGAGGTCGCGCGCCAGCCCTTCCAGCGCGCCCTCGATGTCGCCGGATGACAACCGGTCGATCAGGCTGTCGATCATGCTCTCCGCCGCCGACTGCGACTTGCGCCACGCATCCTCGTTGCGCTCCAGCGCCGAGGTCTGGTCGGCGATCGCCGTGGCGTTGGCCCGGATCGCCTCGGCCTCCTCGCCGGCGCTGTCGATGCCGAGGCGGCGGATTTCCTGCTCGGCCCGCATGGCCGCGGTCGCCCGCTCGCGTGTCGCCGTGCTCGATGTGACCAGCATCGCCTCCAGCCGCAGCGTCTCCAGCTGCTCGCGCTGGCTGGCGATCAGGTCACGGCCGGACGGCAGGCTGTCCTCAAGGTTCGGCCGCCGCGTCGGCGTCGGCACCAGCGCGCCGGCTTCCTCGTTTTCGATGCGGCGCAGCCGGTCCTGATAGGCTGTATAGGCATCGTCCCGTTCTTCGCGGCCGGACGCGGAGCCCTGTGCAGCCGCGTAGTCACGTAGTGCCTGGTCTCGGTCTGAGAGCGACCGATTGCCGGACCCAAGCCTGCGCAACGCCTCTTGGAAGGTGTCGATCCTTTTGGCCGCTCGTTCCGCGGCACCGCCGATGCCGTCCAACTCGTTTTGCGCCTCGGGGAGCGAACGCTGCAGATCAGCAACTTCCTTTGTCGCCTCAATCGCAGCTGCGGCGAGTGCCCGTACCTTGGGTGACGGGTCTGAGCGCTCCAGCTCCACCATCCGCCGCTGGAAGCTGACGAAATCAGGGGTGCCGTTCGCCGCGGCTTTGTTTAGCGCGTCGATCTCTTCGCGCAAAACCCTGAAGGTGTCGGACTGCCGGAAAGCACGCGCCCCACCGAAGTCTGAGACATTCACGGCGGACGTGATGCCGGCCAGAGCGCCGGGGGTTAGGTCGCGGAGCGCGGTACGGCGGTTATCCGCTGCGACGCGCATCACGAGATCAAGTACCGCGCGGCTCTCACGCGCGTAGGGTTGGAGACCGGTCGCCGCGTCACCCCAGGCCGCTTTGATACGCCTGATCGTATCCTCGTGGTCGGACACCAGTTTGTCGACCTGCACGATGTCGCTTTGCATGGCGCCGAAGGCGGCGCTCGCGCCGTAACCCAGCGCCGTCACCGCCGCCAGCGCCAGCATGGTCGGATTGACCATCGCGCCGATGCCGGAGGCGAGAGCCGGCAGGATCGAGCCCAGGCCGCGATTGCCCATGATCTGGCTGACCTGCGAGCCCTGCTGCACCATCATCAGCCACGGGCTCTGGCCCGAGGCCAGCATCACCGCCATGTCCGTCAATTGGAACGACAGGTTGCCGACCTCATGCGCCTGCAGCCTGGTGCTCTGCGCGGAGCGCACCAGCATGACGTCGTTGGCCGCGATCGCCGCCACCTGCTGCTGGTAGACCGTGTTGGCGCGGCCGACCGCCACCGCGTGCTCGTCCTGGCTGATCGCGCCCAGCCGCAGCGCTTGGCTGATCGCGGTGATGCTGCGCTCGCGCTCGCGCTCCGCGGCGAACAGCGGATTGTACTTGGCCCTGAGATCGTCCAGCGCCTCGCCATAGGCCGCGATGTCGGCGGTGCGCCGGCCCATGCCGGCGTCGTCCAGCATCGGCCTGATGCCGATCATGCGTCCGATCGACTGCTGCAGCTCGATCTCCGCGGCCGAGCGACCGCGCGCCGCGTCGATCGCCCGCCGCTGCGCCGCCGCCGCCTCGTCATTGGCTGCCGCCATCAGCCGCGTCATGCTGGCGGCCTTGCCGGCGCTGTCGGCGACGCTCTCGATCTCCCGGCGCGTTTCGGCCGCGCCCGCCGACACGCCCTTGGCGTCGAGCGAGGCGACGATCGACAGGCGCAGCGGCTGGGCCATCAGGCGTCGCCCTCCTCGCCGAAGGCTTCCAGCGCCGCCAGCTCCATCACGCGCAGATCCGAAAACACCGCGTCGTCGGCGCCCTGGCGGCGCAGCACGACGTCGACACCGGCATAGTCGAGGCCGAGATAGGTCATCACCCCGGTCATGCCGCGCGCCTCCACCCGCCACTGCGTTTCGCAGCCGAGGAAGGCCAGCAGCGCCGGCCAGTTGGTGTCCCATATCTCGACCGCATCGGGGTCATCGTCCTCGTCCACTTCGACCGTCGCGCCGAGCAGGGCAAAATCAGCCTGCATCTGGCTGTCGACGGTGGCCGCCTTCCTGGTGTCTTGCCTGCCGAGCTTGCCGAGCGCCCAGGCGCGCCCGGCCTCTTTCAGTTTTTTGCTTTGGGAGCGTCCGCGCCGGTCAGCGACTGGACCCAGGCGGTGTAGAGCCCGGCACGGACGTAGGCGGATTGCAGCGCCTCGTGCAGCGCCTCCGCGCTGAACGGGATCGGCTGCTCCTGCTCGTCGACCACGTCGTCGGCCCACGACTTGACCACGCGCACGAGCAGATCGTGCTCGCGCGACAGCTGCTCCTTGTGCGGCAGGGCCGCGATCTCCTCCTCGAGGAGCCGGGCCTCGTCGAGCGGCATCTCCTCGAACTGCGCGGTAAACGTCTGTTCGAGCGTCCTGCCGGCCCGCTTGGGGTCGGGGTCGGGAAACCTGACCGGCACCGGCCACCAATAGAGCCGGCGCTTCACCATCCGGAATTTCGTCATGTCGAAAGCCTCTTTCGAAACGGGTTTGAAGCTGTTTCGAAGGCGGCTACGGGCGCCATTCGATGGGGGATGATCGCGGCCTATTTGACCGTGATCGAGAACTCGTCGTTGCCGGCTGCGGTCGGGCACATGATCAGCCCGATGCGATAGTTGGCGATGCCCTGGCTGGCGCCCTGCTCGGGCGGCTCGATCTCGACGGCCGGCGAGCCGAACTGCACGATGTTGCCGGCGACGGTGCCCTGTTGCGCCGCCATGACGCCACGGGTGCGCTCGCGGGCGACGGTGAACCAGTCCTTGGTGGCCATCGACGCCGCCTCGATCGTCGCCGAGCCGGTCATCTGCCGGTCGACGATCTCGATGCTTTCGTGGTTGATGAGCAGGCGCGGCTCCACCTGGCCGCCGACGTTGAGGGTCAACCCCTCGGTCGGGCCGGAGTAGCCATGCAGGCTGAAGGTGGTATTGGCCTTCGACACGATGACGGGTTTCTGGAAAGCCGTCGTCGTCACCGCCGGCAGCGCCACGTCGGTGATGGTGCCGAGCAGGCCGAGCTTGCGGAAACGGTAGCGCGGGATGCGCTGCGGCGTCAGCTCGATGCTGGTCAGCGTGCCGCGCGAGCCGAGCAGCACATGCCGCACGCCGTCGAGATTGTAGTACATCGACGACGCCTCGAAGCCGCCGGAGACCAGGTCGTATTTGACCTGCGTCGCGGCCGTGATCGTCTCGGCGAAGCCGCAGGTGCGCAGCGAGATGCCGTAGCCCGGCACGCTGCCGGCCGCGCCCGCGCCGGCGATCTCGATCGAATACTCGATCATGACGTGCTCGCCGGACAGGATCACGCCCTGGTGGCCCATGTACGGCAAAAGCAGCTCGCGGCTTTCCCGGCCGGCGACGATCGGCGTCAAGACGACGTTGGTGGCGAGCAGCGCGTTGGCCGCACCTGTCGGCACCGAGTCGGTGCCGTAGACCGCCTCGGCCTTTTCAAGCAGCGCGAGCTTGCGGACAAATCGCGGGGCCATGCCTTACCTGCCTTTCCGGGTCTTCGCGGGTTTTTCCGGCTCGACGGCCGGCTCGACGGCGAGCGGCGCGGTGGCCGTATCGGCCGGCTCGGTGCCGTAGACCGTCTCCACCTTGGCGAAGACGACTGGCTGCTCCGGCTCGGCCTTTGCCAACGCCAGCACGGCCTTGGCCTCGTCCTCGGTAAGCGTGGTCGCGACCAGGCGAGGCCGCCCCGCCTCGACGACGTATGAGCCGCCGCGCCGCTCCTCATAGGGTTTGTCATCCATCGGTCAGCTCTCCTCGGTGTAGGTTGAGGCGCCGAACAGCTCGCGCCACCAGACATAGCCGCCCCTGGCCTTGAGCATGACGCCGGACAGGTGCGTCACCGGCGTGCCGTCCTCGCTCGCCGCCGGCACCAGGCCGACCAGGGCGCGGCGCACGCTCTGCTTGAGGGCGACGATGTCGCCGGCCGCCGCGCCGCCGGTCAGGTCGGACAGGTTGCGGGTGACGATGACGACGGCGACGTCCATTTCCGTGCGCTGCAGCACCGGCCCGGTCGCCCGGTGATTGACGTCGGAGACCTCTTCTTCGGCGAACACGTAGGCCGCCGGTACCGAGTGCGGCTTGTCGCCGATCGCCGCGAAGTCGGCGGCGCCGGCGACGATCGCGAATACCGGCGGCTCGATCGCCAGGAGCGCGGCCATCATCTCGCTTTCGACGCTCATTGCAGCCCGGCCTCCGCCCGGAACCCGTCCGCCGCGATCTCCAGCATCTCGGTCCGCTCGTCGGCGTCGAGATAGAGCCACGGCCGCGGCGGGATGGTGATTGTGTGGGCGCCGACCTGGACCCGCATCGTCTCCTTGCGCCGCGCCGATGCCTTGACGAAGCGCTTGCCGCGATTGGTGCGGCCGAGATGGATGTCCTGCTCGCGCGCCGGCATGGCGATGGTGGCGCCCTCATGCTGGGCGGCGGCATAGGCGAGATTGGTGCCGGCGACCGCCTCGGTGGCGGTCGAGCTTGATGTCATCGACTGGTAGAGCCGGCCGCTGACGCGCAGCATGTTTTCGGTGCCGCGCAGGCGACGGCCGACACGTTTCGCCGCCGTGCGCGGCGACAGCTCCGGCCAGGCCTGCCCGTCCGGCCCGGTCTCGCGCTCGATATGGCGCTCGCCGGCCGTCACCATGTAGGCGGCCAGTGCCTCCATGATGACAGCAGGATTGGCCGCGACGCGGTCGACCGCCGCCAGCCGCTCCAGCAGCGCGCGATCGTCGACGCGATAGACGATGCCCTCGGCCGCCATCAGAAGCCCTCCAGCGTGTCTCGTCGCATGACGCGGGTGGACGGGTTGGCCTGGATGGCGCCGTCGCCGGCCGGCTTCGGCTCGGCGGCATCGTGCACGAGCGCGACCAGGCCCTTCGACACGTCGCGCAGCCAGTCCATCGCTTGCTTGTGGGCGAGGGCCACGGCGCCGTCCTTCTCGACGCGCTCGCCGTGCAGGTAGTAGCGGGCGAGGTCGACGGCGATGCGGGTGAGCACGGCCGGCGGCGGCGACAGCGGCAGCGCGTAGCGCTTGCTGACATAGCCGTCGATCATGGCGTCGGCGTCGTCGAGCGCGCGGCCGACCACGACGTCGTCGATCGTCGACGGCGGCATGTTGGTCCGGTCGGTGAGCTGGATCAGCTCCAGCGCGCCCATGCGGTCGACCAGGTCCTGTTTGGTCGCGTAGGTCATGCCGTCACGCGCGGCTGCATCACACCAGCTCCACGGCGAGGTTCGGCTCGCCGAACAGCGCCTCCAGCAGCTCCGGCGTGCCGAACGCCTCGATCGGGTGCGCGGTCGGCTGGCATGAATGCGCCATCCCGGCGCGGCGGAAGCCCTCGCGCCTGGAAATGACGCGCACGCCGGTCGGCGCCTGATCGCCTCCCTTGGCCTGCCAGGCGTCGATCGCCGCCGCCCACGCCGGGAACTGCGCCCGGATTTTCGCCTCCTCGGCCTTCAGCATCGCGTCGACGCGTTCGATGTACGTCGGGCTGGCGTCCAGGAACTCGCCGGCCGCCGGGCCGCCGAGGGAGGTCGGCGCCGGCGGAGCGATAGGCGCTCCGCCGGTCGCGTCCGCCTGGGCCTGCACATCGGCCGTGTCGGACTGCCCCGCCTGTGCCGGCAGCTCTTCGCTGGCGCGCGGGGCCGCGGCCTCCTCCGCGGAGGGTCGGGTTTTCGAGCCTGGCTTGGCCATGTCGTCGGTCCTCTCTCGGGTCTTTGGAGAGGGGCCTCGGCCCCTTTCGAAAGACCCGCCGCCCCTTGCGTGACCAGGAGGGGCGACGGGCCGCTGGTCGCCGGCGGTGTGAGCCGGTGCCGGCGAATTACGCGAGCCAGGGCACCTTCAGCAGCTTCGCCGAGTTGGCCCACTTGTTGCTCTCGCCGCCGTTGATCAGCTGCGACTGCAGCAGCGACAGGCCGGCGCCTTCGAGCTGCGGCGGCACGATCAGCTTCGTGCCCTTGATGTTGAGCGGCGTACCGTCGCGGCGGCGCAGCGTGCTCAACGCGATGCGGGCGGCCTCGTAGTTCTCGGCGTTGAGGGTGGCCTTGCTCATGTAGGCGAGCTGCCAGAGGCCGAAGCCCGCATTGCAGCGTCCGTCGACGCCCCACAAGAACTTGCCCTTCATGAAGACGTTGTCGTCGTTGGCCCGGTCCTTGGCCGTCAGCGCGAACGGCTTGCGCCGCTGCCAGACCATCGGCTTCATCACCTTGGTGTCGTCGATCAGGTACCAGGCCGGGCCGCCGCCCGCCTGGTAGTTCGACACCGAGATTTCCGCGCCGGCTTCGTTGTAGCCGAGGTGATCGGTGTCGAAATAGTACTGGCCGTCATAGCCGATCGTCGTCGCGCCGGCCTTCCACAACGGCCAGACCAGGCTGTCCGGAAACTCCGCCGCGTCCTGCCCGAGCTGCGCGGCGTGCGAAGTCAAGAAACCATACTGGTCGTCCTCGATCTGCGAGCGCCTTACGCCGATGGTCTTTTCGAACTCGCGGTTGCGCACGATGTAGGTGCTGGCCGAGAGGTCGTGCACGACGCGGTCGCCGATCCATTCGCGGAAGCCGGGGACATCGTCCATGCGCGGGTACTCGTTCATGGCCGTGGTCGACGGCACCGTCATGCAGACATCGGTGTAGTAGGACTCGACCGTCGAGAACCGTTCGTTGAAGGCAAGGGAGACGCCCGTGTGCAGGGCGCGCAAGGTATCCGCGTTGATGTCCATGGGGCGTGTCCTACTGCACGATTTCGAGGATGACGGTGGCTGGCGTCGCCGTGGCGTTGGTGCCGCCCACCGTCAGGCTGATGACATCGCCGGCCGCGACCAGGTTGGCAGCGGTAGGAACGGCGAAGTCGACGTCGCCTGCGGCCGAGCCCGCCTGCGTGATGGTGACGACGCCGTTGGTGACGGCGACGCCGTTGATGGCGGCGGTGATCGTGGCATTGCCGGTGGTCAGCACGCCGTCGGTCACCGACCAGATTTTGCGGATGCGGCCGGGGACCGGCGAGACGGTGCGCGTGACGGTCACACCGACCAGGGTGGCGATGCGGACGTCCAGCGGCGTGAGCATCTGGCCGGCGGCGCCGGAGCCGGCGACGTCCACCCAGGTGCGGCCGCCGCCGATGCCGACGACCTTGCCGACGACCAGCCTGCCGCCCGAGCCGTCGAAGGACACCGCGCCGTCGTCGACGGCATAGACGTCGCGGTCGATGTCGGCGGGCGTCGCCGCGAGCCCAAAGCCGAAGATGCCGCGCCGGCCCACGACATTCTGCGCCCCGTCGACGCCGTCGCGGTTGTCGACATGCGTATCGACCAGGCCGGCGATCGCCACCGCGTCGACATGGCCGGCGGGCACCGCCAGGCCGGCGGCGGTCGCGGCCAGCAGCGCGTGCTTGTAGTAGCGCAGGCCGGCCTTGGCCGGATAGCCGAAATCCTCGCCCGTGCGCTGCGGCAGGGACATGTCCTTGGTGGCGGCCATCAGTTGTCTCCGATCGACTTGGCGGTTTCGGCGAATTTGGCGGGGTCGAGGCCCATCGCCTGGCAGACGGCCATGTCGGCGCCGTCGAGGCGTCCGCCTGCCGAGGGCGGCGTGGCCGGCACCCGGAGCTGCGGCGCCGTCAGCACCGGCGCCGAGCCGCAGAAGGTGGCGAACTTGGCCGGGTCGGCCTTGTAGAGGTCGAGGCCCCACTGCTTGAGCGCCGGCACCAGCTTGCCGTCCTTGATCGCCGAGGCGACGGCCTGCTCCGCCTTGTCGGTGAGCTGGCCGTCCTGCAGCGCCTGCACGGCGGCGGTGAGCTGCTGCACCTGCTCGATCGGCACGTACCTGGTCGGATCGACCTTGCCGGCCGAGAACGCCGCGACGATCTGGTCGGTGGTGGCGGTGGCGGCGAGGCCGGCGGCCGTTGCCACCTTGCCGCGATCGGCGAAGGCGGCGGCGACGGCCGCCTGCACGTCGGCTGGCTTGGCGCCATCGGCGAGGCCGGCCGCCCTGGCGATCGCCGTCGACGCGGCGAGCTGGGTGTTGAGCGCGGCGAGGATCGCGTCCTCGCCGCTGCCCGCGGCCAGGCCGAGGGCGGCTGCAATCTTGTCCATGTCGGTTTCCCTGGTTGCAAAACGTGCGCTGGCGGCGACCGCTGTCAGGTCGAGCGCCGGCGTGTTGGTGAGCGCGGCGAGCTGCAGGGCGAGCACTCGCCCGCCCTTGTCGTGAAAAAACACCGGCGAGATGTAGCGGTACTCTTTGGCCTTGATCGCGGCCGCCGCTGCCTCGGTCCATTCGACCAGGCCGTAGATGCCGTCGTCGCGGACGTCGAGCTGCTTGACCCAGCCGGCCGCCGGCGCCCTGCCGCCGACGCCGTCCTTGGCGCCGAAGACGGTTTGATGGTCGTAGTCGATGACCAGCTCCGTCTCGCCGGCATAGGCGAGGCTGGCCTCGACGATCTTCTGCAGCGCGGCACGGTCGCCCGACGTGTAGGGGCCGCGGCCGTCCCGCGACGAAAACGTCCCGGCCGGCAGCAGGCGCATCCACGCGCCCGCCGCGTCGGCGACGGTCAGCGTCGTCGCGAGGCAGGCGACCGAAGCGGTCGAGAGCAGCTGTTGGAGCGCTTTTGGCATGGGCCGGACGTTAGCCCGGCGCCGCCGTTCGCATCATGCCCGCCATGGCGGGCATGTCTGTGTGTCAGCAAGGGGGGTTGCCGGCGACCGGGTCTCGGCGTGCGGATGCCCGACTCACAGCCCTTCAAGGCGGTCAGGACGCGCGTTCCGGCCTCGGATGGTATCGGAGGCCATCCCGACCGGCAAGCGCGTCCGTGGACGGCTTTCCAAAGGGCCGTTAAAGCGGTTTTGAAAGGGGTAGGACGCGACGGACGCCCTGGGATGAGCATCGTGGCCCGGCGGGCGCCTCAGCCGCCCGCGGCGCGCCTCGCCGGCGCGGTCTCGACGGGACGCAGGTCGACGCCGGTCGCGGCGATATGGCCGACGCGGCTGGTGTGGCGCTCGATCTCGCGCAGCCTGGCGATCGTGCGCTCCAGCGCCGCGTCGTCGCGGCGCAGATAGACGTCACGGGCCTTCCGGCTGGGCACCAGCCGGGTCAGCTCCTCTATCAACGTCTCACGGTCCGTCACGTCCCTGCACCTCGACAATCAGCCGCCCTTTGGACTTGCCGACCACGCGCAGGCGTGTGCCGGGGGCGAGCACTACTTCGTATTCTACATGATCGACGTCCGGAATGAAATGGATCAGTGCGGCGCCGCGCTGGCCGGCCGCGATACGGACTTCCAGCAGGTATTCACCGAACTTGTTGCCGATGCTCTCCAGCAGGGAGGCCGACAGGAAAGCCGGGTCGGCGCGCAGCTCGCCGATCTCGGCGGCCTCGAAATCGTCGGCGTCCTCCGCCGGCATGCCCCGGAAGATGGTGATTGCCTTCGGCATCGCAGCGCGGTCGAGCGCGGCCGACATGTCGGCGATGGCGTCGTCGGCGACCGTCCTGTCGTCGTCGTCCATGTCGTCGAGCACGCGCTCGTCGCCGCGCAGCACGCCGTTCATGTCGCGGTAGCCGGCCGACTTGTAGGAGGCGATCGCCTGCCGTTCGTCCGGGCCGAGGCCCTTTTCCCAGGCGGCTTGCCCTTCGGTGATCTCGGCCATCAGCCGCTGCGCTTGCTCGGCCGTGGTGGGCGGCGGCGGCCAAACGCGCGGCAGGGGACCGAACAGGCCGCCTGCCATTTTCGCCTCGGCCGCCTGCACCACCTGCGTCCAGCCCGCCTTGCCCGGATTGTAGGCCCAGCCCGGATCGATGCCGTCCGGCACGCGGCTGATTTCGCCGGTGCGCCGGTTCACGAAGTTCCGGAACGTATCCGGCGGAGGCTCGAAGAACAGTGCCTCGCCCTGCTCCTGCAGGCGCTTGACCTCGCGCTCGGAAAGGCTCTGCAGCGTGCAGCGGCAGCCCCACCCGCACGGCGGCGCCCAGGTGTCCCAATAAGGATGGTCGACCGGCAGCACCAGATTGTGCCTGGCGCGGTGCGCCGGCCGCGTCGCCTCGTCGAGGATCGCGACATAACGCAGGTAAGGCCGGGTCGACTTGGTCCGCTCGAACCGCGACCAGTGCCCGGCCGCGTAGGACACGCGCAGGTTGACGCCGAAGATCGTCTGCAGGCGCCGCACGCTGCCGAGCTGCGACCAGCGCATCTCGCCGGTCAAAGGGTCGTAGGCCGGCTGCCGGCCCCACCATCCCTTGCCCTGCAGCAAGGGGGTGAGGTCGCGGGCGAAATCGCGAAACGTCCGGCCCTCCGACAGCGCCTCGACCAGCGCCGCGTAGATCTCGCTGAGGATGTCGAATCCGGCGGATTTCGCCACCGTGAACATTGCCGCGTGGTCGGCCTCCCACGCGTCCTGCCAGCTGAACGACGGGTCAAGCCGCTTGCCGCGCTCGGCAAGTGCGGCGATCGCCTCCAGCGGCGGCAGCGCGGCGATCGTGGCCATGGATCAGCTCGACAGCGTGTCGTCGACCTCGCCCGCCAGCCGCGCCGCGAAGGCCGCCCTGGCGAGCTGCTCGGTCAGCGCCGACACGTCCATGTCCGCGAACTGCGCGGCGAGCAGCGAGCGCACCTCGTCGAGCGAGGCGGCCGCGCCGATCTTGCCGGCCAGGCCGGAGACGATCGGCGCCACCAGCGGCTCCCATTCGGCCAGCATGTCGTCGGTGGCGTCGTCGATCGCGTCGCGCCGCGGCGCCGGCTGCACCGAGGCCGCGGTCCGCTTCGGCGTCTCGCCCGGTTTCGGCGGCTCATCCTCGGCCGGCTCGGCCGGCGCCGCCGGCGCCCGCGGCGCGACCAGCAGCTCCTCGTCGGGCGCCGGGTCGGGCAGGCCGAGATGGTCGCGCATCGTCGAGGCGCCGACGCGCAGGCCGAACGGCACCAGCTTGGTGACGTTGGTCACCAGCTTGTCGACGTCGATCTCTTCCGGCCGGCCGATGCGGATTTTCGGGTAGCCGTGCGGCGGCGGGCCGTTGTTGAGGTCGACCACCGGGCGGGACAGGTCGCGGTTGAGCGTGGCGGCGCCCTGCTTGGCGTCGGCGCGCTCGATGTCCTCGCGGACACGGTCATGCGTCTTGCCCACCGCGTGCCCGCCGGCGATCGCGTCGGTGGTGGCGGTCTGGCCGAGCACGACTTTCGAGACCTGCTGGTCGAGCCAGTCGGCACGATCGCGGTAGAGCTGATGCGTGCCCGAGATAGCCGCCTGCACGAATTCGATGGCCATCGCCTGCGGCACGATCGCCGCATAGTCGGTGCCGATATTGGTGACCGCCTCCAGCAGCTTCGACTTGTCGGCTTCGCTGGCGCCGGGATCGAACTTGCCCAGGCGCAAGGGCTGGCCGTAAGCTTCGCAAAAGATCGCCCAATCCTTTTGCGTAAAGCTTTTGAACAGGAAGCCCCAGGCGGCTGCACGCGCCAGGCCGCCGCGGATCGGCAGGCCGCTCTTGACCTTGGCCGTGTGGAAAATCCACTTGTACGGCACCAGCGGCACGTCGCCGCCGATGTCGCGCAGCAGCGGCGTCTCGCCGTCTACCTGGTCGAAGCGGAACCAGCGCGGATCGCGCCAGGCGAGCCGCTTCGGCATCCACTGCCGCTCCGACATCTCCCAGACGATCTCCGTACACGAGAAGCCCTTGCCGGTCGCGTCCAGGATGTCGAACAGCTCGTCCTCGAAACCGTCGCGGTCGAGCACCTGGCGCACCAGGTCGGCGTCGGCGACACTGCGCGCGTCGTCGCCGGCCGCCTCGACGGTGATCTCCAGCCCGGAGACCTGCCGCTTCCGCACGCCGAGCACGCCGGCATAATGCAGGTCGCGCTCCTCCATGTCCTCCGCTAGTGCCAGGTAGCGCTCCGGGTCGCCCTCGATGGCGTCGCGCAGCAGGCCGGCGAGCCGCCCAGGCGTCAGCCCGGCGGCGGGGTGCAGCGCGTCCGGCCGGCGCACGCCGGCCGAGGTCGGCGCCGCCTGCTCGGTCTTGAGCGCCCTGACGTCGACCGGGCGGCCGTATGCGTCGAGCCACTGGTAAGCCATCACGCCGTCTCCATCGCCAGCACATCGGCCACCCATCGGCAGACGCGCGTCGGCGAGGCGCCGCGCACGCCGTCCCACCGGCCGGGATAGTTTGGCCCGACGCCGCGGCTGCCGGTGTGGAAACTCACCTGGCCGGCCGGCAGGTCGACATAGAGCACATGCCGGTGCACCGGCTGCTTGCTGTCCTCGCCCCAGCCCCATGCCAGCCCGAGCGCCTCGCCATGCTCGACCAGGCCGCCGCACAAATTGTCGAGCGCCCAGCCCTTGCGGTCGTAGGCCATGCCCCTGAACGAGCCGCGGCCGCGCTGGCCGCCGCGGTAGACCTTGGCGCGCCCCGATGATTTCTGCGCCCTAAACAGATTGACGGCGATGGCGCCGGCCGGGCCGATCGCGCCGAGCCGCTCATACAGCGCCTTGGTCGCTTCGCCGTCCGATCCCAGGTAGACGCCCAGCACGGCCTCGTAATGATCCATCACCACATCCCCGTCCGCCGCATCGACGACAGCCGGTAAGGCCTGTCGGTATCGTCGGCGCGGTCGCGCATGCGGCCGTCGTCGCGATCGGCGCGTTCGTCGTACCGCGAGCGCTTCGGCGGCACCGGCTGGTAGCCGTATTCGTATTGCGGGCCGCCGGCGGCGTTGACCGCCAGGAAGCACGCCCAGGTGCGGTCGGCGTGGTCGTCGTCGCGCTCGGCTACGAAGCGGGGGGCTCCGGTCGGACCGGCCACCTTGCGCAGCTTGTGCAGGTCGGCGCGCAGCGCATAGTTGCCCTCCGGTATGCGGATGGTCCTATCCTCGAACCGCTCCTTGCCCGCGGTCGCCATCACCAGCTTGTTCGGCCCGGTGAACAGCACGCCCTCGACCCGGCCTTCGCCGTAGAGGCGCTGCGCATCCTCGACCGGCTTTTCGCCCATTCCGGTCTGGTCCATGCAGACACGGCCGACACGGTAGCGCTGCATCACCTCGTCGAGTGCGGCGTCCTGGTCGGCGAACTTCGCCCGCTTCAGCTCGACGATCTCGCGCGTCCACAACACGTCGCCGATCTGCTCGACTACCCAGATGACGAACAGGTCGTTGCGCCGGCCGATGTCGACGCCGACGAAGCAGACGCCGCCCTGGTAACCCTCGGGATCGCCGGCCGCATCGTCCTCGACCGAATAGATCATGTCGTAGGACAGCCATGCGGAGGCCTCGTCGAGCCATTGCAGCTCGTACTCCTGCGCCCACAGCTCGTCGTCGCCGAGGCCGGCCTTCAGCTCTTCGATGTCGCGCGGCAGGCCGTCCTCGACCGCCTGGTAGATGTCGACGGAGTGCCGCGACCAGACGGCGTCCTTGCCGGTCATCAGTTCGTAGAACTTGTTGCCTTTGCCCTTGGGGGTGGAGGTCACGCGCAGCTTCAGCCCAGGCTTGGAGATGATCGGGAACAGAGCACCCCAAATCTCCTTCGAGTTTTTGTGGATGCCGAACTCGTCCAGGAAGACGTTGCGCGAAAACCCGCGGGCCGTGTCGGGATTGGCGGGCAGCGCCGTGATCTTCGATCCGTAGGGGAACGAGACTTCCAGCGCCCGATAGCTGGTCTGGCGGCCTTCCTCGTCCTTCCAGTCGTACTCCGACTGTTCGAACGCGAGGCCATAGGCCTTGGCGTGCAGTTTTACGCCTTCGTCCATCGCCTCTTTCGCCTGGCGCTCGCCGCGCGAGAGGATCACCCATTTAGAGCTGCGGGCCTGCGTCGCCGCCTCGAAGCAGTCGTCGACCGTTTCGAGCGTGGTGGTGAAGGTCTTGCCGGTCTGTCGGGCGAACATCCCGATCTTGAAGCGGGGACGATCGTCGAACCAGCGGCGCTGGTAGGGATAGAGGATCGGCTGCCCCATCAGGCCTCTCCGCGATAGGCCTTGCGGATCAGTTCCAGCACCTCGGCGGCATCGACGGAGCGGCCGGCCTTCTCGGCCTCGCCGGCCGCCGCCTCGACGGCCTTCTCCAGTTTCGCCTGGGCGGCGGCCAGCGCCTTCTCCTTCAGGTTCGCCGAGATGTGCTGCGCCGCCACCGTCTGGCGGAAAGCCGACGCCAGTTCCTTGACGTCGGCGGCGCTGCCGGCCTCGTCCAGAAACTCGTCGATCAGCGTCTTCAGCAGCTCGCCGAGCACGATGTCCTGCTCGCCCATCTTTTCCGGCGTGATCGTGTCGGCGATGCCCGCATACATGGCGTTGCGCTCTTCGATACGGTCGCGGCGGCGCTTAAGCCGGACACTGCGGCGGCTGAACGCGCTGCGCGATATCGGGCCGTGACCCTTTACCGCCAGCCGGTCGTTCAGCTCGAAAAGGATGTCGGTTTGGGTGCGGTGCCGCTGGTTCAGCTCGGCGAGTGCCCAGACGACATCGTCCTGGCATTCCTCGGGCAGCTGATCCAGCGACGACAGGATGCGGCGCTCGGTCGCCATGTCAGAGCACCGGTTCGCTTGGGATCTCGATGCCGGACACGATGGTGCGTAGCGCCAGGTGCTGCCGGCCGCGATCGAGCAGCGTCGCGATCTTGATCGACCCGGCCGGCGTCAGGCGCACCACCTCGCGCGCCGCCAGCCAGTCGAACTGATCCTCGACCCACTCTCGCGGCCTGTCGATCAGCCAGCTTTCGATCAGCGTCCGGCGCATCGCCGTCGACGTGATCGACTGGTTGGGCTGCACCCTCAGCTCCCGCAGGATGATGAGGCGGGCTTCCTGCTCGATCGCGGTCGATCCGGTCATTTTTCCGCCCCTTGCTCCATCAGCAAATTCTGGATACGGGCAGTAGCCGCTACGACGGGCTTGATGCGCTCGTCCAACGTATCCATTCGTCCCGAAAACTTGGCGTCCATCGCGGCGATCTGGCCGGCCATCTTCTCGATAGCCATGGCGAGGTCATGCGCCTGGCTTCGGTCCGGGAGGTGCTTGAACGCCTCTTCAAACTTCGCGAGCTGCAAATCCATCAACGCGAAGCGCGCGACGGTGGCTTCGTTCGCGATCCGTTGATCGCGTTCAAGGCTGTCGCACTTCGCCTCGATCGCGCCTTCGATCTCCTCAAACTTCTGACTGGACGACGTGCGCAGCAACGCAACTTCGGCGAGCGCCTTCGTGCCGCCGGAGGTCAGCCAGCTCCAAACGATGGTGCCGACCGAAATCAGAATGGCGATCAGGCCAAGCCAATCCTTCAACTCAGCGATCACGCCCGCCTCCGCAACCGCTCGACGTGCGTGGCGCAGTCGATGCACTTGTCCGTGTGAGGCACGGCCTGGCGCCGCGCCTCGGAAATCTGCTGGCCGCAGTCGCAGACGAGCCGGCCGGCCGGGCCGCTCAGCTCCGCGCGCACCCGCGCGACGCCGGCGTCCCGCTCGCGCTCGGCGAGCCGGTCGGCCAGGTCGTAGGCCGCGTTCGAAAAGTTCACGCCCGGCTCCCGAGCGCTGCGGCGGCGTGCGGCACCAGCAGCTGGCGCAGCTTAAGGTGATCGACCTTGAGGGCCGCCAGGGCGTCGGGCACCGACCCCTCGACGTAACCGCGCGCCCGGTTGACGATGCCGTCGATGTCGAGTTCGCCGCCGGCCGACATCGCCGCCCGTACCCCGTTGGCCAGTGCCGATTGCAGCGCCTCGCGGTGCCGCGCCTCGATCTCGATGCCGGTCCAGGCCGAGATGCGCCGGTAGGCGAGCGCCAGCAGCGCCAGGATGACGGCGACCGCGAAATCGGTCAGCGCCGGCCGTACCGCCTCGACGATCGCGCTGCCCGTGTCGGCATAGGCGGGCACGGCGGAAAAGCCGGCGACGACCAGCCCGAGGTAAAGCTCGAGCATCGGCCGGCCGCGCCAGAGGCGCCTGCAGGCGAGGCCCGCGGCCCACACCGAGGCCAGCCCCGCCGCGAGCAACAGCAGCGGCAGCGTAAACACCGCCGCCGCGGCCACGGCGGCGCCGATACCGTCGAGATGAGCCGGCGCCAGGATCAGCAGGACGACGACGGCGGCAATCAGAAAATCGCGCATAAACATGTCTCCGTTAGCCGCCGCGCTCGTCGACGGGCTTACTTGGTTTTGGCGGCGGGGCGAACTCCCAGCCCGAGCCGAAAGCGATGATGCAGGCCCGCCCGGCGGTGTCGCTCGCCACCACCGAGTAGGTGCCGGCCGGCGAGAGGTAGAGCTGCACGATGGTCTGCCGGCCGGCGGTGCCCAGCCCGATCGGCGCCTCGCCGTATTTCTGCGCGAGCCACGCCTCCATCTCACGGTGGTCGCCGCAGGGCGCCGCCGCGTCGGCATGGCTGGCCATCAGCAGCGCGGCGAGGCCGGCTATCGCCAGTCCCCCGACGATCAGGGCCTTAAGGGTACGATCGCGCATCTCAGGCCGCTTTCGGTTCGAAGCGGTCGCGCAGGCGCGACACCGTCGAGGTGTCGAACATGCCGGTGACCGGCAGGCTCTCCCACTTCTGGAACTGCCCGATCGCCGCCTTGGTCCGCTTGCCGACGACGCCGTCGATCGGCCCGAAGTCGTAGCCGGCCCGCGCCAGCAGGCGCTGCAGATAGGCGTTGCGGGCGTCGGGCGGAGACAGCGCGTCGATCGACGGCGCCGTCGCGTCCCACACGCCGCGAATGGCGGCGGCCGGCAGGCCTTTCAGCCGCGCCCAGGGGATGGCGTCGAAGCACGGGCAGGCCTTGATGTGCTCGTGCGGCTCGATCACGCCGTCCCTGTCGCGGTCGGGCGACAGGTCGCGGTGCCCGCAGATCGTGGCGTGGAGGTATCGCCCCTTCAACTCGCGCAGCAGTTGCTCCAGCGCAGCCATCTGCGCTGCCGTGGCGTTGTTTTGCGGCCGGCCGGCGTCGTCGATGCCGCCGATCAGGCAGATGCCGACCGAGGTCGAGTTCCAGCCCTCGACATGCGCGCCAACCTGGTTGAGGGCACGACCGGTCTCGACCTTGCCGTTGCGACGGATCACGAAGTGATAGCCGATGCCCTGCCAGCCCTTGGCCCGGTGCATGCGGTCGATGTCGACGGCGCCGAAATCCTGCGAGGGGCGCGTTGCCGAGACGTGAACGACGAGCCAGTCGGTGCGGGCGCGGATCGCCATGAGACCCCTCCGGTTGCGAAAACCGGCCGGGAAAGCCCCGGCCGATGATCGCCACCATGGGCGCTGCGCGAGGCTGTGGGCATGCCCGCCGGGGCGGGCGGGTCAGCCGAACATCTTGAGCTGGCGTGGGTCGGAGCCCTTGACCGGCTTGGCGGGCATCCGGTGCATCATCTTGTCGACGCCGGTTTCGGTCATGCCGAGGCGGCTGGCGATCTCGCCGTTCGACATGCCGCGCTCGCGATACTGGCGGGCGCGCAGCTCGCGCGCAAGGGGCACGCGCAGATAGGACTTGCCGTACCGCTCACACAGCTTCGCCGCGATGTCCGCGCCAAGCCGGCGGGCAAGGTCGGACCCGCCGGGGTCGAGCGGCACGTAGAGCCGTTGCCCGCCATAGACCTCGGCCAGCCGCACGAAAGCGTCGCGGCCGAGCAGGTTGAGCAGCTCGGCCGCGAGGAGCGCGTTTTGCCGCCGCTCCTTGCTCACGCGTCCTCCAGCACCAGGCCGCGCACTGTGCTGGTCAGCGTCGTGCCGGCCGAGCCGTGCCAGACGAGGTTGAGCGTGTAGCTGCCGTCCTTGCGGCGGTAGAGCGCCGAGTGCCTGGTCAGCGTCCACGTCTCGGCCATGGCCTTTGCGAAGGCGTTTTCGGCGATAGACAGCGCCGCCAGCCGCTCGATCTCCTCGAACTGCACGGTGACCCGGCCGGTGCGTCTGCGCCGTATGCTCATCAGCGCTTCGCCTTGCGGATGCGCTCGCCGAACGCGTTCATCACGGTCCGCCAGTGCGCCGGCTTGAGCATGCCGATCGGCATTCCGTCGTACGCGTCCGGTGCGGCGATCGCCATCACCTCGCGGTAGAAGCCGGAGCGGTTGCCCATCAGCGTCGCGCCGGGCACCAGCTTGCGGTACTGCGCCCAGGCGATCTTGCCGTTGTCGTGGGTGAGGAAATCGTAGCCGTTGCTGCTTCCCCACGCGACGCCGCCGTCCCGCGCCAGCCAGCCCTTCAGGGCCTCGACAGCCTTCTTGCCGTCGTCGGCATGGTGCAGCCAGCGCGGGTGCTGAATGCCTGTGCGGCCGTCGACAAACTCGATCAGCGCGCGGTCATCGCGGTTGCGGATGATGCCTAGGTTCCAGCCGGCGATCCACAGCGCCTGCAGTTTCCTGGCGTACTTGCCTTCAAGCGGCTTTCGACGGCCCTTCAAGCGGCCCTGATCGAAGCCGCGCCGGCGCATTTCGTCGAGCACCTTTTCGCGCTCGGCCGGCGTCATGTCCTTGGCCGACCGCTTGCCGGTGACGAGCTGCAGCAGGTCGCGGTAGGTGTCTTCGTCCAGGCCGAGCTGGGCCTTGCCGACATGGATGGCTGCGGTCGGGTTCATGCGGCTTCTCCTCCGATGAGCTTCGGCGCGACACCGCCCACGCCGTGAGAAAGGTGCACGTCGCCAGCGGCCAGCCAGCCCTCGGCACGCGCCTGGACGAACTCCAGCGCGGCCGTCGTCGGCGTGACGGTCGAGGTGTTCGGATAGATCTCGGCGAGAGCCCGGCCGGCGGCGGCGATGGCCTGCCGGTCGATCTGCGGCCCGAAGATGGCGAGCAGCCGGTGCCGCATGCGGTTGACGAAGCCCTGGCTGAATTCGGCCACGGCCTGCCGCTTCGTGCGGGCGCTCCGCCGGGCGCGGTAGAACCGGCCGGCTTTGAAGCCGCGTATGCCGGTCTCCAGCGCCCGCTCCGAAACCTCGCGCAGGTAGACCGCGATCTGCGGTCCCGGTTCCCGGCCGATGAACTCGACCGAAGTCGTGTCGCCCCGTGTCACCACGATCTCGGCCGTGCTGGTGCACTGCGCGATGACCGACCAGAGCTGCGCCCGGATCGCGTGTCCCTTGGTCTTCGACCAGGAGGATTGGCGGTCCATGGTCAATTCGGCTTCGGACACGCCATGCTCGCGCATGAGCTGCGCCAGCTTCTCGGCAGCAGCCAATGCCTCGGCCTCGGTGCATCCGCGTTCGACGGTCTTTCCCGCCAACGCCTGCAGGCGCTGCCGCAGCTTTTCCCGCGCGCTCATGCTTGTTGCTCCCGCATCGCGCGCCAGTGCGCGAACACGGCGGCCTCGCGGTCGAGCTGGCCGTCCTGCGACCATGGGTGCCGTGACGACCAGCCGCACGGGCAGACCGCCAGCGCCTCGCCCGGCGCGGTCCGCATCGAGACGACATGCGCCGCGAACATAGGCCCGCAGGGTTCGCAGGCCGGTATGCCACGCTCGTTGAGACAGCGCCGGCCGCCGCAGACGAGGCAATCGGTGATGATGCTCATGACCGCTCCCCGCCGAAATACGGCAGCAGGCGCATTTCCTGATGCTCCAAGGCAGGCGGCGACGCGGCCGGGCGCTTTCGCGCGGCAGCGGCCTTTGCTGCGGCCGTCGCCCGCCGCTCCTCGGCGGCCGTCTGTTTCAGCTGCTCCAGGTCGCGCAGCAGGTGGCCGAGCCCATAGCTGTCGGTCACCTTGATCCTGACGGTCACCACGGCGTCCGTGCCCTTCACGGTTGCCGAATAGGCGCTGACGTGCGCGGCGTCGCCGAGCCAGATGGTTTTCACTGTTCCCCTCCATCGTCCAGCACCGCGTCGATCAGATCGTCTTCGGCGACGCGCTCGACGATCATCCAGGCGAGCGTCTCGCGGCTGACGCGGCGCTTGCGCGCGGCCGGCTGCAGCTGCTGCAGCAGCCGAATTGGGAAATGCACGGACTTGCAGGCGTCCGGCGCGCTACGGGCGTCGGAGAAGCGCCTCGCCGAGCACAACAGCGCCGCAACCGTGGTCGCCGGTATGCCCACACGCGCACCGATCTGTGCGGAGGTCAGGCCCTCCGCCTCAAGAGCGACGCATGCCGCCGTGCGGGTGGGATAGCCGAGCGTGGGTATCGCGTTTTTCATCGGCCCGCCTCATCGAGGAGCTGCGCGGCATGCTCGGCGAGGCCGGCGTCAAAGCTGGAAAGCCGCAGCTCCACCCGGCGGCCGAAGCCTTCCGGATCGTTGAGGGTCAGCAGAGGCGTATCCACCGCCTTGGCCAGGCAGTCCGCCAGCCGGCGGGCGAGATCGGCGTCGTCGGCCACGGCCTGGTCGCGCAGCCGCTGGATATGGGCGGTGACGAGCGTCGCCACGCCGCCGGCCACCGCGCAGCCGAGGAGTGTGCCAAGTCCGAAAGCGAGCATGGATCAGCCCTCCCTCGGCGCGATCGGCGCCGGGCCGGAGCCCTGCAGGTTGACGGGATCGGTCAAGTCCTCCAGCGGCAGGATGCCGAGCTGCTCGGCCACCTCGGCGATCCAGTAAACGACGTCGAAGGGCAGGCGCCCCTCGGGATCGACGGCTCGACCGTGCAACGCCGCGAGCCTGGCCGAAACATGCGGGTTCAGCGCCAGCAGCGCGTTCAGCATGTCGCGTCGGCCCCGCTCGTATTCGGGCATCCGAGCTTCGGCCGCTGTCGCGTTGACAGCAGCGACGACACCCCGCCAGAATTCCCGTTCGTCGGGGTCGTCGTCGAAGTCCTGGACGTTGCAACCGTCTCGGTCGACAACCTCCCGATCGCCAAGCCGCCACGGCAAAGGATACGCGGCGGCGAACGGCGTAGGCTTTTGAGCTTTCATCGCCGTCACCCCTTCGCCTGGGCGGTTTCGAGTTCGACCGGCTCGACCACGAAATCCTCGCCGCCAGACGAGATCGACACGCCGGCGATCTGCCGGGCCGTGTCGGCATCGGCAAGCATGGCGTCGCGGTTGATCTCCTCTTTGGTCCGGATGAACTGCAGCAGGCCGAGGCGCTTGCAGGCTTCGATCGCCGCCTCGACGCCACGGATGCCGACCTTGGGCGGCCGCAGCCGCCAGGAGACGCGGCCGGTGCCGAAGTCGTGGTGCTTGACCTTGCCTTCGGCGGTCAGCGCCAGCCGGTGCACTTCGCAAAAGGCCTGGAGACCTTCCTCGTGCTGCCGCAGCTCCTCGGCAAGCGGCGCCAGCGCGTCCTCAACCTTCTCGCCGACGACGCGGATTTGTTCTTCCGCCATCGCCTTCCTGGCGGCGATCTCGCGCCGCAGCGTGCCGATGCGGCCTACCGAATAGACCGCGTCCTCGCGCGTCTGAGGTACGCGCAGCAATGCCTTAGCCTTGGCTTTCGCCATCGGTTTGCTCCTGTTCGTTCGTGTTTGTTTCCCCGCCGAGCGCGGCCATCTGCGCGCTGATCTCCAGCGCCAGCGCGTCCATGCGCCGCTCGATCCCGTCCATTTCCAGGTCGCCCTGGTCGCCGGCCTCGCCGGAGAGGATGTGCATGCGGCGCCGGTGCAGCCGCGCCAGCTCGTGGCCGGAGAGCGCCCACGCCCAAAAGGCCTCGACGGCGTAGGCCATCGCCAGCTTGCCGGCCTCGCTGCACATGGCGCGCGACGGGTTGGCGATGATCCGGCCGGCAAGCTCGATAACGTCGACCTGCTCGGCCGCCCGGATGAGGTCATCGCGATCCACGGCCGGCCTCCCGTGACGCTTCGCAGACGGCCACGACGGCCTTTTCGACGCGTTGCAGCGTCCGATAGATGGTCAAGCGCCCGTTGCCGGCCTTGGCGCGGTCGTAGGCACGTCGCGCCGCGTCCAGTTCCCGGCACGCTGCAGCCAGCGCCACGTCTGGCCTCGGCTTCGGCGCTGGCGGCAGCGGCGCACGGATCGCCGCCAGCTTTTCGGCAAGCAGCGGCCGGATCACCTCGGCGATCGCTGCTGCCTGCGCCTGTGGGTCCGTGATCGGCCGGTAGACGCCGGCCAGCTGCTCGATCTTCGCGATCTGGCGCTCGCGACGCAGTCGATAGGGAGTGCCCATCAGACAGCTCCTTCCGAAAGCGGCCGCGCCGGTGGCGGAAACAGCACGAGGTTGCTGCCCGGCCGGGTCGCCTCGCCGGCGATCCGGCACGCCTCTGCCAGCTGCCGCATCAGCGTGTCCTCGCGCGGCCGTGCCGCCTCCCGCTCCAGCGCCCGCGCCTCGATGCGCAAGGCCTTGATGCACCGGCGGATGATGCGGGCGTCCTCGGGGTCGAGCACCCTCGGCTCGTGTTCGTAGCCGGCGAAAAGCTCCGACAGCTGCGTCAGCCCTTCCGAAAGTGTGATGTCGTCGGCCATCGGCTCAATCCTCCACCGAGCGGTTTTCCCAGGCGGCGCGGATGTGCTTTTCGGTGAGCACGTTGCCGCCGTCGCCGGCCGCCAGAAGCCCGGCCAGCTTCAGCGTCTTGTCGATCTGGCCGAGCGCGCCGGGCTTGTTGCCGATCCCGGTCAGGTAGCGGCGGCTGCCGTCGTCGGTGATCCCCCAGGCGTCGAGCTGCGCGATGATGTCCTCGGGATACGGGTGGCTGCGCCGCAGGCGCTTCCCGAACCGGCGCTTGATCTGCGCATAGGACGGTCCATCCGAGCGCTTCTTGAAGCGGTCGTAGATTTCCTCGTTGCCGACGAGCGCGATGCCGCACTGGTTGATGTCCAGCAGGTTGCGCACCTGGTCGATCGCCGCGTCGACGAGGTTCTGCGCCTCGTCGATGATCAGCAGCGTTTTCCGCCCGTTGCGCTGCAGCCGCTCGCCGATCGCCCGGTGCAGCTTGGCCGGGTTGTGCTGCACCACGCCGAGCTGCTCGGCCAGTTCGACCAGCATGCCGTGCACCGTCTTGGTGTTCGGGCTCATCGTGGCAAGGAACACGTGCGGCCGGTTGTCCCGGAAATGCCGGCACGTCTCGGTCTTGCCCATGCCCGCCGCTACCGTGATCACCGACAGCTCCGGCATCATCTGTGCGAACACCAACGCCTCGGTGATTTCTCGCGATGTTTTGGTGCTGAAATAGCCGGGCGATTCCGGGATGCCGGCTGCGAGCGCGTCCATCTCGTCGACGCTGTCCAGCCATTGCCGGATGCGCGCGTTGATCGTGTCGAGCCGGCCTTTGTACAGGCCCGAAAACCACTGGTTTAGTGTCCCGTCCGGCACGCTGGAGCGGCGCGATACCTCGGCCTTCGTCCAGTTGCGCGTTGTGGCGAGCAGCGCGAGCCGTTTGGTCAGCTCGCGCCACGCCGCCACGTCCTCTGCGCTGCGTCCGGAGCCGTCAGCCGCCGGTTCGTTGGTCGGCAGGCTCCAGATTGTGTTCGGTATGTCGTTCATCTATGCTTTTCCTTGCTAGAGGCGATTTGGCGGGGTTTTCCCCGCCTTCTTTTTTCAGCCGTCCTCGGCACGTTTCGGCGAAAAGGGGATGATCTCGGCATCGCCGATCGCGGCCAGCCCGCGCGAAAAAGCGCTCTCGAACTCCGCATCGGACATGATTTCGCGTTGCGGTGCCGGAGCGGCCCCGCCGCCGACCGCCAATCGCTTGATTTTAGGTTGCGGCGCCGGCGCCGGCGCGGTCGGCTGGGTGGCGGCCAGCATGCGCGCCAGCTCGTCCACCGACATCTTCGTCGTCAGCCGCCGCTGCTCGCGCACCGCCTTTTCGTACGCGCCGCGATCGCGGGCATGGGTCCGCGCCGCGTCGGCGTCGAAAAACCCGGTCTTGGCGATGCACTCGGCCGCGCAAATGAACCTGTCGTCGGCCGTGTAGACCAGCAGCGGCGCCTGCAGATTGTCCGGGTCGAAGCGGGCGACGATCTGCTGGCCGGCATGCTGGTTGAGTTCCTTCGACCAGTATCTGTTCCCAAACAGGTGCACCTCGCCGCTGCCCTTCTGCGCCCTTATCTGCTCGGCGGCCAGCAGCCACAGCGAACGCTGTGCCTCGGTCGGCCACGTGACGATCGCGTCCGCCCTGGAGGCGTCGAAAGTCTCGTCGAAAGACCGCCCGGCGCAGGTTTCCAGCTTGCGTCCGGATCGGGCGTTGTGCTCGGCGATCTGCTCGGCCACGTGAGCCCGGAACGTCTCCACAGCCACGGCCCGCGAGCCGTAGTTTTCCGGCTTGGCGGTCGGCCGGTTGCCGGTGTAGGCGCCGGCGCAGATCGGGTGTTTGGCAATCTCCTCCGCGAGGTCGCGGAATGCCCGCTCGATCGGTTTGGACTGGCCGCTATAAGGTTTGGCCCAAACGATCTCGATGCCGAGCGTGGTCAGCAGACCTTGCGGGTCGCCATCACGAACCTTGAAACGGTAGCGGTTCTTGGTGCCGCCCGAAATCCACTTGCTGGCAAAGGCCCGGCCGTTGTCGAGCACGATCTTTTCCGGGATGCCGTGCGCCGACACCATGTCGCCGATGGCGAGCCGCACCGTCTCCTTGTTCTCGGTTTCCGCCAGCCGCCACGCGACGATCTTGCCGGAATAGAGGTCTTGCAGGGCGAGCAGGTGCAGGCGCACCACGCGGCCGTCGTCGAGCAGCACGAACACGTCGATCTCGTGCCCGTCCATGTTCACGGCCTGCATGGCATGCAGGTGCATCCGGGTGCGCCGCTGGGCCGGATAGAGCGTCTTTGCCTTTTTCGCCCCCTCGCGGGCCAGCACCTGCACCGCTTTCGGCACCTCGGCCGCGATGCGGCGGCGTAGCGCCCTTTCGCAGGGGTATGGCAGCCAGCCGTTTTTCGACGCGAGCTTGCGTATCCGTCGATAGCTCGACGCGAACTTCGAGCCTTCGGCCCGCAGCCAGTCGGTCTTGAGCGCGTCGAGCGCGAGCGGATGGCATTCGGCGCGGCTGTTGGTGTTGCGATAGTCCGGCGCCAGTGCCGCCAGCCGGTCGGCGGTGGCGACGGCAACGGTCGCCTTGCGCCAGTTGTACAGCGTCGCCGCCGACACCCCCGCCTGCGCCGCCGCCTCGGCGACCGCCGCAGTGACGGTAAGCCCGCTTGCCGCGAGCCTCTCGGCCGCGACGATCGTGTCGAGCCGCCGCTGGCACTCGTCTTTCCCAGCCTTCGAAAGCCCTTCGAACCGTGCCCACAGCGCCTTCGAGGCGTCGGACCGGCGCTCCTCCTGGGCCGGGACGCTGGCGAGCATCACCCGCGCCGTCGCGGCGGAGGGCAGCAGCGAGGCGTGGTAGGCCGGGCCGGCCTCGGCGGTCGTGTCGGCCTGCGGCTCAGGCGAGCGTGCGGCGCGGATGTCGGCGGGCGAAAGCCACTCCATCATGCGTCCGCCTTCCGGTCGGCGATGTAGGCGCGAAAACCGTTCTCGTGCTGCTGGACGAAAAGCAGCGTGGCGAGCACCGCCTCCATCCGGCCGATCAGCAGTTCGCCTTCGGCCTTGCGCATGTCGCCCTTGGCGACTAGGCGCGGATAGACCTGTTTGCGCTTCGCGATCTCGCGCTGCACTTCGAGGATTTGGCTGATCAGGGAGACTTTCGCCATCGTCAGCGCTCCCGCCGCATGACGCGCACCGGCGTCGATTTCAGCTGCCGCAGCTTGTCCTCAAGCGCCTGTTTTTCCTGCTGGACGCGGGCGATTTCGGCCAGCCGCGCCTCGTCGCCGACGAGCATGGTCAGGCCGTCGTCGGCCACCACCAAATCCCAAAGCCAGTGCGCGCCGGTCGCCCGCACGAAGGCCTTGAGGCGCACGACGCTGATGTCGTGAGTGTCGTTGCTTTCGGCTGTGTAGGCGTTGAGCGTGGCGAGGGAAAAACTGTCCTGGCCGAGCGCCAGTGCCATCCGCATGGCGACTTCCGCGCGTTCGTACGGGCATTCCTTGAGTGCCCGGCTCATCGCCCGTTTCAGCTTGCCGCGAAAGCCGGTGACGTCGACGTCGTTGGATGCGATCCGGCTGGGATAGACAGGCTCGTAGAAAAGGTCGCCCTGGCCGGGGTCGGCTGGCTTACGCGGCATGATGGCCCTCCGCGTCGCGCACGGCGGCGTTGATGTAGCTGGTCAGCTGGTCGGTCAGGTGGGCGCGGGTGTCCTCGCTCTCGGCGCGGCGGCAGGCGATTTTCATCCGCTGGATCATGCGGGCACGGGCCGGCGCAATGCGGAAATAGTGATCGGCGCAGAACACGCCTTGCGTTTCCGTCGCGCAGGCGGGCCAGGGGCAGAGGCTCATGCCGCCTCTCCGCGCTTCAGGCTGGCCAGCGCCCAGGCCACATCGGCCGGATACCGCGCAATCACTTCCTGGAGCGTGCGGCGGCGGCTCGCTTCGTCCTGGCGTTGCAAATTGTCGAGCGCCCGATAATGGCGCTTGTCGTTGATCGACAGTGGCGCCTCGCCAGTGCGGCCGTAGAGCGCCTCGTCGACAAGCACGTCCAGGTCCATCCCGGCAGCGGCTGCCTTGGCCATGTTGGCTTTGACCTGCGGCGACAGCCGGGCGAGCCCTTCCAGCACGCTCTGGTTGTCGCTGTACGGCGTGCCGAAGAGCAGGCGCGCCAGTTCCGGCCGGATGCCTTCGGCGATCGCGGAGAGACGCTTGATCGTCCTTTCCGAAAGGCCGAGCCGCTCGGCCGTCCAGGCCGAAAAGCCGCCGACACGGTCGCCGAGCGCCGTAAAGTCACCACCACCGGCGTTCAGAGTGCCAAGCTTGGCACTCTGAAACGCCCCACTGCGCCGGTCGCCGCCGTTGAGCGGGCCGAACTTCCGCGTCCAGGCCTGCCGGTACGCCAGGATCGACAGCGCCCGCTCCAGTTTCGACAGGTCGTTGCGGGCGAGGTTTTCCTCGGCCTCGATCATCCGCGCTTCGGCCGCGTCGACCTTCAGCACCGTGTATTCGATGCCCTCGCGCAGCGTGGCGATGCCGGCGATTTCAAGTCCGCGCAGCCGGTGCGCGCCGGTCACCAGCTTCCATTTCTTGGCGCCGTTGGGCGTCTGCCGGATACCGATGCGGTTGATCAGCCCGCGCGCCGCGATCGACGCGCCGATTGCCTGCGCATAGCCTTCGTCGACTGGCCTGATGCGGTCGCTGGCGTCGATCTCGCCGGCCGCGATGGATTTGGGATCAGCCAAGGTCGGCCTCCAGACGGTCGAAGGCCGCTTTTGCATCGCTTGCGAGCCGGTCGAACCACGCTGCAAAGCGCGGGTTATGCCGGTGCGCCTCGACCATGCGGCAGGACGATTGCACCTTGGCCAGCCGGGCGTTGCCCAGCGACGCGATGTGTTTTTTCGGCAGGTGGAAGGTGTGGACGAGCAGGTGGATCAGGCATTGCCGCGCCAGCGCCGCGATGCAGTGGCCGCGCGGCGGAAACAGGATCGCCTCGTCCTCGAAATACGGAAACGCCGCCGCGACGGCCGAGAACGCCGCGTCGATCTGCGCGTTGAGCCGCTCGTCCACCGTCAGCCACGGCGCCAGCACGTCGGGACGCCGCCTCATGCTGAGGCTCCGATCACCAGCGCGATGGCGAGGCCGGCGACCGCCAGTCCTGTCGCCAGCCCGGCCAGCATCCGCAGCGCCGCCTCGCGTCGAAAAGTCGGGCGGAAATTGACGCGCGCCATGTCTAGGCCGCCACGTCGTTTCGCCGTTGCCGCGCGGTCGGCGGCCGGCGATAATTCTCGGAAGGTTGGGGCGTCAGTCGGTGACCGCTGGCGGCGTCGTACCGCTCGGGCCAGAGTTCTTTCAGCTCATAAGCGAGAGCATCTGCCAGCGCCTCTTCCCCCCGCTTGTTCGGCTCGCGCAGGGTCGTTATGGCGGTCTTGTCCGGCAGTCCGTATTTGCGGTCGATGTCGGCAAAGCTCAGGCCGCGCAGATACAGCGCGCTCCTGATCTTGTCGGCGCGTTCGATCGGGTCCATGGTGGCTCCGGTTTTTGGAAAGGGAGGCCCTGGCCGGCCTCCCTTTTCTCGATGATTTGGGTCCGAATAATTGGGGAGAATACGCAATTGCGTAAGTTGGTCAACACAATTGTGTAGGTCAGCAACGCTTTTGCGTCGCATTTGATGGACAGCCTTTTTTTGGGACGCCTGCAGCAGCTGAAAGGCGGCGAGACCGACGCGGAGTTTGCTCGGCGGTGCGGCGTCGGCTACACGACAATGAAACGTTATCTTGAGGGCTCGACGCCCGGCCTGGACAACGCTGCCGCGATAGCGGAAGCGAATAGCGTTACCCTCGACTGGCTCTACGGTCGGGACAATGTGCCGGCAGTTCGAAGCGACAGCGTCATCCTTCCGCGCTTCGACGTGCGCGCTTCGGCGGGCGCTGGTGCCCTAGTCGCCGCCGAGGAGGTGAGCGAGTATTTCGCGGTCGGCCGCGAGTGGCTGCGCCGCAATCTCCCGGCCTGGGCGCCGCTCGATGCGGTCGTCGGCGCGCTTGAAAATGGCGGCGATTCAATGGAGCCGACCGTTCGCGATGGCGACCTGTTGATGGTAGTTCAGGTCACGGATTGGCGCGTCGTCGAGCGGGGCGGCATCTTCGTGTTCACCCACCACGACCGGCTCCATCTCAAGCGCTTGCAGGTGATGATGAACGGCGACCTGAAGATCATCTCCGACAATAAGGCCTACGAGCCTTGGCTGGTGCCGTTTGACGACATCCAGCACAGCGTCCGGCTGCTCGGCCAAGTGTTTTTTGCAGGCGGAAAACCTCGGAGCTACTAGGAGCGAGGCAGAGAAAACATGGCCAGATCGACCGTGACAATGGTAGTCTGCACGCTTCTCGTTTGTGCAACATTTGTCGGCATCTATGCTCATTCGATATATGCTAACGCCCGCGCGCAAGAAGCGAGTGCGCGTGCGATTCAGCTGGAAATCTGCCGAGCAGCCCTCTCCGAATTTCGTTCCTATCAGGCTCGCGAAATCGAACTGCCAAACGGACCGAGCGAACTCAGGAGCACCCTCCGCAGTTGCCTGGCGTCGAACCTCCTCGCCGAAAAGGATACGGCTGGTATTAGCCTTTGAGCAGCGAATCTCGACTGTGCTTGACTCTCCGTAAAGTTGGAACAAAATAGGAACTTCCAACTTGGAGGCTGTCATGAGGACGGTGAAATACGTGGTGCTGCCGTTTCGCTTCGCGAAGGGACGTTTCTTCCGGGGCGAGGCGCGCAAGGCTTCCAGCGAGCCCGAGGCGATCACCATCGCAGAGGCCATGGCCGGCCGCTTCGACGGCGTCGCTGCTTTCGAGGTCCATGTCGACGAGGAGACCGGCGAGATGCACGACCCGCGCGAGCTGGTCGTTTTCGGCCGCGTCCCGCATATGGAGCTGGCGGCGTGAAGGAGGTCGAGCTGCCTACCTGCGCGGAGGACAATTTCCGCGTCGAGATATGGGACAGCGAGGAGCGCGTGCTCTTGAAGACCTTGGCGCGCTCGCCCAACCAGTTCGTCAGCCAGGCCGCTTTTAACGAGGCGACCCGCCGTTTCCCTGATTTCCTGCTGCTCCACCGCAACGAGCGCCACACCATGCAGCGCCACCAGCCGGGTGACCCGCCCGGCCCGGAAAGCTGCCGGTCGGGTCCGCGCCGCACCCGGCCGCTTCAGTCAGGCGCGCTTACGCCCTTTGCCTCGCCGATCTGCCGCAATGGTACGAGCTGGCCGCCATGTGCCCCAAATGCGGCCATCGCGGCATGCTCGACCGCTGGGCCATGGCCCGCCGCTTCGGCAGGCACCGCCCCGTCGTAACCCTTGAGCCCCACCTCCGCTGCGTCAGCTGCAACAATCGCCACGACAACGATTTCAAGCTCGTAAAAATGCGCCGGGACTGATTTTCCGCTTGCAATCATACAAAAAATGTATGACTATAGCTTCATAGGCAACGAGCTGCTGGAGACGCCAGATGACCACGCGCACCATAGAGATAACTTCCTTCGCAGACGGCAAGCGGACTTACGCGGCTACCTTTGAGCCGGTTCGCAAGGCGCGTCTCAACAAGACTAGCCCGCTGTGGATGACTTTGGGGTGGGCCACGATGGAGGCGGAGGGCAGTACCTTTCGCTTTCCGGCCATCGTCACCGACGCCGCCAGCAAGCTGGGCTACACGGTCTACACGACGCAGGACTGGCAGGCCCCGGAAGGGGCAATCGGGGACTTGTCGGACCCCTTGGACTGGGCCTTGCTGCGCCGCACGGGCACCGGGCAATTTTCCAATCCGCGCCTGGAGTACGGCAACCCGATATCGACCGTGCCGCTGGACCTGCCTCTGAATGAGGAGGAGCAGGAGCGCTTTGAGGTGCTTACGGCACGAGGGGCGCAGTGACCGGACCCGAGCTGACGGCGGCTCGCGCCACGCTGGGCGAAATGTGGGGCCTCGGCCGCCCGTTGCATGCCGCCGAGCTGGCGCGCGCCCTCCGGTTGAGCGGCGTGAACGCACGCCAGTCCGTCGCCGGCTGGGAGCGCGGCGCCGGCCCGACCGGCGCCGCCTCGGTCGCTGTCGAAATGATGCTTGCCGGCGCGCGGCCGCCGGACGATCTCGACAAGATCATCGTCCGCACCAAGCTTTGAGGAGACCGATGTCAGGTGGCATGGCTTTGGCGGTGGGCTGCGCGGTAGAGCGCGCTCATACGCCGCGCTCTCGCAAGCGTCTCGGGTTTGGCCTGATGCCTGGCCTGGGTTTCGATGTAGGCGGGGTCATCCCTGCGCTGCCGGTAGCGGTGCGGATAGTTCTTCCGCTGCCGCGCCGCTCGGTTTGCCGGCCATTTTTTGCTTCCTCGGGCGCGTTGACCAGGCGCACGCTCTTATCGAGCGCGCGCCCCGGTTCCGGACGTCCTGGACGACAAAATCTCGCTTCGATCCACGCTGCGGAGCAGGCCCGCTGCGACGTCGCTCCGCTCACGCGGATAACGGGTCTTAACATGGCGTCTTGCGCCTGGAGTCGTCAACCCCTAGCCCCCGAGTGAAGGCCCACGAAAATGCAGATCGACAAAAAGCCCGGCAGCCTCGGCGACCACATGCGCGCCGCCGCCGATCGGCTGGACCGCGAGGCGCCCGACCGGGCACGCATGCTGGCCCGCGAGGAGGTCGCCCGCATCGTCCGCCACCTCGCCGCGATCAGGGACTTGCCGTTCAATAAAGGTTGCCGCTATTTCGTCGAGCTGACGCTTCCTGTCGCCGCCGCCGAGCTGCCCGAAATGGACCGCCTCCTTCGCCACGCCGGCTTCGGCGGCGCCGATAACACGAGGGTCACGGTGGACATGCTCCGCGCCTGGGACCGCGACGCCCGGCTGCCGCCACCCGAGACCATCGACATCACCTCCGGCTGGCTGACCGCTGCCGAGGCGACGTCGCTAGTCCGCGCCCATCGCATACTCGGCCTGCCCACCACCGTGCGCGGCATGGAAATGTACCTGGAGGAGGCCGCCGCCAAGGCCCCGAATCCGGCCCAGCTCCGGCGTGGTCGCGCCTGATCGCTCTTCACCATGGTTTGCCCTGCGGCGCCGGTTGGCCGTTTGCAAAAATCGGGCATTTTCAACAGGTTGAAGCGATTAACGCCGTGGTGACGAGCCATTTCGGTTTTCTTCACCACGGATTTTGCTTTTTGCCCCTGTTCGCGGACCTATCCGCCCGCTGATCGCCATACCCGTGGCTTGCTCTCAAGGCCGGTTTTCTGCGCCTTTGCGGCCTTTTTGAACCTTCCTCACAGACCTCTCACAGCCCCGCCGCCGCCGCGACCTTTCCGCGTCGCCATTTGCCAAACACTGCGCGTCACTCTAAAACCCGCTGTCAGGCCTCGGCCATCGCCGCTGATTGTCCGCGCCGCCCTCCGCCGTTGAAATCGCCCGACTTTTTGCCTTCTCCCGGCATTTCCCGGCGTTTCCCGCCTTTTCCCGGCCACTCTAATACCCGCTGTCAGACAACACCGAGGTTTTTCTCCTCAGGGAGAAACAACCGGAGCCGGAGCAAGGCGGAAGCGGAACGGGACGGGGCTCAAAGTCGCCGGCGGGGCGCGATTGCTGCGCCACTATTACCTATTCTGAGAGGCAAGGCCGTCGCGCCCCGCTTCCCGGAACTGCCTCCAATTGGGGGCGCACTT
>QFCS01000532.1_pt1 | contig 39667 bp, 39 predicted proteins | sample 3576561 | NCBI WGS metagenome assembly QFCS01 | reverse complement strand
GGTGGTGATCGAGCCCAAGCTGCTGCTGCTCGACGAGCCGCTGTCCAACCTCGACAAGAACCTGCGCGTGCAGATGCGCGAGGAGCTCAAGAACCTGCAGCGCACGCTGGGCCTGACCACCATCTTCGTGACGCACGACCAAGAAGAGGCGATGACGACCGCCGACCGCATGGCCGTGCTGGACAAGGGTGTGCTGCAACAGGTGGGCACGGCCGCCGCGCTGTTCGACTTCCCGGCCAACCGTTTCGTGGCGAGCTTCGTGGGCACGGCCAACCTGGTGCAAGGCCGGGTGACGCGCGTGAATGGCGAGACCCTGCATTTCCAGGCCGATGGGCTGGGCGAGATGGTGCTGCCGCGCAACCAGGAAAGCCCGGGCGCGGGCCCGGCGTCCCTGTCGTTCCGACCACACACCGTGCACATCCGCGTGCGCGACGAGCATGGCGACGCCTCCCGCATCTGGCTGGACGGGCGGGTCGAAAGCTCGGAGTTCCTGGGCGAAACCTCGCGCTATCGGGTGCGCGTGGGCGAAGCGCTGATCGTCGCCAACCAGGCGCACTACTCCGGGCTCTCGCTGTTTCCGCCGGGGGCCGAGGTGCGGCTGGGCATCGAGCCCACGCAGGCGCGCTTCCTCACGCACTGAGCGCCGCGCCGGCATGGAGATCTACCAGCTCCGCGCGTTCGTCACCGTTGCGCGGATCGGCCAGCTCACGCGAGCGGCCGAAGCCCTGCACGTCACGCAGCCGGCGGTCACCGGGCAGATCAAGGCGCTGGAGGAAGAGCTGGGCGTGTCGCTGTTCGACCGGCGACCCGGGCGCATCGCGCTCACGCGAGCGGGGGAGCGACTGTTGCCAGAGGCCGAGAAGGTGCTCGAAGCGGCGGGCGCGCTGATGGGGCGTGCGCGCGAAATGCAGGGCGAGGTGTCGGGCTCGCTGGTCATCGGCACGCTGGGCGATTCCGATGCCCTGCGGCTGGGTTCGCTGCTCGGTGGCTTGGTGGCGGCCTTGCCCTTGCTCGACATCAAGACCCGTTCGGGCGACGCAGAGACGCTGCGTGAGGCGGTGGCCACGTCCACGCTGCAGGCGGCGTTCTACATCGGGCCGCACATCCCGCGCGACGTGCTCGGCCTCCCGCTGCAGACCATCAGCTACCGGGTGGTGGCGCCGGTGTCGTACCGCGACCGTTTGTTGCATGCCGGCTGGCGCGAGATCGCCGACATGCCGTGGGTCGGCACGCCCCATGCCAGCCACGCGCAGACGCTGCTGCGCGACATGTTCTCGCGTCAGGGCCTGCTGCCCAACCAGGTGGTCGAGTCCGACGACGCGTCCGCGCCGTTCAGCCTGGTGCGGGCGGGCCTCGGTCTGGCGTTGCTGCGAGAAGACATGGCGGTGCCTGCGGCCGAGCGCGAGGAACTGGTGATCTGGCCGCACACACGCGTGGCGGCCCTGCTGAGTTTCATCTACCCGAGGACCGCGGAGCACGACCCGGCCATCGTGGCCGCCCTGTCGGTGCTGCGCCAGGTGTGGGGCCTGCCGCCGTCGCGGCCGCCGGCCTGACGGCGGTCAGGAAGTGGGCGCTGTCACGCCTTGCGCGTGGGAATGCGCAGCACCACCCAGGCGCCTACCAGGCCCGCCACCAGCAGCCCGCCCAATGCCCAGGGTTGGTGGCGGAACCCCCAGGCCGACAGGCTCACCATCACCAGCATGGAGCCGACGGCGATGGTCTTGGTGCGCCTGGTCAGGCTGCGGTGTGTTTCCCAGTCCCGCACCATGGGGCCCAGGAATCGGTGGTTGGTCAGCCAGGAGTGCAGTCGCGGCGAGGCCTTGGCATAGCAGGCCGCCGCGAGCAGCACGAAGGGCGTGGTGGGCAGCCCCGGCACCACCACGCCGATGAGGCCCAGCGCCAGCGACACGGTGCCGGCCAGCCAGAGCAGCCAGCGCACCGTGCGCGAGGAGGAGGGCGTGGTGGTCATGACGCTGGCATCATAGCCAGCGCCTGTTGTCCTCAGGGCCTGGGGCCCACCGTGAGGGCCACCGTGCCCACACCTTCCACACTGCCGGTGATGCGGTCGCCCGGCAGCACCGCGCCCACGCCTTCCGGCGTGCCGGTGTAGATCAGGTCGCCTGGTTGCAGGTGATAGAAGAGCGAGAGGTCGGCAATGATCTCGCGGATGTTCCAGATCAGCTTGTCCACGTCGGACTTCTGCTTCGTCTCGCCATTGACGGCGAGTTCGATGGCACCTCGCTCGATCACCACGCCGGGCATGGGCACGATCTCGCTGCACACGGACGAATGCTCCACGTCCTTGCCCAGGTCCCAGGGGCGGCCCTTGTCGCGCGCCACCAGTTGCAGGTCGCGCCGGGTCATGTCCAGACCGCAGGCATAGCCGTAGATGATGTCTTGTGCATCCTCCGGCTTCACGCGGAAACCGGCCTTGCCGACGGCCAGCACCAGTTCCATTTCGAAGTGGTAGTTGTTCGTCTCGCTCGGGTAAGGCGTGGTCGCGCCCGACAGCGCCAGGGTCTGAGGTGCCTTGGTGAAGTAGAAGGGGCGCTCGGCCGTCTTGTCCACGGGCTTGCCCATTTCCACCGCATGCGCGTGGTAGTTGCGGCCGACGAAGAACAGTCGGTTGACGGGGAAGTGCCCGGTCTTGCCGCGCACGGGAACGGAGGCGACGGCGGGCGGGGGGAACAGGTAGGTGGTCATCGGGAATCAGGGCCGTGTCAGGGCATCGAGGGTTGGTTGTCGGGGCGCACTTCGTAGACGCCGAGCTTGCGGTGCAGCGGCGACTCGTCGGCGACGAACAGGAAGGCCGGTTCGGTGGCCGAGGCGTTGGTGAGCGTGGTGGCGGTATAGCCGGGGATGCAGCAGGTGTCGGCGCCCACGAGGTCGAAACCCTGGGCGTCGGTGGCCACGCGCGCCGCGCCTTCGATCACGTGATAGACCACGGCCGGCGAACGCGCCGGCAGTTGCAGCGTCTGGCCCGGGCGCAGCATCAGCGCATGAAAGCCCAGCACGTTCTCGGCGTCTTCGCCCGATTCGGGGTTGGTGTAGGTCACCTGCACATGAGCGAGGTCGGGCTGGTCGTCTGCGAGGCCGAGCAGCGCGGCGCGCGCGTCGACCCAGGGGTAGCGCATCATGGGATAGCGCTTGCCGCTGCGTCCGAACACCGGTGTGGGCACGAGGCCTGGCCGTGCATAGGCACGATCGCCACGGCCGGGCAGGATGTCCTGGCGTCCGCCGTTGAGGTGGTAGCTTACTTCCAGGTAGTACATCAGCGGCAGATCGAGCACGTCGAGCCAGATGACGGGCTGATCACCGTCGTGGCCGTGTTCGTGCCAGCGGCCCGTCGGCGTGAGGATCAGGTCGCCGCGCGACATCGGGCATTTCTCGCCGTCCACCGTGGTCCAGGCCCCTTCACCTTCGACCACCATGCGCACCGCGTTGGGCGTGTGGCGGTGGCTGGGTGCCCATTCGCCCGGCAGCAGCAACTGCATGCCCAGGTACATGGCCGCGCTGGCCTGCATCTTCTCCAGCGTGTGGCCCGGGTTGGCCAGCACCAGCACGCGGCGCTCGGCCTTTTCGATCGGTGTGAGCTCGCCGGCCTTGAGCAGCAGGGGCTTGATGGATTGGTAGGCCCAGTGCGTGGCCTGCGTCTGGCGCGTGGGCATCTTCGGTGGCAGCACCCCGCGCAGGCTGGGCCACAGCGGCACCAGGTTGTGCGAGCGCAGCTCGGCCACGTAGTCGGCGGGCAGGTCTTCGAGTCGTCCGAGGTCGTTCATGGTGTCTCCTGGGCATTCTTCAGTGGGCGGCCAGACAGTTCTCAACGTTCCAGCCGTACAGCCATTCCATCGCATCGTAGAAGCGCTCGGGGCTGCGGCCGCGCCAGAGGTCATTGCGCACCAGGCGCTCCACGCCCTTGGCATGGTAGATGCGCCCCATCTCGCGCGAGCTCAGCACGATGCGCGCGGTGCGCGCGATGCGCGAGCGCTGGTACAGGTCGAAGGCCTTTTCGAAGTCGTTGCCATTCACGCGCAAGGCCTCGCCCAGCGTCACCGCGTCCTCGATGGCCATGCAGGCGCCCTGCGCCATGTACTGCGTGGTCGGGTGGGCGGCATCGCCCAGCAGTGTGACGCGGCCGAAGCTCCATTGGCCGATGGGCTCGCGGTCGGCGGTGGCCCAGCGTTTCCAGCTCCTGGGCAGATCGATCAACTGACGCGCCTTCGGGCAGATGCCCTGGAAGTAGCTCTGCACCTCTTCCTTGCTGCCTTCGGTCACGCCCCACTCCTCCGTGCCACGGCTGTGGAAGGTGACGACCACGTTGTACTGCTCGCCGCCGCGCAGCGGGTAGTGCACCAGGTGGCAGTTCGGACCGACCCAGATGCTCGCCGCGTTCCAGCGCAGGTCTTCCGGAAAATCGGCCTTGTCCACCACCGCGCGGTAGACCACGTGGCCCGTGACGCGCGCCTCGTCGCCGACGAACTGCTGGCGCACGACGGACTTCACACCATCGGCACCGATCAACGCCAGACCGCGGTGGGCGGTGCCTCGCTGGTCGTGCACGGTCACGCCATCGGCGTTCTGCTCGATGCGTTCGACGCGCGTGGAGGTGAGGAACTCGATCTGCCCCGCGGCCTGCACCCCCTCCAGCAACGAGCCGTGCGCATCGGCGCGATGGATCACCGCGTACGGGTTGCCGAAACGCTGCCGGAAAGCCTCACCGGTGGGGATGTGGCCCACCTGGTATTCGTCCAGCGCGTCGTGCATCACCATGAAGTCGGTGTAGACCGCGCGGCTGCGCGCCTGTTCGCCGACACCGAGCGCATCGAACGCGTGGAAGGCGTTGGGGCCGAGCTGCATGCCGGCGCCGATCTCACCAATCTCGGGCGCCTGCTCCAGCACCTTCACACGGAATCCCTGGCGCACCAGCGCCAGCGCGGCCGCCAGTCCACCAATGCCACCGCCAGCCACGAGCACGGGAAGTTCCTGGGGGGACGAGGTCATGTGTGTCTCCTGAGCATGTGATGCATGCTTACGATAAGTATACTTATTGTATGGGCGATGCTAGGATTCCGGCAACCCCCGTCCGTCATCCGGACCTCCCGGACTTCTTGCAGACCTCATGAAGCGCAGCCTGCCTTCGGCCATCGACATCGACGACCAGCCCGGTCACAACATCCGGCGCCTGCACCAGATTTCGGTGGGCATCTTCCTGCAGGAGTTGGGGGAACTGGGCATCACGCCGGTGCAGTACGCGGCGCTGCAGACGGTCTCAAACCATCCCGGCATCGACCAGCGCACGCTCGCGCGCACCATCGCACTCGATGCCTCCACCACGGGTGGCGTGGTCGACCGCATGGAGTCGCGGGGCTGGCTGGAGCGGCGCACCTCGCCGGAGGACAGGCGCTCTCGCCAACTGGTGCTCACCGACACCGGCATGGCTTTGCTGGCCGAAGCAGTGCCCGCCATGCTGCAGGCACAGGAACACATCCTTGCGCCGCTGTCCGAGCGTCAGCGCGGTGAGTTCATGAAGCTGCTTCGCCTGCTGGTCAACACCAACAACGAGCACAGCCGCGCGCCCAGCGAGGCGATGCGCTGAACTGGCGGGGTCAGCCCCGCACGTGGGCCGTCGGTCGTTGCATCTGTCTCATTCCCAATTCAGTACTTTTCAATCGCCCCTGTAGTGAGTTGGTCGAGATGTAGAGACGCGCTGTGATCGAGTCCCTAAGCTGCGCGGTTTTTCGGAACCGAGCGGAGCGAGGGGATCGCGGTGGGCAACAGGACAGGCGTTGTGATGGGTTTGGGGGATGGGCGTGATGGAGGTCGGAATACCGGAACGCCTGGTCTGAGGGGCTACCGGCGGGTGGTGGCGTGGGTGGCCGCGCTCAAGGACGTCAGGCTCGATGCCGGTGCAGGGGAGATCCGGCTCGAAGGCGGGCAACTGCTCGCGGTCGAGGGAGACCTGGAGCTCAAGGCGGGGCGGATCAGCGACACGGCGGCCCAGGCGGTGTACGAAGGAGACAACAGCCGTGCGGCGGGTCGGGATGTGCGCCTGCTGGGCGAAGGGGAGGTGGCGGTGCGAGACACCGTGTACGTGGCGGGAAGCGGAGCGCTGGGGGTGCAGGCCGATGTCCTCAGTCTGCAGGGGCAGGAGACGGTGCTCAGCAGCGGGGGCACGCTGAGCGTGCAGGCGCGCAGGATGCACAGCGTGGGCACGGTGAGCGCGGACAAGGCGCTGCAGGTGCAGGTGCAGGAGCTGGAGAACCAGGCGGGAGCGGGGATTCTCTCGAGCGCGGGCAGCGTGCAGGTGCAGGCTGCGCGGGTGGTCAATGCGGGCGACATTGCGGCGTACAAGGACGTGGTGCTGCACAAGCGGGCCCAGGACGAAGGGCTGGTGCTGGAGAACCAGGCGGCAGGCCAGGTGCTGGCCGGGGGCAGCCTGCGGGTGGATGCGCAGAGCGTGAGCAACGCGGGGCAGCCCGGTGGGAGCGCAGCGCTGCACAGCGGCGTGCTGCAGGGCGAGGCCCTGGAGCTCAGGGCGGGCAGCCTGGACAACGCGGGTCTGGTGGGCGCGGGCGCGGGTGCGGCGACGCTGGAGGTGACGGGGGCGCTGGTCAACCGCAAGGAAGGGGTGATCTACGGCGGGCACGGCGCAGGGGCGCGGGTGTCGGCGGGCACGCTGGAGAACGCCGGGATGGTGTTCAACGAAGGCGCCCAGGCGCTGGAGGTGAAGGTGGGCGCGGAGCTGCTCAACAGCGGGCTGATCTACGCCGATGGGGCGCTGGGGGTGAGTGCGAAGCGGCTGGAGCAAGGCGGCGTGCTGGCCTCTGGGGGGGACATGGTGCTCCAGGGTTCGGCGGGCCAGGCACTGGATGTGCGGGTGTTCCACGACGCGGGCGCCAAGGTCGCGCCCACCCAGGTGAACGCGCAGGTCAACAACCAGGTCAACAACCAGGTCAACAACCAGGTCAACACCGCCGTCAACGCCTCGACCGGTCAATCGACCAGCACGTCGACCAATACCGCGGTCAATAACACGGTCCATACCAAAGCCGAGACCCAGGTCGATACCGCTGCGGTCGACACCAAGGCCCAGACCCCGGTGAGCACGAAGGTCGACACCGCCGCCGTCGATATCAAGGCCGAGACCAAGACCGAGACCAAGGCGCAGACCAGCACGTCGAACAGTCAATCGACCAGCACCTCGACCAGCACCGCGGTCAATAACACCGTCAATAACACGGTCCATAGCAAAGCCGAGACCCAGGTCGACACCGCCGCGGTCGACACCAAGGCCCAGACCCCGGTGAGCACGAAGGTCGACACCGCCGCCGTCGATATCAAGGCCGAGACCAAGACCGAGACCAAGACCGATACCAGCACGGTGGCCCAGGCCGATTCAAAGACCGAGACCAAGACCGACACCAAGGCAGAGACCAATCCCCAGCAGATCAACCTGGTGGTCGCGCTCGCTGGCGACACTGCCACGCAGACCTCGGCGACCAACCTGGCCAGCCACCAGCAGAACGCGCAGTTGGTGCAGAAAGACGAGCTGGCTGCGGCCGTTCGCCAGATCCAGTCCGGCAGCGACGTCAAGCTGCACCTGGTGGGTCACACCGACAGCGTCGACTTCTCGGAAAAGGTCCAGATCGCGCAGAACGTCATCAACGAGGGCCTCAACGTCACGGAGCTCAACGACGTCAGCTGCCGCAGCGGCCAGTGCGCCGGCAAGATCAAAGAACAACTCACGTCGCCGCAGGGCCACGCCATCGAAGTCAAGGGCCACGAGGGCGACATCAAGGTCGATTCCAACGGGCAGATCGTCGCTGCTGCCAAAGGCGATTCCATGGCTTTGGGTGGAGTCATATCGCAGTTAACAAGCGGCAGAGAACGCCCTCCTCATCCCCCGCGCGGGACTTATGAGAACAGGCTTCCTTGGCTTGAAGCCTCATATGTGAATTCAGGCCATTTTCGTCGTATGCTCGACCCAACTTACCGTACCCCGCACGGCGTCGGACGGTTGCCGTTCGGAGTCGAGTTACCCCCAGTGGGTGGCCATCAAGAGAGTCGATTCGACGACGCGCTGGGAATTAATAGAACAAACTGGATTGCCTTGGAACACCAAATTTCGGAGGGCATTCATACCGCTCCGGGATATGTAGGCCAAGACGGACGCTACTATGCCCCCATTCCCGTTGTCGGTTCAGAAGGTCGAGCACTCGTGCTCGAGACAATTTGGATAATCGGTGAAGACCCTTGGGGAAATGGCATCATTGATCTGACTTATATTCGGCCTCCACTCACTCGATCTGAGGGGGGGTAGTGCATAAAATGCAGCGTGTGATTACGGGCCCCATCCGGTAGGGGTGAGCGACGGTGCCCGGCAATTGTTTCCAGTATGAGTTAAATCCATGCCGAGCACCTCCTTCTCTACCACGGGTTTTGAAAAGTCTCTTTCAAATGGATGTCGCCCTGCGATGCATTTTCGCAGGGCTATTCATTTGCGCTGATATTTGTATTTTGATATGAAGGAGTTGGAGAGCTGAATTCGTTTCTCCTTTATGAGCTCGGCTGTTCCAAGGGTTTGCTTGGCATCCATCGGTTGCAGAAAAGCCGCCGCAGAAATACCCGTCCTGCCAGCCGCTCAAGGCCCTTCCATCGAAGCGGAACAGCGGCGCCAGCTCAGCGACGACATGCAGCTGCATCTGAACCGGCGGCCGGCATCGCCCTCTGGCATTGAAAGCCTGCCTGCAGAGAAGAAGGGCAACGCCGAGCCGGCGGGGCCGTGCGAAGCGTATGAAGGCCTGAGCATCACCAACCCGATGCGCTTGAGCCGCCAGGTGCTTCAACGCGTCGAAGAGAGGCTCGACAAGGCCTGCCTGAATGACAGGGATGTCGAGGAGATCATTGCCTTGCTCAAGGAGCACAGACGCGCACCCAGCGAAGCGGTGCTGCGTTGAGCGGGAGGGGTCAACCCCGCACGTGCGCCACGACCGCTTTCACCACCGCGTCGTCGGCCAGCAATCGTGTGTGACCCAGGCCGTTGGTTTCCATCAGCAGGGCCCCGCTGATCGCATCGCGGTAGGCCTCGGCGTCGGCAAAACGGTTGATGCGGTCTCCCCGGTCGTGCACGATCAGCGTCGGAACCGTCACACGCGGACCGACGGCGCGGGGTTCGAACTGCGGCATGAGGATGCCCTCGCGCGCTTCCACCCGTTGCTGCAATCCCGCGCGCGTGCGCTCGCTCAGACCAAACACGCTGGCGAAGAGCCTCGTGTATTCGTAGGGCGAGGCGGGCGGTGCCAGCAGCACCAGCCGGTCGACGGCCAGCCCGCGCGCGGCGGCATAGGCCAGCGCATTGGCTGCCAGCGAGTGCGCCACCACGGCAGTCATCTCGCGGCCCTGTTGTTGAAGACGAGCGGTCGCGTACTCGATGGCGCGCGCGAATTGCGCCAGATTGCTCGTCCGACCCCGGCTGCGGCCGTGCGCGGGCAACTCCATCAGCACCGGCTGCAGGCCCTGGTCTGCCAAGGCCCTGGCCATTGGCAGCATCTGCGCGGCGTGCCCACCCCATCCATGCAACAGCAGAACCGTTCGCCCCTGCGCTTGGCCAGACTGCCGGTAGAGCGTGACGCTGGCCTGCTCGAAAGGCCATGGCTGCGCTTCCCAAAGGGCCAGCGCGGGTTGCCGGCGGTGCATCCACTTGGGTGGCAGCGGAGTACCGAACAGGCGGCTGGCGCCGCGTACCGCCAGCGAAGGCCAGAGGCGTTCGGAGATGCCCAGCGCCCACCTCAAGCCACGGGCGACGGGGTTGGCCTGGTAGTAGTGTGATGCGGTTTGCAATGGCGTGGTGCTCATGGGGATGTCCTGCAGTGGTTTGAATAAAAATCGCACAATCGTGCGAAAAATGGTCAAAAAAAGAGTCAGCTCTGGTAGGTCCTGACCAGCCGTTCCCATGTGGCCTGCGTGCGGTCCGCAGCGCGGGGGTCGCGCAGAAAACGCACATCGTGCACAAGGCCGATCGCCAGGCTGTAGATTTCGCCCACAAGCTGCTCCGGGTCGGTGTCGGCCTTCAGGTGGCCGGCCTCGATGGCTTGCAGCGCGGTACGGCGCAGGGCGGCGCGCCAGCGCGTGACTTCGCCCAGGAGGACATCGCGAAGTTCACCCTCCTGGTCGTCGAGTTCGAAGGCGGCCGATGTGTAGAGGCAGCCCTTGTGCATGTCCTGATCGCGCAGGCGCAGGAACCAGCGCCGCACGATGTCGCTTAACCGCGGCAAGCCCTTGGGCACCTGCATGGCGGGCACGAACACCTCGGCGACGAAGCGGCGACCGAACTCCTCGATCACGGCCTTCTGCAAGGCCTCACGCGAGCCGACGCGCGAGAACACCCCGCTCTTGGACACGCCGATCCGGTCGGCCACGGCCTGCAGGGTGATGGCCTGCAGGCTGTCGGAGGCGGCGAGGTCCAGCGCGGCGCCGACGATGGCGGCGCGTGTCATTTCGCTTTTCTGGGTTCTGGCGTCCATGGTCCGCATTTTTGCACAATCGTGCGAAAAAATGCAAGCTGCGGAAAGTCAGTCCGCCGAACGCACGCGGCCGCGCAGTTGCTTCACGGTGGACCGTGTCGCCTTGCCTTCCAGGCGCCGCTGCTTCGAAGCGAACGTCGGTTTCGTGGGTCTGCGCGATTTGGGCACGGTGGCGACGCTGTCCACGAGCGCCTGCAGACGTTCCAGCGCCTCGGCCTTGTTCTGCTCCAGGCTGCGGCTGGTCTGCGCCTTGATCACCACCACGCCTTCGGTGGTGATGCGCTGGTCGCTCAGTGCCAGCAGGCGCTCTTTCACCACGTCGGGCAGCGAAGAGGCGTGCACCGCGAAGCGCAGGTGCACCGCGTTGGAGACCTTGTTCACGTTCTGCCCGCCCGCGCCCTGGGCGCGGATGGCGGTGAACTCGACCTCGGCCGGATCGATGGTGAGGGGCATCGGCGCAGTGTGCCACGGGCCCCGTCCAGTCACCCCATGGTGCGCGGGGGATGGCCGCGCTGGGATAATCGCCCGATGGCAAGCAAACAGCGCGTGGTGGTCGGGTTGAGCGGGGGGGTGGACTCCGCGGTGAGCGCGTACCTGCTCAAGCAGCAGGGCCACGAAGTCATCGGCATCTTCATGAAGAACTGGGAAGACGACGACGACAGCGAATACTGTTCGACGCGGCAGGATTTCCTGGACGCCGCCAGTGTGGCCGATGTGCTGGGCATCGACATCGAGCACGTGAACTTCGCGGCCGAATACAAGGACCGCGTGTTCGCCGAATTCCTGCGCGAGTACCAGGCCGGCCGCACACCGAACCCCGACATCCTTTGCAACGCCGAGATCAAGTACAAGGCCTCCCTGGACCACGCCATGCGGCTGGGTGCGGAGAAGATCGCCACCGGCCACTACGCCCGCGTGCGGGAGCGCAACGGCGTGTTTGAGCTGCTCAAGGGCTGCGACCCGTTGAAGGACCAGAGCTACTTCCTGCACCGCCTGAACCAGGCGCAGCTCTCGAAAACGCTGTTTCCGGTGGGCGAGCTGCCCAAGACCGAGGTGCGCCGCATCGCGGCAGAGATTGCCCTGCCCAATGCGAAGAAGAAGGACAGCACCGGCATCTGCTTCATCGGCGAACGGCCGTTTCGCGACTTCCTCAACCGGTACATCGCCAGGGAGCCCGGCCCCATCAAGGACCACAAAGGCCGTGTACTCGGCCAGCACGTGGGCCTGAGCTTCTACACCCTGGGGCAGCGCCAGGGCCTGGGCATTGGTGGCGTGCGTGAAAAGGGCGCGCAGAAGGGCGGCAATGAGCACGCGCCCTGGTTTGTGGCACGCAAGGACGTCGAGAAGAACACGCTGTGGGTGGTGCAGGGCCACGACCACCCCTGGCTGCTCACGCCGCGCCTGCGCGCCCAGGATGCCAGCTGGGTGTCTGGCCAAGCGCCCGCTGCTGCGCTGCTGGCGGCGAAGACGCGCTACCGGCAAGCCGACGCGGCTTGCCGCTTCACGTCGGAAGGTGAGGCTGGTTTCGCTCTGGACTTCACCGATCCGCAGTGGGCCGTGACCCCCGGCCAGAGCGCGGTGCTGTACGACGGCGACGTGTGCCTGGGTGGCGGCGTGATCACGACCGACGCAGCGTCAGTCGGTGCGCAGCCCTCTGTCGCGCAGCCTGTGTCCGCCTAAGGCTTGACGGTGGCGCCAAGCCTGGCGTGGATGCGCCGGGTGGTGCGCCACACGGCCCACAGCACCAGCGGGATCAGTGCACCCGCCGCGATCTCCGGATGGATCGGCAGGCCAGCCGCCTTGGCGCCCTTGGCCAGGTACAGCAACAGGCTGATGACGTAGTACGAAATGGCCGCGATCGACAGGCCTTCCACCGTGGTCTGCAGGTGCAGCTGCAGTTCCTGGCCGCGTGTGAGTTTCTCCAGCAGTTGCTGGTTCTGCGCTTCCGTCACGATGTCCACCCGTGTGCGCAGCAACGCGCTGGTGCGGGCCACACGCTCGGAGAGGGACGTGAGGCGCTGCGCGCTCGCCGCAACCGTGGCCATGGCCGGCGACAGGCGCCGCTGCATGAACTCGCCGATGGTCTGCGTGCCCGGAATCGGGCGCTCGCGCAACTCGGTGATCCGTTGTGCGACAAGTGCATCGTAGGCGCGCGTGGCCGCAAAGCGGTAACTGTGTTCGGCCGTGGCGCGTTCCACACGCGCGGCCAGCGAAACCAGCTGGTCCAGCAGGTCTTGTTCCGATGTCGACTTGTTCTCCAGTTGCGCGGTGATATGCGCGAGTTGGGTCTCCGCCTGGCCGAGCGTGGGGCCAAGCGCTTTCGCCACAGGCAGCCCCCGCAGTGCCATCAGTCGATAGGTTTCCAGTTCCAGCAGACGCTGCGAGATGCGTCCGGCACGCGTTTCGCTGGTGCCGGGCGGTGCGATCACCAGCACGCGCTCGAAGCCGGAAGGCTGCAAATGGAAGTCGGTCAGCGCCCATGAATGTCCGCCACCCAGTTGCGAGGCCACCACGGTGCGGCCCCCGAACCAGCGCTGCGCCGGTGCCATCAGCGCGGCTTGTGCCTGGGGTGTCTGCTCGGGCAGTTCGGCATGCAGCATCACGAGTTGCAGGGCCGCGATGGTGCGGCCCGGTATATCCCCCAGCCAGTCGGGCGGCGTCGCCAGTGCGTCGAGCAGATCGGGCTCGACGGCGCCCAGCCCCGCGTGTTCGGGCAGGGGTTGCACGATGGAGTAGCGCGTGAACTCGGTGTGGCGCTCCCACTTCAGGGTGTACGCCTCGAAGCGCAGGCGAAGAAAGTTGCCGCGCAGTTGCTCCAGCGGGAGTGCCTCTTGCCCGGGCAGCCGCCGCAGGTGCTCGCATTCCTGTTCGCGGCTCACCCCATCGTTGAGCACGGCGACAAACACCACCAGCGCGGGCAGGCGGATGCGCGCCGAAGGGCGGGCATGTACCTCGTTGTGCAGTTCGGCGCGGAGGGCGTCGTTGGCAGGCAGCACGCTGCGCGCGGTGCCGGTGTCTGGAGATGGCGTCATGGATGCAAGGCCCTGGCGATGGGCATCCACTGTATGCGAAGCCGTACGCGAGAGCTGTACCGCCGGGGGTGACAGGCGTCAGTGGGTGCCGTTGCCGACCGATGGGTCGGTGAATACCAGTGACAGCGGATGCCGCTGGCCGGCCAGGTGGTCTTCCATGCAGCGCAACACCAGCGGGCTGCGAAGGCGGGAGGCGCTGGCCCGGATCTCGTCAGGTGTCATCCACAACGTTCGAACGATGCCCGTGTCCAGTGTCCGGCCGGGCACCACTTCGCCGAGCTCACCGGTGTAGGCGAACCGCAGGTAGGTGATGTCGTTGTCGGGCTGGCCATCGCGACGCGGACGCTGGAAGCGGGAGAGATAGACGCCCACCAAGGCGGTGGGCCGGAACCTGTGGGTGGTTTCCTCCAGCGTTTCGCGCACCACGGCCTCATGCGGGCCTTCGCCGGGGTCGAGATGGCCCGCCGGGTTGTTCAGGCGCAATCCTTCCGCGGTGTGTTCTTCCACCAGCAGGAAGCGCCCCTCGCGCTCGATGACGGCGGCCACGGTGACGCTGGGTTTCCATCGGTTGTCCATGGGTCGCATTATCGGCCGGTGGGCCGCGCCCCATGGGCTGCGCAGCGTCTTTCAGGTAAGCTCGCCGAGGTTCATTCAACCTGGGAATGAGGAGACATTCATGCTGATAGGCGTACCCGCTGAGACCGCAGTGGGCGAAACCCGAGTGGCCGTGACGCCGGAGACGGCGAAGAAATACGTGGCGCAAGGCCACACGGTGCGCGTGCAGTCGGGCGCCGGTATGGCTGCCAGTGCACCCGATGCGGCCTACACCGCGGTGGGCGCCGAGATCACCGACGCGGCGGGTGCGCTGGGCGCAGACCTGGTGCTCAAGGTGCGTTCGCCGTTCGACAACGAACTCGCGCTGATGAAACCGGGTGCGACGCTGGTGGGCATGCTCAACCCCTTCGACGCGGCCGGCCTGCAACGTCTGGCGGCTGCGGGCCTCACGGCATTTGCGCTGGAGGCCGCCCCACGCACCACGCGTGCGCAGAGCATGGACGTCTTGTCCTCGCAGGCCAACATCGCCGGCTACAAGGCCGTGATGGTGGCCGCCCACCACTACCAGCGTTTCTTCCCCATGCTCATGACGGCAGCGGGCACCGTGAAGGCCGCGCGCGTCGTCATCCTCGGCGTGGGCGTGGCCGGGCTGCAGGCCATCGCCACGGCCAAGCGCCTGGGCGCGGTGATCGAGGCCTCCGATGTGCGGCCGAGCGTGAAGGAGCAGGTGGAGTCGCTGGGCGGCAAGTTCATCGACGTGCCTTACGAAACCGCCGAAGAGAAGGAAGCGGCCGAAGGCGTGGGCGGCTACGCCCGTCCGATGCCGCCGTCCTGGCTCGAACGCCAGAAGGCCGAGGTGGCCAAGCGCGTGGCGCAGGCCGATGTGGTCATCTCCACCGCACTCATTCCGGGCCGCGCCGCGCCGGTGCTCATCACGGAAGACATGGTCAAGTCCATGAAGCCCGGCAGTGTGATCGTGGACATCGCCGCCGGCAAGGGAGCTCCCAACCCCGATGGCAGCATCGGCGGCAACTGCCCGCTGACGGAGGCGGACAAGACGGTGGTCAAGCACGGTGTGACGCTGGTCGGCGAGACCAACCTCGCTGCGCTGGTGGGTGCTGACGCCTCGGCGCTGTACGCGCGCAACGTGCTCGACTTCCTCAAGCTCGTGCTGCCCAAGGACGCCACTGCGGTGCAGGTGCCGATGGACGACGACATCGTCGCCGCATGCCTCATGGCGCAAGGCGGTGAGGTCAAGCGCAAATGAGCCGTGTGATGCTGCGCGCGAAACTGCACCGCGCGACCGTGACGGAAGCCGACCTGCACTACGAAGGATCCTGCGGCATCGACGAGGACCTGCTCGATGCGGCCGACATGCGCGAGTACGAAAAGATCGAGCTCTACAACGTCAACAACGGCGAGCGTTTTTCCACCTACATCATCAAGGCCGCGCGCGGCTCGGGTGCGATTTCGCTCAATGGCGCCGCCGCCCGCAAGGCGCACGTGGGTGACCTGCTGATCATCTGCACATACTCCCCGGTGGACGACGCGGTCGTGCCGCAGTGGAAGCCGCGTGTCGTGTTGCTCGGTGAGGGCAACCGCATCAACGAGATCAAGAAAACCTGAAGCGAGGAGACCCTCATGGAAGCCGTATCCCCAACCATCCTCAACCTCATCATCTTCGTGCTGGCCATCTATGTGGGCTACCACGTGGTGTGGAACGTCACGCCTGCGCTGCACACGCCGCTGATGGCCGTGACCAACGCGATCTCGGCCATCGTGATCGTGGGCGCGATGCTCGCGGCCGCGCTGACCGAGACCAACCTGGGCAAAGTCATGGGCGTGATTGCCGTGGCCCTGGCCGCGGTCAACGTCTTCGGTGGCTTCCTGGTCACCCGGCGCATGCTGGAGATGTTCAAGAAGAAGGAGCGCAAGGCACCCGTTGCCACCGAGGGAGCGCACAAATGAGCATGAATGTCGTCACGCTGCTGTACCTGGTCGCCAGCGTCTGCTTCATCCAGGCCCTGAAGGGCCTGAGCCATCCCACCACTTCCATCCGGGGCAACATCTTCGGCATGACCGGCATGGCCATCGCCGTGCTGACCACGGCCGCGCTGATCGTCGAACTCTCCGGTGGCAAGGCGCAGGGCATGGTCTGGGTGCTGGGCGGCCTGGTGGTCGGTGGCGCCATCGGCGCCCTCATGGCCAACCGGGTCGAGATGACCAAGATGCCCGAGCTGGTCGCCTTCATGCATAGCATGATCGGCCTGGCCGCGGTCTGCATCGCGGTGGCCGTGGTGGCCGAACCCTGGGCCTTCGCCATCACCGCCAAGGGCGACCCGATCCCGGGTGGCAACCGCATCGAGCTGGCACTCGGCGCCTTCATCGGCGCGGTCACCTTCTCGGGCTCGGTCATCGCCTTCGGCAAGCTCTCGGGCAAGTACAAGTTCCGCCTGTTCCAGGGCGCGCCGGTCACGTTCCCGGGCCAGCACAAGCTCAACCTGGCGCTGGGCCTGGCCACGGCCTTCTTCATCTTCGGCTTCTGGCACTCGCAGAGCTGGATCGACATCGTGCTGGTGATCGCGCTGGGCTTCATCCTGGGCGTGCTGATCATCATCCCCATCGGCGGTGCCGACATGCCGGTGGTGGTGTCCATGCTCAACAGCTACTCGGGCTGGGCGGCGGCGGGCATCGGCTTCAGCCTGAACAACTCGATGCTGATCATCGCGGGCTCGCTGGTGGGTTCCTCGGGTGCGATCCTGAGCTACATCATGTGCAAGGCGATGAACCGCTCGTTCTTCAACGTGATCCTGGGCGGCTTCGGTGGCGACGCCGCCGCAGCTGCTGCGGGAGGCGGTGTGCAGCGCACCGCCAAGAGTGGCAGCGCCGACGACGCGGCCTTCATCCTGGGCAACGCGGAAACCGTGGTGATCGTGCCCGGCTACGGCCTGGCGGTGGCGCGCGCGCAGCACGCGGTGAAAGAGCTGGCCCACAAGCTGACCGAAAAGGGGATCAACGTGAAGTACGCGATCCACCCGGTGGCCGGCCGCATGCCCGGCCATATGAACGTGCTGCTGGCCGAGGCCGAGGTGCCGTACGACCAGGTGTTCGAGATGGAGGACATCAACGGCGAATTCGGCCAGGCGGACGTGGCCATCATCCTGGGGGCCAACGACGTGGTGAACCCGGCCGCGCTGCAGAAGGGCAGTGCGATCTATGGCATGCCGATCCTGGAGGCCTACAAAGCCAAGACCATCATCGTGAACAAGCGCTCCATGGCCGCTGGCTACGCGGGCCTGGACAACGAACTCTTCTACATGGACAAGACCATGATGGTCTTTGGCGACGCGAAGAAGGTCGTCGAGGACATGACCAAGGCCATCGAGTAACCCAAAAGCGTCTATTTTTCGATGGCGCATGCAGAGGGCCGGTGGTGACACCGGCCCTCTGGTTTTTGTAGCAGACTCGTGGCTCGCGGCGGGTTTTCAAGTAGCCTGTCAGAACTGCGTAAGGGAAAAACACGAGGCCCCGGTCCTGGCTTCCCACACACAATGCGCGGTTGTAGTTTTCCCAAGAACGAGGAGATCCCGAATGACCGAACCGACGGCCAACCGCCCCTGGCTGGGTGCCTACCCTGCCGGTGTGCCCGCGGATATCGACGTGGCGCAGTACCCCTCCCTGGTGCACCTGATGGAGGAAAGCTTCAAGAAGCATGCTGGTCGTACCGCCTACAGCTTCATGGGCAAGGACGTCAGCTTCGCGCAGACCGACAGCCTCTCGCAGGCCTTCGCGGCCTACCTGCAGGGGTTGGGTCTCGTCAAGGGTGACCGGGTGGCGATCATGATGCCGAATGTGCCCCAGTACCCGGTGGCCGTGGCAGGCATCCTGCGCGCGGGTTTCGTGGTGGTCAACGTGAATCCCTTGTACACGCCGCGCGAACTCGAGCATCAGTTGAAAGACTCGGGTGCCAAGGCCATCGTGATCATCGAGAACTTTGCGCACACGCTGCAGCAGTGCATCGCCAACACGCCCACGAAACATGTGGTGCTTGCCGCCATGGGCGATCTGCTCGGCCTGCTCAAGGGTGCGCTGGTCAACTACGTGGTGCGCAACGTCAAGAAGATGGTGCCCGCCTACAGCCTGCCGCAGGCCGTGCGTTTCAACGACGCGATCGCCAAGGGCACGCGCGGTACGCTCAAGCGGCCCGAGATCAAGCCCGACGACATGGCGGTGCTGCAGTACACCGGCGGCACCACCGGTGTGAGCAAGGGTGCGGTGCTGCAGCACCGCAATGTGATCGCCAATGTGCTGCAGTCCGAGGCCTGGAACGACCCGGTCATGAAGAAGGTGCCTGCGGGCGAGCAGCCCACCAGCGTGTGCGCGCTGCCGCTGTACCACATCTTCGCGTTCACCGTGAACATGATGCTGGCCATGCGCACGGGCGGCAAGACCATCCTCATCCCCAACCCGCGCGACCTGCCGGCTGTGCTCAAGGAGCTGAGCAAGCACACCTTCCACAGCTTCCCGGCGGTGAACACGCTTTTCAACGGCCTGGCGAACCACCCCGACTTCAACACCGTCGACTGGAGCAATCTCAAGGTCTCGGTGGGGGGCGGCATGGCGGTGCAAAGCGCCGTGGCCAAGCTCTGGCTCGAGAAGACCGGCTGCCCCATCTGCGAGGGTTATGGCCTGAGCGAGACCAGCCCGTCGGCCAGCTGCAATCCGACCACCAGCACCGAATACAGCGGCACGATCGGTGTTCCACTGCCCAACACTTGGATGAAGTGCCTGGATGACGACGGCAACGAAGTGCCCGTGGGACAGCCCGGCGAGATCGCGATCAAGGGTCCGCAGGTCATGGCCGGCTACTGGCAGCGCCCCGACGAAACCGCCAAGGTCATGACCCCCGATGGTTTCTTCAAGAGTGGCGACGTGGGCATCATGGACGAGCGCGGTTACTTCAAGATCGTCGACCGCAAGAAGGACATGGTGCTGGTCAGCGGCTTCAACGTGTATCCGAACGAAGTCGAAGATGTCGTGGCCCTGCTGCCCGGTGTGATGGAGTGCGCGGTGGTTGGTGTGCCGGACGAAAAGTCGGGCGAGGCCGTCAAGCTCGTGATCGTCAAGAAGGATGAGAGCCTCAGCGAGGCGCAGGTGCGCGAGTACTGCAAGACCAACCTCACCGGCTACAAGCAACCCAAGGTGGTGGAGTTCCGCACCGAACTGCCGAAGACGCCGGTGGGCAAGATTCTGCGGCGAGAGCTGCGCGACAAGAAGTAGCGCGCACTGCGCCACAATGCAAGGCGGCTTCGGCCGCCTTTTCTTTTGCCTGTCCCGGGGAGCCGCTTCTTGACCACCACCGCCATCGTCAGCGCCCTGCACGAAGAACTTGCTGCCGTGCTCGACCTCATGCCCGACGAACAACAGCAGCTCGTGGGCGGACGCAGCTTCTGGTGCGGACACCTGCACGGGCACGACGTGGTTGCGGTGCTCTCGGGCATTGGCAAGGTGGCTGCTGCCACCACCGCAACCGCCCTGATCGATCGCTTCGGTGTGCGGCGCATCGTCTTCACCGGCGTGGCCGGTGGCCTCGCACCCGGTGTGCGCGTGGGCGATGTGGTGGTCGCCGGGCGTTTCCTGCAGCACGACATGGATGCCTCGCCCATCTTTCCGCGCCATGAGGTGCCGGGCTACGGTCGGTCAACCTTTGAAGCCGATGCCGATCTGACCGCGCGGCTCGGGCGAGCGAGCGAGCAGGTCGTGCAGATGCTCCCCGCGCAACTGGGCGCGGGCGTGTTGCAGGCCTTCGGCATGGACAAGCCGCGATGCCACCAGGGTCTGCTGATCAGCGGTGACCGTTTCGTCTCCACCACGGCCGAAAGCCAGGCCCTGCGCCAGGCGCTACCCGACGCGCTCGCGGTGGAGATGGAAGGCGCGGCCTTTGCCCAGGTCTGTCACGACTACGGCGTGCCCCTGGCCGTGGTGCGCACCATCTCCGACCGCGCCGACGACGACGCCCACGTCGACTTCCCGCGCTTCCTGCGCGAAGTAGCGAGCCGTTACAGTGCCGCGATCATCGAAACCCTGCTGCGAGAGAAGGGATCCGGGGCAGAATGCCGCGGATCCGGCTCCGCCGGTCTGCAGGCATTGCCCTCTTTAGGGGTTGATGGCCCGAGCATCGGGCCGGCGCGGGGGGCTATCTGAGCCAGCCGCGTTTGCGGAAGTACAGCATGGGCACGACGGCCGACAGCACCATCAGCGCGATCGCAAACGGGTAGCCGAAGTGCCAGTTCAGTTCGGGCATGAACTGGAAGTTCATCCCGTAGCTGCTGGCCACCAGCGTCGGAGGCAGCAGAGAGACGCTGGCCACCGAGAAGATCTTGATGATCTTGTTCTGGTTGATGTTGATGAAGCCGACCGTGGCGTCCATCAGGAAGTTGATCTTGTCGAACAGGAACGCGGTGTGGCCATCGAGCGAGTCCAGGTCGCGCAGGATCTGGCGCGCGTCCTCGAACTGCTCGGCGCTGAGCAGACGGCTTCGCATCATGAAACTCACCGCGCGGCGGGTGTCCATGAGGTTGCGGCGAATGCGGCCCGACATGTCCTCATGGCGGGCGATCGCTGACAGCGCTTCGCTCAGCAGATCGTCCGAGGCATTGCTGTTGAGCACCTTCTTGCTGACTTCCTCGATCTCGTCATAGATGTCCTCCAGCGTGTCGGCGCAGTACTCGGCGTCGGCGTCGAACAGCATCAGCAGCACGTCCTTGGCATCCTCGATCAGGCCTGGCATGCGCCGCGCACGCATGCGCAGCAGCCGGAACACTGGCACGTCCTCGTCGTGGATGGAGAACAGCACGCCCTGGCTCTTGAGCGTGTCGTTGTGCTCGTTGAGGATGAAGGCCACACGCACCGCGCGCGGGTCTTCATCGTCATCGATCAGGAAGTCCGAACGCACATGCAGTTCGCCGTTGTCCTCCTCGAAGAACCGAGCCGATTCCTCGATGTCCTCGTCCATCGCGTCTTCGGGAATCGAGAGACCGAAATGCTGCTTGACCCAGCGGCGTTCTTCGGGGGTCGGGTCCTCCAGGTCGACCCAGATCGGCTTGAACCGCGCCAGCTCTTCGAGCGACTCGATTTCTTCCTGGAACAGGCGGCCATTGGCCAGGGTGAATACGTTGAGCATGACGGCGCTCCCGGCGATTTTGTGCTGTCTGGCAAAGGGGCGAGGCCGCGTGACGGGCCTCGGGGGCGGTTCGGGGTGCTGCTTTCAGCCGGCCGTCCGCCTGACCCAAAGCCACCAGGGGGCGGCACTCAGACGGTTGCGGGGATGGCTGAAAGCACACAACTGGGGGGTGTGCTTTCCATGTGTCTCTCCGTGTGTGAATGGAGGAATTATGGCACCGCAGCACCGGGCTCGACCGTGCTGGATGCGGCAAAAAAGCGCGTCAGTTCCGCCTTTCGCCGCCAGGCATCGTGTTCACCCAGCTCGATGAGTGCGTTCACGAACCCGGGCTCGAACAGCAGGTAGCTGGCCAGGGCGGCGGCACTGCCTGCCGCACCGCGGCGGGTGTCGAGTGCGCCCAGGCCGGCCAGCGTGTTGCGCGTGGGTGCCGGCAACTCGCGGATGTGCTTGCTCGCGAGCTCGTCCAGCGAAAAGCTGGGCTGGATCGCCAGGACCTGTACCGGCCGGTACGGCAGCGCGGCTGCAAGCCCCGGGGGGAGCCGCGCCAGCGTCTGGCTGACCCGCTGGGTCTGCTCCACATCGGCCTGGAGCGTGTCGTGGAAAACGCTCGCCATGGCGTGGCCTGCGATCGTGCCCGCCGTGGGCTCTTCCCCGACACGCGTTGCCATGCCCGCGCGCTGGGGCTGTCCGACCCCGATCACCAGTATGCGCCGCGCGCCGAACTGGATGGCGGGAGACAGCGGCGAGAGCTGGCGCATTGAGCCGTCGCCAAAATGCTCCTTGTGCCCATCCACCCACAGTGGCACAGCAGGGAAGAGGAAGGGAATGGCGCTGGAGGCCATCAGGTGCTCGATGGTGATGGGCTGGAACTCCGAGCGACGCCCCGGGCGGTGCCAGGGCTGTATCGGGTGGTCCTGGCGGGTCTGGCAGAACGTCCAGTGTTCGCCGCTGGAATAGCTGGAGGCCGTGACGCCCAGCACGTGGATCAACCGCTGGTTGAGCGCCTTTTCCAGGCTCTGCAGATCGATTGCACGGTGCAACGTGTCCACCAGCGGCAGCGTGTCGAGCAGTGCACGGTGGCGACGCACCTGGCGTGCCAGCGTGAGGCCGGCCACGACGCGGTTCGCCCGCACCCAGCCGGGCGCTTCCAGCCGGTACACGCGCTCCGAGCGCAGGCCGCTCCAGAAGGTGGCGAGTTGGGAGAGCGCGGGCAGGCCTTGCGTGGCAATGCTGCCCAGGTAGCTGGCGTTGAGCGCGCCCGCCGAGGTGCCGAAGAGCCATTGGAACGGAAACGCCGGCACGCCTGACCCTGGCCGGGCGGCCTCGGCAAGGATGGCGCCCACCGCCTTCAGGACGCCCACCTGATAGGCGGTCCGTGCGCCTCCGCCCATGAGCACCAGCGCGCAGTCGGTGTCGGCGTATTCGGGTGGTTTGGGCAGCAGCGTGTTGTGCGTGATCAGCGTGTCGAGCGACAAGGTGGACATCCCTTCGGGCTTCGCAAAATCATGACACAAGCCCTTGCGCTTTTTTGCATTCGTGCTTTCTGCGGGGCCGTTGGTACCTTTTCCCTGATTTCCTGCGCGGGCGGGCTTGCGCGGGGTGGGATTCATGGGCATAGTGGCCTCAAGACATCCCCGTGGCCGTCGGGGGTCTTGCCACCGGCGGCTTGTGTCAACCCGGAGCAAATGGAGGCTCATCTATGAACCTGACGATCAGCGGTCACCACCTCGAGGTCACCCCCGCACTGCGCGGTTACGTCACCACCAAACTGGAACGCATCTCCCGGCATTTCGACCAGGTGGTCGACATCAAGGTGCTGCTCACGGTGGACAACCTCAAAGAGAAAGACCTGCGACAAAAGGCCGAATGCAACGTCCACGTCAAGGGGCGTGATCTGTTTGCCGAAAGTGCGCATGCAGACCTCTACGCCGCCGTGGACGAACTGGCCGACAAGCTCGACCGTCAGGTGCTTCGCTACAAGGACAAGACACAAGACCATCATCACGGTACGGTCAAACGATTGATGTGATCGATCTCACGATCCCCCGGCCGCCCGGGGCGTGAAGAATGTTGCATTGCAGCAAGCCGCTTGTTCTGTCAAGCGGCTTTTTTGTTTTCTCGCTCTAGCCAAGGGACACCAACTCGGCATAATTTGCGGTCCGAAAGGGCCCACATGAACCGACTTTCCGCCATATTGCCCGCCGTCCAGGTGCTGGTTGGCGTTGACGCCACCAGCAAGAAACGCGCATTCGAAGAGGCAGGCCTGCTGTTCGAGACCGAGCACGGACTCAACCGTGCGCTGATCACCGACAGCCTCTTTGCCCGTGAACGCCTGGGATCCACCGGGCTGGGCCACGGTGTGGCGATTCCCCATGGTCGTATCAAGGGTCTCAAGCAGCCGCTCGCTGCGGTGTTCCAGCTCGGCAGCCCCATCGGCTTTGACGCACCCGACGAACAACCCGTGCAGTTCATGATCTTCCTGCTCGTGCCTGAAGTGGCCACGCAGAAGCATCTGGAGATCCTGTCCGAGATCGCCGAAATGCTGAGTGACAGCGCCCTGCGCGAGCAGATGAAGACCTCCAGCAGCGCTGCCGATCTGCACAAGCTCATCACGTCCTGGCAGTCGGCGCACGCCGCTGCATGAAACCCACCGTCGTCAGCGCTGACGTCCTCTTCGAGGACCATCGTGACGCCCTGAAATGGCAGTGGATCGCCGGCCTGGGCGCTTCCGAACGCCGTTTTGACGAAGTGGCCATCCGCGCCGCCCGATCTGGCGCCGATCTGGTCGGGTACCTCAACTACATCCATCCCTACCGCGTGCAGGTGTTCGGCGAGCGCGAGGTCGCTTACCTCACCAGCCCCAGCGAAGAGGACAATCGGCGCCGGGTGGCACGCATCGTCACCCTTGAGCCGCCGGTTCTGGTGGTGGCCGATGGCCAGACGGCGCCCGACGCACTCACCGCCATGTGCGAGCGGGCGCAGATTCCGATGTTCTCCACCCAGGAGTCGGCGGCCTTCGTCATCGATGTGCTGCGCGCCTACCTCTCGCGCCATTTCGCCGATCGCTCGTCCATGCATGGCGTGTTCATGGACATCCTGGGCATGGGCGTGCTGATCACCGGGGAGTCCGGCCTCGGCAAGAGCGAGCTCGGCCTGGAGCTCATTTCACGCGGCCATGGCCTCGTGGCCGATGACGCGGTGGATCTCTACCGCATCAACCAGACCAGCATCGAAGGCCGCTGTCCTGAACTGTTGCAGAACCTGCTGGAAGTGCGAGGTATCGGCCTGCTCGACATCAAGGCCATCTTTGGCGAGACCGCTGTGCGCCGCAAGATGCGGCTGTCGCTCATCGTGCACCTGGTGCGCCGTGAAACGATGGAGCGCGATTACGAGCGCATGCCGCATGAGCCCCTTTTCCAGGACGTGCTGGGCGTGCCTGTTCGCAAGGCGGTGATCCAGGTGGTGGCGGGGCGCAACATCGCCGTGCTGGTGGAGGCGGCTGTGCGCAACACCATCCTGCAATTGCGCGGGATCGATACCTACCAGGAGTTCGTTTCACGCCACCGCGCGGCGATGTCGCGCGGGGAGTAGCGGATCAGGTCGAGCGGTGCACGTTGCCCCGGTGCGGGCATTCGGACTTGCTGCAGTTCGCGTAGAGCGACAGCGCGTGTTCCTGGAGCACGAATCCGCGCGTTTTGGCGACCATCTGCTGGCGCTTTTCGATCTCGGCGTCGAAGAACTCCTCGACGCGGCCGCAGTCCAGGCACACCAGGTGGTCATGATGCTGGCCTTCATTCAGCTCAAACACCGACTTGCCCGATTCGAAGTTGCTGCGCGTGAGCAGGCCAGCCTGTTCGAACTGCATCAGCACACGGTACACCGTGGCCAGGCCAATGTCGGAGCGCTCCTCGAGCAGCACACGGAAGACGTCTTCGGCCGTCATGTGCCGCTGCTTGGCGTTCTGGAACACCTCCAGGATCTTCAGTCGGGGCAGGGTCGCCTTGAGCCCCGTGCTCTTGAGTTCTTCAATGTTGGTCATGGCTGGCTGGTGCAAGGGGTTGAAACAGGCGCTGGCTCGCGCGACCATCATGGTCAGCCTCGGGGGCGGCCGTACCTTCGGCAGGGGACCCCGGGGCTACAATGACCGGATCATATCGCCAGCGTCCGCCGTCTGCAGCATTTCCCCCGGTATTGCACGCAGCGTTCCGTCCCCAGGGTCAGCCCACATGCATTTCCTCTCCGTCCATCGCGCCCGTCCCTCGCAGCCGTTCCGGCCTCCCGTGTACCTGCTCTGTGCCTTGCTGGCGCTGGCCGCGCTGTCGGCGTGCTCCAGCATCAGCAACCGCGTGCCGACGATCATCACGCCCTACAAGATCGACATCGTGCAGGGCAACGTGGTCACGCGTGAGCAGGTGCAGGCGCTCAAGACAGGCATGTCCAAGGGCGAGGTGCGCGACATCCTCGGCTCGCCGCTGCTGGCCAGCGTGTTCCATGCGGACCGCTGGGACTACGTGTTCACTTTCCGTCGCCAGGGCCAGGAGCCGCAGCAGCGCAAGCTGGCTGTGTTCTTCAAGGGCGACGAGCTCGCGCGCTTCGAAGGCGATGAACTGCCCAGCGAGCAGGAGTTCGTGGCTTCGCTCGATGTGCGGCGCAAGTTCGGCAAGGTGCCGCCGCTGGAGGCGACCGATGCCCAGCTGAAAGCGTTCCAGGAGAAGAACACCCCGCTGGCACCCGAGCCAACGCCACCCGCCCCGTCACCCGACACCTCCTACCCGCCGCTGGAGAGCACGCGTTGAGCGCCGCGCACGCACCCTTGCGCGTCTGTGTGGCCGGTGCCAGCGGTCGCATGGGCCAGATGCTGGTGGAGGCCGTGCGCGACAGCGGCGACTGTGTGCTGTCGGGTGCGCTCGACATCACCAGCAGCCCCGCCATCGGCCAGGACGCCGCAGGTTTCTCGGGTCAAGTCAGTGGCGTGAAGATCTCGGCCGATCTGGCCACGGGCCTGTCGGCCAGCCGGTTCCTGATCGACTTCACCCGGCCGGAAGGCACCATGGCGCACCTGCGCGAATGCGCGAAACATGGCGTGGCCGTGGTCATCGGTACCACAGGGTTCTCCGACGAGCAGAAAGTGGAAATCGCCGGTATCGCGAAGCAGATTCCCATCGTCATGGCGCCGAACATGAGTGTGGGTGTCAACGTCACGCTCAAGCTGCTGCAGATGGCGGCCAAGGCCATGGCGACCGGCTACGACATCGAGATCATCGAGGCACATCACCGCCACAAGGTGGACGCGCCCAGCGGTACCGCCCTGAAGATGGGCGAAGTGATCGCCGATGCGCTGGGCCGCGACCTCAAGGAGTGCGCGGTCTACGCGCGCGAAGGCGTGACCGGCGAGCGTGATCCGTCGTCTATCGGTTTCGCCACCATCCGCGGCGGCGATATCGTGGGTGACCACACGGTGCTGTTCGCGGGAACCGGCGAGCGCATCGAGATCACCCACAAGTCCAGCAGCCGTGCCACCTATGCCCAGGGTAGCCTGCGCGCGGTGCGCTTCCTGGCCGGCAAGCCGGCTGGCCTGTACGACATGTTCGACGTGCTCGGCCTGCGCTGAGCCTGAGCCTTCACATGGACACCGCGAGCGTATCGGTGGGCCTGTTCCAGACCCTGGCGCAGGCCGATGCGCTGGGCCGTGGTGTGGCCCTGCTGCTGCTGGCCATGTCGGTGTCCAGCTGGGTGGTGATTCTCTGGAAAATCTGGCTGTTGCGCCGTGCCGCTGCCGATCTGGGTCTGAGCACGACCGCCTTCTGGCAGGCCAGCGACCTCGACGATGCACAGGCCCGGCTGCAACGTTTCGACCCACGAGAGATCGTGCTGCCCCTTCTGCAGGCCGCGCGCAGCCTGGACGCTGCCGCACCCCACACCCTCGCTGCCGCTGGTGACCGCTCGCAGCAGCTCACCCGTGTGCTGCGCGATGCCTTGCACCGGGTGCTGCACCGCCTCCAGTTCGGCCAGGTGTTGCTGGCCACCGTCGGCTCCACCGCGCCTTTCGTGGGGCTGCTGGGCACGGTCTGGGGCATCTACCACGCGCTCACCGGCATCGGGCTGGACGGGCCATTCCGCATCGAGCAGGTCTCAGGCCCGGTGGGCGAGGCGCTGGTGATGACCGCCGCTGGCCTGGCCGTGGCCATCCCCGCCGTGCTGGCCTACAACGTGCTGGGCCGCCAGATCGCGCGCATCGAGGCCGACCTCGAAGGCTTCGCCCGCGACCTGCGCGAACTGCTCGGCCATCCGCAGGAACCGGCCCCGTGAGCTTCGGCCGGCTGGAACGACCCAAGGGCGACCGGCCCATGAGCGACATCAACGTCACGCCGCTGGTGGACGTGATGCTGGTGTTGCTGGTGATCTTCATCATCGCGGCACCGCTCATGGCCGGCCGGCTCGCGCTGGAGCTACCGCGCGCCGAACTGTCCACCGCACCGCAAGCGGCCGAGTCCTTTGTCACCGTTGCCCTGGATGCCCAGGGCCGCTTGCACTGGAACGACCAGCCGCTGACCGAGGAGGCGCTGCGCGAACGCCTGCGGGTGGCCGCACAACGCGATCCCGCCACCGAGTTGCAGCTGCGCGCCGATGCCGCCGTGCCGTATGGTCGCGTGGTACAGCTGATCGGCATGGCGCAGTCCGCGGGTCTCGCGCGCATCGGCTTCGTGGCCGATGCGGCCCCGCCGCCAGCTCCCGCACGCTGAATGTCAGGGCGCGGGGCTGCGGATCGGTCCAAGGCCTAAAATCCCGCAACCCCTGCGCCGCCGCGCGCCTTCCCCCTTTCTCACCGTCCCGGCTGGTCCGGACCCTGGTTCATGCAAGACAAATACGCCCACAAGGAAGTCGAGCGCGCCGCGCACGCCCACTGGAACGCCATTGACGCCTACCGTGTGACCGAGGTCGAGGGCAAGCAGAAGTTCTATGCCTGCTCGATGCTGCCCTATCCCAGCGGCAAGCTGCACATGGGCCATGTGCGCAACTACACCATCAACGACATGCTGGCGCGCCACCTGCGCATGAAGGGGCACAACGTGCTCATGCCCATGGGCTGGGATGCGTTCGGCCTGCCGGCCGAGAACGCGGCGCTCAAGAACGGCGTGCCGCCCGCGAAGTGGACCTACGAGAACATCGCGTACATGAAGCAGCAGATGCAGGCCATGGGCCTGGCCATCGACTGGTCGCGCGAAGTGGCCACCTGCGACCCGAGCTACTACAAGTGGAACCAGTGGCTGTTCCTGCGCATGCTGCAGAAAGGCATCGCCTACCGCAAGACGCAGGTCGTGAACTGGGACCCGGTGGACCAGACCGTGCTGGCCAACGAACAGGTGATCGACGGCAAGGGCTGGCGCACCGGCGCGGTGGTCGAGAAGCGCGAGATTCCGGGCTACTACCTCAACATCACCGCGTACGCCGACGAGCTGCTCGACCATGTGCAGATCGGCAACCCCAGGGCCACGCTCAATGGATGGCCTGACAAGGTGAGGCTGATGCAGGAGAACTGGATCGGCAAGAGTGAAGGGGTGCGCTTTGCATTCCCGCACACCATCCAGGACAGCGCAGGTGAACCCATCAGCGGCGGCCGCATGTACGTCTTCACCACGCGCGCCGACACCATCATGGGTGTGACCTTCTGCGCCGTGGCACCCGAACACCCCCTGGCCGCGCACGCCGCTGCCACGAACAAGGCGCTGGCCGCGTTCATCGAGGAGTGCAAGACCGGTGGCACCACCGAAGCCGAACTCGCCACCCAGGAAAAGAAGGGCATGGCCACCGGCCTGACCGTCACGCACCCCCTCACGGGCATGGAGGTGGACGTGTGGGTGGGCAACTACGTGTTGATGAGCTACGGCGATGGCGCGGTGATGGGCGTGCCCGCGCACGACGAGCGCGACTTCGCGTTCGCGAAGAAGTACGGCCTGAAGATCCAGCCTGTGATCGCTCCCAACCCGGCGCTGGTGTCGGCCGAGGAAGCCTGCCAGTTCAGCGACGAAGCCTGGCAGGACTGGTATGGCGACAAGCAACACGGTGTTTGCGTCAACTCCGGTGTGCTCGACGGGCTCACGTACAAGGAAGCCGTGGACAAGGTCGCCACGCTGCTGGCGGGCAAGGGCATGGGCGAGAAGAAGACCACCTTCCGCCTGCGCGACTGGGGCGTGAGCCGCCAGCGCTACTGGGGTACACCCATCCCCATCATCCATTGCGCCGAACACGGTGCCGTGCCGGTGCCCGAGCAGGACCTGCCGGTGGTGCTGCCCCAGGACTGCATTCCCGACGGGTCGGGCAATCCGCTGCACAAGCACGAAGGTTTCCACGCCGGCGTGGTGTGCCCGGTGTGCGGCAAACCGGCGCGCCGCGAGACCGACACCATGGACACCTTCGTGGACTCGTCCTGGTATTTCATGCGCTACTGCGATCCCACCAACAACGAACAGATGGTGGCTGGCGGAGCGGATTACTGGATGCCGATGGACCAGTACATCGGTGGCATCGAGCACGCGATCCTGCACCTGCTGTACGCGCGCTTCTGGACCAAGGTGATGCGCGACCTCGGCCTGATCAAGGTCGATGAGCCCTTCACGCATCTGCTCACACAGGGCATGGTGCTCAACCATATCTACAGCCGCCGCACCGCCAAGGGCGGCAAGGACTATTTCTGGCCGCACGATGTGGAGCACGTGCTCGACGACGCCGGCAAGATCGTCGGCGCGAAGCTGAAGAACCCGGCGCCAAGCGGCGATGGCCTGCTGCCCGTGGGCACGCCGATCGACTACGAAGGCGTGGGCACGATGTCCAAGTCGAAGAACAACGGCGTCGATCCGCAGGACCTGATCGAGAAATACGGTGCCGACACCGCGCGTCTGTACACCATGTTCACCGCGCCCCCCGAGGCCACGCTGGAGTGGAACGACGCGGCGGTGGAGGGCAGCTACCGCTTCCTGCGCCGCGTGTGGGCGTTCGGTGTGAAGCTGTCGGCACTGGGCGGGCTCGGTGCACTCTCGGCCAGCGTGTCCACACAGCCGTTGTCCAAGGCGGCCAGGGCGCTGCGGCTGGAGATCCACACCGTGCTCAAGCAGGTGGACTACGACTACCAGCGCATGCAATACAACACCGTGGTTTCCGGTGCGATGAAGATGCTCAACGCGCTCGAAGACTTCAAGGGCGACGGCTCTGCCGGCGACAACGCCGCGCTGGCCGAAGGTTTCGGCATTCTGTTGCGCGGGCTGTACCCGGCCACGCCGCATATTGCGCACACACTCTGGAGTGAGCTTGGCTACGCTGGCGAGCTGCTGGACGCCGCCTGGCCGGTTGCCGACGAGGCAGCGCTGCAGCGCGACGAGATCGAGCTCGTGCTGCAGATCAACGGCAAGCTGCGTGGCAGTGTCACCGTGCCAGCGGGGGCCGACAAGGCCGCCATAGAGGTGGCGGCTCTGGCCAGTGAGGCCTTCGTCAAACAGGCCGCGGGCGCGGCGCCCAAGAAGGTGGTGGTCGTGCCCGGCCGCCTGGTCAACGTCGTCATCTGAGGCCGCACATGCAAGCCAACGCTCCTCTGCCTTCTCTCGCGGCGCGGCGCCGTGCGTTGCAGCAACTGGCGGCCGGGGCCGCGGTGCTGGGGCTCTCCGGTTGCGGTTTCGCGCTGCGCAAGGCGCCCACGTTCGCGTTCAAGACCATTCGCCTGGTGGGCAGCACCGGCACACCGGTGGCATCTGAACTGCGCGCGACCCTGGCCGTCAACGGCTTGCAGGTGGTGAGCGGTGCCACGCCCGCCGACGTGGTGCTCACAGTGGCTACAGATCAGCGCGAACGCATTGCCGTTGGACAGACCGCAGCCGGTCAGGTGCGCGAGCTGCAGCTGCGCACGCGTTTCGTGTTCTTTTTGCGTACCTCGACCGACAAGGATCTGATCGAGAATGTCGAACTTCTGGTGGAGCGCGACCTGAGCTTCACTGAAACGGCGGTGCTGTCAAAGGCCGCAGAAGAAGAGCTGTTGTACCGCGACATGGTCTCCGACATCGTCCAGCAGGTATTGCGCCGTCTCGCGGCGGTGAAGTCCCTCTGACGCCGGCACGCCCCCGATGCAGATCGCCGCACCGCAACTTTCTGCCCAGCTGCAACGCGGCCTGAGGAGCCTGTACACCCTGCATGGCGACGAGCCGCTGCTGGTGCAGGAAGCCGCCGACGCCATCCGCGCGGCTGCGCGCGAGCAGGGGTATACCGAACGCACGGTGCACACCGTGGCCGGAGCCCACTTCGACTGGAGCGAGGTGCTGGCCAGCGGAGGGTCGATGAGCCTGTTCGCGGACAAGCAGCTGATCGAGATCCGCATTCCTTCCGGCAAGCCTGGCAAGGACGGTTCGCAGGTGTTGCAGCAGATCGCGGAGGCCGCGCAGGGCAACGACGGCACGCTCACGCTGGTGCTGCTGCCACGCCTGGATGCCGCCACGCAGAAGGGGGCCTGGTTCGCGGCGCTGGAGAGTTTCGGCGCCACGGTGAAGCTGGACCCGGTGGACCGCAAGGCCTTGCCGCAATGGATCGCGCAACGCCTGCAGCTGCAGGGTCAGCGCGTGGTGGCGGGTGAGGAGGGGCAGCGCACGTTGCAGTTCTTTGCGGATCGGGTGGAGGGCAACCTCTTGGCCGCGCACCAGGAGATCCAGAAACTGGCGTTGCTGCACCCGGCGGGCGAACTGTCTTTTGCGCAGGTGGAGGCGGCGGTGCTGAATGTGGCGCGCTACGACGCGTTCAAACTGGCCGAGGCGGTGCTGGGAGGTCAGGTACAGCGTGTGCAGCGCATGCTCGATGGCTTGCAGGCCGAGGGCGAGGCACCGGTGCTGGTGCACTGGGCGTTGTCGGAAGACATCCGCACCTTGCACCGCATTCGCACGGCCATGGACGCGGGTCGTCCATTGCCGATGGCCTTGCGCGAGAACCGGGTGTGGGGCGTGAAGGAGAAGCTCATGGAACGGGCGCTGCCCCTGCTCAACATGGCCACGCTGTCGCGCTGGCTGGAGGATGCGCACACGGTGGATGGCATCGTGAAGGGCCTGAAAGCGCCCAACTGGCCGGCCGATCCCTGGCAGGCATTGCAGCAGATGGCCATGAAGGTTTCTTTGGCCTGTTCTTTGCGTTGACTTGGGGCTCCTCGCCACGGGGTTTGGCGAGGTCGTGTGGTCCGGTCAATCCAGGCGCCCGCGATAAAGACCGGAGCAGGCGGGCACCGCCACTGGCCTGCCGCGGGGTCTTCACCCGAACCCGCAACGAAAAGCTAGGCAGCGGCCCCGGAAGAAGCCCGCAACGCCGATTCCCGGAAATCGCTCGGCGACTGTCCCGTGTGCTCACGGAACACGCGGCTGAAATGCGCACCGTTGTTGAAGCCCCAGGAAAACGCAATCTCCGTGATCGTGCGGTGCGCGCGTGCCGGGTGTGCCAGCTCCCGCATGCAGGCCTGGATGCGCTGGCGCTGGATGTAGTGCGCCAGCGTGTCGTCCTCTGCGCTGAACGCCTTGTGCAGGTGCCGCTTGCTGCAGTTGAGCGCCTGCGCGATGTGGTCCAGCGTGAGCGCCGGGTCGCGCAGGTGCTGGCCGATGTGTTCGCGGATACGGTCGCGAAAGGCCTCCAGCTGCGTGGTGCCGTTCTCGCGGCCCGCCAGCTCCTGCAATGACAGCCGCACCAGCTCCACGATGAGTTCGCCTGCACCGCGCGCCGCGTTTTCGCTCATGCCGGGCAGCTCCTGGTAGGTCGTGCGCATCGTCTCCAGCGCCACGCGCGCAATGCCACTGACCCCGCCCACGTGCCGCGCCATCAGCGGCTCCAGGCGCAGGCCACGCTCGGTCAATTGCTCCTTGGGCAGCATCACGATCAGGTGCTCCACCCGTTCCGGGTTCGCGATCTCGTAGCTGCCCGTGGTGTCGTAGATCGCCCAGCCGCCGGGTCGCACCCAGGCCTCGCGGTTGTGCTGCTGCACACCCGCGCTGCCGCGCCAGGGTGCCACGATCTTCAGGTATGCGCGCTCGCTGCCACGCGCCAGTTGCGTGCTGCGCAGCACCCGGTGGCGGTTGGCTTCCAGCTTGGTCAGCACCACATCGCCCGCGTGCGAGGCGTGCATGTGGCCGTCGAAGCCGGTGTCGCCGTAGAGGTCCGAGTCCAGGCCGCCAAAGTGCGTCCACACCCAGTCGCGCCAGATGGCCGCGCGCTCACCAGGTGCGACGGCATCGGTGGTCATGGTGGATGGCGAGGTGGAGCCCATGCCGGAAATTATCGGGTGCGACCCCGGCGCATGCATCGCCTGGGGTCAAGGGTTAACCCGCATGGGTGTGCACATTCCGACAAGCAGCAAGTGCACCGACAGCACAGCGCCGCGCCCGGGTTCTGCCTACGATGCGGGCTGGTCCACCACAACTCCAGGAGACACACCATGGCCCATCCCAATCGACGTCTGGTCATCCAAAGCGCCGCCGCCACGGTGGGCGCCATGTCCTTCGCGCCCCAGCTGCTCGCCCAGTCAGCGCCCGTGCGCATCGGCTACTCCATGTCGCGCACCGGCCCCTGGACGGGTGGTGCGCAGGTGAGCCAGGAGCCGAACTACCTGCTGTGGGCCGAACAGCAGAACGCCGCGGGTGGCCTCGACGTGAAGGGTGTGCGCCGCAAGATCGAACTCATCAGCAGCGACGACCGCAGCGACATGGAAACCGTGGTACGCACCTACGAAAAACTCATGGGCAGCGACAAGGTCGACCTGGTGCTGCCACCCTGGGGTAGCAACGCCAACTTCGCCGTGGCCCCGCTGGCCAACCGCATGGGCTACCCCTTCCTGGCGCCCACCGCACTCTCGCGCCGCCTGGCCGAGATGAAGCTGCCCTACTTCTTCCTGCTGCTGCAGCAACCCAAGCCCATGTGCGACGCGCTGGTGGAGATGTTCAAGGCCAACGGCGTGAAGACCGTGGCCGTCGTGTACGTGGACGACCTGTTCGGCCTGGAAAACTACGCCGCCTTCAAGGTAGCGCTGCAGGGCACCGGCATCACCATGGTGGAAGACAAGAGCTACCCCGGCGGCGTGAAAGACCTCTCGCCCGTGCTGCGCTCCATGAAGGACAGGAACCCCGATGCCTTCGTCGGTTTCACCTACCCGCCTGACACCATCCTCGCCAGCCGCCAGGCCAAGGAAATCGGCTTCAACCCCAAGTTCTTCTACGCCTCCGTCGGCACCGCCTTCCCGCTCTACAAGAACGTGATGACACCCGCCGGCGCCGAAGGTGTGCTGGGCATGGGCTCGTGGAACGGCAAGACCAGCCCGGGTGCCAAGGCCTACTTCGATGCCCACGTTGCCAGCCAGAAGAAGGAACCCGACCGCTGGGCCAGCGGCGCCTGCTGGGCCGGGCTGGAAATCCTCACCAACGCGGTGAAGGCCCAGGGCCTGGACCGCAAGGCCATCCGCGACTACGTGGCCAACAACACGCACAAGACCATCATCGGCGACATCAAGTTCAGCGGCAGCGAGAACGTGGGCACGCCGGGCACCGTGGGCCAGTGGCAGAACGGTGAGTTCGAAGTGGTGTGGCCGCAGAAGGTCGCCACCGCGAAGCTGAACCCCAGCAAGCCTGCGTGGAAGTAGAGCTCCTTCCGCGCCGCACTTGGGGCGCGTCACCACGTCCGCGGCCCGGCGAAGCCGGTGCCGCGACGTTCTGGATCCCGATACTTCTCTCCTTCGTATGTCCTTCTCCGCCTGGCTGGAACTCATCGCCTCTGGTCTCATCACCGGGGGCATCTATGCGCTGGTCGCGCTCGGGTTGAACCTGCAGTACGGGCTGATGCGCATCCTCAACATTGCGCACGGCGAGTTCCTGATGGTGGGGGCTTTCCTCACCTGGATGGTGCAGACCTCGTTCGGCCTGTCGCCGCTGCTGATGATCCCGGTGTCGTTCGGCCTGCTGTTCGCCATGGGCGTGGCGGTGCACTGGCTGTGCTTCCGCCGGCTCACCGCGACCTCGCCCAACCTGGACATCTTCGAGGCGCGTGGCCTCATGGTCGCCTTCGGTCTGATGTTCCTGGTGCAGAACTTCATCTCCTACGTGTGGGGCGGTGACCTGCGCGGCTACGACTACCTCACGCAACCGCTGTCGATCCCGCTGCCCGGTGGCAACGCACAGTTCGCGGTCAACAAGCTGGTGGTGTTCGCGCTCGCACTGCTGTTTTCGGGCGCGCTCATCCTGCTGTTGCGCACCACGCTGCTGGGCAAAGGTGTGCGTGCGCTCATGCAATCGCCCACGGGGGCGCAGCTCATGGGCATCAACACCAGGCGGCTGCACCCGCTCATGTTCGGCATCGGCCTGGGCCTCTCGGGCGTCGCGGGCTGCCTGCTTTCCATGGCATACACCATCAGCCCGTCCATGGGTGAGCCCTACACCGTCACCGCACTCATCGTCATCACGCTCGGCGGCTTCGGCAGCATGGGTGGTGCGCTGGCCGGTGGCCTGTTGCTGGGCGTGATCGAAGCCCTGGGCATGCACTTCACCAACCCCTCGCTGAAGGCACTGTTGAGCTACGTCGTGTTCATCGGCGTGCTGCTGTTGCGGCCCGAAGGCCTGTTCGCCAGAAAAACAAGAAAAGCCTGAAATGACGTCCCGCCAGTTTCTCATCCGCGACCTGCTGGTCCTCTTCGCGCTCACCGGCTGGGCCGTGGCCCTGCCCGGTTTTGCCAGCGAGTTCATCGTCTCCATGGCGCTGACCTGCCTGATGTACATCGCGCTCTCGTCGAGCTGGGCGATGTTCTGCGGCACCACGCGCTACCTCTCGCTCGCCACGTCGGCCTTCTTCGGCATCGGCGCCTACGCCAGCGCCATCCTGCTGGAGACGGTGTCCTGGGCGCAGGCCATCGGGCTGGGCGCACTCATCGCTGCGGGCGTGGCCATCGTCATGGGCGCGGCGGTGCTGCACCTGCGCGGCACCTACTTCGCGGTGCTCACCTTCGGCATGACGGAGCTCATCCGCCACGCCATCAGCTACTTCGAGAAAAGTGTCACCGGCACCGTGGGCCGGGTGCTCATGGTGGTGCCTGAGCGCGACACGGTGTACTTCACCGTGCTGCTGCTCGCGGTGGGCTCGGTGGCGCTGTCCATCGCCATCCGCCGCACGCGCTTCGGCCTGGCCATGCTCGGCATCGGTGCGGACGAACAGCGCGCGCAGACGCTGGGTGTGAACACCCGCTGGGTGAAGACCGCCGGCTTCGCGCTCACGGCGGCGGTGGCCGGCGCGGTGGGCGCTGCCATGTCCGTGCGCTGGACCTACATCGACCCGCACACCGTGTTCAACCCCTTCATCGGTTTCCAGACCGTGCTCATCGCGCTCATCGGCGGCGCGGCCACGCTGTGGGGCCCACTCATCGCCGCCATCGTGTTCAGCGTGCTCGCCGAGACCCTGCGCCTGCAGGTGCCGCAGGTCTACATGATGTCGCTCGGCCTGCTGCTCATCCTGTCGGTGCTGTACCTGCCGGGCGGCCTGGCCTCGGTGCGCACCGAGACCTTCCGCGGCTGGCGCGACAGCTCGAAGGCCTGGTGGACCGACATCAAGGACGACCTCAGTGGCGAGACGAAACGCCGCAAGCAGCGTGAAAAAGACCTGCGGGAGCGCCGCAATGACTTCTGATACCCGACAACCCCTGCTCGACGCGCGCGAAGTCACCGTGCGCTTCGGCGGCCTCACGGCGGTGGATGCCGTCAGCGCCCGCTTCATGCCTGGCGAACTGGTCGGCATCATCGGCCCCAACGGCGCGGGCAAGACGACCTTCTTCAACGCCATCTCCGGCGTCACGCGGCCCACCAGCGGCGCGCTTTCGGTGCAGGGCCGCGAGCTGGCCGGCAAGGGGCCTCACCGCTTCGCCGCACACGGCCTGGCCCGCACCTTCCAGACGCCGCGCACCTTCGGCGACATGCTGGTGCGCGACAACATCGCCTTCGGCCTGAAGTTCGCAGGCCGCCGCCGGCGCGAATACCTGTTCTGGGGCGACGAGGTGGGCGTGCCCTGGGTGCTGCGCACGCCAGACAGCATCCTGGGCCTGATCGGCCTGAGCGAGCAGGCCGATCTGCCCGCCGCTGCCATCACGCCATCGCAGCAGCGCCTGCTGGAGATCGGCATGGCGCTGGCCACGCGCCCCCGCATGCTGCTGCTGGACGAAGTGGCCGCCGGCCTGACGGAAAACGAGGTGGAGGAAATGGCCCGCCTCATCCGCCGCCTGCGCGACGAGCTCGACCTCACGGTGGTCTGGATCGAGCACGCCGTCACCACGCTGTTGCGGCACGTGGAGCGTGTGATCGTGCTGCACCAGGGCCGCAAGATCGCCGACGGCACGCCGGCCGAGGTGGTCAAGAACGCCGAGGTGATCGAGGCCTACCTGGGTGACGAGATGGGCGAGGCAGAAGAACACAGCGAAGAGGAGACCACCGCATGATGTGGTACCGCCCACAACCTTTTGAACTCGGCGGCGGCGAGAAAGCGCGGCTGAAGATCAGCGGCCTGTCCGCCGGCTACGGCGCCTTCCTCGTGCTGCGCGACCTCCGGCTCGACATCCAGCCCGGCCTCACCGTCGTGCTCGGTCCCAACGGCGCGGGCAAGACCACGCTGCTCAAGGCCCTCAACGGCCTCATTCCGCGCAGGGGCACCGTGCTGCTCGATGGCCAGGAGCTCGCCGAGAAAACGCACGAGATCGTGCAGGCCGGCGTGGCCCTGGTGCCCGAGGGCCGACAGCTGTTCCCGCAGATGACCGTCACGGAAAACCTGGAGCTTGGCGGCTGGCTCGTGCCCAAGGCAGAACGTGCGCGCCGGCTGGAGCAGGCCTTCGCCGACTTCCCCAAACTCAGGGAACGCGCCGCGCAGCTGGCCGGCACCATGAGCGGTGGCGAACAACAGATGGTGGCCGTGGCCCGCGCCATGATGTGCGCGCCCCGCCTGCTGATGCTCGACGAGCCTTCGCTCGGCCTGGCCCCACGCATGGTGGACGAACTGCTCGCCATCGCGCGGCGCATCGCCGACGCGGGCACCACCGTGCTCATGGTCGAACAGAACGTGAAGAAGGCGCTGGCCGTGGCGGACCGGGGCTATGTGCTCGAACGCGGCGTCATCGTTGCCAGCGGACCCGCGAAGCTGCTTGCCCGCTCCACCGTCATCCGCGAGGCCTACCTCGGCGCCGACAAGGACCCCGCCAGCGGCACCACCAGCGCGGCCGACGCCGTGCAGCGCCGCAAGGCCGTGGCCACCGCCTGAACCCACAACACACAACCAGGAGAAACCAACATGTCCGATCTGTCCATGCTCATCAACGGCCTGAAAGTCACCGCCGAAAAGGGCGCCACCTTCGAACGCCGCAACCCGCTGGATGGCAGCGTGGCCACCCGCGCGCCCGCCGCCAGCCCGGCCGACGCCGTGATGGCCGTGGAGGCCGCCGCCGAAGCCTTCAAGACCTGGAGCGAAACCGGTCCCAACGAACGCCGTGCCTTGCTGCTCAAGGCCGCCGACGCACTCGAAGCCAAGCTGCCGAAGTTCATCGAGGCCGTGGCCGCGGAAACCGGCGCCACCGGCATGTGGGCCGGCTTCAACACCATGCTGGCCGCCAGCATGATCCGCGAGGCCGCTGCACTCACCACGCAGATCTCGGGCGAAGTGATCCCGTCCGACGTGCCCGGCTCGCTCGCGATGGGCGTGCGCCAGCCCGCTGGCGTGGTGCTGGGCATCGCGCCGTGGAACGCGCCCATCATCCTCGGCGTGCGCGCCATCTGCGTGCCGCTGGCCTGCGGCAACACGGTGATCTTCAAGGGCAGTGAGAACTGCCCGCGCACGCACCAGCTCATCGTGGAAGCCTTCCAGGACGCGGGCTTTCCGCCCGGTGTGGTGAACTACATCACCAACGCCCCGGCCGACGCCGGTGCCGTGGTCGAGGCGATGGTGGCGCATCCGGCGGTGCGCCGCGTCAACTTCACCGGCTCCACCAAGGTCGGCAAGATCATCGCCATGACCTGCGCCAGGTACCTCAAGCCGGTGGTGCTCGAACTCGGAGGCAAGGCGCCCATGGTCATCCTGGACGACGCCAACGTGGAAGATGCCGTGAACGGTGCCGCCTTTGGCTGCTTCGCCAACAGCGGCCAGATCTGCATGAGCACCGAGCGCCTCGTCGTGGACGAGAAGATCGCCGATGAGTTCGTGAAGAAGTTCGGCGACAAGGCTCGCAACCTGCCCGTGGGCGACCCGCGCAAGCCCGAGCCCGTGGTGCTGGGCTCCGTCATCGGCATGAACACGGTCAACTTCTGCAACGAACTCATCGACGACGCCCTGGCCAAAGGCGCCAAGCTCGT